>ERZ827363.17-NODE-17-length-172776-cov-8.308660_pt1 | contig 172776 bp, 120 predicted proteins | sample MGYA00519776_ERZ827363 | MGnify/ENA primary metagenome ERZ827363 (study PRJEB31778, sample SAMEA3449288) | human gut metagenome | biome: human gut; feature: human-associated habitat; material: faeces | place: United Kingdom | collected 2010/2012 ... | reverse complement strand
TCGTATTAAGCAAAGAAAGGTTGTTTAGCTGGAATAAAAGAGAAGGCGAGAAAACTTTTGCCACAGTATACAACAACTGTGATGAAATAGAACTCAAGCTAAACGGCAAGTCTTTAGGAAGAAAGGAAACAGGAAAGGACACTTATTATGCAGAGTTTGAGGTCTCATACAAACCCGGCAAACTTGAAGCTATAGGCTACCGCAACGGAAAGAAAGTCGGTACATGCAAACTTGAAACAACAGGATCTGTTTCTAAGATTCAGGCCAATCCGGTATGGAAAGAAATGTCAAGAGACGGAAAAGATATTAATATAATAGAGATAAGGCTAACAGACGATAAAGGCAGGACTGTCCCAGAGGCTGAAAATGAGATCATCGTTACCGTAACGGGTGGAGCAAAACTTATCGGTATAGACTCACCTAACTTGTATTATACAGGAAATTTCAAGACCGACCGCCGTAAGGCACAAAACGGTACATTGCTTGTCACTGTGCAGTCAAACGGCAAAAACGAAAAAACCGTCATTAATCTATCATCAAAGGGAATAAAAGATACCACAATCAGTTTCTAAGCTGACCATAATAAGAGTGTCATGAATCATTAAATCATGACACTTTTTTTAATGGCTATCTGTCAGTTCTGAAAGATGACATTGGCATCCCATTTCCCCCTTTCTGAAATACTAGACACATAGATTTTATCACTCCATGAAGTTTTAATCTAAAAAGGAGGTTCACCTTTAATAGTTTGAATAAATGATTTCACTTTTATTATTTCTTCCTTTGTCCCTACAACAATAAATGATATACCTCCTTCTCTTCCAGACAATCCACCAAGGCCGTATAAAAAGACCTTTACATTTGCATACTGTTGAATAGCCTCTATCTCTGTAAAAATCATTCCGGTTTTAAATAAATAAAGTTTAGGTATAGAACCTAATCTTTCATTATTAGCATTTAAAACATTTTCAGAATCTTCCAAGTTTAGAGAGGTTTCTTTCTCAAGACCGATAGGAATTACCAATTTGGCTTTATTCTCACCTACATATGGCAGAAACTTATGAGTTGTACCGCCATCATATGCACCTATACAGACAGCAGCCTGTTTTCTAGAATAATTTAAAAGATTACCACCCTTTAACACCAAATCTCCGGGTTTCAATAACCTTAGAGCTTCAGAATAACTTATATCAATAAGTTTTCCATTCTCAAATACTATTTCTTTAATATGGTTCTTCTTAATATTTAGTGCTTCTTTTCCTGCAGGAATAAAATGTCCAAGAAGGAAACTGCCATGTTCTATTGTTTTCTTCATCAACTCCTCTGCAATATATGAATTAGTAGAACCTTTTGTTATTATAATCATACCTTTTTGTAATTTATCTTTTACTAAAGGCATATTGATTATTCCTTTTGCTATAAGACGTTTACTCTCACTGACAGTAAGGTTAACATCCAGAAACACATCATTATCAGAAACTAAAAAAGATTTATTCTTTACACTCATAATACTTCCATTTAAAATCCAAACAAAGTTGGATAATTCATTAATAATTAACTTTAGTTTTATATCTTTGTATCAGGATGTTAATAGGAAGTAGGCTCTGCTGAGGAGCAACCTACCAGCAATAAACATCCTGACGGTACGCAGTAATGCTACTTGGGGAGGCGGTAACACGCCTCTCTTTTTGTATTACTGATATCGTCTGATATGGCTAAGAAAACCTAACCATAATCCTATGGTAAAACAAACTTTCCACAGCAGACACCACATAAGGGCTTTAAATGTCATTCCTAAAGATACTTATTTTTTAGGATATATCAAAGCCTCGGCTTGGGAAAGTCGAGGCTTTGTGATAACAAAAAGAGGATGTATCATTTTGACACACCCTCATACATTACACATAAAATAATATATAGATTAACCCGTTGGCGGAATTAAATCAGCGCATATTTAACTTTGCCAATGGGTTTGTTGTTTTTATAGTTGATGTATTGTAGGATTGTAAGTGCGCTAATCTTCCCTATAATTCGGGCAAACAATCCATCTGTATCTTTGGCGTAATTTCTTATAATCATAAACTGGTCACATAGCTGTGAGAATAGGGTTTCAATTCTTTTTCTTGCTTTGGCAAACCCGGGGAATACAGGTTTCCAATCTTTCTGGTTAGCTCTGTATGGAACTTCCAGCCTGATATTTGCTGTTTCAAACAAATCCAATTGTACACTGGCACTTAAATACCCTTTGTCACCTATAAAAGTACTGTTGCAATATTCCACCTTGACATCATTCAAATAATGAATGTCAGGTACACTTGCCTTGGTAAGATCAAAAGAATGGATTACTCCACTTAAACCACAGACTGCATGCAGCTTATATCCGTAATAATATATTCCTTGTGAGGCACAGTATCCGATTGACGGCGCTTTCTCAAAATTATTCTTTCCCATACTACAGCGTTTTGCACGTGCAAAACGACAGACCTCTATAGGTTTTGAATCAATACAGAAATAGTCTTCACCACCGTCTATATCCTTAACAAGCCTTTCCCTGATTGCATTACAAAGAGATGAGGTTATCTTACGCCTGTCATTGTATTGTCTGCGCGAGATGAGATTGGGAATTTCCTTTCTATAATCCTGCAATTTAGAAAACAGCAAGGATTCACTGTCAATTCCCATTGCTTCTGAAGTCATATTTAATGCAATTACTTCAAGATCGGAGAATCGTGGAACAACACCTCTTCTGGGAATATTACCTGATTCATTTACTAAATTACCTGCAACTTGCTTGCATATGTTCAGGAATTTTGCGAATATTGCATATAGGTTGTGCATAGCTTTATTGTAAATTAATAGTTTGGTCACTTCTAATTTACTAATAACCAGCGATATGTACAACCTTTTATACATATTTATTTTATCAATTTAATTCCGCCAACGGGTATAGATTATTATTTATTGAATGAATCTATTTTCAGAGTCCAAGTTTTACTATCACCATTTGCCGCTGTAACTTTATAACTCATTTCATTCTGTGTACTAAAATCCTGTATCTCTCCTAGTTTAGGAGAATCACCAACTGGCGCTATAACTGCAGCAGTAGATATATCACAGTAACCTACCAAATTTGATAAAGAGACACCGTCCCTAATTTCTTTAGGAAAATCATCATCAGCCTTTGGAACTGTAATATCACAAGTTACAATAAGATTCTCTTTATCTATTATGGTCTTAACAGTCATTTGTTCTACACACATTCTGTTCTTGGCATCATCAAACCAACGATATTCAAACTTGAAATTAGTAATATCAGCATCCTCATATGCAGGAAGCTCTTCTAAACCCGCCTTCAGACATGAAGAAATCATTGTCATCAGAAATAAGGAAAGCAATACATTATATATTTTTTTCATAATCTACAATTTTAATTAGTTCCAACCAGGATTTTGATCATTTGCAAGATTCTTGTTTAGTTCCATTTCTTTCTTAGGAATAGGGAACAAATATCTCTTAGCTGAAAAAGCACGAGAATTCAGTCCATGTACATCTGGTACATCAATCATCTCATACGAATGCCCATCAGCAGCAATTTCCAATGTTTGGAATGCATGATTCAATTCAGGAATAACTTCCAAACCATCAGCTTTACCCCAGCGAATCAAAGACCAATATCTGTCACCTTCAAAAAAGAGTTCAACTCTTCTTTCAGATTTATATGCCTTCCAGGCATCATCAAGAGTCATAGCAGCAGCTGTATGAGCTGGAAGACCTCCGTGTAAAGTACGGGTCTTATTAATATACTCAATAGCCTTATCTTTTTCATTCAACCTTAGGCACGCTTCTGCATAATTCAAATAAGACCTTCCTAATCTCAAAATTACATGATGATAGTCAGTATAGTTTTGAGCGAATATAGGCTCCTTCTCATATAAGGTCTTTCTTACAAAATACCCGGTTCTGGTAGAAAGCTTTGAAGCCTTATTTAAGGATTTTCTATGCATATTACCTGTAATTCTTGTTACAACCAAATTTTCATAAATATAAGTAGAATCATAAGCTATTGATGCATAAAAACGTTGGTCACGATGTTTATATAAATGATCTGAAACCCAATATGTGCCCGGATTATTAATATAATCCTCATAATACGAAGTCTCATTCCACTTCTTGGCCTTACCGTCACGGTCTATTACCTCATATTCATCAACCAAATCCTGTGAAGGCCACCTGTTTCCCCAACCCAAAAAATTCTGTTTAAGCTTAGGCCATGCAAAGTCATGCAACACATTAGTCTCTGCATTTGGTGTAAATTGTTGCATTGGAGTATCCTTATATTGTGTAACTGATTTATTTCTCCACAAAGCAAAGATAATTTCCTTAGAATTTGAAGCATAATCATAATCATTGAACATCTTTTTATAGTCACTATCCAATGAATAACCTAATTTGAACAACTCCTCGCTGCTGGTTTTAACTTCCTTGTAATAGTCTTCTTTTCCTGTTTCAATATAAGAAGCTCCATGAAGAGCGACCTCAGCTTTTAGTGCCAGCGCTGCACCTTTGGTAAAGTATCCATTCTCTGCATTCTCAGGCAAGCCGGAAGCAGCATCCTTCAAGTCTTTAAGTATAAAATCATAAGTTTCCTTTATGGTCTTACTTCTCCCTAATTGCAGTTCGTCTTCTGGTGTAAGAACCTTATCAATTAAAACAAACTTTCCAAATAACCGAGCTTTATTGAAATATATCATAGCCCTAAGCATTTTTCCTTCTGCTATCATTTCTTTCTTTATATTATCAGGAAAGTCAGATTTACCGACATTCTCTATAATCAGATTAGCCTGCCTGATAAGAGGAAAGGCAGTAGACCAACGATAATCCTTATCCGGAGTCATCTGATCCTTTATTATAGTCACCACATTATTAGTTGAGATTATAATATTATCAGAATAATCATCATTAGCAGCACCATAATAAGCATCCAACTCCAAAGGAGTGTAAATATATTCTTTAACTATATCTTTATATGCATTGTTTATAACACCCTCAACAAGTTTATAATCACTCCAAATCAAATCATCTGAATAACTATCAAGGGGTTTTGTATTCAATAAATCATCACAAGAAGACATTGCCATAACAATAGCAAAACCCGATATTAATATCTTAAACTTATTCATATCTTTAATTTTTAAAATTCAACATTTAGTCCTAAAGAGTATGTCCTGAAGACAGGATATGAAGCACCAGATATAGAACGAAGATTTTTCTCAATCTTATCTGGCTCTATCATCTTCGCTTCAGGATCAGTGAAATCCAGAACGTCTGATACTGTAAATAAATTAGTTCCGCTCAATGTAATCCTACAACCTTGAATAAAATTACAGTTCTTAAGCAAATCACGTTTTAAATTATAGCTTATCTGTAAATTCTTCAATCGGAAATATTTGGCATTCATATTAAAGAAATCAGTAACAAGAGCATTGTTTTCACCATTCGGGTAACCAGCTTTTGTTACTCGGGGGAATCTTGCATCCGTATTTTCAGGCGTCCAATAATCAGCCTGGAACTTTGTAATAACACTTGCATAATCACCACGTTGCATCTGTTGTCCCATTGCTATATATCTGTCACCTGTTCCCTGGAATAAAGCTGAAAGCGACCATCCTTTATATTCTACTCTAAAATCAAAACCATAATTCAAATGAGGCATAGAAGGTTGTCCTACCCTACGCATATCATTTGAGTCTATTTTACCGTCCCCATTTGCATCAATATATTTTATGTCACCCATTGAAGTTTCTGTAGAAGGCAATGGTCTAGGAGAATTCAATATCTGCTCCTTATTCTGGAACAATCCGTCACTTAAATACATCGAATAAAAGTAATCCTTTTCATGAGTCTGCCTTGTATAAGGATTCTTCAATGTAGCCAGGTCTTCAGAATCCAGCTGTTCCCATAACTGGTTGTAATAGGAGATGTTTCCACCGATTTCATAGTACCAGTTTCCACGTTTTTCCTTATATCTTAAGTTCAGTTCAAAACCGGCACGACGATGCTTTGAGCCAGAAGTAATTTCAGGAAGTGGTTTTCCTAACGTAGTAGCATAAATATTATTAGGACTCATCAGATATCCTGACGTTTTATAATAGAAATAGTCTAAAGAACCTTCAAGTCTGTTGTTCAAGGAAGCAAAATCAAAGCCAACATTAAATGACTTTCTGGTATACCATGTCAAAGCCAACGGATTAACAAGATTTCCTTCAGAGAAAGTGACATTCAATATATTACCTGCATTATAATATTCCTTCATTGCACCCTGATTATACAATGCCATATACCCAAATCGGGTAACGCCGTCCGAGATACCTGTCTCTCCATAAGATGCTCTAAGTTTTAGACTGTTTAGAATATTCTTATCATTAAGCTTCTGCATAAAGTTTTCATCCGAAATCATCCAAACTGCTGATACAGCAGGGAAAAATCCCCATCTTTTGTCAGGATGAAAATTGTCATTACCATCATAACGTCCACTGAATTCAATAATATATTTTGAAAGATAGTCATATTTAAGACGACCTACATAACCCATACTGGCAGATTCAGCAGCCGACCCATCATTTGTCAGTCCATCTACAGATCCGGCAAACAGCTGATCCATTGATGTAGATATATAATTTTTTCTACCTGCACTAACAAATTCAGAAAAACCTTTTCGCTGGGTATATACAAAAGTTGCATCTAACGTATGTTTTCCGAAAGTCTTAAGATAGGCAGCTTTAAACTCCATATCAAAGATCCTGCTATAACCGGATTTTACATCCATAGAGGGTTTTACACTTGACTGATATAAAGAACCGTCAAGCTCGTATTGCTTAGCCGTAGCATTCCATGATTTTTCAAAATAATCTATATCATTATAGTTTACCATTCCTGAGAAAGACAAGCCATCTACCCATTTAGGTTTCCAGGTTGCAGATATCTGGCCATTCAGATATTTTTTTCTTTTCTTTATATAACCGGAATCCTTGTCAAACCTAACCAAAGGATTTTCATTGCCGGCAGCAAGTGTTCCATCCGGATTATAACCAGGTACATATGGTCTAGTATTATATAACAATTGGAACCAACTGCCATCATAAGGCTCTCTAGTATTCTGAATACTTCCATTAAGGGCTGTATTTATTTCCAGACCGATATTTTCAAACTTTGTAGTTACATTACTTCTTAAAGTAGTTCTATCAAGATTAGAAGCGTCAGACTTTAATATACCTTCCTGTCCCATGTATCCTAAAGACACATAATAATTGGTATGCTCACTTCCTCCGCCTACAGATAACGTATGTTTTTGTTCCGGCGACAAATTCTTCAGTACCAAATCCTGCCAATTGTTGTTGGGATAATCAGGATCTTTACCAATCAAAGCCATCTGTTCCGGTGTCCAGAATGGTTCGCTTCCCTCATTGAGATATACCTGATTAGCCATTTCTGCAAATTCATAAGTATCAAGAGGAGCTGGCAAAACAGTAGGCTGACTCAATTGCAGATTCATTGAATACCTCACTTTTGGAGTTCCGGTTTTACCTTTCTTGGTCTGTACAAGCACAATACCGTTACCTGCCTTAGAACCATAAACGGCAGTAGCAGAAGCATCCTTCAAGAACGACATAGATTCGATATCTTCAGGATTTAAGGTTGAAAATACGAAAGCATCAGAAATAACACCATCGATTACAAACAATGGCGTCTCTCCACCACGAATGGATATTGATGGCATTTCCCCCAAAGCTCCTCCAGAACTATTTACAATAAGACCAGGAACCTGACCTTGAAGAGCTTGTGTAACATTCGGGAAAGGTGTTGATTCGAGTTTTTCTGCATTTAGGCTTGAAACAGAGCCAGTCAATTTTCTTTTAGTTGTAGTACCATATCCTATTACAACCACTTCATCAAGAACCTCTGTATCTTCTTTAAGTACAATTGACAACTCTTTACCTCCAACTGCAGCAAACTGTTGAGACTTGTAGCCCACATAAGAGACCTGCAATACAGAGTTTTCTGATGCAGTAAAAGTAAAATTTCCATCAAAATCTGTTATTGTTCCGTTAGAAGTTCCTTTTTCTATTACAGAAGCTCCTATAACAGGCATGTTTTGAGAATCAAGGATTTTTCCTTTTACAGTAACTTTCTTTGCAGACGAAGACTGATTTTTTCTGGATATGACAATCATCTTATCACGAATCTCCCAGGTGAGATTAGGATCCAGAACTTTTGACAAGGCATCTGTAACAGAAGCATTGGTCAAGGTAATTGTCACCTTCTTACTTTCATTTACTTCGTCCGTTTTGTAAATGACAGACATTCCTGTTTGAGTTTCAATTTCCTTTAAAACAGTCTTAAAAGACTGATTTGTAAAGGTCTTACTTACTGTTTGCGCATCAATACTAAGAGTTGCACAACCTATGGATGCTCCTAACAGTAATCTTAAAAGACATGTTCGGTTAAACATAGTGATTAAATTTTAGAATTTAGAAAAATATATTACATATCTCTAGCTATTTAATTATTATTCTATCTTTATCAATAGTATACTCAAACGGTATAATTAATTGCAAACCATCCAGAACTTGCACTAGTGTTTCATTATTTTTCAAAGAAATTCTGAACGTATGACATTTTATTTCATTGTTTTCAATACACACCTCTACACCATACTTTCTTGAAAGCTTCGCAGCAAAGTCCGCTAAAGTAATTTTTTCATATTCTATCCTGCCATCAATCCAGGCATTTGAATCATCAACATCCGACCTAAAACTTTCAACAGTTCCTTTATTCTTATTTATACATACACCTTCTCCAGGTGATACTTCATACAACTCATCTTTATAATCTATTTCAATCTTACCTTCAATAAGACTTGTCAAGGAAGTTGCATCAATATCGTACGCACATACATTAAATTTAGTTCCCTTTACTATTATATCGTATGCCGACGTTGAAACTGTAAATGGTACACCATTTCTGGATGTAACCTCAAAATACCCCTCGCCATCCAACACAACATTACGCTTTTTATCAGAGAAATTATTCGGGTATTTCAAAGTTGACCCACCATTCAACCACACCATAGTTCCGTCCGGTAGAACCAACTTCGACTTTTGACCTGAAGGTACTTCACTTACAAAATATAAGTCATTGCTTTTTCCGGTAAATCTATCATACAAGTAAACAGACAATGATATTATAATCATGATAGAAGCTGCTACCGACAACCATCCCGAATTCAACTTTCTATTCCTGTCATGAGATAAAGATATTCTAGAAGTATTCATCCGCGTTTGTAGTCTCGCCCATTTATCTGCCATCTCATATTCATTAATATATCCACTTATCCATTCACTTTCCCATTGACGGAACAGTTTCATATTCTCATTACTATCATTTATAAAATCAAACAAGACCTTTTCATCTTCAAGAGAAATTTTACCTTGAAAATACAAAAAAGCTGTTGATTTTATCTCTTCCATATTTTTCATATCATTAGTCTTTCTACTGATAAAACAATTCTATCCATTCTTACCCTACCTATTTTTATAAGTTTTTTTTCTTTTAGGATAAGAAAAACAGAGATACTATTATAAAATACTTAGTATCAAGAGATTGGTTCTCTAAGTAAGATGAAATTATTTTCAAAGATTTTGTAATATGTTTCTCTACTGCTTTAGTAGTAATATTAAGTCTATCAGCGATTTCATTATTTTTAAGTCCTCTAAACCTGCTTAAAACAAACACCTGCCTAGTTCTATCTGACAATAATGATATAGCTTTTGATATTTGTATCTTAAGCTCTTTTTGGAAAAGTATCTCATCCGGCGAAAGTTGCATATCCAATGAATACAGTTTCTCCTCTCCTCCTATATCAAATACATAATCAACAGAAATATTCTCAATCAAAGAGTTATGTTTTATATAGTTCAAACAAGCATTTCTAACCATACAAAACAATAAAGAAGATAACGAAATATATCTGATACTACTCTTTCTTTCCCAAAAAGAGATAAAGCAATCCTGAAGGATATCTTCAGCTATATCCTCATCATTTACATACCTCACTGCATATCTGAGAAGTCTTGGATAGAACTTAAAGAAAAGTTGCCTGAAAGCCTCTTCATTACCTTCTTTTACCATTTTAAGAAGTTCATTATCTGAATAAGGAATTGTGTCAATCATAATATAATAAGGTTTATATATTTATTATCGTTGAAACGGGGAAGTAAGGTATATGGACAATATCAGACCAATCAACTCTATACACCACATTGACTATATTATAATATATTTCTCTATCAGTATTTGCAGCCTATGAAAGTCTAAGTCTTTCTTCTGGGATATTTACGTTATTCACAGTTACAAAACCGACTTACTATGATATGTATATATGTTAATATAATAATTTTATTAATTGATATTATCCCTACTATTAGACATATACTATTAGTAGGGATAAAATATAGATAATCAGAGTTTTACACTAATTACCATCCTGGGTTTTGGAAATCAATATTTAATCTTTCATATTTGAGTTCTTCTTCCAATGGAATAGGCCAAATACGATATTTGTCATCTACTACATCTCTCTTTTGAACAACAAATCTATTATAAGTTAGGTTTCCATCATCATTCTTTTCAATCTTCATACCTGTAACCACACCTTCATATTTATCGTTCAACTTCCAACGTCTGAGGTCGAAATAACGGTGTTCCTCAAAAGCAAATTCTACACGACGTTCATTACGTAATCTTAAACGCAGCTCATCTGTATCCATTGTACCTTTAACAAGGTTAGGCATTTTTGCACGAGTTCTGACAACGTTGATAGCATCATAGACTTCATCACATGCTCCCTTATATTCCAACATTGCTTCAGCATAATTTAAATACATTTCTGCAAGTCTATAATATGACCAATATCCGTTAAGATCCTGATTTTTATTGGTTTTCCAATGCATGAACTTTCTTAGATAATATCCTGTCCTTGTATATTGCTCGCTTACAGAGGAAATTCCACAATTACCATCAACAAAAGTTTCTACCACTTGAGTATTATTTTCCTGATTATGGAATATACCATTATAATATATGGTTGATTTTAATCTCAAATCTCTATTTTCGTAAGGATTATTCGGATCATATTTACCACCATTTTCCTTTAAAGCTTCAGGATTATAGTTAGGAATTAAATGATCTTCATCCAAATATGGCTTTTCAAGATTTAATATTGGAACGCCATCAATTGTTTCATATGCATCTACCAATTCCTGAGAAGGTGAAATACCACTATTTACAACACCTGCATCCTTAAAAATAGGCAATCCATATTGTGCCCAAAGAGTTTTTATATTATTCTTTGACACATAAATTCCCTCAGTATTAATAGGTTTAGTTCCTACACCAACCCCTTGAAGGAAATAATCTTGATAAGAGCCATACGCTTTTTTATTGACCAATTTAGCAGGTGCTGGATTATAAATACCGTATCTACTCTCTTCCAACAACTTATCAAGCGATTCCTTGGTTATTTCTGCAGCCTCTTTCCAATGATTTTCACCGTTACACCACAAAGGACTTGCAGCATACAATATTGCTTGAGATTTTATAGCATAGGCTATACCTCGTGTCATTGAACCATTTTCAGTTCCATTTTCTACTCTCCACAATAATTCAGGCTCGCTCAACGCCATATCACAATCGGCAATTATATCCTTTACACATTGATAAAAAGATGGTCTTTCAACTTTTGAATAATCATAGTCTTCTGTATTTGAGGTCCTTATTATAGGCAACGGGCCATAATGTTTAATTAATTCCCATGCATAATAAGCACGTAATAAGTATGCCTCTCCTTTCCATCTACTACGATATGCTGGTATAGTAAAAACAGGAACTTTATCAACATTTTCTATAAATACATTACAATGATATATACCTTCATAAAGGTCTTTATATAGGTTAGTATTCATCATATTGTTTGATGAACTCATAGAACCCAAATAATAAGAATAAGCTTTAGAACCCTTCACATCATTAGCATCCTGCGCCTCATCAGTAAAACTTGCAATAAAAGTACCACCGGCGCTATATCTGCCATAACCCGGCATTTTCTTGTAACATGTATTAAGATATTGTGCAGTCATATTATAATCAGAAAAAATTTCGTCATAATTTTTTCTGTCATCAGCATCGTACTCGAAAACACTTTCACACGAAGAACTCAATAATATTGTCACTCCTAATGTTATTATATTAATTATTTTCATAAGTAATTAATTTAAAAGTTTAAGTTTAAACCTACAGTCCAATACTGAGAAGTTGGGAAATTGGATACCTTTCCACCTTCAACATCTATATCATTGGTTTTCATATGATCCCAAGTTAAAAGATTCATACCACTGATATAAAATCTTAATTGGTTAATATGCATCTTCTTCATAAAAGCTTTATCCTTCATTGTATAACCAATTTCTACGTTCTTAAGTCTGGCGAAGCCTTTATTCTGATAATAATAGTTATTGTTCTTTTGGCTGGAACTTCCTTGTTTTGTCAGAGCAGGAGCCAGTATCACCTCGCCATTAGCATACCTTTCAGATGTCCAGGCTTTTAAGTGATGTTCAAAGAAAGTACCGTTATTATATGTTTCATAATATCCTATTCCATTGTTGAAACCACCGAACTTGCCCAATCCTTGGAATAAAACAGAAACGTCCCATGATCTCCACTTAAGGAACAATTCTGCCCCCCAAGCAATCTGAGGTATTGTTGACTCGCCAATAGGAACTATATCTTTCTCATCAATTATATTATCACTATTTTGGTCTATATATATAAAATCACCAGGTCTTGGAGATTTACCGACATAAGTAAGTCCTGATTTGTCAATTTCTTCCTGACTGTTAAAATATCCGTTACCATTAGAATAATCAATTTCATATCCCCAAGTCTGACCTATTCTATATCCTGTCTGCCTATATTTATATGCATAATCGTCTGCTTTAGGCAATTCTCCAATTTCAATAATTTCATTCTTGTTAAATGCGAAATTAGAACTTAAGCCAAGAGAAAAATCTTTATTAATCTGCTTGAAATAACCCAGAGACAAATCAACTCCGGAATTATGAATCTCACTAAGATTTATCTTGCTTAAATAATCAGAAGAAAGTCCGTTCAACAATGGAGTGATATTATCATCAACCAATATGCTTGTTCTTCTGTCATTATAATATTCAACACCAACAGACAACTGATTAAATAAGCTGAAATCTACACCTACATTGAATATCTTTGATTTTTCCCAAGTCAAATTCGGATTACCCAATCTTATTATATCTATAGGTTTGGATAAATAATTTATTCCTCCATTACTTGCTGCACTAGCCAGATAATCTCTATAAAGGAACCTGTCATCACCAAAATTATCATTACCAACAAGTCCATAAGAAGTATGGAACTTTAAGTAAGACAATACTCTATTGTTCTTCAAGGCATCCAGATTAGTTGCGACAAAAGCTAAAGAACCGGAAGGGAAGAAACCATACCTGTTTCCTTTCGAGAATTGTTCAGAACCTTGATATCCTGCTGTAAAATCAGCAAAAATCAGATTATCATAACCATATGACAAACGACCTCCATATGTCATTCTCAATACAGGCTGTACTCCCTGAATTTTATTTGCATTATAGTACTGTTGAGACAAAAACAAATTTACTCCCAATTTATGTCTGTTGAAAGATCTGTTATAGTCAATATTCCAATCATATTGTGACCTGATAGAACTTTGTGTTGATTTTGAGAAAAGAAGAGGTTCCTTTTCTGTAGTGCCATATTGATAAAACAATAATTCATTTGTATTTGTCAAATCCCTTGTCCAGCGCTCATAGTCAGTATTTCCCTTATTTTGAGATGTAGTATTATTGAAATAAATAATATTACCTGATGTTTTAAGACCTGGAGTTATGAATTTTAAGTCAAATTCCAAACCAATGTTAGTCGACAAATTATAGTCTGTTCCTTTAACATATCCTGATCTGTTCAGCCTACCAAATGTAGGATTTGTATTCTCAGGAGTTACTACAACCTTTCCATCCGGTGTCAACGGACCATATATGACGGGAGACATATCAAATATAGAACTCATAACACCTCCGGTTCCATCTGTAGCATTCGGTGACAATTCTTTATTTATTCGCGCTGCAATATTCACATATCCCTTGATATAGTCATTTATCAGGAAATCCACATTCGATCTGAAGTCAAATCTGTTAAGACCGTAAGTTTTCAATGCATCAGCGGTCTTGAATGGAGAATCCTGATGCATATATCCTAAACTTGCATAATATTTGACATATTTAGTTCCACCATGAGCACTGGTATAAATATTCTGAGTCTGTACAACATCCTTCATAAACATATCATACCAATTATTATTTGGATACAGATTCCTATCAGTTCCATTATAATAATTATCTATTTCATCTTGTGAATATATATAGTAATCACCAAAACCGTCATTTTTCCAAGCCTGATTAATCATTGTTGCATAATCACCTGAAGATATCATCTTTGGTCTTACTATTGCATTCTGTAACGTATAGTTCACGTCTACGTTAATAGAGGGAGCAGAAACTCCTCCACGCTTTGTCTTTACGTATATTATACCGGCAGCAGCCTGCATACCATACAAGACAGATGACGATGCATCCTTCATAATAGTGACACTTTCGACATCATTGACGTTAACATTATCAAGACTTCCTATCATTCCGTCAATAAGGATCAAAGTAGCTCTACCATTAACTGTAGAAGCTCCCCTTATATTCAATGAATATGTTTCTTTACTAGGCTCATTACCGGTTGTCTTTACATATAATCCGGGAACTCTACCTGCTAATGCTGCCGCCAAATGATGATTATGAGTTTTTCTCAACTCATCACCGGTTATGACAATAGCAGAACCTCCTACAGAATATGAAGGACGGACATCTTTAATTAAATTTACTTCCTGGTACTTATTGCTGACGTCTCTATCGAGCTTTACATACAAATTCAGTTTGTCATTAATTTTAATCTTTTTAGTAGAATATCCTACGTACTCTACCAACAAATATTTTGTACCGTTAGACAATTCTGCACTAAACTCACCATTCGCATCAGTAATTATATTATCGTCTTCACCTACTAATCTAACTATAGCTCCAGGAAGTCTGTCTCCAGAATCATTACATACATATCCCTTTATGGAACGAGACTGAGCATTTATCAAGTTTAAGTTCATCATCAATATTACAGACAATGCGAAAAACTTACTTATATAGTATTTTCTCATGATATCCAATATTTTTTGTTTTATAAATGAAATTTAATCCCAACCTGGGTTTTGCCAGTTTACTCCTGTAACTGCTTCAAGTCTGTTTGCTTCGTCTAATTCTAAACCGTGAAGCAAATACTTACTTTTATAAGTTTCTCTTGTCCATGGTGTTCCTACAAAAGAGTCTGTCTTCTTATCGTAAGATTGACCTATCGGACATCTATGGTACTCATAAGTATTACCTACCTTCTCTATCCACATCGCAGTTAGATGCTTTCCACCATACTTCATCTCCTCACCAGGTTTAGTCCATCTGCGGATATCATTATATCTGCATTCTTCCATAGCCATTTCAATTCTCCTTTCATTCTGAACCATCAATCTGGCTTCCTCCTGATTTGAAGGATTAATGTTTTTCATCTTTACGCGATCCCTTATAGGCTTTATAGCATCAACTGCATCTTTCCAATTACCATTCTCAATAGCAGCTTCTGCATAATTTAAATATAATTCCGGCAAACGCATCATTCTCCAATGAATTTTTAACCATGATCCAGGATAAGAATCCGGGCGCATATACTTGCGCATATAATATCCTGTACATGTTCTTTTAATATCCCCCATCTTTATACCATCTTTAGCCCCGTTATATGTCCATATATCGAACATTTTCTGATTTTTATTCATTGTTTGCGAACCATTATAAAATATTATTGCATAAAAACGTGGGTCTCTGTTCTCGTAAGGTTTTTGAGGATTATATGTAGTTCCGCTTGCATAGTTTGGCTCAAGATGAAGTTCGTCTTTGTAGGGTTCTTTTAAATCTAATACATATGTACCGTCTTTCATTGGGAATGCATCTACAAGTTCCTGGGTAGGACAAATACCGGATTTACTAGCACCATTTGATGGTAATCCGTTAAATTTAATCGAAGCATTTCCTCCCATCTGAAACTTAGCTATCCATATTGTTTCTTTATCTATTGGAGAAGGTCCATAATCAGCCTGTGAAGTAGAATATTCATAAAATGCATTATCTCCATACAGATTCGTATTCCTCACCTCTGTATACAGTTCATAACCATTTGCTAGACAAGCATCAAGACTTTCCTTTGTTATACGTTCTGCATCAGCCCAATAATTCTGTCCATCACAGAATAAAGGGCTTGCCATATACAATGCAGTTCTTGATTTTACCATTGCAGCAATAGCCTTGGTCATTCGTATTTCCTCTCCGGCTTTTTCATATCTCCAAGGGAATTCAGGAACCTTCATTGCTTCTTCACATTCTGAAATTATAAAATCAGCACAAGTTTTGAAAGATTCTCTTCTTAAATCTGCACCATCATAATCAACAGGAAGCACATCCTTTATAATAGGTACACCTCCAAATCTGGATATTAGTTCCCAATAATAATATGCACGAAGTACCCTTGCTTCAGCCTTCCAGTGAGCCCTATCCTGTTCTGTTGGAACTACTGCATTGTCAATTCTGCTTATAAATAAATTGCATCTCCTTATGTTTCTGAAAAACAAATCCCAAGATGTCCTGTTACCCTTTCCCCAATTATTGTTGTCTGCAATCAGTTTATTACTCCACTTATCAGATTTCATTCCCTTATATGCAACTCCTACATAATTGGTATTTGTAGTATATTCCCATGCATCGTCTGTTAGAATAATAGGTAAGTTTGTTCCCCACGAATATTGTACCGCAAACCCGGGAATATCTTCATAACAAGAATTTAAATATGCTCCGGTAGTTACTTCATTAGCAAAAATCTCGTCATATGAGTGCTGACCTTCCGGGATTACATCTAGTGAATTCAAACAAGAAGAAAATAAATACAAACTTGAAAAAACTAGAAAAAATGTATATAATTTATTTTTCTTCATAATAATCTAAAAATTAATATTAGCACCAAAATTTATTACTTTTAATACAGGTAAAACTGATGTTGTAGTTTTCTGTTCCGGATCAATATTCTCAAACGGCAAATTATCAAAAGTAAGAAGATTCTGACCGTTTGCATAAAGTCTTAATTTATTGATTCCTATCTTTTTAGTCAATTTCTTAGGAAAAGTATAACCAATTTCCAGATTCTTCAATCGCAAGAAAACTCTGTTTCTAATAAAATAATCGTTAGGTTCAAGCGAAGAACTTCCAGAAGTGGTCAAAGCTGGATATGAAATCTTCTCTCCATTACCATATTTTTCCTGTGTCCATGCTCCCAAATGATGATTCTGGAATACAGATTTCGTTTCATCAACACCCATAGATCCCTTATAATTTATATGTGAATTACCTATACCATATAGTAATGCAGAAAAATCAAATCCTTTATAAGAAAAACCTAATGTCAAGCTATAATTAAATTCAGGAAGTGAAGGTTTACCTATTGGAGCATAGTCTTTCTCATCAATTACGTTATCACCGTTCATGTCCTTATATACAAAATCACCTACCCTAGGCTTAATTCCTGAATACTCAGGATAAGCAGCAATTTCTTCTTCAGACAAGAAGTAACCATGCCCCGGCGAATCCCAGTCAATTAAATATCCGAAATTCTGTCCCATTGAATAGCCCTGACCTCTATATGGGCAATAATAATCATCTCCTAAATTTAATTCATCTTTAAAAATTATTTCGTTCCTAGCAAAATTAAGCATACCTCTTATTGAGTAAGACCAATCTTTGTTGACTCTTTTATTATAAAATATATCCAACTCAAAACCATGATTAAAAACTTCACCAAGATTAGCTTTAGGCAACACTGATTGAAAATTACCTAATATGGAAGGCACTGTATTACGGGTGATAAGGATGTTTTTTCTGTTTTCCCTGAAATAGTCAAATGTAACTGTCAAATCATTATTAAACAGACCTAAATCTATACCATAATTTTGTTTATATGCTATTTCCCAGGTAAGATTAGGATTACCGATTAGTACCTCTTGAACCTTCTGACCATTACCTAAGACTGTATCATAAAATATTGTCGGTGGACAATCAACTATAGTATTATTATCCAAATACAGGAATCTCTGGCTTCCAATTTTATCGTTACCTACTTTACCAAAAGATGCACGAAGTTTCAAATTTGATATAGCTTTTACATCCTTCATGAATTCTTCATTAGAAACAAGCCATCCTAAAGAGAAAGCAGGGAATACGCCAAAACGTTTTCCTTTAGCAAATTGCTCCGAACCGTTATATCCTATGTTAAACTCGCCCATATATCTGTCGGCATATCTATAAGTCAAACGTCCGGCAAATCCCAAACGGTTATATGGCAATAAATATATACTTGTTCCTGATGCTGCCTCACTATTGTCTCTCTGGAAAACAAACATCGCACCTACATTATTCTTTCCAAAATCTCTCATATAGTTAACAATCCACTGAAAGTTCAACGAATAAGAGAAACTATATGATTTATTTAATGACAGCTGATACTTCTGATACTCATTCCGTGATGTTAATGAGTAAACGTCATTTATATTACCATTCTCATCTTTCTGCTCTAATATTGACAACTGATATACATTATAACCACTCTTCGATCCTTTTATAATGGAATTCGCATTTACATCATATGCAAGAAGAACTTTTGTACTTAAGCCTTTTACAAATTTATTAAGGTCAAAATCAAAACCTAATGAAGTATTCAGCTTACTCTTATCCTGTGTCTGATAACCCAAATAATTTAACTCACCATAAGGTGATGAATCATCTGTTGAAACCAATGCATCCATAGGAATACCAAAACTTTCGTCTGGAAAAACCGGAACTACAGGAGACATTGTATAAATCTTTCTAATAAACTGATATTGATCATCCTTAAAATTAGGTTTACCAACTTTATCTATATATCCTGCAATTTTAAGGTCAGCTTTAATCCAATCTGTAACCTTAATATCAAGGTTTGATCTAAAATTATATCTATCCAATTTGAATTGAGGGTCATATCCAAGCTTACTTCTAGGTTCAGTATTCATCATACCTCCCTGATTAAGCATACCGACATTCACAAAATACTTGACCCTTTTGGTACTTCCTGAAAGGTTTGCATTATATCTACTCATAATAGAACGATCCTTAAACACTACATCAAACCAGTCAGTATTGGCATAATAAGGGTTTGTACCATCTTTATATAATTGAATTTGTCTATCTGAATATTTTACCGGAAGACCGTCATTCATTAAAGCCTGATTATATAAAGTGGCATACTGCCAAGAGTCCATCATTTCATAATTCTTTGTAAACTCTTGGATACCATACTCTGCAGACACACTTAATGAAGGTTTTTCCTGCTCTCCAACCTTAGTTGTAACCAAAATCACACCATTTGCACCTCTAACACCAAAAACTGCAGTTGCTGAAGCATCTTTAAGGATTGATATGGTTGCTATTTCATTTGGATCGAGCAATGACAAATCTTCTCGCGGAACACCGTCTACTAATATTAAAGGATTCTGTCCATTCATAGTACTTGCTCCTCGCAATCTCAACTGAAAATCTTCCTCACCAGGTTGTCCGCTATTCTGCATAATTGACAAACCCGGTAATTTACCTGTCAAAGAACCGACAAGATTCGCAGAAGGGCTCTGTTTAATCTGATCATTGGATATAGCTGCAACCGCACCAGTAACACTAACTTTTTTCTGTGTTGAATAACCCACAACTACAACTTCTTCCAGCAACTCAGAATCATCTCTCAAAACAACATTGATAGAAGATTGGCCTTTCACTTCTATCTCCTGAGTTACCATTCCAATGTACGAAAACACCAAAACGGATTTTTTTGAAATATCATTTAAGACATAGTTGCCGTCAAAATCCGTAACAGTTCCACTTGTAGTACCCTTGACCTGTACTGTAACACCAATTAAAGGATCTCCATTTTTATCCTTAACATTTCCCGTAATGGAAATATTTTGCCCATAGACAATTAATGAGCAAAAGAAACATAAACAAAAAAATATTAGTCTGTGTCTCATAAATTAAATATTAAAAATTACATTTAGGTTAAAATCTTCACAAAAGTAATTAGAGCCCATTACTATGATGTAACTCTAAGTATAAAATATGTATCTCTCAATAAGAATCAATCAGTTACAAATGTATATCCGTCTATATCTTAAAAAAACAACTTAGTTTTATTCTCCTCATACTACCCTTTCCATTTAGCCTTAGGTACTATATATAATTTTACATACCTGGACAAAAGATGTACAGCTTTCTTCTTAACATCACTGTCATTACCAGATGACAATTCAATCCATTTTGCAATAGATTCAACTTTATTATTAGGAGTATTAAAAGATTTTGCTATTTTGTCTATTTTCAATTGTCCACCACCATATTCTCTCTGTATAAAGTCAGAATTAATTACTCGGAATACCTATTAACTTCTACATTTGGTAGACTATCTACAATTTTCCACTTAATTTTTTCTCTTTCCCTTACATCTTCCGATGTAACTATGGCTTTAACATTTTCTTTGAAACCTTCAAATGTTGCATTTGTCACTTTAATCTGCCATGTATCTTCTACAGTTATAAATACAGGTACAAGAGAAGGATCATCAAATGACTTGACATTTCCATAACAGTTGTTACGGTAGAGTTTATACATCTCAGCATCAGGTTCAAGTACATAAACTTCCTTATCGTCAACCTGAGCGTCTACACCAAAAATAGCATGTACATTATTTATTTCCGAATCATTAGCATATGAACCAATAGTTGCATCAGGATCATCCTTATGCTTTCTATCGATAAACCCTTTATGAATTAACAAACATGCTGATGAACTTTTAGACCACACACTATCTATTTTCACTGTTCCATTATGAGTTGTATGAGGATTCATCATAACAGCAGTTCGTCCGTTCTCATTTCTGACATTCTTAGCCTGTATATCAAAAACACCTGCATATATACCACCTACTCCTGACTCCAAACGTAAAGTTACACCACTTTTTGCATATATATTTCTAAAATAAATGCTCTGAGCACCATGAAGTTGACACAAGCCATAACCTGAATTTGCATTCAATATACTACAATTCCTGATTTCACCATTCGTAGGGAGAGATACTTCCCATTTATCACCTCCCTTAGTTGTGGTTGGAACTAAAGTCAATCCGCAAAATTTAGTATAATTATCTTTGATAACAGCATCTGCTATAAGAAAGTTCTTCACTAATCTACAGATTATAAAACGCGATGCGCCATTACTTCCAGGCTGAAAAAAGAATAATCCACAATATAACAACCATCTGAACCTCTAATAGAACAATTTTCAATATATTGCCCATTGTCCTTTTCTGTAGAAAAAATAAGCAAAATAGTTCAGGAATTCCTTTTGATTTTTAGAGCCTACATATTTGATGGAATTACGTATCTGATGTACTATACAAAGTTGTACAGCTGTATTAGGATAAACACTTTGAATGGCTTCAGGAAAACCTTTCAAGCCGTCTATACAGGCTATAAGAATGTCTTCGACTCCACGGTTCTGGAGGTCTGTCAGAACACTGAGCCAAAAGTTTGCTCCCTCATTTCTTGATATATACATTCCGAGCAGCTCCTTATGTCCTTCCCGGTTAATACCCAACACATTATAGATTGCACGGGATACTGCACAACCGCGTTCATCTGTCACTTTATAGTGAATGGCATCCATCCAGACTATTGGATAAACCGAATCAAGCATACGTGATTTCCATGCCTTTATTTCCGGAAGTACACGGTCGGTGATGGCACTGATTGTATCAGCTGAGACACGATTACCAAGGTTTTCTTCCATCCAGTCACTGATTTCCCTTGTGCTGTTTCCCAAAGCATATAGGCCTATTATACGGTCAGCAACTCCTTCAGCAAGAATTGTCTCGCGCTTCTTAATAAATTGTGGATCAAAACTTGAATTACGGTCGCGGGGAGTGGATACAGTTACCTCACCTAATGGAGTCTGTACCTGTTTCTGCATCTTACCATTACGGCGATTACCCAATTGACGTTCTGTTTCTGTAAGATGTGCATCCATCTCACCTTCCAAGGCTGCATTAAGGATACTTTCCAATAAAGGAGCAAAGGCACCATCTTTACCCAATAAAGGCTTACCTGCTTTTAGTTGTTCAATTGCCTTGTTCTTGATACTCTCAAAATCAAATTCTTCTTTCATACAAAAAAACTGTGTTAGCAAAGTTTATATTTTATTCTTTGCTGACACAGTTTAATTTACATCCTCCAAAAGCTTAAGTCCTTTTCTTTCACTTTTCCGTATTACTTTTCTTATTTTCCAGGCTTACTGTTTCTTCTACAGTTTCATCTATTCCGTTCATACCATCCTTAAAACTCTTAACCCCCTTACCAAGACCCTTCATCAGTTCGGGAATCTTTTTCCCGCCAAACAACAACAAAATGATTAGAGCTATAAAGATCAGCTCCTGACCTCCTATTCCTAAAAGCAATAAATTACACATATCAATTACATTAAGTAGATGTTCATAATTGGTTTATATCATAAGGTTTTGATACCTTTGCCTCATAAAATTCAAATATGCACTTATGGGCAAAATCAAATCAATCATATTAAAGGATTCCGAACGCTTGGCGTTGGAAACGGGTTTCCGACAGGGAGACAGCCATTGCTTTCGGATGCGCTGTCGTGCCGTACTGCTCAAATCGACTGGACTTTCCAGCAAGGCCATAGGTTTGCAGACGGAGATGTCACATGTATCTGTCAACTCTTGGGTAAAACGTTTCTTGTCGGAAGGCATCGACGGCTTGCAGACCCGTCCCGGCCGTGGGCGAAAACCTATCATGGACTGTACGGACGAGGAAGTTGTTCGCAAGGCCATAGAACAGGACAGGCAGAGCGTCAGCAAAGCTCGGGAAGCCTGGCAGAAGGCCACTGGCAAGGAAGCGAGCGACCTGACATTCAAGCGTTTTTTATCAGCCTTGGCGCAAGATATAAGCGAATAAGAAAACGCCCAAGGGGAGTCCCCTCGCCGCAACTCTATGCGTATAAGACCGAGAAGTTGCAAGAACTTGAACATCTGAACATAAACGGCAAGATAGACCTCTATTACGCCGATGAAAGCCATGTGTGCACCGAAGGCTATGTGCCTTACGGCTGGCAATTCCGTAACGAAGACGTGTATATCCCATCCCAAAAGGCACAAAGGGTCAACATCTTCGGCATGATAGACAGGAACAACCGCTATCATGGGTTCACCACGACTGAAAGTATTGACGCGGACAAGGTCGTTGAATACCTTGACACCTTTTCCTTGAACATAAAGAAAGATACGTTCATCGTGCTTGACAATGCGAGCGTACATCGAAACAAGAAAATAAAGGAATTGAGAGAACTGTGGGAGAAACGCGGACTTTTTCTCTTTTACCTTCCACCGTATTCCCCTCACCTGAATCTTGCAGAAACCTTGTGGAGAATAATGAAAACTAAATGGATCAGACCGCAGGATTATGCAAGTAGCGACAACCTCTTTTACACCGTCAATAGGGCATTGGCGGCTGTCGGGGATACCTTGGGTATTAAACTTAAACATAATGCTGCTTAATTTTAATTAGTTACTTATATAAAATAGTTAATAGCATCTCACTTCGAAAAGCCTTACATCAGAAGCTCCATAAGTTTCTTTTAAGTTTACACGTATTCTTGACGTCCTGACAGGCGAAAAGTTCAACTTTATGAGTCTGTGCAGGTTATTGTCTACTTCTGCCAATTCTTTCCATATGCCATTTGCCTCAGCCTCAACAGAAACTTTCTTTACAAGTTCAACAGGCATTCCTGGTCTCTGCTTTCTTCTCTTTTCTATATTAGGATGAATCTGTATTTCAGTATGAAGATTAGAATCACATTTTATTTCTACAGAAGACAACGAAACCGGTTTATCCCAAGAAAGAATCAAGTCTGGGTTCAGTCCGTCCGACTGCCAATGGTGTATCCTGTCCACCTCATCCCTACTATATCCGTCAGTCAGCAAAGCCACATTACCTGATGTGGTAGACGAAGCCTCAATCTTCGCCTTGCGTGCCAAGTCAGCCCCGTCGTTTGCCGGACGGTTCGGAATATAGCAGTCATCGCGTAAAAGTCTTTCCTGAAGCTCCGGAATGTGTTTCTTGTAAACTCCTCTTGGAGAAGTCTTATACTCCATACACATGGCAGCAGCAGTACCCGCAGCTTGTCCCACAAGACCACAAATTGCAATAAGTCTGGTTGCTGAAAGAGCTATATGAGTTACACTTACATTTCTTCCTGCAAACATAAGATTATCAATATTCTTAGAATAAATACATCTGTATGGTATTTCAAACATTTTTTCAAATCTTTGATGGAAATAACTTGCAGGTTCCTTATCATTCAAAATTCCGCCGGGACAGTGTTCGTCGAGCGACCAGCCGCCTCCGTATGCTATTGCATCATCAAAATGAGTGAACTTCGTCAAATCGTTTTCATTCAGGATATAATCTCCCATAAAACGCCTTGACTCACGCCGTCCCGGAACGGAACCAACCCAATCCAGTACCAAATTGGCGGCTTCAGGGAATTTTCCAGAGTTCTTAACATAATCCCAAGCACCATATAGATATCCCAACAATTTGTGGCGGTTCTCTTCTGTAACATCAACAATATCCAAGTCGCTACCTAATTCTACCCACCAGAATCCACAACTCAACTGTGTGATATTTCGTTTATTAGCTTTACTTGGGTCATATTTTATTGCAAACGATGGCGGATTAAATGGTACGGGATACCCCATATCTTTTGAACTGAACTGAATACTGTCGCCCATCACCCATCCGTCGGGTTCGTCAGGCGCATATTTTTCATTAAACTCGGCCTTGCCTTCCCGGCCTGTCCTATATTCGGCACCGGCACTCGCTGCGAGAGCTCCATCACCGGAACAGTCAATAAAGACATCGGCACTTATTATTATCTTTGATTCCGTAGAGAACTGAAAACATATGGCCTTTTTTATTGAATTTCCGTCCATGACAGCCTCCATGGCCTGAGTATTCAGCATCAATGTAAGATTTTCCTGGCGAGTTACATAATCATACATTACATGATCCCATACCTCCCAAGAATTCTGGACATTATAGTACCTGTTTTCCAACTGGATTTCCTCCACTATACCAGTTTCCCTGTCGACTCCAAACTTATTCTTGAAATGATAAGAACCGTTTATCGGTACATGAATTTCGCTTGAAGCATTACCGCCAAGAACCGATCTGTTCTGAACTAAAACAGTTTTGGCCCCATGTCGGGCTGCAGATACAGCCGCACACAATCCGGCTACTCCACCACCTATTACCGCTACATCAAAAACATATTCCTTTTCGCGTTTTACAGAAGAAGTATCCTTCTTGCCCATATACTTCCAGTTATCATCGCGTTTAGGCCAATCGGTCTTTGTCTTGAATTTACTATCTACATTAGCCAATGAATATCCTCCCATTGACAAAAAAGCTGTTGTAAGAATAGAGCTTCTTAAGAATTCACGTCTTTTCATGTGTTTATAGATTTATTGTTCGTGTAAGATTTATCAAATTTTTCACCATCGTAAAGGGAAGAAAACCGTCATTTCGCATTCCCCTCTATTAGCCCAGGCATAATAAGGTATAAGCTTCAATGTAAAATCATCATATCCGCGCTTCAAAGGAGAATAAAGGTTGTTTTCATCAAAAGATGACTTTCTGACCAAAGCCTCTGTAGTCAAAGTCCTGACACCTCCCAGCAATGCCTTGTCAAACTTTTCAATAAACTCTGCATCAGAAGGAATAATGACGTCCTTCATTTCTACTCCATTCGGCAAATCGACAGCCTCAGCACAGTATACCAGAGGTCCGCATGAAACGGCAACCTGGTTTCTCAATTCTTCAACCATAGGATTTGCCTCAACTATTTGCGGTTTCATATTCAGGCTTATTTCCACCACATCACCTTTCCTCCACTTTCTGGCAACTGAAGCAAAAGTCCCTGCCTGAGTCTCAACACTTTCATTATTAACCATCACCTGTGGTTGGTCTGCCCATTCAGGAATACGCAATTTCAGTATAAAATCCGCATTTTTGTCACCTTTATATGTCATTCTAATATTTCCGTTCCAAGGATAATCAGTAGACTGACTGAATGCAACATTCTGACCTTTAATAGAGGTCTCGATATTATTAGAACCATATAGAGTCACATACAGTGCATCATCATTTTTTGCATACGCATACTCTTTTGTTTCGGCAAGGAATCTGGCAAGACTGGTAGGACAGCAAACACACGCACACTCTGTAGTCCATCGGTTGTGATAATCCATTGAAAGCATATAGTGATTGTCGGCATGCCACCTTAAAACATTAGTATAAAAATAACTCTTGCCGTCCAGTCCCATTGAGGACAGGTTATTATAGAAAGCCTTTTCCATAGTGTCGAGATATTTCACCTCGCCGGTAAGCATAAACATTCTCCAGCTGAAATATGCCCCATAGAAAGTGGCACATGTTTCATTGTATGCAGATGCGCTATGTATGTGATAAGGATATCCAAAAGCCTCATGTACAACCTCATTACGGTTTTTTTCCGAAGGACCTCCATGAACATTGCCCAAACCTCCTGTAAATGAGGCCTTTCTCAAATACATATCCTCCCAAATATTCTTCAGCGCGCCAAGTAAGACTGTATCTCCCGATTCAGCCACATAATCAGCTGCACCGATATATAGAACAGGAGCCAGCACGGCATGCCCTACAGCACGTTTCTCGGACCTTAGTTTAGTATCGTTCTGATTCTCAGTACGGCCGTTTTTCTGTCCGCGGGCAGAAATAAATCTGTTGGCACAATCCATATAACGTTTATCACCGGTACATCTGTAAAGCTCCATCAACCCCATGATCTGTGTAGGATTATAGTCAATATCAGTAAGTTCAGGAGTCATAACCTTAAAGTAAGAATCAAGGAAATTGCCGACTTTTATTGCTGCATCTATCAATGTCCTTCTGCCTGTCACCCTATAATGAGTAGTTGCAAGAGTAAGGAAATGGCCCATGTTATATGTTTCATGCTGGTTTGGAGCAATAAAACGCTTCGTATTCTTGTATTTTTTCTTTTCGCTTAAAAGGCCAAAACCTATTTGTGTATGAGTGGTTATATATCCGTCATCAGCTACAGACCTGGCCAAAAGGGCAGCCTTTTCTTCTATCAAATCCAGCAGGACCGGATCTTTAGTTACGGAATATACAGCAACCTGCGCCTCAAGCCACTTGTAATAGTCGCCATCCTGCCAGTGTGTTCCTCTAAAACCGTTTTTCGGGTCAGCCTTATCTCCTACTATTCTAAAATTATACTCAGAAAAACCCATAAAATAGTCATATTGGGCCGGGATTACATTTGGAATAACCATATCAAAACGGTCTTTCCAGAATCCGTCTGACCATGCCACTTCACCCATATTTAGACAATGTACTTTAGCGCATGAATTTTGCGTCGCATCAATATAGGGTCTGGTATGGGAATAAGAAGGGATTACACACCCTGAAATAAACAAGCTACAGATAATTTGTGTTTTCATTTCTTTTTATTTTATTTTTGATTAGCAGAGGCAAATGTACAATAGCTTCAGTCTAAATATGTATCCTGCAATAACAAACTTGTCTCTGTAAATAAAAAAACATAGTTATTGCAGGTACATCTTTAGAATACAAACTCTGTATAACTAAATAGTTATATTGGCTCTTTCCAGCTCATCCATCACACTCTTTGTTCCTGCAAGATGAGATTTCATGGCCTCGGATGCTGCAACAGGATCTTTACTGATTATAGTATTGAGAATGGTTTCATGAAAATGATTGCAATTTTCGGGATTGAATTCAGGATTCAGAGTATAGATGATATGATTGTACAGCATAGGACGCATAGTTTCCATCATTAGCGAAAATATGCTGTTTCCAGAAGCATCGGCAACAGATTTATGGAAATTGTAGTCATACTCTGCAAAGGTCTCAAGCTTGTATTCCTCATTCCTCATCTTCTCAAGATTGTCTGAAATAACTTTAATCTGTTCTTCAGTAGCCCTAGAAGCTGCAAGCTCTGTCATCTTGATTTCAATAGAGTTACGGAATTCAAGAATATCCTTCATGGTAGTTTTCTTCAGTTTCAATGCAATCGGAAGGAGTTTGGCAGTAGCCTGTGCACTCTCATCTATGACAACCACACCCTTCCCATGGAATTTTCTTACCATTCCTCTTGATTCAAGAGTCTTTATGGCTTCCCTTACAGAACTTCGTCCTATACCGAATTCACGGCACAAGTCTTCTTCTGTCGGAAGATAATCACCTTGCTTTATTTTTCCTGTTACTATCAAATCTGTTAAAATATCTGTAACCTGTTTGGCAACAGAATCATTTGCCAAACTTGGCAATGCTTTCAATAATTCTGCACTCATATGTTTATCACGTTCTTTTTGTCGTCTGACATCGTATAATAATGCAAATATGTAAACTTTTTTATATAATGACAAGATAAAATCAGTATTTTCTGTAATAATCGGAATACATTTCCAGAACATACCTGTCCAAGGTCTCTTTTTCAATCTTATTAATCTGTTTTCTGTTCATTCCATGATACGGAGAGACATATGTAACAGAATCAGAAGTGTTATAGAGAAATGGTCTACCCAGTTTCAAGGCTGGGTCATCATAGCTCTCCATTGATTTCAGAAGATGTTTCTGAAGTCTGTCTCTTATTTCAGAATATTGCAAATCTTCATAATAATTAACAGTCTCCAACGGGTCTTTCTCTATATCAAGCAACCAAGGTTTTTCCTTACATGACAATACCAACTTATACCTGCCATCAGTAACAGCAGTCCATTCACTGAACGGTGAATCTGTAATATACACCATACGGTCGGCTGGAACAATGTCACTGGAATTTGTCAGAGTACTACAATCATTTATTCCATGAACATTCTCTATTCCGCGCATACCCATCAGACCTAGAACAGTAGGAGCAAAATCAGTTATACTATAAGCTCTTTTCACCAGTTTTCCTTTATTTATAACAGATGGATATCTTATTATAAAAGGAACTCTTACCGCATCGTCATATGGACATCCCTTGTCAACCCTCATATGGTTATAGAGCATATCTCCATGATCGGCAGTAAATACAACAATGGTATTTTCATCGAGATTGTTGTTATCAAGATATGCAAGAATCTTCCCTACATTCTCGTCTATACATTTTACCATGGCAAAATAGTTCTTAACCTTCCCAGGTTCGAATCTTTCAGCCTGAGCCTTTCCCCCAACGCCCCAACCCGGACGCATATCCAACAGTTCCTTTGAATTAGTCTCTGGTGTTTTCAGTTCAATACCGGCATATTGTGACACATACGGATCCTGACACAGATCAGGTGAATGAGGATCAGGTATAGACAGCATAAGGCAAAACGGACGTTCATCTCTTTGCGACAACAGCTCGATGGCTTTGTCAGTAAGGAAATCAGTACTGTAATGGTAACCATCTGTATCCTCCGCTCTGGAATTTGTAATATGGATGCGATTTGGTTCCTCAACCACCTTATACCATTTCTCATGGTCTGATTCAAACATAAATCTACGGTCTTGCCATCCGAATGAATATCCAGGTTCATAAAACATCCTTCCCCTCAGTTTAGGGACACCTGCCAGATGCCATTTCCCGACGTATGTAGTAGAATAACCGTTTTCTGCAAGTACATCGGCAAAAGTCTCTAAATTGGCATCCATAGCCATTCCATTTATTGGAGCGCCTGTTGATGCCGGGTAAAGTCCGGTCTGGAAAGAAGCTCTGGCTGGAGTAGAAACAGGTGCAGAGCTGTAGAAATTAAGACATAGAGCTCCTTCCGCCGCAAGCCGGTCGATATTAGGGGTTTCAATCCTGAGTGATTCACCCCACAAGTTTTTCTGTGAATCTGCGAGATAATTTCTATAACAGCCCAAAGTACGGATAGAATGCTCATCTGTCATTATAATAAGGAGATTCGGTTTATCCTTAACAGTATCTTTTACGCAAGAAGAAAATAAAGCCGTAAAGGCTATAGCAGAAGCCAAATGAAAACTTTTATTCATAAACTTAGATTTTATATAAGGAATGCTTTTGCATAATACATATATACTAGTATTTAGCAGAAGCATCCATATTAACCATTACTTTAAAAAGACATTAATGCCATCCGGTATACTCAAAATTGTCGCCTTCTTCCCAGCCTTTATTCTGAGTCAACACTCCATTTGACAAATCAATCTGGCTTTGAGGTATTGCCCAGAATCCCCCGTTTGTAGCACGATATCTTGAGCTATAGCCGCCACCCAAAGCAGGCATCTTGGTTTCAAAACCTCTATTGTAGACAGTCACACCAATCTGCTTGTCCAACAGTTCTTCAGCAATATGCCATCTGCGGATGTCGTTCCATCTTACACCTTCAAAAGAAAGTTCCCAACGTCTTTCTTTCTGCAAAGCTTCCAAAGAGTATGCTCCTATTGGAGGAAGTCCGGCACGATTACGAACTCTATTTATACCGGTTGTAGTCTGCGACAATTCGGAATGCATCAACAGTATGTCTGCAAAACGCAGCAAAGGGAAATCTGTGATATACGCCCGCCCCATGATATTAGGCACTCCCCATTCAAGAACTGTAAACGAGCATTTCAAATTACCTTTATCATCATATGCAGAAACAGGCATGAATTTTTTTGCTCTATACATTGTTTCTTCCCATGAGTCAAAACCTTCGGCTCTGTATGCAGGAGCCTCGGCATCCAAATCAATGATACTGCCCTGACGACGAATGTCTGTCGGCTCAGCAGCCTTCCACTCATCCCAAATCTGCGGACAAACAGAGCCTAAAGCCCATCCACCGGCATATGGGAAAGTTTTCATTATATTGATTCTAGTAGGCAAGCCTTGCCATAACATAAAGAAATTCTTATACATCTGGGTAGTACCATTTGAACCGATTTTAGCATATTTATACGCATACATAACTTCCTTATTGCTATCGCCTTCCCATTTAAGATTATTATCGATGGCCCACTGCCAGTCCTTTGCTGTATGGCTGTTGCTGTAAGCCCATAGGTTACGGAAGTCACCTACAAGATCATGACCACTATTTTTAATACAGTCGTCAAGATAAGCTATCATATCAGCCTTGGTAAGGGTCTTACCATCATTCAAAGGCATAGACTCTTTCTGATAAAATCCTGTATAGAACAGGAAGATTCTAGACAGATAACCTTCGGCAGCCCATCTGGTAGCTCTTCCGGGTTCTGTCATGTCATACTTAACTGATGGCATCAACTCGATAGCCTTTATCATGTCACTACCCATCTGAGCATACATTTCTTCAACAGTGGCTCTAGGCAAATTTTGCGGTTCGGTCTTTATTGTCAATGGTACAGTTTCAAACAACTGAACAAGGTCCCAATAATACAATGCACGCAAGAAATAAGCCTCACCCATTATCTTATTCTTCTCATCCTCAGTCTTGAAATCTTTACATCTGTCTATTGTCTCGAGCAACATATTCACTCTGTATATGCCCTGATAACGATTGAGCCAGATTGGCTCAAAATTATTAGGATTAGGCGTCATCAATTTGTCAAGGCTCTGAACATCTGTACTGTTCTCACCGCAACCTCCAAGACGTTCATCTGAAGCAGCTTCAGATACAAAATACGGATGATTTTTCACTACATCATTAGATGTATTCTGTATTGCATAGGCACCCGTCAACATAGCATTGACATCTTCTACACTTTGGGGAAAGTTTCCGGTATTCTTTTGTGTAAAATTTTCTGTATCCAAAAAATCTTCGCATCCGCACAGGCATACACCCAAGCATAACGACCAAAATATATTTTTCATCTCATATAAATTTTAATGTTAATACTCTAATTAGAACTTAAGATTGGCACCAATGATAAATGATTTGGCAGATGGATAGAATCCGAGGTCAACTCCAGAAGCCCAATCAGTTCCACCTCCATAACCTACAGCAGGGTCAAAGCCGTCATATCCGGTAAATGTAAACCAGTTCTGCAGAGACAGATACAGGCGCATCTGTTTTAATGGAGATTTCTTCCACAAACGCTTGAAATCATATCCCAAAGTGATGTTCTGTATCCTTACATAATCTGCATCTTGTATATATATATCTGATACCTTATTGAAATTTGCGGCATTGCCAAGACGAGGGAATGTATTGGATGTTCCTTCACCATGCCAACGCTCGTCCATCATTTGCTTTGTATAATTATAATACAGTTTGTTTGTCTGAGGTCTATAGCTTTGAGCTATCTGATGACCAAATGCACCGTTTGCAGTAATACTGAAGTCAAACCCTTTATACTCCATATTCAAGCCGAATCCCAGATTCACATCAGGGTGAGGATTACCTAACATAGTTCTGTCGTCAGAGTCGATGTCACCATCTTTGTCTGTATCTACAAAAATCAGGTCTCCAGGAGCTGCATCAACAACCTTAGCTTCAGTATTTGCAACCTGTTCGGCATTCTGGAATATTCCATTAGTCTTGTATCCATAGAAATATCCGATAGGATAGCCTTCCTGAGCCAGGAACAGATAACCGGTATTCTGGTCAAGAACATCATTAGGTCCATAAATTATGCCCTCACCGTTGGCAATTTTAGTTACCACGTTCTTGTTGTATGCCATATTTACATTTACTCCATATCTGAAATCTGCGATATTGTCATTCCATGACAAGCCTACTTCTACACCTTTGTTCTGTACTTCACCACCATTGATATATGGAGCACCGGTTCCATAAGACCCTAGAATAGGAGCCTGTACAAGCCAGTCGCGTGTAATCTTATTATACCAGTCGAAAGCAAGTTTAAGTCTTGAATTGAAGAAATAAGCGTCAATACCCAAGTCAAGCTGTTCGGAAGTTTCCCATGTAATATCAGGATTAGGCAATACATTTGCATATGCACCCTGAGTCTGTGCCACTTTATCGTTAGAGAAGAAATACAAAGCATTATTAGGATATACCACTGTTCCTAGATATTGGAAAAGAGGAATGTTACAGTTACCGTTCTGACCCCAGCTCGCTCTAAGTTTCAGGAAATCCAACCATTTAGACGTAGATTTCATCCATGGCTCATTTGAAATAACCCAACCGGCAGAAACTGAAGGGAAATATCCCCAACGATGACCGCGAGCAAATGCCGAACTTCCGTCGGCACGCATCATTACAGAAGCCATATATGTTTCGTCAAGATTATAGTTGACCCTACCAAAGAAAGAAGCAAGCATATTGCGCACATAAGGGCTACCTGATACAGATGTATTGGCAGAACTTACTCCTTTTGTGTTTGTGAGCCATGCATAATCAAATTCCTGAGGGAAAGCCATATTGCTGTTTGAAGCTGACATTTGTTCTCCTACTCCACTCTTTTCGACAGACTGACCCAGTACGATGTCAAAGCCATGGCGATTGTTTATATCAAATTTATAAGAAGCAGTATTTTCCCAGGTCCATGCATAATACAACTGGCTTGCCTGAGTTACTTTCTCATTGCCATTAGCATCATTTTCCGCATAGTTATATTGAGGAGTAAATTCTCTGGAACTCTGTGCATGCAGCTTATATCCGAAAGCACTCTTTATCTTCAAATCCTTGATTGGCTGTATCTCTACAGAAGCATTTGCCATCAGACGATGAGTTTTCTTTAGGTTACGGTTTCTGTCAACCATAAGACCTATAGGATTTGCAGCGAACTTATCGAAATTCCAACCTTCTTCCAATTTATCCTCTGCATTATAGTATCCGCCATCCTTATTATACAAAGGCATGATAGGAGGAGCTGTCATAAGATTTTGGATATCATTGCTGAATCTATTACCGGTAGAGATACCCGAATTTTCAACATAAGAATAAATCATACTTGTGTTGAAAGTAATAATATCATGCTTTTCATTCTTAAGCAGTACATTCTCGGAAGTCATACGGGCATTGTGCTTGGTATAATTAGGGGTAACAGGCTTTCCGAAAATACCTTCCTGAGTGGTATAAGAATATCCAGCAGAAAATCTGGAAATGTCAGTACCGCCCACAAGACTTATGGCATGATTCTGCATAGGAGCATTCTTGTTTTCTGCCTCTCCAAGCCAGTCTGTACCATCCCATTCACCTGACATTATAGAATCATATAGGTATCCAGGCAACATAGTCTGCCAGTCATAACCTTTCTGCTGACCGTTTGATGCATTACACAAGCGCTCGTCCTGCATCATCATGAAATCCTTCGCACCCAACATTTCAACACTCTTAGCCACATTCTGAATAGCATAATATCCATCATAGCTTATTTGCATCTTTCCCTCCTTTGCTCTTTTGGTGGTAATAAGAATTACGCCATTAGCAGCACGCGAACCATAAATTGCCGCTGAAGCAGCATCTTTAAGGATGTCGATTGACTCAATGTCTGAAGGATTCAGCATAGCTATATTGGCACCTGCAATTCCATCAATGACATAAAGAGGTTCTGAATTACCGACAGTACCAAGACCACGCAAGACCACTTTCTGACCACTTCCAGGCATTCCTGAAGTGGATGTGATATTTGCGCCCGGAACTTTGCTCTGCATGGCACCAAGTATACCATTTGAACTCAATCCCATGATATCGTCTGAAGAAACCTGTGATGTAGCACCTGTAACCAGCTTCTTTTTCTGGACACCATAACCTACTACCACTACCTCATCGAGAGTCTGTCTGTCTTCTTTCAGGACAATTTCAAAGACTGTATTCCCGTTTACTTTTTTCTCAATGGTTGTATACCCGATATAAGAAAACAAAAGGGAAGCATTTTCTTTGGAAAGTACTAACTGGAATTTTCCGTCAAGGTCAGTAATTGTTCCGTTGGACTGGCTACCTGCCTCAAGTACGTTGGCTCCTATTATAGGAAGACCGCTTTCATCTACTACTACTCCGTTTACTGTCTTACCGACTTGCCCGAACGAAGAAGTACAAACTGCCAAACCAAAAAGGGCTGTAAGGCAGCATTTGACTTTTCTTTTTACATCTTTCATAAGTAAATAAATTTTAAAACAAACATTTTTATATTTAGTATAAAATTCAATGCTGTCAATCTAAGAAGCAACAAAGGATTTATATGTCATCTGACATCTTCTCAGTGCAAAAGAAATAAATAACAATATAATTTCAAACAGTATGAGAGTATTTTAACAATACATTAACAATAATAAATATTGGCTTTAAATAAATTGAAGTCACTAGTGTCCACTAAAAATTAGAGGACAAGTTAAAAATTATAATTACTAAATAAATTTGGTCCATCATGACCGCTTTGTTCTTTTCGTATTAAGCAAAGAAAGGTTGTTTAGCTGGAATAAAAGAGAAGGCGAGAAAACTTTTGCCACAGTATACAACAACTGTGATGAAATAGAACTCAAGCTAAACGGCAAGTCTTTAGGAAGAAAGGAAACAGGAAAGGACACTTATTATGCAGAGTTTGAGGTCTCATACAAACCCGGCAAACTTGAAGCTATAGGCTACCGCAACGGAAAGAAAGTCGGTACATGCAAACTTGAAACAACAGGATCTGTTTCTAAGATTCAGGCCAATCCGGTATGGAAAGAAATGTCAAGAGACGGAAAAGATATTAATATAATAGAGATAAGGCTAACAGACGATAAAGGCAGGACTGTCCCAGAGGCTGAAAATGAGATCATCGTTACCGTAACGGGTGGAGCAAAACTTATCGGTATAGACTCACCTAACTTGTATTATACAGGAAATTTCAAGACCGACCGCCGTAAGGCACAAAACGGTACATTGCTTGTCACTGTGCAGTCAAACGGCAAAAACGAAAAAACCGTCATTAATCTATCATCAAAGGGAATAAAAGATACCACAATCAGTTTCTAAGCTGACCATAATAAGAGTGTCATGAATCATTAAATCATGACACTTTTTTTAATGGCTATCTGTCAGTTCTGAAAGATGACATTGGCATCCCATTTCCCCCTTTCTGAAATACTAGACACATAGATTTTATCACTCCATGAAGTTTTAATCTAAAAAGGAGGTTCACCTTTAATAGTTTGAATAAATGATTTCACTTTTATTATTTCTTCCTTTGTCCCTACAACAATAAATGATATACCTCCTTCTCTTCCAGACAATCCACCAAGGCCGTATAAAAAGACCTTTACATTTGCATACTGTTGAATAGCCTCTATCTCTGTAAAAATCATTCCGGTTTTAAATAAATAAAGTTTAGGTATAGAACCTAATCTTTCATTATTAGCATTTAAAACATTTTCAGAATCTTCCAAGTTTAGAGAGGTTTCTTTCTCAAGACCGATAGGAATTACCAATTTGGCTTTATTCTCACCTACATATGGCAGAAACTTATGAGTTGTACCGCCATCATATGCACCTATACAGACAGCAGCCTGTTTTCTAGAATAATTTAAAAGATTACCACCCTTTAACACCAAATCTCCGGGTTTCAATAACCTTAGAGCTTCAGAATAACTTATATCAATAAGTTTTCCATTCTCAAATACTATTTCTTTAATATGGTTCTTCTTAATATTTAGTGCTTCTTTTCCTGCAGGAATAAAATGTCCAAGAAGGAAACTGCCATGTTCTATTGTTTTCTTCATCAACTCCTCTGCAATATATGAATTAGTAGAACCTTTTGTTATTATAATCATACCTTTTTGTAATTTATCTTTTACTAAAGGCATATTGATTATTCCTTTTGCTATAAGACGTTTACTCTCACTGACAGTAAGGTTAACATCCAGAAACACATCATTATCAGAAACTAAAAAAGATTTATTCTTTACACTCATAATACTTCCATTTAAAATCCAAACAAAGTTGGATAATTCATTAATAATTAACTTTAGTTTTATATCTTTGTATCAGGATGTTAATAGGAAGTAGGCTCTGCTGAGGAGCAACCTACCAGCAATAAACATCCTGACGGTACGCAGTAATGCTACTTGGGGAGGCGGTAACACGCCTCTCTTTTTGTATTACTGATATCGTCTGATATGGCTAAGAAAACCTAACCATAATCCTATGGTAAAACAAACTTTCCACAGCAGACACCACATAAGGGCTTTAAATGTCATTCCTAAAGATACTTATTTTTTAGGATATATCAAAGCCTCGGCTTGGGAAAGTCGAGGCTTTGTGATAACAAAAAGAGGATGTATCATTTTGACACACCCTCATACATTACACATAAAATAATATATAGATTAACCCGTTGGCGGAATTAAATCAGCGCATATTTAACTTTGCCAATGGGTTTGTTGTTTTTATAGTTGATGTATTGTAGGATTGTAAGTGCGCTAATCTTCCCTATAATTCGGGCAAACAATCCATCTGTATCTTTGGCGTAATTTCTTATAATCATAAACTGGTCACATAGCTGTGAGAATAGGGTTTCAATTCTTTTTCTTGCTTTGGCAAACCCGGGGAATACAGGTTTCCAATCTTTCTGGTTAGCTCTGTATGGAACTTCCAGCCTGATATTTGCTGTTTCAAACAAATCCAATTGTACACTGGCACTTAAATACCCTTTGTCACCTATAAAAGTACTGTTGCAATATTCCACCTTGACATCATTCAAATAATGAATGTCAGGTACACTTGCCTTGGTAAGATCAAAAGAATGGATTACTCCACTTAAACCACAGACTGCATGCAGCTTATATCCGTAATAATATATTCCTTGTGAGGCACAGTATCCGATTGACGGCGCTTTCTCAAAATTATTCTTTCCCATACTACAGCGTTTTGCACGTGCAAAACGACAGACCTCTATAGGTTTTGAATCAATACAGAAATAGTCTTCACCACCGTCTATATCCTTAACAAGCCTTTCCCTGATTGCATTACAAAGAGATGAGGTTATCTTACGCCTGTCATTGTATTGTCTGCGCGAGATGAGATTGGGAATTTCCTTTCTATAATCCTGCAATTTAGAAAACAGCAAGGATTCACTGTCAATTCCCATTGCTTCTGAAGTCATATTTAATGCAATTACTTCAAGATCGGAGAATCGTGGAACAACACCTCTTCTGGGAATATTACCTGATTCATTTACTAAATTACCTGCAACTTGCTTGCATATGTTCAGGAATTTTGCGAATATTGCATATAGGTTGTGCATAGCTTTATTGTAAATTAATAGTTTGGTCACTTCTAATTTACTAATAACCAGCGATATGTACAACCTTTTATACATATTTATTTTATCAATTTAATTCCGCCAACGGGTATAGATTATTATTTATTGAATGAATCTATTTTCAGAGTCCAAGTTTTACTATCACCATTTGCCGCTGTAACTTTATAACTCATTTCATTCTGTGTACTAAAATCCTGTATCTCTCCTAGTTTAGGAGAATCACCAACTGGCGCTATAACTGCAGCAGTAGATATATCACAGTAACCTACCAAATTTGATAAAGAGACACCGTCCCTAATTTCTTTAGGAAAATCATCATCAGCCTTTGGAACTGTAATATCACAAGTTACAATAAGATTCTCTTTATCTATTATGGTCTTAACAGTCATTTGTTCTACACACATTCTGTTCTTGGCATCATCAAACCAACGATATTCAAACTTGAAATTAGTAATATCAGCATCCTCATATGCAGGAAGCTCTTCTAAACCCGCCTTCAGACATGAAGAAATCATTGTCATCAGAAATAAGGAAAGCAATACATTATATATTTTTTTCATAATCTACAATTTTAATTAGTTCCAACCAGGATTTTGATCATTTGCAAGATTCTTGTTTAGTTCCATTTCTTTCTTAGGAATAGGGAACAAATATCTCTTAGCTGAAAAAGCACGAGAATTCAGTCCATGTACATCTGGTACATCAATCATCTCATACGAATGCCCATCAGCAGCAATTTCCAATGTTTGGAATGCATGATTCAATTCAGGAATAACTTCCAAACCATCAGCTTTACCCCAGCGAATCAAAGACCAATATCTGTCACCTTCAAAAAAGAGTTCAACTCTTCTTTCAGATTTATATGCCTTCCAGGCATCATCAAGAGTCATAGCAGCAGCTGTATGAGCTGGAAGACCTCCGTGTAAAGTACGGGTCTTATTAATATACTCAATAGCCTTATCTTTTTCATTCAACCTTAGGCACGCTTCTGCATAATTCAAATAAGACCTTCCTAATCTCAAAATTACATGATGATAGTCAGTATAGTTTTGAGCGAATATAGGCTCCTTCTCATATAAGGTCTTTCTTACAAAATACCCGGTTCTGGTAGAAAGCTTTGAAGCCTTATTTAAGGATTTTCTATGCATATTACCTGTAATTCTTGTTACAACCAAATTTTCATAAATATAAGTAGAATCATAAGCTATTGATGCATAAAAACGTTGGTCACGATGTTTATATAAATGATCTGAAACCCAATATGTGCCCGGATTATTAATATAATCCTCATAATACGAAGTCTCATTCCACTTCTTGGCCTTACCGTCACGGTCTATTACCTCATATTCATCAACCAAATCCTGTGAAGGCCACCTGTTTCCCCAACCCAAAAAATTCTGTTTAAGCTTAGGCCATGCAAAGTCATGCAACACATTAGTCTCTGCATTTGGTGTAAATTGTTGCATTGGAGTATCCTTATATTGTGTAACTGATTTATTTCTCCACAAAGCAAAGATAATTTCCTTAGAATTTGAAGCATAATCATAATCATTGAACATCTTTTTATAGTCACTATCCAATGAATAACCTAATTTGAACAACTCCTCGCTGCTGGTTTTAACTTCCTTGTAATAGTCTTCTTTTCCTGTTTCAATATAAGAAGCTCCATGAAGAGCGACCTCAGCTTTTAGTGCCAGCGCTGCACCTTTGGTAAAGTATCCATTCTCTGCATTCTCAGGCAAGCCGGAAGCAGCATCCTTCAAGTCTTTAAGTATAAAATCATAAGTTTCCTTTATGGTCTTACTTCTCCCTAATTGCAGTTCGTCTTCTGGTGTAAGAACCTTATCAATTAAAACAAACTTTCCAAATAACCGAGCTTTATTGAAATATATCATAGCCCTAAGCATTTTTCCTTCTGCTATCATTTCTTTCTTTATATTATCAGGAAAGTCAGATTTACCGACATTCTCTATAATCAGATTAGCCTGCCTGATAAGAGGAAAGGCAGTAGACCAACGATAATCCTTATCCGGAGTCATCTGATCCTTTATTATAGTCACCACATTATTAGTTGAGATTATAATATTATCAGAATAATCATCATTAGCAGCACCATAATAAGCATCCAACTCCAAAGGAGTGTAAATATATTCTTTAACTATATCTTTATATGCATTGTTTATAACACCCTCAACAAGTTTATAATCACTCCAAATCAAATCATCTGAATAACTATCAAGGGGTTTTGTATTCAATAAATCATCACAAGAAGACATTGCCATAACAATAGCAAAACCCGATATTAATATCTTAAACTTATTCATATCTTTAATTTTTAAAATTCAACATTTAGTCCTAAAGAGTATGTCCTGAAGACAGGATATGAAGCACCAGATATAGAACGAAGATTTTTCTCAATCTTATCTGGCTCTATCATCTTCGCTTCAGGATCAGTGAAATCCAGAACGTCTGATACTGTAAATAAATTAGTTCCGCTCAATGTAATCCTACAACCTTGAATAAAATTACAGTTCTTAAGCAAATCACGTTTTAAATTATAGCTTATCTGTAAATTCTTCAATCGGAAATATTTGGCATTCATATTAAAGAAATCAGTAACAAGAGCATTGTTTTCACCATTCGGGTAACCAGCTTTTGTTACTCGGGGGAATCTTGCATCCGTATTTTCAGGCGTCCAATAATCAGCCTGGAACTTTGTAATAACACTTGCATAATCACCACGTTGCATCTGTTGTCCCATTGCTATATATCTGTCACCTGTTCCCTGGAATAAAGCTGAAAGCGACCATCCTTTATATTCTACTCTAAAATCAAAACCATAATTCAAATGAGGCATAGAAGGTTGTCCTACCCTACGCATATCATTTGAGTCTATTTTACCGTCCCCATTTGCATCAATATATTTTATGTCACCCATTGAAGTTTCTGTAGAAGGCAATGGTCTAGGAGAATTCAATATCTGCTCCTTATTCTGGAACAATCCGTCACTTAAATACATCGAATAAAAGTAATCCTTTTCATGAGTCTGCCTTGTATAAGGATTCTTCAATGTAGCCAGGTCTTCAGAATCCAGCTGTTCCCATAACTGGTTGTAATAGGAGATGTTTCCACCGATTTCATAGTACCAGTTTCCACGTTTTTCCTTATATCTTAAGTTCAGTTCAAAACCGGCACGACGATGCTTTGAGCCAGAAGTAATTTCAGGAAGTGGTTTTCCTAACGTAGTAGCATAAATATTATTAGGACTCATCAGATATCCTGACGTTTTATAATAGAAATAGTCTAAAGAACCTTCAAGTCTGTTGTTCAAGGAAGCAAAATCAAAGCCAACATTAAATGACTTTCTGGTATACCATGTCAAAGCCAACGGATTAACAAGATTTCCTTCAGAGAAAGTGACATTCAATATATTACCTGCATTATAATATTCCTTCATTGCACCCTGATTATACAATGCCATATACCCAAATCGGGTAACGCCGTCCGAGATACCTGTCTCTCCATAAGATGCTCTAAGTTTTAGACTGTTTAGAATATTCTTATCATTAAGCTTCTGCATAAAGTTTTCATCCGAAATCATCCAAACTGCTGATACAGCAGGGAAAAATCCCCATCTTTTGTCAGGATGAAAATTGTCATTACCATCATAACGTCCACTGAATTCAATAATATATTTTGAAAGATAGTCATATTTAAGACGACCTACATAACCCATACTGGCAGATTCAGCAGCCGACCCATCATTTGTCAGTCCATCTACAGATCCGGCAAACAGCTGATCCATTGATGTAGATATATAATTTTTTCTACCTGCACTAACAAATTCAGAAAAACCTTTTCGCTGGGTATATACAAAAGTTGCATCTAACGTATGTTTTCCGAAAGTCTTAAGATAGGCAGCTTTAAACTCCATATCAAAGATCCTGCTATAACCGGATTTTACATCCATAGAGGGTTTTACACTTGACTGATATAAAGAACCGTCAAGCTCGTATTGCTTAGCCGTAGCATTCCATGATTTTTCAAAATAATCTATATCATTATAGTTTACCATTCCTGAGAAAGACAAGCCATCTACCCATTTAGGTTTCCAGGTTGCAGATATCTGGCCATTCAGATATTTTTTTCTTTTCTTTATATAACCGGAATCCTTGTCAAACCTAACCAAAGGATTTTCATTGCCGGCAGCAAGTGTTCCATCCGGATTATAACCAGGTACATATGGTCTAGTATTATATAACAATTGGAACCAACTGCCATCATAAGGCTCTCTAGTATTCTGAATACTTCCATTAAGGGCTGTATTTATTTCCAGACCGATATTTTCAAACTTTGTAGTTACATTACTTCTTAAAGTAGTTCTATCAAGATTAGAAGCGTCAGACTTTAATATACCTTCCTGTCCCATGTATCCTAAAGACACATAATAATTGGTATGCTCACTTCCTCCGCCTACAGATAACGTATGTTTTTGTTCCGGCGACAAATTCTTCAGTACCAAATCCTGCCAATTGTTGTTGGGATAATCAGGATCTTTACCAATCAAAGCCATCTGTTCCGGTGTCCAGAATGGTTCGCTTCCCTCATTGAGATATACCTGATTAGCCATTTCTGCAAATTCATAAGTATCAAGAGGAGCTGGCAAAACAGTAGGCTGACTCAATTGCAGATTCATTGAATACCTCACTTTTGGAGTTCCGGTTTTACCTTTCTTGGTCTGTACAAGCACAATACCGTTACCTGCCTTAGAACCATAAACGGCAGTAGCAGAAGCATCCTTCAAGAACGACATAGATTCGATATCTTCAGGATTTAAGGTTGAAAATACGAAAGCATCAGAAATAACACCATCGATTACAAACAATGGCGTCTCTCCACCACGAATGGATATTGATGGCATTTCCCCCAAAGCTCCTCCAGAACTATTTACAATAAGACCAGGAACCTGACCTTGAAGAGCTTGTGTAACATTCGGGAAAGGTGTTGATTCGAGTTTTTCTGCATTTAGGCTTGAAACAGAGCCAGTCAATTTTCTTTTAGTTGTAGTACCATATCCTATTACAACCACTTCATCAAGAACCTCTGTATCTTCTTTAAGTACAATTGACAACTCTTTACCTCCAACTGCAGCAAACTGTTGAGACTTGTAGCCCACATAAGAGACCTGCAATACAGAGTTTTCTGATGCAGTAAAAGTAAAATTTCCATCAAAATCTGTTATTGTTCCGTTAGAAGTTCCTTTTTCTATTACAGAAGCTCCTATAACAGGCATGTTTTGAGAATCAAGGATTTTTCCTTTTACAGTAACTTTCTTTGCAGACGAAGACTGATTTTTTCTGGATATGACAATCATCTTATCACGAATCTCCCAGGTGAGATTAGGATCCAGAACTTTTGACAAGGCATCTGTAACAGAAGCATTGGTCAAGGTAATTGTCACCTTCTTACTTTCATTTACTTCGTCCGTTTTGTAAATGACAGACATTCCTGTTTGAGTTTCAATTTCCTTTAAAACAGTCTTAAAAGACTGATTTGTAAAGGTCTTACTTACTGTTTGCGCATCAATACTAAGAGTTGCACAACCTATGGATGCTCCTAACAGTAATCTTAAAAGACATGTTCGGTTAAACATAGTGATTAAATTTTAGAATTTAGAAAAATATATTACATATCTCTAGCTATTTAATTATTATTCTATCTTTATCAATAGTATACTCAAACGGTATAATTAATTGCAAACCATCCAGAACTTGCACTAGTGTTTCATTATTTTTCAAAGAAATTCTGAACGTATGACATTTTATTTCATTGTTTTCAATACACACCTCTACACCATACTTTCTTGAAAGCTTCGCAGCAAAGTCCGCTAAAGTAATTTTTTCATATTCTATCCTGCCATCAATCCAGGCATTTGAATCATCAACATCCGACCTAAAACTTTCAACAGTTCCTTTATTCTTATTTATACATACACCTTCTCCAGGTGATACTTCATACAACTCATCTTTATAATCTATTTCAATCTTACCTTCAATAAGACTTGTCAAGGAAGTTGCATCAATATCGTACGCACATACATTAAATTTAGTTCCCTTTACTATTATATCGTATGCCGACGTTGAAACTGTAAATGGTACACCATTTCTGGATGTAACCTCAAAATACCCCTCGCCATCCAACACAACATTACGCTTTTTATCAGAGAAATTATTCGGGTATTTCAAAGTTGACCCACCATTCAACCACACCATAGTTCCGTCCGGTAGAACCAACTTCGACTTTTGACCTGAAGGTACTTCACTTACAAAATATAAGTCATTGCTTTTTCCGGTAAATCTATCATACAAGTAAACAGACAATGATATTATAATCATGATAGAAGCTGCTACCGACAACCATCCCGAATTCAACTTTCTATTCCTGTCATGAGATAAAGATATTCTAGAAGTATTCATCCGCGTTTGTAGTCTCGCCCATTTATCTGCCATCTCATATTCATTAATATATCCACTTATCCATTCACTTTCCCATTGACGGAACAGTTTCATATTCTCATTACTATCATTTATAAAATCAAACAAGACCTTTTCATCTTCAAGAGAAATTTTACCTTGAAAATACAAAAAAGCTGTTGATTTTATCTCTTCCATATTTTTCATATCATTAGTCTTTCTACTGATAAAACAATTCTATCCATTCTTACCCTACCTATTTTTATAAGTTTTTTTTCTTTTAGGATAAGAAAAACAGAGATACTATTATAAAATACTTAGTATCAAGAGATTGGTTCTCTAAGTAAGATGAAATTATTTTCAAAGATTTTGTAATATGTTTCTCTACTGCTTTAGTAGTAATATTAAGTCTATCAGCGATTTCATTATTTTTAAGTCCTCTAAACCTGCTTAAAACAAACACCTGCCTAGTTCTATCTGACAATAATGATATAGCTTTTGATATTTGTATCTTAAGCTCTTTTTGGAAAAGTATCTCATCCGGCGAAAGTTGCATATCCAATGAATACAGTTTCTCCTCTCCTCCTATATCAAATACATAATCAACAGAAATATTCTCAATCAAAGAGTTATGTTTTATATAGTTCAAACAAGCATTTCTAACCATACAAAACAATAAAGAAGATAACGAAATATATCTGATACTACTCTTTCTTTCCCAAAAAGAGATAAAGCAATCCTGAAGGATATCTTCAGCTATATCCTCATCATTTACATACCTCACTGCATATCTGAGAAGTCTTGGATAGAACTTAAAGAAAAGTTGCCTGAAAGCCTCTTCATTACCTTCTTTTACCATTTTAAGAAGTTCATTATCTGAATAAGGAATTGTGTCAATCATAATATAATAAGGTTTATATATTTATTATCGTTGAAACGGGGAAGTAAGGTATATGGACAATATCAGACCAATCAACTCTATACACCACATTGACTATATTATAATATATTTCTCTATCAGTATTTGCAGCCTATGAAAGTCTAAGTCTTTCTTCTGGGATATTTACGTTATTCACAGTTACAAAACCGACTTACTATGATATGTATATATGTTAATATAATAATTTTATTAATTGATATTATCCCTACTATTAGACATATACTATTAGTAGGGATAAAATATAGATAATCAGAGTTTTACACTAATTACCATCCTGGGTTTTGGAAATCAATATTTAATCTTTCATATTTGAGTTCTTCTTCCAATGGAATAGGCCAAATACGATATTTGTCATCTACTACATCTCTCTTTTGAACAACAAATCTATTATAAGTTAGGTTTCCATCATCATTCTTTTCAATCTTCATACCTGTAACCACACCTTCATATTTATCGTTCAACTTCCAACGTCTGAGGTCGAAATAACGGTGTTCCTCAAAAGCAAATTCTACACGACGTTCATTACGTAATCTTAAACGCAGCTCATCTGTATCCATTGTACCTTTAACAAGGTTAGGCATTTTTGCACGAGTTCTGACAACGTTGATAGCATCATAGACTTCATCACATGCTCCCTTATATTCCAACATTGCTTCAGCATAATTTAAATACATTTCTGCAAGTCTATAATATGACCAATATCCGTTAAGATCCTGATTTTTATTGGTTTTCCAATGCATGAACTTTCTTAGATAATATCCTGTCCTTGTATATTGCTCGCTTACAGAGGAAATTCCACAATTACCATCAACAAAAGTTTCTACCACTTGAGTATTATTTTCCTGATTATGGAATATACCATTATAATATATGGTTGATTTTAATCTCAAATCTCTATTTTCGTAAGGATTATTCGGATCATATTTACCACCATTTTCCTTTAAAGCTTCAGGATTATAGTTAGGAATTAAATGATCTTCATCCAAATATGGCTTTTCAAGATTTAATATTGGAACGCCATCAATTGTTTCATATGCATCTACCAATTCCTGAGAAGGTGAAATACCACTATTTACAACACCTGCATCCTTAAAAATAGGCAATCCATATTGTGCCCAAAGAGTTTTTATATTATTCTTTGACACATAAATTCCCTCAGTATTAATAGGTTTAGTTCCTACACCAACCCCTTGAAGGAAATAATCTTGATAAGAGCCATACGCTTTTTTATTGACCAATTTAGCAGGTGCTGGATTATAAATACCGTATCTACTCTCTTCCAACAACTTATCAAGCGATTCCTTGGTTATTTCTGCAGCCTCTTTCCAATGATTTTCACCGTTACACCACAAAGGACTTGCAGCATACAATATTGCTTGAGATTTTATAGCATAGGCTATACCTCGTGTCATTGAACCATTTTCAGTTCCATTTTCTACTCTCCACAATAATTCAGGCTCGCTCAACGCCATATCACAATCGGCAATTATATCCTTTACACATTGATAAAAAGATGGTCTTTCAACTTTTGAATAATCATAGTCTTCTGTATTTGAGGTCCTTATTATAGGCAACGGGCCATAATGTTTAATTAATTCCCATGCATAATAAGCACGTAATAAGTATGCCTCTCCTTTCCATCTACTACGATATGCTGGTATAGTAAAAACAGGAACTTTATCAACATTTTCTATAAATACATTACAATGATATATACCTTCATAAAGGTCTTTATATAGGTTAGTATTCATCATATTGTTTGATGAACTCATAGAACCCAAATAATAAGAATAAGCTTTAGAACCCTTCACATCATTAGCATCCTGCGCCTCATCAGTAAAACTTGCAATAAAAGTACCACCGGCGCTATATCTGCCATAACCCGGCATTTTCTTGTAACATGTATTAAGATATTGTGCAGTCATATTATAATCAGAAAAAATTTCGTCATAATTTTTTCTGTCATCAGCATCGTACTCGAAAACACTTTCACACGAAGAACTCAATAATATTGTCACTCCTAATGTTATTATATTAATTATTTTCATAAGTAATTAATTTAAAAGTTTAAGTTTAAACCTACAGTCCAATACTGAGAAGTTGGGAAATTGGATACCTTTCCACCTTCAACATCTATATCATTGGTTTTCATATGATCCCAAGTTAAAAGATTCATACCACTGATATAAAATCTTAATTGGTTAATATGCATCTTCTTCATAAAAGCTTTATCCTTCATTGTATAACCAATTTCTACGTTCTTAAGTCTGGCGAAGCCTTTATTCTGATAATAATAGTTATTGTTCTTTTGGCTGGAACTTCCTTGTTTTGTCAGAGCAGGAGCCAGTATCACCTCGCCATTAGCATACCTTTCAGATGTCCAGGCTTTTAAGTGATGTTCAAAGAAAGTACCGTTATTATATGTTTCATAATATCCTATTCCATTGTTGAAACCACCGAACTTGCCCAATCCTTGGAATAAAACAGAAACGTCCCATGATCTCCACTTAAGGAACAATTCTGCCCCCCAAGCAATCTGAGGTATTGTTGACTCGCCAATAGGAACTATATCTTTCTCATCAATTATATTATCACTATTTTGGTCTATATATATAAAATCACCAGGTCTTGGAGATTTACCGACATAAGTAAGTCCTGATTTGTCAATTTCTTCCTGACTGTTAAAATATCCGTTACCATTAGAATAATCAATTTCATATCCCCAAGTCTGACCTATTCTATATCCTGTCTGCCTATATTTATATGCATAATCGTCTGCTTTAGGCAATTCTCCAATTTCAATAATTTCATTCTTGTTAAATGCGAAATTAGAACTTAAGCCAAGAGAAAAATCTTTATTAATCTGCTTGAAATAACCCAGAGACAAATCAACTCCGGAATTATGAATCTCACTAAGATTTATCTTGCTTAAATAATCAGAAGAAAGTCCGTTCAACAATGGAGTGATATTATCATCAACCAATATGCTTGTTCTTCTGTCATTATAATATTCAACACCAACAGACAACTGATTAAATAAGCTGAAATCTACACCTACATTGAATATCTTTGATTTTTCCCAAGTCAAATTCGGATTACCCAATCTTATTATATCTATAGGTTTGGATAAATAATTTATTCCTCCATTACTTGCTGCACTAGCCAGATAATCTCTATAAAGGAACCTGTCATCACCAAAATTATCATTACCAACAAGTCCATAAGAAGTATGGAACTTTAAGTAAGACAATACTCTATTGTTCTTCAAGGCATCCAGATTAGTTGCGACAAAAGCTAAAGAACCGGAAGGGAAGAAACCATACCTGTTTCCTTTCGAGAATTGTTCAGAACCTTGATATCCTGCTGTAAAATCAGCAAAAATCAGATTATCATAACCATATGACAAACGACCTCCATATGTCATTCTCAATACAGGCTGTACTCCCTGAATTTTATTTGCATTATAGTACTGTTGAGACAAAAACAAATTTACTCCCAATTTATGTCTGTTGAAAGATCTGTTATAGTCAATATTCCAATCATATTGTGACCTGATAGAACTTTGTGTTGATTTTGAGAAAAGAAGAGGTTCCTTTTCTGTAGTGCCATATTGATAAAACAATAATTCATTTGTATTTGTCAAATCCCTTGTCCAGCGCTCATAGTCAGTATTTCCCTTATTTTGAGATGTAGTATTATTGAAATAAATAATATTACCTGATGTTTTAAGACCTGGAGTTATGAATTTTAAGTCAAATTCCAAACCAATGTTAGTCGACAAATTATAGTCTGTTCCTTTAACATATCCTGATCTGTTCAGCCTACCAAATGTAGGATTTGTATTCTCAGGAGTTACTACAACCTTTCCATCCGGTGTCAACGGACCATATATGACGGGAGACATATCAAATATAGAACTCATAACACCTCCGGTTCCATCTGTAGCATTCGGTGACAATTCTTTATTTATTCGCGCTGCAATATTCACATATCCCTTGATATAGTCATTTATCAGGAAATCCACATTCGATCTGAAGTCAAATCTGTTAAGACCGTAAGTTTTCAATGCATCAGCGGTCTTGAATGGAGAATCCTGATGCATATATCCTAAACTTGCATAATATTTGACATATTTAGTTCCACCATGAGCACTGGTATAAATATTCTGAGTCTGTACAACATCCTTCATAAACATATCATACCAATTATTATTTGGATACAGATTCCTATCAGTTCCATTATAATAATTATCTATTTCATCTTGTGAATATATATAGTAATCACCAAAACCGTCATTTTTCCAAGCCTGATTAATCATTGTTGCATAATCACCTGAAGATATCATCTTTGGTCTTACTATTGCATTCTGTAACGTATAGTTCACGTCTACGTTAATAGAGGGAGCAGAAACTCCTCCACGCTTTGTCTTTACGTATATTATACCGGCAGCAGCCTGCATACCATACAAGACAGATGACGATGCATCCTTCATAATAGTGACACTTTCGACATCATTGACGTTAACATTATCAAGACTTCCTATCATTCCGTCAATAAGGATCAAAGTAGCTCTACCATTAACTGTAGAAGCTCCCCTTATATTCAATGAATATGTTTCTTTACTAGGCTCATTACCGGTTGTCTTTACATATAATCCGGGAACTCTACCTGCTAATGCTGCCGCCAAATGATGATTATGAGTTTTTCTCAACTCATCACCGGTTATGACAATAGCAGAACCTCCTACAGAATATGAAGGACGGACATCTTTAATTAAATTTACTTCCTGGTACTTATTGCTGACGTCTCTATCGAGCTTTACATACAAATTCAGTTTGTCATTAATTTTAATCTTTTTAGTAGAATATCCTACGTACTCTACCAACAAATATTTTGTACCGTTAGACAATTCTGCACTAAACTCACCATTCGCATCAGTAATTATATTATCGTCTTCACCTACTAATCTAACTATAGCTCCAGGAAGTCTGTCTCCAGAATCATTACATACATATCCCTTTATGGAACGAGACTGAGCATTTATCAAGTTTAAGTTCATCATCAATATTACAGACAATGCGAAAAACTTACTTATATAGTATTTTCTCATGATATCCAATATTTTTTGTTTTATAAATGAAATTTAATCCCAACCTGGGTTTTGCCAGTTTACTCCTGTAACTGCTTCAAGTCTGTTTGCTTCGTCTAATTCTAAACCGTGAAGCAAATACTTACTTTTATAAGTTTCTCTTGTCCATGGTGTTCCTACAAAAGAGTCTGTCTTCTTATCGTAAGATTGACCTATCGGACATCTATGGTACTCATAAGTATTACCTACCTTCTCTATCCACATCGCAGTTAGATGCTTTCCACCATACTTCATCTCCTCACCAGGTTTAGTCCATCTGCGGATATCATTATATCTGCATTCTTCCATAGCCATTTCAATTCTCCTTTCATTCTGAACCATCAATCTGGCTTCCTCCTGATTTGAAGGATTAATGTTTTTCATCTTTACGCGATCCCTTATAGGCTTTATAGCATCAACTGCATCTTTCCAATTACCATTCTCAATAGCAGCTTCTGCATAATTTAAATATAATTCCGGCAAACGCATCATTCTCCAATGAATTTTTAACCATGATCCAGGATAAGAATCCGGGCGCATATACTTGCGCATATAATATCCTGTACATGTTCTTTTAATATCCCCCATCTTTATACCATCTTTAGCCCCGTTATATGTCCATATATCGAACATTTTCTGATTTTTATTCATTGTTTGCGAACCATTATAAAATATTATTGCATAAAAACGTGGGTCTCTGTTCTCGTAAGGTTTTTGAGGATTATATGTAGTTCCGCTTGCATAGTTTGGCTCAAGATGAAGTTCGTCTTTGTAGGGTTCTTTTAAATCTAATACATATGTACCGTCTTTCATTGGGAATGCATCTACAAGTTCCTGGGTAGGACAAATACCGGATTTACTAGCACCATTTGATGGTAATCCGTTAAATTTAATCGAAGCATTTCCTCCCATCTGAAACTTAGCTATCCATATTGTTTCTTTATCTATTGGAGAAGGTCCATAATCAGCCTGTGAAGTAGAATATTCATAAAATGCATTATCTCCATACAGATTCGTATTCCTCACCTCTGTATACAGTTCATAACCATTTGCTAGACAAGCATCAAGACTTTCCTTTGTTATACGTTCTGCATCAGCCCAATAATTCTGTCCATCACAGAATAAAGGGCTTGCCATATACAATGCAGTTCTTGATTTTACCATTGCAGCAATAGCCTTGGTCATTCGTATTTCCTCTCCGGCTTTTTCATATCTCCAAGGGAATTCAGGAACCTTCATTGCTTCTTCACATTCTGAAATTATAAAATCAGCACAAGTTTTGAAAGATTCTCTTCTTAAATCTGCACCATCATAATCAACAGGAAGCACATCCTTTATAATAGGTACACCTCCAAATCTGGATATTAGTTCCCAATAATAATATGCACGAAGTACCCTTGCTTCAGCCTTCCAGTGAGCCCTATCCTGTTCTGTTGGAACTACTGCATTGTCAATTCTGCTTATAAATAAATTGCATCTCCTTATGTTTCTGAAAAACAAATCCCAAGATGTCCTGTTACCCTTTCCCCAATTATTGTTGTCTGCAATCAGTTTATTACTCCACTTATCAGATTTCATTCCCTTATATGCAACTCCTACATAATTGGTATTTGTAGTATATTCCCATGCATCGTCTGTTAGAATAATAGGTAAGTTTGTTCCCCACGAATATTGTACCGCAAACCCGGGAATATCTTCATAACAAGAATTTAAATATGCTCCGGTAGTTACTTCATTAGCAAAAATCTCGTCATATGAGTGCTGACCTTCCGGGATTACATCTAGTGAATTCAAACAAGAAGAAAATAAATACAAACTTGAAAAAACTAGAAAAAATGTATATAATTTATTTTTCTTCATAATAATCTAAAAATTAATATTAGCACCAAAATTTATTACTTTTAATACAGGTAAAACTGATGTTGTAGTTTTCTGTTCCGGATCAATATTCTCAAACGGCAAATTATCAAAAGTAAGAAGATTCTGACCGTTTGCATAAAGTCTTAATTTATTGATTCCTATCTTTTTAGTCAATTTCTTAGGAAAAGTATAACCAATTTCCAGATTCTTCAATCGCAAGAAAACTCTGTTTCTAATAAAATAATCGTTAGGTTCAAGCGAAGAACTTCCAGAAGTGGTCAAAGCTGGATATGAAATCTTCTCTCCATTACCATATTTTTCCTGTGTCCATGCTCCCAAATGATGATTCTGGAATACAGATTTCGTTTCATCAACACCCATAGATCCCTTATAATTTATATGTGAATTACCTATACCATATAGTAATGCAGAAAAATCAAATCCTTTATAAGAAAAACCTAATGTCAAGCTATAATTAAATTCAGGAAGTGAAGGTTTACCTATTGGAGCATAGTCTTTCTCATCAATTACGTTATCACCGTTCATGTCCTTATATACAAAATCACCTACCCTAGGCTTAATTCCTGAATACTCAGGATAAGCAGCAATTTCTTCTTCAGACAAGAAGTAACCATGCCCCGGCGAATCCCAGTCAATTAAATATCCGAAATTCTGTCCCATTGAATAGCCCTGACCTCTATATGGGCAATAATAATCATCTCCTAAATTTAATTCATCTTTAAAAATTATTTCGTTCCTAGCAAAATTAAGCATACCTCTTATTGAGTAAGACCAATCTTTGTTGACTCTTTTATTATAAAATATATCCAACTCAAAACCATGATTAAAAACTTCACCAAGATTAGCTTTAGGCAACACTGATTGAAAATTACCTAATATGGAAGGCACTGTATTACGGGTGATAAGGATGTTTTTTCTGTTTTCCCTGAAATAGTCAAATGTAACTGTCAAATCATTATTAAACAGACCTAAATCTATACCATAATTTTGTTTATATGCTATTTCCCAGGTAAGATTAGGATTACCGATTAGTACCTCTTGAACCTTCTGACCATTACCTAAGACTGTATCATAAAATATTGTCGGTGGACAATCAACTATAGTATTATTATCCAAATACAGGAATCTCTGGCTTCCAATTTTATCGTTACCTACTTTACCAAAAGATGCACGAAGTTTCAAATTTGATATAGCTTTTACATCCTTCATGAATTCTTCATTAGAAACAAGCCATCCTAAAGAGAAAGCAGGGAATACGCCAAAACGTTTTCCTTTAGCAAATTGCTCCGAACCGTTATATCCTATGTTAAACTCGCCCATATATCTGTCGGCATATCTATAAGTCAAACGTCCGGCAAATCCCAAACGGTTATATGGCAATAAATATATACTTGTTCCTGATGCTGCCTCACTATTGTCTCTCTGGAAAACAAACATCGCACCTACATTATTCTTTCCAAAATCTCTCATATAGTTAACAATCCACTGAAAGTTCAACGAATAAGAGAAACTATATGATTTATTTAATGACAGCTGATACTTCTGATACTCATTCCGTGATGTTAATGAGTAAACGTCATTTATATTACCATTCTCATCTTTCTGCTCTAATATTGACAACTGATATACATTATAACCACTCTTCGATCCTTTTATAATGGAATTCGCATTTACATCATATGCAAGAAGAACTTTTGTACTTAAGCCTTTTACAAATTTATTAAGGTCAAAATCAAAACCTAATGAAGTATTCAGCTTACTCTTATCCTGTGTCTGATAACCCAAATAATTTAACTCACCATAAGGTGATGAATCATCTGTTGAAACCAATGCATCCATAGGAATACCAAAACTTTCGTCTGGAAAAACCGGAACTACAGGAGACATTGTATAAATCTTTCTAATAAACTGATATTGATCATCCTTAAAATTAGGTTTACCAACTTTATCTATATATCCTGCAATTTTAAGGTCAGCTTTAATCCAATCTGTAACCTTAATATCAAGGTTTGATCTAAAATTATATCTATCCAATTTGAATTGAGGGTCATATCCAAGCTTACTTCTAGGTTCAGTATTCATCATACCTCCCTGATTAAGCATACCGACATTCACAAAATACTTGACCCTTTTGGTACTTCCTGAAAGGTTTGCATTATATCTACTCATAATAGAACGATCCTTAAACACTACATCAAACCAGTCAGTATTGGCATAATAAGGGTTTGTACCATCTTTATATAATTGAATTTGTCTATCTGAATATTTTACCGGAAGACCGTCATTCATTAAAGCCTGATTATATAAAGTGGCATACTGCCAAGAGTCCATCATTTCATAATTCTTTGTAAACTCTTGGATACCATACTCTGCAGACACACTTAATGAAGGTTTTTCCTGCTCTCCAACCTTAGTTGTAACCAAAATCACACCATTTGCACCTCTAACACCAAAAACTGCAGTTGCTGAAGCATCTTTAAGGATTGATATGGTTGCTATTTCATTTGGATCGAGCAATGACAAATCTTCTCGCGGAACACCGTCTACTAATATTAAAGGATTCTGTCCATTCATAGTACTTGCTCCTCGCAATCTCAACTGAAAATCTTCCTCACCAGGTTGTCCGCTATTCTGCATAATTGACAAACCCGGTAATTTACCTGTCAAAGAACCGACAAGATTCGCAGAAGGGCTCTGTTTAATCTGATCATTGGATATAGCTGCAACCGCACCAGTAACACTAACTTTTTTCTGTGTTGAATAACCCACAACTACAACTTCTTCCAGCAACTCAGAATCATCTCTCAAAACAACATTGATAGAAGATTGGCCTTTCACTTCTATCTCCTGAGTTACCATTCCAATGTACGAAAACACCAAAACGGATTTTTTTGAAATATCATTTAAGACATAGTTGCCGTCAAAATCCGTAACAGTTCCACTTGTAGTACCCTTGACCTGTACTGTAACACCAATTAAAGGATCTCCATTTTTATCCTTAACATTTCCCGTAATGGAAATATTTTGCCCATAGACAATTAATGAGCAAAAGAAACATAAACAAAAAAATATTAGTCTGTGTCTCATAAATTAAATATTAAAAATTACATTTAGGTTAAAATCTTCACAAAAGTAATTAGAGCCCATTACTATGATGTAACTCTAAGTATAAAATATGTATCTCTCAATAAGAATCAATCAGTTACAAATGTATATCCGTCTATATCTTAAAAAAACAACTTAGTTTTATTCTCCTCATACTACCCTTTCCATTTAGCCTTAGGTACTATATATAATTTTACATACCTGGACAAAAGATGTACAGCTTTCTTCTTAACATCACTGTCATTACCAGATGACAATTCAATCCATTTTGCAATAGATTCAACTTTATTATTAGGAGTATTAAAAGATTTTGCTATTTTGTCTATTTTCAATTGTCCACCACCATATTCTCTCTGTATAAAGTCAGAATTAATTACTCGGAATACCTATTAACTTCTACATTTGGTAGACTATCTACAATTTTCCACTTAATTTTTTCTCTTTCCCTTACATCTTCCGATGTAACTATGGCTTTAACATTTTCTTTGAAACCTTCAAATGTTGCATTTGTCACTTTAATCTGCCATGTATCTTCTACAGTTATAAATACAGGTACAAGAGAAGGATCATCAAATGACTTGACATTTCCATAACAGTTGTTACGGTAGAGTTTATACATCTCAGCATCAGGTTCAAGTACATAAACTTCCTTATCGTCAACCTGAGCGTCTACACCAAAAATAGCATGTACATTATTTATTTCCGAATCATTAGCATATGAACCAATAGTTGCATCAGGATCATCCTTATGCTTTCTATCGATAAACCCTTTATGAATTAACAAACATGCTGATGAACTTTTAGACCACACACTATCTATTTTCACTGTTCCATTATGAGTTGTATGAGGATTCATCATAACAGCAGTTCGTCCGTTCTCATTTCTGACATTCTTAGCCTGTATATCAAAAACACCTGCATATATACCACCTACTCCTGACTCCAAACGTAAAGTTACACCACTTTTTGCATATATATTTCTAAAATAAATGCTCTGAGCACCATGAAGTTGACACAAGCCATAACCTGAATTTGCATTCAATATACTACAATTCCTGATTTCACCATTCGTAGGGAGAGATACTTCCCATTTATCACCTCCCTTAGTTGTGGTTGGAACTAAAGTCAATCCGCAAAATTTAGTATAATTATCTTTGATAACAGCATCTGCTATAAGAAAGTTCTTCACTAATCTACAGATTATAAAACGCGATGCGCCATTACTTCCAGGCTGAAAAAAGAATAATCCACAATATAACAACCATCTGAACCTCTAATAGAACAATTTTCAATATATTGCCCATTGTCCTTTTCTGTAGAAAAAATAAGCAAAATAGTTCAGGAATTCCTTTTGATTTTTAGAGCCTACATATTTGATGGAATTACGTATCTGATGTACTATACAAAGTTGTACAGCTGTATTAGGATAAACACTTTGAATGGCTTCAGGAAAACCTTTCAAGCCGTCTATACAGGCTATAAGAATGTCTTCGACTCCACGGTTCTGGAGGTCTGTCAGAACACTGAGCCAAAAGTTTGCTCCCTCATTTCTTGATATATACATTCCGAGCAGCTCCTTATGTCCTTCCCGGTTAATACCCAACACATTATAGATTGCACGGGATACTGCACAACCGCGTTCATCTGTCACTTTATAGTGAATGGCATCCATCCAGACTATTGGATAAACCGAATCAAGCATACGTGATTTCCATGCCTTTATTTCCGGAAGTACACGGTCGGTGATGGCACTGATTGTATCAGCTGAGACACGATTACCAAGGTTTTCTTCCATCCAGTCACTGATTTCCCTTGTGCTGTTTCCCAAAGCATATAGGCCTATTATACGGTCAGCAACTCCTTCAGCAAGAATTGTCTCGCGCTTCTTAATAAATTGTGGATCAAAACTTGAATTACGGTCGCGGGGAGTGGATACAGTTACCTCACCTAATGGAGTCTGTACCTGTTTCTGCATCTTACCATTACGGCGATTACCCAATTGACGTTCTGTTTCTGTAAGATGTGCATCCATCTCACCTTCCAAGGCTGCATTAAGGATACTTTCCAATAAAGGAGCAAAGGCACCATCTTTACCCAATAAAGGCTTACCTGCTTTTAGTTGTTCAATTGCCTTGTTCTTGATACTCTCAAAATCAAATTCTTCTTTCATACAAAAAAACTGTGTTAGCAAAGTTTATATTTTATTCTTTGCTGACACAGTTTAATTTACATCCTCCAAAAGCTTAAGTCCTTTTCTTTCACTTTTCCGTATTACTTTTCTTATTTTCCAGGCTTACTGTTTCTTCTACAGTTTCATCTATTCCGTTCATACCATCCTTAAAACTCTTAACCCCCTTACCAAGACCCTTCATCAGTTCGGGAATCTTTTTCCCGCCAAACAACAACAAAATGATTAGAGCTATAAAGATCAGCTCCTGACCTCCTATTCCTAAAAGCAATAAATTACACATATCAATTACATTAAGTAGATGTTCATAATTGGTTTATATCATAAGGTTTTGATACCTTTGCCTCATAAAATTCAAATATGCACTTATGGGCAAAATCAAATCAATCATATTAAAGGATTCCGAACGCTTGGCGTTGGAAACGGGTTTCCGACAGGGAGACAGCCATTGCTTTCGGATGCGCTGTCGTGCCGTACTGCTCAAATCGACTGGACTTTCCAGCAAGGCCATAGGTTTGCAGACGGAGATGTCACATGTATCTGTCAACTCTTGGGTAAAACGTTTCTTGTCGGAAGGCATCGACGGCTTGCAGACCCGTCCCGGCCGTGGGCGAAAACCTATCATGGACTGTACGGACGAGGAAGTTGTTCGCAAGGCCATAGAACAGGACAGGCAGAGCGTCAGCAAAGCTCGGGAAGCCTGGCAGAAGGCCACTGGCAAGGAAGCGAGCGACCTGACATTCAAGCGTTTTTTATCAGCCTTGGCGCAAGATATAAGCGAATAAGAAAACGCCCAAGGGGAGTCCCCTCGCCGCAACTCTATGCGTATAAGACCGAGAAGTTGCAAGAACTTGAACATCTGAACATAAACGGCAAGATAGACCTCTATTACGCCGATGAAAGCCATGTGTGCACCGAAGGCTATGTGCCTTACGGCTGGCAATTCCGTAACGAAGACGTGTATATCCCATCCCAAAAGGCACAAAGGGTCAACATCTTCGGCATGATAGACAGGAACAACCGCTATCATGGGTTCACCACGACTGAAAGTATTGACGCGGACAAGGTCGTTGAATACCTTGACACCTTTTCCTTGAACATAAAGAAAGATACGTTCATCGTGCTTGACAATGCGAGCGTACATCGAAACAAGAAAATAAAGGAATTGAGAGAACTGTGGGAGAAACGCGGACTTTTTCTCTTTTACCTTCCACCGTATTCCCCTCACCTGAATCTTGCAGAAACCTTGTGGAGAATAATGAAAACTAAATGGATCAGACCGCAGGATTATGCAAGTAGCGACAACCTCTTTTACACCGTCAATAGGGCATTGGCGGCTGTCGGGGATACCTTGGGTATTAAACTTAAACATAATGCTGCTTAATTTTAATTAGTTACTTATATAAAATAGTTAATAGCATCTCACTTCGAAAAGCCTTACATCAGAAGCTCCATAAGTTTCTTTTAAGTTTACACGTATTCTTGACGTCCTGACAGGCGAAAAGTTCAACTTTATGAGTCTGTGCAGGTTATTGTCTACTTCTGCCAATTCTTTCCATATGCCATTTGCCTCAGCCTCAACAGAAACTTTCTTTACAAGTTCAACAGGCATTCCTGGTCTCTGCTTTCTTCTCTTTTCTATATTAGGATGAATCTGTATTTCAGTATGAAGATTAGAATCACATTTTATTTCTACAGAAGACAACGAAACCGGTTTATCCCAAGAAAGAATCAAGTCTGGGTTCAGTCCGTCCGACTGCCAATGGTGTATCCTGTCCACCTCATCCCTACTATATCCGTCAGTCAGCAAAGCCACATTACCTGATGTGGTAGACGAAGCCTCAATCTTCGCCTTGCGTGCCAAGTCAGCCCCGTCGTTTGCCGGACGGTTCGGAATATAGCAGTCATCGCGTAAAAGTCTTTCCTGAAGCTCCGGAATGTGTTTCTTGTAAACTCCTCTTGGAGAAGTCTTATACTCCATACACATGGCAGCAGCAGTACCCGCAGCTTGTCCCACAAGACCACAAATTGCAATAAGTCTGGTTGCTGAAAGAGCTATATGAGTTACACTTACATTTCTTCCTGCAAACATAAGATTATCAATATTCTTAGAATAAATACATCTGTATGGTATTTCAAACATTTTTTCAAATCTTTGATGGAAATAACTTGCAGGTTCCTTATCATTCAAAATTCCGCCGGGACAGTGTTCGTCGAGCGACCAGCCGCCTCCGTATGCTATTGCATCATCAAAATGAGTGAACTTCGTCAAATCGTTTTCATTCAGGATATAATCTCCCATAAAACGCCTTGACTCACGCCGTCCCGGAACGGAACCAACCCAATCCAGTACCAAATTGGCGGCTTCAGGGAATTTTCCAGAGTTCTTAACATAATCCCAAGCACCATATAGATATCCCAACAATTTGTGGCGGTTCTCTTCTGTAACATCAACAATATCCAAGTCGCTACCTAATTCTACCCACCAGAATCCACAACTCAACTGTGTGATATTTCGTTTATTAGCTTTACTTGGGTCATATTTTATTGCAAACGATGGCGGATTAAATGGTACGGGATACCCCATATCTTTTGAACTGAACTGAATACTGTCGCCCATCACCCATCCGTCGGGTTCGTCAGGCGCATATTTTTCATTAAACTCGGCCTTGCCTTCCCGGCCTGTCCTATATTCGGCACCGGCACTCGCTGCGAGAGCTCCATCACCGGAACAGTCAATAAAGACATCGGCACTTATTATTATCTTTGATTCCGTAGAGAACTGAAAACATATGGCCTTTTTTATTGAATTTCCGTCCATGACAGCCTCCATGGCCTGAGTATTCAGCATCAATGTAAGATTTTCCTGGCGAGTTACATAATCATACATTACATGATCCCATACCTCCCAAGAATTCTGGACATTATAGTACCTGTTTTCCAACTGGATTTCCTCTACTATACCTGTTTCCCTGTCAACTCCAAATTTATTCTTGAAATGATAAGAGCCGTTTATAGGAACATGAATCTCGCTGGATGCATTTCCACCAAGTACCGGTCTGTTTTGCACAAGCACCGTTTTGGCACCATGTCGCGCTGCTGAAACCGCTGCACACAATCCTGCCACTCCACCACCTATCACTGCAACATCAAAAGTGTATTCCTTTTCGCGCTTTACTGTAGAAGTATCCTTTTTGCCCATATACTTCCAGTTGTCGTCACGCTTAGGCCAATACTCTCTCGGCTTAAATTCATTGCCCTGACTTGCGATGGAAAATCCCCCACAAGATAAAAAAGTGGTTGTAAGGAATGATTTTTTTAAAAATTCACGTCTTTTCATGGATATCAATTTAAATATAATAGTTACAACGTTACATTAGCACTTTCCAGTTCATCTATTATACTCTTTGTTCCCACCAAATGTGCAGCCATGGCGGCTGATGCTGCATTGGGGTCTTTAGCTTTTATGGCCTCAAGTATGGTTTCATGGAAATGGTTCGACAGCTCCGGATTGAAATTCGGGTTGAGCGTATAAATGATATGAGAATAAAGCATGGGGCGGATGGTCTCCATCATCAGCGAAAAGACTTTGTTGCCCGAAGCATCGGCTATCGATTTATGAAACATGAAGTCGTAATCGGCAAATGTCTCAAGTCTGTATTCGTCCGTCTTCATCTTCTCTAAAACTTCTTCGATGGTTTTCACTTGTTCAGACGTGGCACGACAGGCAGCCATTTCGGTCATCTTGATTTCCATAGACTTTCTGAATTCCATAAAATCACGTACCGTCGTTTTCTTCATCCGGAGCGATATATGAAGCATTTCGGTTGTGGCCTTGGCACTCTCGTCTATCACTTCCACCCCCTTGCCATGGAGTTTTCTCACCATACCCCTGGACTCAAGCGTCTTGATGGCCTCTCTCACCGAACTACGCCCTATACCGAACTCATGGCACAAATCTTCTTCTGTTGGCAAAAAATCCCCTTCTACAATTTTGCCTGTAACTATTAAGTCCGACAGTATGTCTGTCACCTGCTTAGTCACAGAGTCATTGGCTAAATGAGGCAAACTATTTAATATCTTGGAAGTCATAAGTTAAATTAAGTTTGTTAAAATGTTTTTTGACGCTATATCTTAAAAATGAATAATACTCATCAGACACGCCCAGATTGAATAATACAACAATTGTTGTTCGAAAGCTACACGCACGAGCTATGTTGTCTGACATCTGCACAAAAATACATTCTTATTATCATACAAACAAGCTTTTCTGTAAATTTTTCAATAAATATTATATGTTAAAAACAAAAGCCCTGCCATCGCCGACAGACATATCGGCAATGGCAGGGCTTGAATTATCGTGATGGGCAGCCACCTATATAGTGACGTTTACGCCTTCAAGTTCTTCTATTATCCTTTCCGTTCCGGTCAGATGCAAACGCATGGCCTCTACCGCCTCTTCAGGATTCCTGTCCCTGATGGTTTGAAGGATTTTTTCGTGATAATGGTTCGAATGTTCAGGATTGAATGTAGGATTCAGCGTATATATGATATGATTATAAAGCATCGGACGCATGGTTTCCATCATCAGCGAGAACACACTGTTGCCGGAAGCGTCGGCTATTGATTTATGGAAATTATAGTCGAATTCAGCAAATGTGTCAAGCTTGTACTCCTCGTTCTTCATCTTTTCCAAATGACCGGAAATAATTTGTATCTGTTCGTCGGTGGCACGTTTGGCAGCCAACTCCGTCATCTTGATTTCTATCGAGTTTCGGAACTCCATGATATCCTTCATCGTAGTTTTTTTCATTTTCAGCGATATCTGCAGCAGTTTGGCAGTAGCCGCCGCGCTTTCGTCTATCACTACCATCCCCTTGCCGTGAAACTTCTTTACCATTCCCCTCGACTCAAGGGTCTTGATGGCTTCCCTTACAGAACTTCTGCCTATTCCGAACTCGCGGCACAAGTCTTCCTCAGTGGGGAGATACTCGCCAAGTTTAATCTTTCCCGACACGATTAAATCTGTCAAAATATCCGTCACCTGTTTAGCCACAGATTCATTGGCCAAACTTGGTAATCCTTTCAATAAATCCGAACTCATATGTTATTATTTTTTGTTATTATTTTTTTATTCAAGTTATCTGATGTCATATTATGATGCAAATATGATAACTTTTTCTTAAATAACGGAAACTTTCTGTGATTAAAATCACAATATAAGTACAAAAACTACTTCATTCTTAATATTTTCGATAATAATCTCTATGCATTTCGATAATATATTTCTCCAAAGTTCCCTTTTCAACCTCACTAATCTGTTTTCTGTTCATTCCATAATAAGGAGATTTATATGTTATATCATCGTCACTGCTATATAGGAAAGGACGATCTAATTTTAAAGCAGGTTCATCATATTTCTTCATTTTTAAAATTAATTCATCTTGAAATCTTTTCCTAATATCCGAATATTCAGGAGCATCATAATAATTCTGAATTTCCAAAGGGTCTTTCTCTATATCGAGTAACCAAGGCTTATCCTTGCATGACAAAACAAGCTTGTATTTCCCATCTGTGATAGCAGTCCACTCACTAAAAGGAGAGTCAGTGATGTATACCATTCTGCCATTCTCCACGACACTGACTGTATCTTTCAAAATACAGCTCTCATCTTCACCATGAACTTCACCCAATTCATTAAAGCCCATCAGTCCCAATATAGTAGGAGGAAAATCAGTTGTATTCAAAGCTCTTTTTATCACTTTCCCCGACATTATACGTGAAGGATATCTCACAATAAAAGGAACTCTTATTGCATCATCATAAGGGCAACCTTTATCAACTCTCATGTGATTATAAAGCATGTCTCCATGATCGGATGTAAAAACAACTATCGTATTATCAGTCAGACTATTATCATCCAGATATTTCAAGATTTTTCCAACATTGTCATCTATACATTTAACCATAGCAAAATAATTCCGGATATTTTTAGGAACAAATTTTTCTGCTTGAGCTTTTCCCCCTATCCCCCATCCCGGACGAGCATTAAGCAACTCTTCAGTATTTGTAGATGGGTTGGTAATTTCAATTTTAGCATACTGTGATATGTAAGGTTCCTTGCACAGATCAGGTGAATGAGGGTCGGGAATCGACAGCATCATACAAAACGGACGATTATCACGTTCTTCCAACAATTCAATGACTTTATTTGTCAAAAAGTCAGTACTGTATTCATAAGCATCATCCCCTTCTTTATTCTTATTGGTGATGTATATTCTATTGGGTTTTTCTTTCACCTTATACCACTTCTCGTGATCTGTCTCAAACATATAGTTTCTATTCTGCCACCCAAAAGAAAAGCCAGGCTCGTAGTACATTCTGCCAGGAATTTTAGGAACTCCTGCCAGATGCCATTTGCCAACGTAAGTAGTCGAATATCCATTTTCAGAAAGTACATCAGCAAAAGTCATGAGATTTGAATCCATTGGCATACCATTGATAGGCGCCCCTGCAGCAGCAGGATAAAGTCCAGTCTGGAATGACGCCCTGGCCGGTGTTGATACAGGTGCGGAAGTGAAAAAGTTCAAACATAAAGCTCCTTCAGAAGCAAGCCTGTCGATGTTTGGGGTCTCTATTTTAAGCGAACTTCCCCACAAGTTTCTCTGACATTCTGCCATATGTTCTCTATAACACCCCAAAGTCCTTATAGAATGTTCATCAGTCATAATTACAAGTAAATTGGGCTTATCTACATCAATCTTATCTTTAACACAAGACGAATTACTTACAGAAAGAAACAAAGCTGATGATAAATACAAAAATCTGTTCATAGTATAATATATTTTTATTTTATAAAAACAATACTTTCCAATTATGCTAAAAGCAAAAGGGAAAGCTGATTCACAGCAATTTCGAATCACAAAAAAACGCCTCGGCATTTTGGATAAAACGATGAAACGTTTTCTCTTAAATTCTTCGTCATTTTAATCAAAACGTCGAGACGCTTGAATTTAACTGGATAGAAAAAGAATGCTCCAATATTTTTAGTGTATAAATCCGGCAGTTAGATTGAGGATTTTGTTAACTGCACTATAATAGATATCTTTAGTTAGCCGATGTTGCCGGAGAGCCTGGTATAGTCAGACATAACACTTCTCCTGCATTCAAAGCATTAAAAGCTTGAAGCATCTTTACACCTACACTATTAGAAGATAATTTTGAATTCTTCTTAGTTCCGTCTGTATAGTTTACAGTGAAAGTCATATCATCCGCCTTAACACTATTCATAGCCGGCGGATAGATAATAAACATACATTTACCAGCTTCTTCACCTTCGTTAAATGTATATATCATCCACTTTTCCGAATCTAAACTCGACTCATAAGTTTGAGTCAGTGTTTGGGTTTCATTGAATCCTAAAGTCAATTTGTCTAAAACAACTGTTTTAGCTGAACCTCCATCATTATTGGATGGATAAAAAGTAATGTTATCAATAGTTTTACCTTCAGGAATATTCTCTACTTCTACATATACGATTGATGTCAACTGTTTATACGTTACAGACAAATCACCGGATTTAGTTGGCGTTATTTTATCTGAAATCATTACATTGTATTTTTTAAAACCTGCCTTAGTTTGTTCTGCCGGTATAGTCAGAACTTTAGCTTTTTTATCAGCGGTATTAATACCATAGGGATAATGAAAATATGCTTCTTTAAATCCTGAATTAAAACTTGCATTAAAATACACGGATTTCATATCGTCACTATAACGATCAATATTAAAAGACGGCCGCCCCATTAATTGTTGCCCGTTACTGTCGGTATAAAGAGTAATAGCATAAGCTTTTTTATCAGTATTTGTCCATTTTAATGATATATAATTGTTTGTAATCTGATCAACAACTGTTCTTGATTCAAGCATAGTTTCTTGTTTCGGAGTTGGCATAGATGCCGAAACATTCATGGTTATCGTATCACCGCTATTTTTATCATTCCCAAAGTTATCTTTAGTACAAGATGTTGCAAGTGTTACAAGACTCAATATACAAAAAAATTTTCTAATCATAATTTCAAATTTTTAAATGGTTATTTCCAAATGCTTGAATCGAAACGATTTGATTGACTTATTACGAAATTCTCCATCCCATTACCTTCGGGGTTACTTGAACACAAGACACCTTCCGACTCAACATTAATCACTACACACTTGGGGGATTCATAAGAAACGTCCTTCAAAGAACCGTTTTCGATAATTGTTTGATTTGTTTTCATATTAATATATTTTATTTAATTAGTATTCGTAAACAAATAAAAATCCTAACGAGATATACAGCCTAACATCGCAGTGTTTTTAAAGGAAAGAACTTTCTGTTGTCTGACATCTACACGAAAATACATATTAAAGAGCATAACAGCAAGCTTTTTAATATTTATTTAACAATATATGTTATACAGCATTTTTCAAGAAAGATTTCCGAGCAGTACATCCATACAAATGAAAGCTTAAAAATCATTAGGATTGTACTCCCTCTTGGAAGACTTGAATTGTGAATAGTCCTTTCTCCTCCATGTGCGAATATAGTCCACCTTCATAGTCGAAGGAAATCCGGCTGCATCGGCCTGCTCTTTCGTGGTAGGAACAGGATAACGCTTGCCGTTATTCCATTTCTCGAACGGAGTACGAGGCTCCATAGACAATGTGATATACATTCCCAGATGCCAATAATAATTAGGAACAGATGCCACTCTTTTATTATCAATATACCATATTATTGAGTCTGGGCGGTTCTCACATGCATACAGATGATAATCGTCTCGTGAATCCCAATCTACCACAGTTTCATTATGTCCCCACATGCTCTGTGGATGGAGAAACTTGTTGGTAAACTTCTCGCTGCCGTCAGGGTTAGTACCGTCCGGTTTCAGCACCATAATATGATAATTACAACTCATGATATGAAAATCCTTTGGAACCTGCTGCAGTTCGATTATGTCTATTTCGTTATACACCACCGTATTCTCTTTCTGAGGCTTGATTTTCTTTCCATCACCAGGAAGAGAATAAAGCCAAAAGGCAGGGCATGTACCTCTGAACACATGCGCTCCCTTAATCCTTGCTTCAAAATATCCGTATGTCACCTTACCTTTTGAATTCAGCATACCCGACTGGAAATAATAATGTGGGAATGCCTTACTGAAATCATGTTCATGGTGTTTAATTGTGATATTGAGATTTCCATCTTCCTGCTTCACGTTATCAGGGCTGAAGCTTACAGTAGCAAACGGTCTGCACGGAGTATTCCATTTTGATTTATCTATCTCTGTCCCGTTGAAATCGTCAGTGTACTGTTCCACTACCTCGAAAAGTTGCGGGTCGGTATGCGGAGTTACCACCTGTTTCCCTTTCTCGGTAATAGCTGAATCGTGCTTAATAAGCGGTTTCTTCTGCGGAGTATCATTGATAATAGCATTGACAGTGAAAAGGCATGTTGCAAATGCTGTGGTTAAGAATAATAAGCGTTTCATACTATTGTGTTATTTTTATAGCTGAGAAGGGAACATTTTATGGATGCTCCCTTCTATTGTGGTTTAATTATTAACAGGTATAAGCTGGATGTCGTCAATATAGATTTTAGTTCCATCAGGGATGGCATACCTGGCAAAATTGAATTTATAAGTTGTCAAATCTTTATCAAAAGTGAATTCTCCAGACTGAAAAACAGTCCATTCACCATTATTCGACAATGTTACATCTGTGGCTTTCATAAAATTCGAAGCCGAAGTATCTTTATATTGGAAGACACAAGCTGCTGTACCAGTAATGTTAGCTTTATATCTGAATTTCAACTTATATGTTCCAGCTTTAGGAAACGAAACCACCTGTCCTCCATCAGTTTTTGGCATAAAATAAATCTGACCTTTTGAACTTATGTTACCGGTATTATCAATAACCAAGACCATATTCTTGTTTTTACCCTCAGTCAGATTCTCATATTTTACCGGAGTATTAGTTTCTTTACCAACATCGCTTGCAACAGACCAACCCAGAGTTACAAAATTGGAGAACTGAAATTCATCTGGATTTTGCAAGTAACGTTCAAAACCATGCATGAATGGGTCAAAAGCACTGGTATTATCAGCACCCTTATGAGTTAAACCATCAAAATCGAATGGTGCTACAGCAAAACTATTTTCAGTCTCCAGTCCTTTTCCCTTAAATTTCAATTTAATAATATCATTTGCTCTTATAGCAACAGGCAGTATAACATTGATATTATTGTTAGCAATATTTACAGAGCGGATATTTACACGACTTCCATTTGCATACACCTCAAAGCTATTAATCAGATTAGTAGGAGTTTTAAAATTATCTTCCTTTAAACCTGGTTTTATAGATATTGCTGTTACAGATTGATTATTATAGAAAGAAATCATATCATTTGAAATTTCTATTACAGGCATCTCTACCTTGTTTTCTATATTCACGCTACCAAAGGCTTCCAACTTAACTCCATTATTCAAAGCAATATTTCCGTTTCCATCATAAGAAATTGTAACATTATTGCCATATTTTACATTCTCAGCGAGTTGTAATTTTAAGCATTTCTTATCGTCGGACATAGTGATACTATTGATTGTTGCTGCTTTGCTATCAATATTTACAGATAATCCTACAGAAGTTATACCATCTGCAAAAGCTGAAGCGGACTGCTCTTCCTTAAAGGTTATAACAACCAAATCAGGGTCATTATTTTCAATTACAAAGTTCAGTTTGTCGGAAGTAAAAGGCAGTACGTTATTTTCCACATCATTATCCGGATGTTTTGCAGTATCAAATGCTGCCAGTTTCTTACCATTGATAAACATAATATCACCAGTGCCATCGTATGCAACCGAAACACTAACTCCTGCTGTTACTGCCTGCTCTAATTTCAATTCGAGCACCGAACCGTCTTCTTGAGAACGGCGAACCTCCTTCAAGACAAGAAGCGAAGAATTGCCATCAATTGAAAATACTGACGACGGTGTGCTTGTTACCGTGAATCCCTTGGTAGAATAAGGCATGAGCTTGAAATCCAAATCTCCACCTAAATCGATTTTGACAACATCAGGCATATCATCAGATATAAGCATTGATGTCGTGTTATTTTCACCCAAAATATCATAAGACTCGTCAGTTACAGAAGGGTTCTCACCTTCGCCGGAACCAGAATACTCAAAAGACTTTACATTAAACGTAACCGGAACCGAGAGATTCATCTTTTGACCGGCAGAAATACCGGTCAAAGACAAACTAATATTATTATACACATCGTCAGCATTAGGGAATTGCATACGCAGCGTATCTTCTTCAGCCTCTATAGAGTTCTGTTCAGAAGAAATGACCCATTTTGCTGCAGATACATTTACCGAACTGTTACAGAAACTGACATTGTCATACTGTGTCACCTCTACCTCCTTGGATTCGGGTGAAGAATTCTGCATATCAGCAGAAACAATCTTTACTCCGTTCACAAACACCGAATACGAAGGATTTATGGCATTGCTTGCAGCAGCATCATCCTTAGAACAGGAAGCAAAAGCTGTAGAAATCAGTACCGAAGCTGCTATTATCTTATTTAGTTTCATATTTTTCCTTAATTTAAAGTTATACTATTCTCCTATTCTGCGAAGTTCCAACTGGTCAAGATAGAAAGTTCCCACTCCTACAAGAGTATTAAACATGAACCTGCATTGCATCCCTGACAGTTGGGATTCAATAGCGATGTTTGCACTCTGCTTTATCCACTTACCCCTTGGCATTTCATTAGAGAACGTGAATGTGGTAGGATTTTTCGAATCCGGCTTCTTGAAAAAATCAAAATTGAAGTTTCCTGTCGGTATATAGCCTTCGGAAGGGAAATACACATAAAAAATCAATTCATAATTTCCAGAAGGTATGTCAATGGTATGTTGTGCCAAATTCATTAAATAAAAATTACCGGAAGTGCCCGAGGCTGTTATCTTCAGCGAGTATCCTTTATCGCCAAACTTGATTTGCGAATCCTTTACAATTGCACCATTGGGAGCAATACTCCATCCAAGATTTCCTATTGTGGCATCGGAATTAAATGTGAATTTATCTCCTAAGAATATATTTTCTCTTGAGTCGGGGTCCACCTCTCCATCATCATCTTCATCTTCAGGCTCTTCAACAAACTTTACAGGCAACTTCTCAAAAGGTTCGAGCAGCTTGCCAATAGACGATTTGATATTTCCTTTTCCATCATAACTCAATGTTACGACATCTTCGGCTGTCAACATCCTGTCTACCCTTACCTTAAGGATAGAAGAATTGTCCAAACTAACGGTCACTCCATAAATATCTACCGTATCATTATTTATTATAGCAGTAAATCCTGAATTCTCGACAAGACCAAACGGAGCATTGGCACGAACACAGATATTTCTGGTGTTTGATTGATCAACGAAAAATGTATCGACAGCTATACAGAATACATCCGAAGGAATTTCAGAAGCAGGAACATCGGCAGCAGACGTAGGACGCTGCAATTCATAAAGAGCCAAGGATGAGAATTTCTCCTCCTTATCCAATACATCATTTATGTAAGTCTCTACTACAAGTTTAGCCATACCTGACTGGCGCGAACCATCACATACATATTTCTTAAGTATTGTCTGTTCATCGCCCGACTTAGTATCTGCCTTGGACTTTATGACTACAGAATATGAAAAACTGTATATTTTATTTGTCGAATTATCAACAAAATCGCTTGTGGCAAAGGATGTCAAGAGATTTCCTTTCTCTTCAATCATCAATGGAAGATTTCTATACACATCAATGGCTAACCCATCACGAAGATTTTCAAGGCGATATATATCGGTCATGACTGTAGGCTCTTCAGTCCATTTTTCGGGGGTACATGATATGAGTACCCCTAAAAATGTCATTAATATATAATTAAAGTATTTTTTCATAAGTCTATTAATTTACGTATTCCAACTTAATATCATCAAAATATATTTTAGAATTTACAGGCAACTTTCCTGCAGGGAAAAATAACTGAAGGTTTGTAACCTTGTCAGTACCGGTATCAAATTCAGATGTAATTTTAGTCCATGTACCTGTTGAAGTAACATTCAAATCAGAAATTTTCTCTAGAGGATTAGCACCATTCTTCTGGACTCTTATCTGCGCGTCGTTTATCGCCTGGTCTGTATATACCATTAACGACACTTTGAATTTTCCACCATCAATATCCAATAGATTAGCCAACTGGAAGGATACATATTTGTCATTGGCCGTACCAGAAACAATCTTCAATGCCTTGTTAGTGGTATTAACCGGATCGGCCGTTACAACGGCAGATGCGCCTGTATTTTTGTTATCTACCATCCAGCCGTTCTCCCTTGGTGTAGTACCACCAACTTCAAAGCCTGAAACAGATTTAGGAATAAGATTAGAAGTTACCGTATTCGGTACGGATATTTCAAAACCTTCAAGGCTACGACCATCCATCGATTCTATGCCACCCGTGCCATCATAATATACTTTAACAAGTGCTCCTTCCGACAACGGAGCGCTTAGAGAAATCTTAAGTTTTGTTCCGTTAGCATCTGCTGTCACACTGGAAACCGGGATTATTTCGCTACCACACTTCACCGTGAAACTTGACCTTAACTTTTCATCTGTAGCGATTGACGCCAAAGCTCCGCTTGATATCTTGATATTTATTGTCTTTATATCTACAGTGGACATTCCTGATTTTGTATCAACTTCAAATGGTTTGGATGATTTCACAACTTTGATGACAAGCGGTATGGACTTCTTTACGTTGGCAACCGGTTTTTCTACACGGCGTGCAGCCAAAGAATGTTCGCTATATCCCTCTTCGCTTGGTACATTGAAAGTGAAAGCAGCTTCGTTGGCAGCAGAAGTTTTCTGTACACTACCTTCAACACTCCATGTTATACCCTCAACAGTTTCGAATTCCTGGTTTGGCGTATTATTGACAAAAGTCAGACTTTCGCCGGCTTCCACTTCTACATTCTTCCATGTAGACTTATCAGAAGAAACTACGTCGTCCGGCAAAACATTAAGCAATACAGTCCCGTCAGACTTCTTTACAGTGAAAGCAGGCCTTGGCTTTGCATAAACATTTACAGTAAACACTTTTCGGAGTACCCAGATCCCGTCTTCGAGAACTGTCTGAGTAGGATTCTTCTCATGAGAAGTCGCCCATTCGTTGAATGTGTCAACCAATGTAACTGTAGTCTTACCCGGAGTGCCGAAAAATATGCTTTCGGCGGCATTCTTTGAAACAAGGCCCTTATTGGGATCTACCTGATTTTTGATAGGAGGCTTCTTATAGTCGAAGTCATCAATCATAAAATTACTACCTTCTTCGATTACCCACTTGTGTGAAGTAAATCCCTGGGAAGCATCTATAAATGAGATAAATGTATCTACATTTACTACATACTCAGAATTTCCCTGATTGATTGTCTCACTTGTATACCACGCCAAATCGCTGACCTTATCAAGCGGTTCATACTCTTTTCTACAGCTTGTTGCCAGTACTGCGGCAATAGAACATGGTAAAAGCAGTTTTGAAAATATATTTCTAATCATATTTTTAGCGTATTAGTTATTGTTTTTGATAGCTGAATTATTCATCAATTCTTTCTGAGGGATAGGGAAATACAGGTTTCTCTCTTTACTATAGTTCTGTGCAGCAATTTCAAATTCATAATTCAAGCTCAGATTACCACTTCCTTCTTGTACGGTAGAATTGTTTTTTGTCTGAGTCTGATTGCTGTTAAGTTTCTTGGCCGTATATTCTACAGACCAGAAATCGTCATTATCATGATGGAGTTTGAAAATATTTTTACCATCGTCTTCCAATAATCCCCAACGGCGCAAATCCTGCCATCTAATCTGATGACCTTCAGTAGCAAGTTCAAGAGGACGTTCAACAAACATAAGATGTTCCATCAATTCATCTTTGGTATAAGACTCTCCGTCGTATGTACGAATTCCGGCAAACTCTGCTTCGATACCCAAAAGTTCAACACCCCAGCGTGCTCTCACCTTGTTGATGTACAACAATGCACCTGCTATATCAGGCGTCTCTCTCTGCAAAAGACATTCCGCATACATCAAATATACATCTGACAGTCTGTTTACAACGACATTCTTTCCGGACATTGAAGGCTTCTCTTTTGTTACGATATCATGATTGGTATATTTCTTGAACTTTCCGAATCCCCAATCGGCCAATGGACCACCCATAGGGCATTTTTCGGAAGCATTACCATTGATATAATATGGAGTAACTTCATCCTTAACCAAAGCTACCATAGCAGACGCTCTGAGAGAGACCTGACGTCCTGTGTTTCTTGAATCCTTATTGTCAGGTTTATCATTAAGAAACTCGTTGACCAACCAAGCTGCAGGCAAGAATCCACCCAAACTAGTGGAAAGAGTGGCAAGACGATTATACATACAATTCATATCCCAAGTTGTGATATCCTGTCTGTAATCCAACGAATATGAAATTTCAAGAATAGACTCAGAATTAAACTCACCTGCGTTAGTAAACATTTTAGTCCAGTCCTGTTCCAGTTCATAGCCGTAGTTATCAATTACATCCTTGAATTTCATTTCTGCCTCGGAATATTCTTTTTCATAAAGGTATGAAATACCTTGGATAGTTGCTGCAGTACCTTTTGTTGCCAAACCCTCATAATCAGAAGTTACATCCTGAGGCACAGGTAGCAAATCGTAAGCAACTTCCAAGTCTTCTCTAAAGAATTTCAAGACATCTTCTGCAGGAGACAAAGGCAAGTTGAAAGACTGTGCAGTGCTTGTGCGGAGCACAACACTTCCGTTATTGAAAGAAGAATGCAAATAAAAATACATCAGACCACGGATGAATCGGGCATGTCCCATCTGAATATTCCATGTTTCAATTTCATCACCCGAAACGGTATCCTTAATTCTTTCTAAAGCCTCGATTACCTGATTGGCACGCCAGATACTGATATAAAGAGCATCCCATTTGCTGGATATTGCGACAGTACTGTTAGTATAATTCTGACAATACCAGTTCCAACCTTCAGCATTGTTCTGTGGTTGAGGTCTACCATATCCCGGCCAACACAAGTCACTTCTCCATGCTTCTTCACGAATATTGAGTACATAGTCATTTCTGAGAGCTGCATATGTAGCATAGAGACCTGACTTCGTATCCTTCAAATCAGTCCAGAATGTTTCAACCGTTGTTTTGTTAGGATTTGACAAGCTTAAATAGTCTTCACAAGAAGACAAAGAAGATACCACCAGAGCCCCTAAGGCTATATTTCTAAATATATTGTATTTTTTCATGACATTCTAATTTAAAACGACAAGTTAAGACCCACAGAATATGTTGCAAATGTAGGATAGTTACCCATATCCATACCTCGCTTGTTGATGCCTCCACCTATTTCAGGGTCGTAGCCTGAATACTTGGTCAGAGTAAACAGATTCTGTCCTGAAATGTAAAAACGCAAATTAGACAGACGCATGCGAGTAACCAAAGCCTTTGATAATGAATATCCTAAGGTTATCGACTTCAAGCGTAAATAGGAGCCATCTTCAAGCCATAAGTCGGTATCTGCCCTATAGTTTTCATGGCCCTTCACATCACCTCTATAAGTAGGAATAGGCGAATCAGTGTTAAACTCAGTATATTGTGCCACCAAATCTTTGTGACGTCCATAGCCAAATGCAGTAGCACGGGAACCATTCATGATTTTATGTCCAAGTGCAGAATAAAGATTTGCATAGAGATCGAAACCCTTGTATCTGAATTGCATGTTGAAACCGATTTCATATTTAGGGAGTCCACTACCGGAATATACTCTGTCGTCATCAGAGATTTTTCCATCCTTATTGGTATCAACAAAAATCAAATCACCCATCTGTGCAGTAGGATTGATTTTCTGATATTCGGCAAGTTTTTCTGGTGTATTTATGATTCCATCTGTAGGATAAAGGAAGAAAGCTCCCGCTTCATAACCTTCTGCTATAAAAGTTACCTGTGAACGGGCTGCTGCACCTGAAACAAGTCCTTGAGGATATGCACTGATGCGTGTACCATCTCCATTTATTCTTGTCACCTTATTCTTGTTGGTACTGAATGTTCCGCTAAAATCATATGAAAATCCCTTGATTGCAGAACGATATCTTGCAGTAAGCTCATAACCTGAGTTGGTCATGTTACCTACGTTCATTACCAGAGTTTTAGTAGCTCCTGTTGAGCCTGGCAATGTAACAGGGAAAAGCATATCCTTCTTGTCGGTAGAATAGTATTCGGCAGCCAAAGTGAACTTATTATTGAACAAAGCCAAATCTACACCAATATTATACTGTCGTGTAGTTTCCCATTTTACATTCTGATTTGAATATTCGCTCTGGATAGAACCGATAGCCAAAGACTGATTAGATGCATCTCCTATAACATAATCATATCCGTTGGTAATGACTCCGCTAAACGTATAAGGAGTAAAATTCTGATTACCTGTAGTACCATAGCTTCCACGCAATTTAAAGTTATTCACAACATCAGCAAGTGGCTTGAAGAAAGGTTCGTCACTAATATTCCAAGCAGCAGATGCTGAAGGGAAGAATCCCCATCTATTGTTCGAAGCAAAGCGCGAAGAACCATCACAACGGATACTTGCACTTATAAGGTATCTTCCTCTCCAATCATACTGAAGACGTCCTATAGAACCTATAAGCCTGTTTACATAATTGTCACTTGAAGTGGCAGAAGGATTAAGAGAACCACCGTTCAATACCTTAATGTCATTATCGACTACACCCTGTTTCTTTGCAGTAAAACCTTCGTAAACATATTCTTCGCCGGTAACACCTGCAAAAGCAGTTACTTTATGCCCTTTGACAGTCTTACGATATTGTGCTCCGAAATCCCATACTATAGAATTCCTGTTAGTTGAAATCATGGAAATATAACTGTCTTCAGGTTTAGTAATAAGTTCGCCATCCTGGTCTTTTATTTCCTTATATGGACGGAAGTTACGACGGTAGCCACCTGATTCCTTCAATGCAACTCTACCGCTGACATTGAAACCCTTGAAAAGCTCATAATTGATATTGAAATTAGCAAAAGAATTAGTCATTCTCTGATAATCCTCAGAGAAGAAACTGTCGAGAACATAAGTCAATCTGTTCTGTTCATTGCCACCTACTGTTTCGAAAGTATCACCGGGCTTGATTTCCGGCTGGGTAGGGCTGTATTTTATAGCCTGAAGAATAAGTCCAGCAGGAGAATAATCGGTATCTTCGACAGAAAGTCCTACACTGGCATTCATGGTAAGACGTTTTCTCTTATAGCCAAGATTAATTCGTGTATTGTATCTATTGAAACCTGAATTGATAACACTACCATCCTGTTTATAAAAACCATTCATTATGCTATATGTGAGACCATTATTACCTCCACTCAATGTCAATGAGTAGTTTTGTGTGGCAGCATTGTCTACAAAAACCTGATCCAAAAGATTAGTATCGTTATGATAGTACTGCAGGCTACGATACAAGTCCAACAATGTGGTATCATCGTACGTATTGGAAGTACCAGTATTTCTTTTGAACAAAAGATTAAAATATGTTTGTTCCTGTGTATTCATCAGATAATCCGTTGACGTGATTTTCTTGATACCATAACTTGCATCAAAACTTGCTGACATTTTACCTTCCTTACCTTTTTTGGTTGTGATAAGAATAACACCTGCTGCACCACGAGTACCGTAAATTGCACAAGAAGCGGCATCTTTGAGGATATCTATAGTCTCGATTTCGTTTGGACTGATACGCGGGTCACCTTCCTGCGGAACACCATCCACGACATAAAGAGGAGTATTCTGACCGTTTACTGAAGCAACACCACGAATAAGAATTTCCGAACCAGCACCAGGCGCACCACTCTCAGCCGTTACACTTACACCGGAAACCATCCCCTGAAGGGCATTTCCAAGGTCGGACGTATTGATTTTGGTTATATCTTCCGATTTCACCTGTGCTACAGCACCCGTCAATTCTTTTTTCTTTACCGCACCATAACCTATAACCACCACATCATCCAATAATTGAGTATCATCCTTAAGAACAATATTCATATTCGGCGACACTTTGACTACGGTGTTCTTATATCCTATAAATGATATTTCAAGTTTGGCATTTTTATTAGCCTTGATTGTAAAGTTTCCATCAAAATCGGTAATTGTTCCGTTTGTAGTCCCTACAACCACAACATTAGCACCTATTACAGGCTCACCGGCACTATCCTTTACAACGCCTTTAACAGTAATAGCCTGTGCAAAAACCTGAACTGAAAAGACTAATCCCATTATCATCAATAACAGGCTCTTTAATCTATATTCCAAGTATTCATTCATTGAGTAAAAATTTTGATTAATAAATTAACATTTTCTATTTGAATCTTTGTTTATCTTCATCAGTAAAAGCACGCTTAGAAGATTCAAAATTCTCATAATCACGTTTCCATGAACGTATATAATCCACATACATCACCGAAGTGAATCGCTGTGGAGATTCAGGATTGATAAATTCACCTTCATTATCTAAAACAGATTTATCCAACCCATCTGGATTGACCGCTAAACGCTGACCATCAGCTTCGTATTTTTCAAATGGAGTTCGTAGCCCTAAGGATAGAGTAAGATACATATCCATGTGCCAAAAATAATTCGGTTTGGATGCAACCCTTACATTATCCACATAGAATACAACAGAGTCAGGACGGTTTTCCACTGCATAAACATGATAGTCGTCTTCAGGATTCCAACTGACAGTTGTTTCATTCTTACCTAATTTAGGGTATTGTCCGGCTTTAATCTGTTCATTTTTCAAATCCTCATCTAATATCCATATATGCATATTCTGACTAAGAATAAACTTGCTTTTAGGGACTTGCTGAAGTTCTATTACGTCAATCTCATTGTAGACAACATCATTCTTCTTTCCATTAGAGTTATCGATTTCACTGGGAAAAGTATAAAGCCAAAAAGCAGAACATGTACCAGGCCAAACATCTGCTCCTTTTATTCTCGCCTCATAATACCCATAACCGACTTTTGACTTTGAACGCAACATTCCGGAAGTAAAATACAAGTCTTTAGTGCCTCTTTTATGCTTGTAATACTTGATTTTCAATTCCAGCTTTCCATCTCGTGTTTCTACATTTTCCGGAAAGAAAGTCCAGGTTGCAAACTTGTCGTCTTTAGGATTCTCCCAATATTCAGTATCAAAGCCACGGTCAAACTCGCACGAATACAAAATCTGCTTTTCAAACTTGTCAGAGTTGTATGGTGTACACATGAAAGGAGAAACCTTATCGGTTTCCTTATCTCCATCATCCGAACCTTCATCACCTCCTGGAATTCCAGAATCCGGATCTGGAATATCTTTTTCTTCAGAGCTACACCCTGAAGAAAAAGACAATAAAAACATTAGAAAAAAAGATATGTATACAATCTTATAAATCATATAATATAGATGTCGTAAAAATAGACCTAACATTATTACAAAAGCCTGTAAATGAATACAGGTTATTTAACTTTTTCGAAAGTTATATCATCAACATAGAATGATACATTTTCTGTTCCTTTTGGAGCTACTACCTGAAGAGCTGCTTTAACATGATCAATATGAGTACCATTCTTTGAACGGAAAGGACGCGAAGTTACTTTCACCCACTTGCCGGCAGGAACTTTAGCAGTCTGAATCATAGCTGAGAAATATGGAGATTCAAAATCGGCAGACTCTTTTGATTTTGGAGCAAGTTTCTTTCCATCTTTATATTTTGTAGCAGGAAATATCATGCTGAAGTTCTTTATCTTACCAGATTCAACGAAAACCCAGCAACTGACAGTGTATTCACCGTCTTTCAACTCTACCATACCATCAGGATTGAAAGAAGCGCATGCCATTTTCTGTTTTTCAAGGGCAGCCTCTGTCTTGAAATAAAGACTATGCTTTCCATTAGGAGTATGATTCTTTGAATCAGTTATAGAAAACACGTCATTGTTCTGAATCCACCAGTTACATGAACTTTTATTAGACGAATTTGCAGGAATTTTACCAATTTCAAACGCATAATTAGCCTTGTTGAATGTCTGTGCACTAACTGTTGTAAGAGAGGCAATAGCCAAGCCTAGAAATAATACTTTTGTTTTCATGATAATTAAATTTTAGTTTATGAATTATTGTTTTTCTCTTAAATATCGTTCTTTTAGACTTTAAATCAAATGTAGGTTGTCTGATGTCTTTACAAGTTTAGGGATTATATTCTATATATACAAATAATTTTAAAATATAATCACACTTAAGGGTGATATTTAACTATAATAAACACAATGTAAATTCTATGCTTTTTGCGATACTTATTTAGGACTATGGGAAAGAAACTTTCGGATTATATGACATGGGACGGACTTTGGATAAAGAAAAAAATCGCAAGCTTAATATTTTTTCGATATGTAAGCTTGCGATACCCTAAACAAAAAAATTAATTAATAAACTGTATCCAGTGGTTTAATCTGATATGTAAACTCGTAATCTTTATATGTTAGCCTGTATTGAGGCAAACAGGTGCTACCCCAACTATTTTCGCCACCTAATCCTTGCTGGGCGTAATCTATGCATACTTCGATAAAATCGGCAGGTTCTACTTGACCTGAATGCCTTTGATCTTTGAGGTCACCATCGTCAAGAGATTCAATTGTATAGTTCAATGCTACCATAGAGAAAGGTTTTGAAGCCACAAAATTCAAACCTATACCACCTTTATTTGTTTGGTTCCACCATCTGATGTCGGTCTTACAACCATTTTCTTGCGGACGAATGTATGGGTAGAATTGTTCTTGTGTGGTCATTTTATATATACCGACAAACGAATTGTGGTTTCTGTCTATATAGTTTTCTACAGGTCCTCGTCCATAGAAATGGCTATAATACATTTCCTTAGGCATTCTCATACGCATTCCGTAACGGAACATATTTGGAACCTTCTTGCCTTTTTCCGTCAAGAGTTTCTGGGTAACCTGAATATCCCCCTCATTATTGATGACATACGACAGTTTCAATATAGAGAACACTTCCGGCATTTGATATTCAGCATCGACATATACCATTGAATTTTCAACCCGGGAATTTATTCCCTTAAGTTTCATTACAGGATTTTTCCAGACCTTATACTTGAGGTTAAGACGTGCTCCATAGTCATTGTCCGTTCCAGCACGCCAAAAATTCGGAATAAGGCTTGTTCCTTTCTCAAGCATTGAGATTCCGTTTACATCGTAACGACACAAGAAACCATCAACTTTACTGAATTCAATATTAAAGTTTTCACCCTCGACAATTACTCTGTTAACATCCGGTTCCTTTATTCTAGGAGCTAAGATTTCAGGATGTCCACTAGCTTTATTAGCCAACTGTTCAAACACAAATCCAGAAGTATTAACCGGAATCTGACTCTTGGCTATTACATAACCGGCATTAAGTAACTGTTCTGCCTTCTTTAAGGTGTAATATACATTAAGGAAAACCTCATCATCGGCAGTAAATTCTGATGACGAGAAAGGTATCTGATATTCTTTTGCAGATTGTGCCGGTACATCAAGATTTGATATAACGCCTTCTTCAACTACATTACCATTTACAACCAGATTCCATTTCATGTTGTAAGCATCAATATTCCTGAAGAAATATTCGTTGTAGACATTAACCTTGCCATTTTTAATATCAGACTGCGTAGTCCAAATTGGCTGATGGAAATATTTCACTTCATAGCTTTGCGGATTAGGCACTCTATCCGGGCTTACCAGACCATTGGCACAGAAGTTATTATCGGATGCATCATAAGGGTTGAAATCACCACCATAAGCATAATACATATTACCTTTGTCATCATACTGACGTATACCCTGATCCACAAAATCCCATATAAAACCTCCCTGGAATTGCGGATATTTACGAATCATATTCCAATAATGTTCGAAACCTCCCATAGAATTACCCATAGAATGTCCATATTCACACTGAATCAGCGGTTTTTTAGGATTAGCCTTAAGATATTTTTCGCAAGGGCTATATCCGGCATACATTGGGCAGAAAATATCTGTATAGTCAACACTAGGATTCTTCTTGAGGGATTCTTCTAATGTCATGCCTTTATTAAGGTCTCTGATAACCTGAGACATAGCCGGTTCAAACTGACATGCCCTAGAAGGATCTTCATTCTTAATCCAATTATAGCAAGCCTCAAAGTTAGGTCCCATACCTGCTTCATTACCCAAAGACCAGAATATTATGGAAGGATTGTTGAAGTTACGTTGAACATGGCGTTGGTTTCTTTCGAGATGCGCTTTAGCATATTGTTTGTTTTTTGCAAGCGAACGATCTTCGAAGAGCATCATCCCATGTGATTCAATATTAGCTTCTGCACACACATAAATTCCATATTTATCGCACAAATCATACCAATATGTATCATTAGGATAATGGCTCGTACGTACGGCATTTATATTTAATTCTTTCATGAGACGTATGTCCTGAAGCATTCTTTCCTTACTGATTACATATCCATAATCCGGGTCAATATCGTGACGATCGGCACCTTTGAATAATACAGGCTGTCCGTTCACGAGAATTTGTCCTTTTTCGTTATCCAGTTCCACCTTGCGGAAACCAACATTTACGGGAATTACCTCACCATTTGAAATGGCAAGAAGTTTATAAAGGTTAGGAGTCTCTGCAGTCCATTTCAGAGGAGACTTCACATTGAAGCTTACTGTCTGGTGACCACTCCCTGAAACCGTCTTGGTTTCGACAGGCTGTCCGTCCGGAGAGAATAGTTCGAGAGATACAGTCTGACGTCCGTTTAGCTCTAAAGAAACGTCAAGTGTAGCATCAGTATATGTTTTGTCCAAATCTGGCATTATACGGAGATCGTCAATACGTTTATTATTTCTGGCGTAAAGATAACAATCGCGCGACACGCCACTCAGCCTATAGTAATCCTGGTCCTCAAGATAAGTTCCATCGCACCATCTGAATACCTGGAAAGCAATAAGGTTTTCCTTTCCAAATTTCACATAAGGGGTGAGATCAAACTCTGCCTCAAGTTTACTATCTTCACTATATCCTACGAATTTTCCATTTACATAAAGATAGATATTTGATGTCACCGCACCAAAATGTGCTATGACTGTTTTTCCTTTCCAATTGGCAGGAACGACAAAACTTCTTCTATAAGAGCCTACATGATTATTCTCAACAGGAAATTTAGGCGGAGTATGATAATATTTGTTGGTCCATGCCTGGGTTAGGTCGTTTATTTCGCAGTCTTCAATCTGGCTTCTCCATGGATAGCCAAGATTGACATACTGCGGGTCGCCATATCCGTTCATTTCCCAATTTCCGGGCACTGGCATTTTGCCCCATCCGAGGTCGTTGAAATCTGTTTTATAAAAATCAAGAGGGCGCATATCCGAATCTTTTACCCAATTGAATTTCCATATTCCATTCAAAGACATGATATTTTCCGAGAGCCATTTATCACCTTTCATGGCAAGTTCTTCAGACTCATAAGCAAAATAATATGTATGCATCGGCATGCGGTTCACCTGGTTTACTTCAGGGTCTAACCACTCTGTCCTATTCTGCGCCACACCATTTACTGATGCAAGCATCATAGCTAAACATAATGTTTTTATGGTTTTCATAAATCTACAATGTTAAGTTTAAGTTACTTATCAGTTCTTTATTTCTGAATTTCTATCAGTATTGTTTTCTCAGGAGTCAAAGTGAATTGTTGTCCCAGCGACGTTCCGTTTATAAGATTTACGACGTTCTTTATGTTTCCTTTCTTTGACTTCAAAGTCACTGTGGCATCAGTACATCCTAAATTTATAATCGACATGACATATTTGTTATTGCCTGTCGGAACGACTCTCCACATACAACCTTTTGTGTTTATTCCATTTTTCTCTACAATGAACACATCCGGCGTAAGTTTCTTCTGTTCGAGAATTCTAAATGCTTCGTTCGTTATTTTGCCAATGCCATCCATCGGGATTAACTTGCCTTTAGATGCGTTCAAGGAGATATTCCGAGGTTGTCCATATTCATTTTTCTTCAAACTGACAGAATCTATAATAACCGTGCCGCCATTGTCAAGATATTTTTGTATGGAATTAAACTCTGCATCTGTCACAAATTCTGTTTTCGACACTACTATCAATTCCCAAAGATTATTTTTCTGACTGTTGATTATATCTTCCGTAGCAAATCCCAATGGAACACCGTTGAAATACATTTTGCGATAAAGATCGAAAAGGTTTTGCATATGGAACCACTTGTTGATGACAGAAGTTTTAGAATAGAACAGGCGTATAGGCTGTTTAAGGCTTTGCATTGCTGCGATTTCACTACTGAAAGCATTAAGATCCATCATTGTTTTTGCAACTTCGTTTGCCACCCTTGGCTGCTGAACCACACTTGCCGCATATGCATTGTTCATCGCATTGTCAGGCCCTCTATAATTCATCAGATCTTTTCGTATAGCTCCGTCTTTTTCTCTTGCCCAAAACCATGTATAATTAACATTCATACCATGGAGGGTTGCAAGCCAATATGCAGAACGAACAAAGTCAGGTGTCATATAAAGGTTACGATACTGTGACGAGGAAAGGTAATGTGACTCCGAGTTTACATTTGGCTTGTTTGGAGAAACCGACCTGCAAAAATCATAAGTCATAGTCACTTCTTTCCAATCGAAAGAATAAACCCCTTCCCAATATTCTTTTTCCTTTCTGTGGTTCCACTGTTTCTTTACTATTTTAGCGTCATTACCGATTATATCTGAAAGTTTTGTCAGAGCCTCCATGTCAATACCATGATCTATCTTATCGTCCGAGAAAAGATGTGGCATGATTTTTAAATGTGTTTTTGCATCAGAATCGTATTTCTTTATTCCTGAATCAAGGAACTTGAACCATTCTGTCACTCTATCCATATTAAACGACATCCAATCATAGCCGGCCGGTTTTCCCTTAAGATTTACGGCAAACGGAACTTGAAACTCCACCTCATCAAAAGAAGAGAATGATGTATTCCATAATTTATTGAGATGAGCTATATTGCCATGCTTGTTTTTCAACCAAACACGGAACTTTTCCATTGTATATTTCGAGATTACACCAGTAGCCCACGTTTTCTGCATAGAAAACCAATGCGGTTCATTTGACAGTATATACCCCATATCCGTATAGGCCTTGCCTTTCATTAAAGGTATCGTAGATTTAAATGTCGTTTCCCAAAATCTACGTATGTTAGGATTGTCAATATCGTATTTTGTAAAGTATCTTGAGCCTATACCTAAATCAGGGTCAATGTCCAAGGCCCATTTTGGAGCTACTCCATGCCATAAAAGTACATAACCGGAATATTTGGATGGATATTTGGCTATCTTTTCAACACCCATATACGAAAGATCTCCGTTCTCATTTTTTATGGATGGTAACGCCAATGAAACTCTATCGACTTTTCCACAATATTCATTAACCATGAAGTCGGGCTTCGTAAAATAATCATTTATATATACAGGTCGATTGCCACTCACAAATTGGTTTCCTTTTACTTTAATGGATTCCCAATCTATAGAAGGAACCGGACGACGTACATATTTGCCTGATATAACACCTTGTAATTCTTCGATAGCGGTATCAAGCATTTTGTTTACTTCATCTCTTTCGAATTCGGCAAGCTCTGCAGCCATCTTTTCTGCATCTTTTTTATAAGCCGGCCATGCTCTGAACTGATAAACATTAGGCTCAATGTTTTTCTCATCCCAAGCTGCATAGCCAAGAAATGTCTTGGACATCCATACTGCAAGTTCTTCACGCTGTACATCAAGCCCTTTGCTTTTAGCCTCAATTATCAATGAATTTAATTTAGAAATTTTCTTTTCTGCATTTTCTACAGACTCCGATGCCATTATTAACGCAGGAATCAATAAAAAAATAAAGAGAAACTGTTTTTTTTTTTCATGATTAATTAAATATTTAAGTTACTATGTAAGTGTATCCAATATTATGACCTTACCTTATTGCACACTCTCACAAGAATATTCAAATATAGACTACAAACACACAAAAGTTACCTGAAAACTCTCTTTCTACCTCAAAATACTTAATATTAGAATTCTGTAAAAAATAAACTTTCTATAAAGCATGAATGCATTATTAATTCTATCCTGAAATTTTATCCAATTATAATTTTATGACTCAATCAATTTGTATATCGTTTGTCCCTATATTATTTCAATTCACTTTTTACCTAAAGAATATATCATGTGTTGTCTGATGACAATGCAAAAGTATAAATAATTACATTACATACAAAGTATTAATAGATGAAAAATAAATTATTAACATTTATTATTGGAATAGTTAAATAATAAAATAATAACAGAGAATGCTCATCTCCTGACGGGAATTCACATTCTCTGTTATACAGTGATCATTTAAACATTATTTATCTCAAGTATCACTAACCGACCATCTATAAAGATATCATGTCATACTCAAATCTTCTGTTTTTACCGCAACTTACAAATACTTAGAAGCAGAAAACGATTAGAAACTGTTTTTATTTATTATGCCTTAGTTTAAACTTCCAAAAGAATAAATAAAACCGCAAACTTGAATGTTAACATAATTATTTCTTAAGGCAAATATCATAAAAATCAATTAAATTCTTTTACCGGTATAACCAATGGTTTAGACTTTAAACTACCAGACTCATTTGTAGCTGTTATAGTTATGTCAGAAGGAGTCTTGGTGGACTGTATCATCAAAAGACAACGTCCAAATTCCGTTTTTACCATTTTTTTCTTAAATGAATCCATTTTCTCTGTCTTTCCACAGTCTGTTCCAAGGAATCGATAATCACCTGAAATAGTGAACTTTATCTCGTCGTCTACATTCTTGACCTCTCTACCTTTCTTGTCTACAAGCTGAGCCACAACATGGAGCACATCTGTATTATTGGCCGTCATCATCTTTCGGTCTGGAACGAGTTTAATAGAATACGCCTCATCAACGGTTTCAAGAGTTTCTTTTACTTTCTTTCCTTTATAAGTACCTACTGCCGTGAGTTTACCTTTTGAATAATCTGTTGCCCATTTGAAGATTCTGTCTTCCTGATCTTTCAAACTTTGTTTTCCCAATGACTTTCCATTTTGGAAAAGTTCAATTTCATCGCAATTAGAGTAAATCTCCACTATGATTTTCTCGCCTTCGCTGTAATTCCAGTGCGGATTAACATTTTGCCATACTCTTGGAGCCAATTTCCAGTAATCTTTTTTCTTCTCAACAACATTGCCATCTGCATCTTTCTTAAAAATTGAAAGTTTAGCTGTTTGAGTATATATCGCAATAACCGGTTCATCAGTCCAAAACGACTTAAACTGATAATACGATCCACGCGGAAATCCTGCCAAGTCCAAAGGTCCTTCAGGCGTAGCTTTCTGAGGCCATTGCTGTGCACGGCGTTCACCCAAATAATCGACACCTGTCCATAAGAAAACTCCTGCTATATAATCTCTTTCGATACAAGCTTTCCATTCGTACCATCTAGGGACATTCTCGGTACCCATCATAATTTTATTTGGATATTTTTCTCGCAAATAGTCATATTGCGCTGGTTTGTAACTGAAACCTGCAATATCCAATACATCGGTATATCCTGTTTCAAAACTTGAAGTAGGAAGAATAAGATTGGCTATTACATAACGTGTGGTATCCATCTCGCGTGACCATTTGGCTAATTTTGCAGCCGTTTTTCCTATACTGAAAGTCTGACGTGGATAATTACGCCAAAACTCACGTACAACTTCCGGAGAATTTGGTGGTACGGGAGTACGCCATAAAGTCCAGTCCATCTTATCGTTCCTATCCGTATTGCCAAACAATCCTGTTGCAGATCTATTACCTGGATATGTCCATTCAATCTCGTTTCCAATACTCCACTGGAATATGCAAGGATGATTGCGCGAAGAACGCATTACGTTCTTTAAATCAATCTCTGCCCATTGCTGGAAATGTTCAGAATGTCCTCTGGTAATATAATCTACTTCTTTATCGTGCATATTATATCTTTTATCTTTTGGCAAATCCCATTCATCGTAAAACTCATTTTGAACAAGAAAGCCCATTTCGTCGCACAAATCGAGGAATTCATCCGAAGCAGGATTGTGAGCTGTCCTGATAGCATTACAACCTCCAGCTTTAAGTATGGCAAGACGACGTTTCCATACATCTTTCGGAACGGCAGTTCCTACGATACCAGCATCATGATGCAAACATACACCTTTTACTTTCATATTCTTTCCATTAAGGAAAAAACCTTTGTCCTTATCAAAATGTATAGTCCTTACTCCAAATCTGGTCTCGCGATTTCCTATCGTTTCATTGCCACTAACTATATATGTTTTAGCGATATAGAGATATGGAGAATCTATATCCCAAAGTTTGGGATCGAATAGTTCTACGTCCTGATTGAGGGTAACCTTTTCGCCTGAAGCAAGATTAAAAGCTGTGCTCACTGTGGCTACTTTTTTATTATCCGCATCATAAATGTCAGTATATACTCTACCCGATTTAGCTTCAGAATAATCATTTTCCACATCTACACGAATATTAACAGAAGCTGATTCTTTATTAATTACGGGAGTCGTAATGAATGTTCCCCAAACAGGAATATGCAATTTATCCGTAATCAACATTTTCACATTACGGTAAATACCAGAACCGGTATACCATCTGGAATCGGCATATCTACTATGGTCTACCCTTACCGACAATCTGTTAATTCCATTTTCCGGTTCAATAAAATCCGTCAAATCATACCAAATGGGGGCATATCCATAAGGATGGTTTCCCAAACGCATACCGTTTATCCAAAAATCCGCATTGTTATACACGCCATCGAAGATGATATAACATTTCTGGTTTTCACTGATTTCAGTTTTGAAAATCTTAGAATACCATCCTATACCACCGGGAGTAAATGCCGTACATCCTTCGAGATTCTTGTCAAATGGTTTTTCTATTGTCCAGTCATGAGGGAGATCCAACTGCCTCCAACCTTCAGGATTGTATGTAGTCAATGAATAATCATGAGAATCCGACAAAGTAAATAACCAATTATCATTGAAACTCACATATTTTTCTTGGGATGCATATGCTCCCATCCCAAACGAAAACAAAAGGAAAAGGCCTGAAAATAAATGTCTTTTCATGGTAATTATCTTTTTATAATATAATCAAGATTTTGCAAGTGGGGCACTTAATAGTTGATTGACAAGCCAACAAGGTTTCCCATACAGATACTATTTTTACATATTGCAAAAATAGCTTTCCCATCTGTATATTTTGATGAAATGAAACCTTGTCAACTTGTCTTCTTGTCAACTTGCAAAGTATAAGTTAGACTTGCAAAGTTTAAATAATAGAATTTTATTTCAATGGACGCATACACACTTTCTCAATCGTATGTATCATAGGCAGCAATGCATTGGGCTGTACTTTAGACTTATATTTAGCAGGATTATAATTTACCTTATCAGTAGATTTATAAAGATATGGTAAACCGATTGACAAAGCTGGTTCTTTGTATAATTTCATCTGTCTGATAAGTTCTTTTTGCATTCTGTCAGCTATCTCCTTGTATTTAGGATTATTATAGAAATTTTTCATCTCATCCGGGTCGACCTCAAGATCGAACAACCAAGGAGTTTCCCTGCAAGAAAGGACTAATTTATACCGTCCGTCCGTAGCCATCGTCCAATCGTTAAACGGAGAGGCTGTAGTATAAACTATTCTGTCTTGTTTGACATTCTTTTCCTTGTTTGTAAATGCCTGGGCATCATTGATACCCTCTTGCAAACCAGGAATCTGTTTCACTCCCATCAATCCAAGAATGGTTGGAGCAAAATCTACACATGTATATACAGTATTGACAATCTTGCCAGGAATTATCTTTTCAGGATAGCGTATAACAAACGGAATTCTGGCAGACGATTCATAAGGAAGTCCTTTGTTTACTCGGCTATGCTCATAAAGCATATCCCCATGATCGGCAGTAAAAACAACTATAGTATTGTCAGTCAGATTATTTTTATCAAGAAAATCCAAAATACGGCCAACGTTATCGTCTACACATTCCACCATGGCAAAATAGTTTGCCAACGCTTTCTTGTCAAACTTATCCTTGTTTACATTGTATTGTCCACCCCTGGCCCAACGCGGACGTTGGTCAGTATCATTTGTGACCATCGTTTCCGGAGCTTCATAATCAAGATTGATATATTTCTGAAGATATTCCTCGCTCGCTATATCTGGAGAATGAGGATCCGGAATGGATAACATCATATAGAAAGGTTTATTCTTGTCGCGTTCAAGCAATTCAAGACACCTGTCGGTGAGATACTCCGTAACATGGATAAATCCAGGTTTAACCGGGCCCGACCAATACGAACGGATTTTATTGGGTTGTTTTACAATTTCAAAATATTTCCAGTGACCATCATTGAACATATAAGTACGATCCATATATCCGAAGTTGTATCCTGGTTCAAAATATGGACGACCAATATTGGGAACACCGCCCAAATGCCATTTTCCAACGTATGAAGTCTGATAGCCGTCACGTTTCAACATTTCAGCATATGTAATCAAATTTGGATTCATAGGCATATCGTTAATCGGACATCCTGTAGATACAGGATAAAGTCCTGTCTGGAAAGATGCTCTTGAAGGAGTAGAAACAGGAGATGAAGCATAATACCTGGTACAGATGGCTCCTTCTTTTGCCAGCCTGTCTATATTAGGTGTCTGAACAACATTCTTACCCCATGGAGAATCGTTTATATCGCCAACCAATCTCCTGTAACATCCCAATGTATTGATGGTATGTTCATCGGTTTGTATGACAATAAGATTTGGTTTTTCTGATGCATATGCACACGAAACAACCAATGAAAGGAATGGAAATATTTTGTCTTTCATGATACTATTTGTTTACACTATCAACAATATTCTTACAAGCATTGAAATAAATTCCGCAATCTACAGAATAGGCTATATACAACACACCCTGATTACGCCAAAATTTTGCATTCTCAGCCGACTCTACAAATGTACCTACTTTAACCCCCTTGGCAGCAGCTTTCTTTACAGCTTCCTTCATTTTTTCTACTACTATAGGGTTTGTGACATCGCCCGGAACTCCGCAAGACTGGGACAAATCGTAAGGGCCGAGGAATATTACATCAAGGCCTTTCACATCAAGGATTTCATCCAGATTATTGATTCCTTCCAGTCCTTCAATATGTACCAATACCATGGTACGTTCATTAGACAACTTGAAATGTTTACTTTTTTCTACATGAGTATATTCGGCAGCACGTGTATAACGGCACACCCCTCTTGTCCCTTCCGGAAAATATTTAGATGCACTAACTACGGCTTGAGCCGACTCTTTGCTGTTTACTTGTGGAACTTCCACGCCATGCGCTCCCAAATCGAGCGCACGAAGGATATTCTCATCACTTGTATCGGTGGTACGAATTATCGGACTCATTCCATGAAGCTCTGCAGCACGGATAAGATTCTGGGCAGACTCAAAACTGATTGGTCCATGCTCCATATCTATAATACAAAAATCAAAACCTGCCAAAGCCGCCTGTTCAATAAGAGCAGGATCATTCATTTTCAAGAATGGGCCCAATACTGCGTGGCCATCATTCATTTTTTGTTTTATATAATTTACAGTCATAGTGTCTTTATATTAATCTATTCATGAAAAATAATCTAATTTTACAGGTATCCCTTCTTCCTCGATAAAAGCAACAGTCATCCCAGGAACAGGAATAAAAGGACCATAAATAAGTTTAGCATCCTTAAGTTCTTCGTCCATGGACTCTACTTCGTATGCGATATGCGGCATTGTCTGAACAAGTTCGGGAAACGGACACCCCTTTTCAAAACGTAAAAATTCAATCTTATTTGGACTCGCTGCCACATCAGTACAGAAAAGATGAAGCTCATCATTGTGAGTTTCACCATCTACCGGATTTGTTACCGGTATGCCAAAATGGTGTAACTTTCTCATAAATTATAATTAAAGTGCTATTGAAATACGTTTAATGTACAGATAATCTTCAAGTGCAAGATGCGAGCAATCATGTCCCAATCCACTGTCTTTCATACCTCCATGTGGTAAATTTATACCATACTTGACACCATTGACCTGAACTTCACCACATTCTATAAATTTAGAATATTTCTGTACCCTTTCAAGACTGTTTGTAAACACATACGAAGCGAGACCTGCATCTGGAACATTCACCATAGGGTCAAGATCTTCTTCCGTATTGAACTTGATGATGGTAGCAACAGGACCAAACATCTCTTCGTTGAAACAACGCATATCAGGAGTTACATTTTCAAGAATCGTAGGATTCAGATAGCTTGTTCTTTCAGGCATACCTTCCGGTATTCCTCCAAGAGACTTTTTGGCTCCCTTGCTTACAGCATCGTCTATCAATTCCATTATGCGTTCACGAGCCTTAACATTGATGACAGGTCCCATATTTATACCTTTATCTTTACCAAAGCCGACCTTGATAGCTTTAGTTTTTTCCGTGAAACGCGACATAAATTCGTCATAAATAGATGACTGCACAAAAATACGATTAGGCGTAACACAAACCTGGCCACTGTTGTTGAATTTTAGTCCAACCATTGTATTTACTGCTTTATCCATGTCACAATCATCGAAAATCAATGCAGGAGCATTTCCGCCGAGTTCGAGGCCTAATTTTTTGATAGATGTTGCAGACTGCGCTACAAGTTTCTTTCCTGTGGCACTCGAACCAATCATGGTAAGAACTCTTGGGATAAGGCTCTCTGACATAGGAATGCTTGTATCCTTACTTGAACCTGTAAGAACGTTAATGACACCTGCCGGGAAATTTATTTCAGCACAAATCTCCCCAAACAAGTAGGCTGAAACAGGAGAATCAATAGACGGACGGATTATTATGGAACATCCTGCCGCTATTGCCGGTGCCACTTTATATGCCACATTCAAAATCGGGAAGTTCCATGCCAACATGGCACAAACCACACCTCTTGGTTCGTGAACAAGGATATTGGTATGCGACCCCTGCAAATCGGGCAATACCTGCGAACGCATTCTTAACATCTCGTTGGGATAATATTCAAGTGCATCAACTATCATGTCAATATCTTCGTCTGCCGATTCCCATGTCTTTCCCATTTCATACATCACAGCATAATGAAGTTCGTCTTTATGTGCGATAACGGCATTACGCAATTTGGCAATCCACTCGTTTCTTTCGGACAAAGACAATTTTGACCAATATTCAAAACCTTTCTGTGCTTCCTGCAAAGCCAATTCGGTATCTTCCTTTGACGCTACACAAAGTTTTGCAATACATTCGCCTGTTGCAGGGCTAATAATCTCCTTCTGCGTTCCGGCAACGCTCTCACACAAGCGTCCGCCTATATACATTTTTTTTACACCAAAATCCATAATCAATAATTTATACGTTTTCTATAATCATTTTCATATTCGGGAACAACATTAGTCTCCCAGTTTCTTAAATCTTTTTTCATTTTTTCGAAACGTTCGGGATAAACATTCTGCAAATCTGTAGTCTCACTTATATCGTCACGAAGATTATATAACTGATATTTACCTGAATGATATTTTATCAGTTTCCAATCACCGTTGATAATAGCAGCATACTGGTCTGTATTATATGCACGGAAAAAATAAAGATTACGTTCTTTCATCTTTTTTCCTTTCAAAAGAGGCATAATGCTTTCGCCGTCAAGCTCCTTGTTCTTATATTTCTTTCCTGTGGCTATTTCCATGAATGTAGGGAAGAAATCCAAAGCCTGCACTGGGGTTTGGCAAACACTACCTTTTTTAGTAACTCCCGGATAATAAATGGCAAGAGGCACCCTGATTCCTCCTTCTGCCATTGTATCATCTATCAATTTACATCCGCGAAGAGGATAATTCGAATATAGTCCTCCTTGATCAGAGAAATATATAACTATAGTATTATCTTCTATTCCACGGTCCTTAATCGCCTTCCTTATCCTGCCTACAGACTCATCAACTGCCTCAATCTGCGCTGCATAGTTTGCTTGAATGTCTGTCATTCCTTTCGCTTTATATTTATCGAACAGATCTTTTCTTCCGATATTAGGACTGTGAACATTATAATAATGCATTGAAAGCATGAACGGTTGGTCGCGGTCGTAATTTTCTATCATGCTGACAGCCTTATCTGTTAGAAAATCTGTAATATAGTCTCCATTTTTGGCTATTTTTTTCGTTGTGTCAGCACCACGCATACGGAAAAATGGAGCATAATAATTTGAAACATTTCCAAAATCGGACAATCCATAAACTTCGTCATACCCACGCTTGTCAGGCCATACTTCAGGTCCTCCCAAATGCCATTTTCCCACAAACATATTATAATATCCGCATTCTTTCATAAGTTGAGGAAAAATTGTTTCTTCCATAGGAAGCCAGTTACGCGAAGGCATATACTCGTTTAATTCCGGAGAGTTTTCAGGCCAATAAGAATATGGTTCGGTGGTACCTGCCACTTTATTGTCAATATGTCTCACCAATTGGAATCTTACCGGCTGTTTACCAGTCATAAGCGACGCTCTACTTGGACTGGATGCCGGCTGTGTGACATATGCACGTTCGAAATTCATTCCATCAGCAAATAAGCGATCTACATTCGGAGTGTTGTAATGAGGATTACGTAAACCAAGGTCTGCCCATCCCAGGTCATCAACAAACATCATTACAATATTCATTCTTTTACTTTCTGCCGATGATTTTACCGATTTGGATGCAGCCATTACATTATTGGAAACTCCTAAAAAAGCCGCTATCCCTAACGTAGTATTGCTAATTATATTTTTCATATAAATAATCTTTAAAATTACTCATCTTCCCTGCCGATTCCTGTATAATCGCGGAAAAGCTTAATAGCATGATCGTCTTCCGTCTTAACTAAATGCTTGTAAAGACGAACCCGCAAATCCTTAATAACATTTTTCAATTCTGGTTTATTTATAAGATTAACCATTTCATGCGGGTCGTTTTTCAAATCATAAAGCTCATCATCGCCACACGGATTGAAACAGTATTTATATTCCGGGGTACGAATAGCCCTTTCGCCAAACCAATGACCGTTATAATATTCGTAGAAAAAGAAAGATTCATCCGGAACATTCTTCCATGCCTCGTCACCATCGTATACCAAAGGTAACAAAGAACGGCTATCTTGATTCGACTGGCGTGGCTGAAGTCCCATATATTCTACCAACGTTTGATTTATATCAATAAGAGACACTTGGTGTTTTACCACTTCTGGTTTCGCCCCAGGCACCTTCATAAGCAATGGGATTCTCATTAATCCATCATAGGCATACGGACCTTTATCATACAATCCATGTTCGGCCAGCATACTGCCTTGATCGGATGCAAAAACTATCATTGTATTATCCCATAAGCCTTTATCTTTTATGGTCTGGAATAGTTCTCCCAAAGCTTGATCCAACATCGTTACCATTCCCATGGAATAAGCTATGGTCTTTTTCCAATCATTTTCTGTCATATGTCCTAAATCCATCCATGGCCACATTACGGAATACTGATATTCAAGGCCTTTCTTCATATCTTTCCTGTATGAAGGAGGAAGCTGTACATCCCTGTAATCATACATTTTATTCCATGGCGACGGCACCCTGTATGGCGGATGTGGATAATGGAAACTTACAGTAAGAAAGAACGGGCGCTCATCATTTACGGCTTCGTTCAAAAATTTAATACCTAAATCAACTTGTTTCTTAGGTTCACTCTTTTCGTATGTAGTCTTTAATGTGCAGTAATAATCCGGTTTTTCAGGACTATCTGCTTTATCCTTGAAGACCTTTTTGTCATAATACCTTTCTATAGCCTCGAAACTTGGCCGTTTTGGCTTGACCCTTAAACATTCATTTGCACTTCCTACATACTGGTCGACACCACGGACATCAGGAGTAACATAGCCCACATGCCATTTACCGAAATAACCCACATTATAATTCTTATCCTTTGCCCATTCATAGATAGTACTCTGCTCAATGGGCAAAGTCATATCCTTACAATGCCAAAGGTGAAGATTATCATTCAAACCGGTACGATGAGCCAAGCGTCCTGTAAACAAAGCAGCTCTTGAAGGCGACGACAGGCCTGTCACGGTACAAGCATTAGAAAAGTCTGTACCCGAATTACGCAATTCGTCCAGATTGGGAGTTTTAGCCTTGCCACCTGCATAATTTAACATATCAAAACGCATATCATCGGTAAGAATTAAAATTACGTTTTTCTTTTCCGGATGCTTAGGATCTAAAACTTTTTTTTCTGCCGCATATGTTGTTATTGCAGGTATAGACATCAAAGAAATGGCAGAAAGAATATATGAATTTTTCATTTGTATCATCTTGTTAAATATTATTTCCAACCAGGTCAAAAGGATATTCCTTTCGACCTGGACTATATATTACCATTTAGCAGGTATAAATACACTCATTTCATGTTCGCCACGGTTACTCCATGTATAATAAGGAATCAATTTCAATTTGAATGGCTTATATCCAGTTTGCAAAGGAGCATACAACTTGTTTTCATCAAATCTCTTTGTACGTACGTAAGCATCTGTGGTAAGAGTCTTTACTCCGCCAAGAAGGTCTTTTTCATATTTAACGTCAAATTTAGCATCTACAGGCAGAAGAATATCTTCAATCTTGACTTTATTAGGCAAATCTATTCCTTCCACGCAATATGTCAAAGGTCCATAAGAGACAGCAAGCTGATTGCGTACTTCTTCTACTTTTGGATTACCCTCGTTCAATATAGGTTTCATTGGCAATACAAGTTCTACCTTGTCACCAGACTTCCATTTACGATTAACCACAGCAAATACTCCAGTATTGATAGGCATATCTATACCATTTACCTTAAGAGTTGCTCCTATAGCCCATGCCGGAATACGCAATTTCAATGAGAATTCAGCATTCTTGTCACCCTTGTAATTCATTTCTATTTTATCATCCCAAGGATAATTTGTAACTTGTTCAAACCTGACATTTTTGCCATTGATTTTTGTGTCTATTTCGTTACTTCCATAAAGAGTCACAAAAAGAGAATTTTCATCTTTCGCATAAGCATAATCTTTTGTTTCAGCCAAGAAACGCACCAAGCTTGTAGGACAACAAACGCAAGTGCATTCTTCAGTCCATCTCTGATGAAAATCCAACGACAATAGCGGATGCTGCTTACCATACCAACGCAACACGTTCGTATAGAAATAACTCTTTCCGTCAAGCCCCATGGACGACAAGTTGTTATAGAACGCTTTCTCCATAACATCCAAGTACATAGGATTTCCAGTCAACATAAACAAACGCCAACTATAATATGCCCCATAAAAAGTCGCACATGTTTCATTATATGCCGTAGAATTTTGCAACTGATATGGAAAACCAAATGCTTCATGCACACATTCAGTAGCATTTCGCGGAGTTTCCGAACCACCTCTATGCACATTACCCAAGCCTCCCGTAAAAGAAGCCTTTCTATTGTACATATCATTCCAGATTGTTTCAAGGGCAACAAGTAGTTCCTTGTCATTTATTTCAGCTACATAGTCGGCGGCACCTATATACAATACCGGACCTAAAACGGCATGTCCTACAGCACGATGCTCTTTTCTAAGCTTTGTATCGTTCTGGTTTTGTGTTTTACCATTTTTATTTCCTCTACCGGTTATGAATCGGTTTGCACAATCCAAATATCGTTTTTCGCCTGTGCTACGATATAATTCCATAAGTCCCATAATTTGGGTTGGGTTGAAATCAACGTCAGCAAGTTCAGGAGTTATTTTTGCAAAATATTTATCCAGGAAATCACCAACTTTGATAGCTGCATCCAGCAAAGTGCGATCTTTTGTAACACGATAGTGCACACAGGCCAATGTCAGGAAATGACCCATATTATATGTTTCATGAAATCCTGGTCCCTTAAATCTCTGAGTATTCTTAAATGGCTTATTCCATGCACGTTCTGAACCTGTAACACCGAAACCTATCTGAGTATGTGTAGTAAAATATCCATCCTCGGCCACACTACGTGCCAGACGGGAAGCCTTTTCCTGAATAACTTTCAATAGTTCAGGGTCTTTTGTCACTGCATAAACAGCGATTTGCGCTTCAAGCCATTTAAAGTAGTCGCCATCCTGCCAATATGTACCTTTAAATCCTTTAGAGCCATCTGCTCCATCAGCCAAAATCTTGAAGTTATATTCGGAAAATTCCATGAAATATTTGTATTGGGCAGGAATAAGATTCGGCATTACCATATCAAAACGGTCTTTCCAAAAACCTTTTGTCCATTTTACTTCTCCCATATCGGCTCCACGAGCTTTAACATATGCATTCTCTGTTGCTGCCACATATGCATTCTGCTGTGCAGAGACTGTAGAACCCAAAGTATGGGCCAACATTGCTAATAATAATAATCTTTTTTTCATGATAACTATATAAAGGTTAAATTAATCATTCAACTTAAAGTAATTCAATTTATCTTCATCCACTTCTATTCCCAATCCATAGCCTGTCGGCACATCTATATATCCATTCACTGCCACATGAGGTTTAGTAATCAATTCCTCACGGATTCTGTTAGGACTGCGATCAAATTCCAAAAGCGGCTCTTTGTCGAACATACGACCCGGTGCATATTTAAGATTTGACGAAATGTGGAGATTTGCAGCTATAATGATACCTGTACCCCAATTATGTGGTGTCATCTCTACGTGATGCGTATCGGCAATAACAGATATGCGTTTTGCCTCAGTAATACCACCCGTAGTTCCTGTTTCAGGTTGTATATAATCTACACACATATTATCCAACAATGTTTTAAATCCATCAGCCCTGAATTCACATTCACCGGCAGCCAACGGAATAGTAGTTCTTCGGTGTAACTCTTTGAATCCCATATAATCATCAGGAGAGACAGGTTCTTCAAACCACATTATATCATACGGTTCAAGAGCTTTCGACAGGCGAAGCGCTTCACGGAAATTATATGCATGATTGGCATCAATTGCCAGTTTAACATCATCTCCTATTGCCTTTTTAACAGCCAACACATTCTGGATATCTTTTTCTATTCCAAGTCCGACTTTCATTTTGACGGCTGAATAACCTTGCTCTTTGTACATCAAAGCTTCTTCAGCCAATGCTTCACACATTCGGTCTTTCATACTTTCCGTGAAATACAAACCTGTTGCATAAACCTGGACCTTCTCTCTATATCTTCCACCTAACAAAGTAGAAACAGGCTGCTTTAAAATTTTTCCTTTCAAATCCCAAATTGCAACGTCAATAGCACTTATGGCAGAAAGCAAAATTCCTTTCCTTGCATAATCTATAGAACGTCTGAACATATCAGACCAAATTATATCGCTATCCAATGGAGATTTTCCAACCACCAAAGGTTTTAAAAATTCTATTCCACTCTTGATTATATTTGCCGGGCCGTATCCCTCGCCCCATCCTACTAAACCACTTTCGGTTGTAACCTTTACAATACAAATCAAACGTGAAGAATAACTAAACTGCGAGAAATAAAAAGCCTCATCCAATTGGTCGGACAACAAAAAGACTTCTATATCTTTTATTTTCATAACTTTGGAATTTATTAATTTATAAAACTATCTTTAAAAGTCAATATCATACAAGCTGCAATCAATATGACAGAAGCAACTATCATCAATAGAAACGAGTGTTTGGTGTTTTTCCATTCACCTGTCAGATACCCCCATATATTACCAAATATTAATGATAACGACAACATTACCGGCCATGTTATAACATTTCCAAGTTCACCTATAGAAACCGAGACAATTCCACTTAAACCTAAAGGCAAGAACCACAAAAAGCCTGTAATTACAGCCCATACTGAAGCCGTGATACTTCCTTGTTGTTTAAAACTAAAATCACCCCAAGTCTTATTCTTACATAACAGAAAGATGGCATAACCCGCATTCATCAATAATCCTCCAAAAACAACCACAGCCCTTGCCGGTATAGAAGAAGCCGAATACGTAGCACCCAAAGATTTCGCATTGTCAATAATCGGTATCGCAGCTTCGAAACCTACATTAAGAAGAGAAGAAAGAATACCTGACGATACAACAATTACGAGTCCCTTTACCAAAGATGATTTCTGACTGTTATTCACCTTTGAGGAACCTACATTCTGTTCTTTTTCACGAAGAATTCCGGAATATGCCGAAAGAGCCACGCCAACCAACATTATAGCCACTCCTAATATCACATAAATAAACGACGGCTGATGAGTAGCCCCTTCTATGCCAAACAAAGGAATTATGGCTCCAAGACCTCCGGCCAATCCCATTACTACCCCATTGGTTATAGATATTCCAACATAAGAGACACTCATTCCAAATAAAATTCCACCAATACCCCACAAAAAGCCTAAAAGCAGTGATGTCATAATTACTTTCGAATCTGTCATTAATATTGACTCCATGAAGGAATCAAAACCTGCGTATCCCCATACAAAAGGAACGACAAGCATAGCAAACAATGAATAAATCAACCAGAACGACTCCCATGACAATGGAGACTGTTTCTTCATACCTAAGCCAAAAGACCCTTGAGCAAAACCTGCCAACAAGAGCAATACCAAACCTAATTCACTCATAAATATTATATTTTAAAATTAAACATTAATTCTTTATATGTTGTCTGATGTCGTATGCAAATATATTCCTATTTTATTATTTGCGCAAGTTTTCGTAATAAACAATCAAAATATTAACATTTACAACATTTTACAAACAACTTTTAAGTACATGACAAAAATTTGATTATTATTCATCTAAAACCTATAGTGGCGTGGCGACAGCCCTCATCCTTTGGAGAGAACTCACTCCTCACTCGCTCGAATTCCCGCAGGTCTCTGCCACTGACAGAAGGACGCTTCTTGGAAATGACTTCTTCGAGCAGAGCCTGGCTGATAGGCTGGTACTCGTCTGTGCAGCCCTTGATAGTGGCATTGAACATCTTTCTTGCCGCCGACCTCACTATGTAACTGATGTCGCTGCAGTTATAACCTTCGCTCAGCTCTGCCAGTCTGTTGATGTCTATCCCCTCATCCGAGGGAAGTTTGGAGAGTGCCAACGTGAACAGACTCTTGCGGGCTTCCTTGTCGGGCATGTCTATATACACCATCTCGTCGATACGTCCTGTCCGTAGCACAGCCTTGTCGATGCGTTCAGGATGGTTGGTCGCGGCAAGGACATATACACCACGTTCGGAGGCATTGTTGAGCATACAGAGAAACTCGTTGACCTCACTGTCATAGTGTTGGTTTGCCTCGTCACCGGAGCGTTTGGGCACCATGGCATCAAACTCGTCGAAGAACAGCAGTGTGGGTGCTTTCTTCTCCGCATCCTTGAATACTTCGCCTATCTTCTGTTGTGTTCCATGTACCCATGTACAGGCGAGGTCATCAGGCACGATCTTCATGAAGTTGATGCCTATCTCCTCGGCCATCTTCTCGGCAAAGAACGTCTTGCCGCAACCTGCAGGACCATAAAAGAGCATGGAGGGAGGCTTGATGCCATATACCTCGGCACACTTGCGGTTCTTCAGTACGTTGATAAATCCCTCGGTCACAAACTCCTTCAGCTCGTTCATGCCGGCAATGTCTCCAAATCCATGACCATTGGCTTTCTTCTCTGCTACAGGCTTGTGCTCAGCCTCCTTTGCAGGGGCTGTCTGCTGTTCTGTCACCGGCTGTCCTCCGCAGATGCGGCGCAACCAATCTTTCTCGGCTTCTGACGTATGCATCTTTCTATCCTCCACTGTTTTGTTTTACTTCTATGATAAGAGAGTGGCATTTGTAACCATTCTCTATCATCTATCCCTACTTTCTGCTGAAAAAAAATATCCCTTTGGTCTATTGTGCCTGTTTGCCACATTAGCCAAAGGGATATTATCATTGCATTCATGCAATCTTCAATCTTTAGGCTTTGGTGGCTGTAGTTTCCACTGCTCTACCAATCGTTTACAACCGTTTTCAATGTGTTTAGCCACACGATGATATACAGCTGCAGTCTGGTAATGAGGGTCTTCCACATTGCCGTCTTCATCAAATGCCATCTTGTTGAACAGAACGATTTTGTTCCAATAGCTATAGTCCAATACTCGTGTTATGGCATCACGGTGACGCTCGTCAAACACAATGACCGCATCAGCTGCCATCAGTTTCTCACGTGTCATAACCGTGGTCGTACCACTTAAATCATATCCCAATTCCTTCGCCACATCCACCATGGCAGCATCACGAGGATACTCTCCACAGTCCAATGTACCAAGTGAGAATACTTCGATGCCATTCATTCCTGCGTCTGCCAAGAGTTTCTTCGTCACACATTCTGCGAATGGTGACCGACAGGCATTGCCTGTGCATACAAAGCAAATCTTGTAGTTCATGTTCATTCAAAAATACGGTTTACATCAAACAAATGCTTTTTACGTCTCAGAAACTCTGCCTCATAGTCTGCGGGCAACCCTAGCATGGCAAGCTCGTCGGGAGTGATTGCCTTGATAATGCTGTTGAGCCTTGCGGCAATGTCATCACAGCGGAACTCCTTTTTCTCCACATAGCGATGCCCTCTCATCTCCGGCACCTCTTCAAACGGAACGGAAGGGTGCATCACATAGTAAAGCGCAATGGCAATGTCCGTGCGGTGTCTGCCCATAGCACAGGCAATATAGAAGCCACCCTTGTCCATCAACTCGAACAGCAGCGGAAGCGAGCTAATAATCTGATGCACGTCCGTGTTCCTGCTGTCGATGGGCAGACTGTGGTATTCCAGGCCAGCCTCTACCACATTGCGGTCGTAGCGGTCGGTATGGTCAGCCGTGCGGAGGTCAATGATGACCTTTACACCGGCATCACGCACCTTTGCCAACAACCAGTTGCTGCCACGTCCCGACATAGTCCTGCCTCTCACTCCTTTGTCATAGACAGGGGCAAGGTCAACAATGGGGTATCGCATCAATGCCTCATACAGAGCATTGGGCTTGTTGACAACTGAAAGGTTGTTCGCCTCAGATTTGTTCTCATGGACGACCTTGTTTTGGGCATTCTTTCCCACATGCCACCCATCGCACCACGCGCATTTATAGACGGAGAAATGCACACCATGCTTCTCGCTCATTGCCTTGGCAGCCCTCAAAGCAACAGCTTTCGTAGGGTAAGACATCTTTTGCTTGCCGCTTCCTCGTGCCGTATGGCTATATCGGCTGAAAATGCCGAAGGCGTTGTGCGTCACGAAGATGTTTCTCCAAGCACCTTTGCGAGTCAACTGGTCATATATGGCAAAAAATAGATTCTTGATCTTCATCTCATTAATCCTCATAAATAGTAGAAATTCTTGTAATTGAATGTGGTCAAGGGTGAGTGGACATCATCCATTGCCAGCATACGTTTAGGTATCTCGCTCAGGGGGATTCTTTCATCAATCAATGCTCTCAGCCTACGGGCCAACTTCACATTCTCACGATTAAGTTCCTCTTGCGTCGTCTTTACCTGATATAAAAGAGCCTCATTTAACTCTGAAACTATCATCCCCGTAAACAAACCATGCAAGCCTTCTGCACGGGCAAACTGGTCGGCATTGCACCACACAGCCACAATGTTGCCTCCATGCTTGCGCAGATGATAAGCGTGGGAATGGCTCACGATTATCTTGTCGAACTCGTCCTTGCTGTCATCCGCACGAAAGAACAGTCCTTTGTCTGAGCCATGCCCCAGCAACATGATGCGCTCCTGTGTAGAGACATGATGCAACAAACGCCCCATCTCCTTGGTTGTGCGGTAGTCGGCAACGACTTGTGCTTCCAGCCCATCATATAGGGCTGAAAGCATCGCCGTGGTTTTGTCTTTTGGATGTATCACTAACATATGTTCTACTTATTATTTCTCCTATAAAAGGTATTATAGCTTCCAGTGTTTGGATTCCATATATTTCTTACATTTGTCGCAGAATACGTTTGTTTTGCGGAAAGGATTACCACCTTTGGCATCCTGCATCATACATTTTATATCAGGACAATGCCGCAAGCCTTGGGCATGACCTAATTCGTGGAGCATTACGCTAAACAACTGCCCGTTGCCATGAGGACGATAGGACGAGAATACCGCCACACCTGTCCCTATACCGCTGGCAAGTCCCATAATTCCGCTATGGGCACGACCTCTGAAATTATCAAGTCCGATATCCGCCTGCGTAAGTCCAACGACAATAGTTGAATCAGACTTATAATGACATAGCACCTTGTTCAGTACATCAGCCCTATATCGTTTGTGGTCATTCCTTTTAGTGGTAAGGGCAGAGTCGGGCAAGTGAATATTACCGGCCATTCTGCATTTGGGATAATGAACTCTTAAAGAATCCATCATGGCACGCTGTAAATCTACATTGACTGCGCCCAACGTATATACACAAACAACAGGCACAACAGATTTCTGCTCTGTTGTTGATGTAGATACAGGGGTACTCTTCTTGCAGCTTCCCAATATCAGGGATAGCGCACACAGCAATATGATGTCAAATATTCTGTTGTTCATTTTGCGACACATCTATAAATCAGCGGTACAAGAACGTCCTCTATTACCCTGTCATCCATACGGTGCTCGCCACTGAAGTGGATTACTTGATTATAGTATTGCAGGAACAAAGATTCTCCATTCACCTGCTGGTCGTTGTCGGCAAACATCCCCCATACCTGCTTGCGGTCGGCCTCGGTAATCCCTTCAAACTGATGCTCTTCCATCTCCGCATGGTTGTGGATGATTTCTGGGGTAATCTCAAAATGAGTAGTACCATCCTTTCTCGGCTTGAAGTATTCATGTGTGCCAACCGTGAGCATCTTGCTCTTCTTCGACATCTCGAAAGCGGGATTCACACAGATGCGGTTATATCCACGCATCTGCTGTGCATACATGCCTCCCATGCTGGTGCCTACGACGACATCCGGCACTTCGTTCATACACAGCCCTCGCAAGAAGGGCAGAGCCTCGGCAGGGTCAACGGGTATGTCGGGAGCAACGACATCAAAGTCTGACAACAGCTCTCGTAGAGTCTTTACCGTTCCGCTGGCAGCCGACGAGCCGAAACCATGAAGATACATGAGTTTCTTCCTTCGGATAGACTTCTCCTCCAGTTCCTTTGTCTTATCCCGAAGGTCATAGCTGTCGCGCATGTTCATCAAGATGTCGCAGAATTCAGCAGGAGTAAGTATCGTTTTATAGGAACTCGGCTCACCGCTTGTATGAACGAGTTTGATGCCACGAGTCTGCATCAGTGCGGCACGAAACCGTTCACTCTGTTCAAACATCGCCTGATAGGCACGGCGTATGATTCGCTGATACTCTTCGCTTTGGCGGTCTATTGCCTGCCCCTTCCACCACACAATCTGGTCAGTCTGCCACGATGTGACGCTCATTTTCCGAGCATTGCCGCCCTTCATGCTGCATATCTGCCGCTGCTTGTCGAGTTCCTTCCTCTTCAGAGATTGCAAGAAACCCTCCATACTGCTGCACACCATTCCGTCGAGGCGGAAACCGTTGCTGCACAAATTGCTGAGCACATTGGATGGGTACAAACCATTGGAACGTATATCCAGCGTGTTAGTTTCTGGATTGTACATATCCTTCAGTTCGTGTCCATTCCGTGTGGTAGCCATATAATTTTCTTCCATTTTTCAATTCGATTTTTCAGTCACATTACTTCTTGGAGTAGTAAAAGATGCTGTAGTAACCTGTTTTCTATCACAATAGACCGACGTTTTCTATAAGTTAGAAACAGTCGGATGCTTGCGTTCATATCACATGCCTATATCGATTATTGCATCAGCATTTTCTTGCGACTGATCATAGTTATCCAAATCCTCATCGGTCATCAAATCTATTTCGCTTGGGATGTTTCTGACATCAAACCAAGTGATTTGGTTTTGACCGCAGAGGATGTATATTTCTCCGTCATCATATTGCCTTGCGCCATATACTGGTCCTCTAACGACACACTCAGTTACCAACTGGTTGTCTCTGACTGCTGAAATCCGTGCAGAGTCGTCTGCTAATTGCAGCCAATAGTAAGCCGTGTTGTTTATCGTGGCTATACTGTCACCCCATTCAGAAGTATTCTCTTCCTGCTGGTGGCCGCCCCCACAACCTATAAGGGTGATGAAAGCAATGAAAAGCATTATCAGGTTCTTCATCTTGCTTCGGTTTAACTCATTGCTTCAATAGTGTTTCTATGCTCTTTGCCAACTCATTCAACTCCTCATGTTGTGGTGTACTTTGTCTTGCGGTCTTCAGGTCAATATTGTATAATACCGTGCTGTCACGCTTCACGTCATAGGAGTAATGGAGTACATGAAAAGTGTCACCATAGCGCACAACAGAGTCGGTTGCAAACTCCCCGGAACGAAGAGTCACCGAGTCTTCCGATATATACGGTTGGTCTGAGTAATCATAGTATGAGTTAATTCCGTTTCTCGTCATCTTGACGTGAGAAAGAGGAATCTCCGCCTTGAACTTATTGGTAACACGTATTTCCAACCTGTCTCTGTGACCATAAGCATTCCTGTCACAATATTTATCAAGTATTTGACAGATACTGTCCTGTAGATTCGGGTCGCTGATATTTGATGTCATCATTTTGTTTTGATATACATTATACAAAGTATAGCATCCGTTATTTCTTAGTTCATAGATTCCCAATGGGCGATTGCGTGAATTATGAACAATGTTGTCATATATAGGTTCGACAAGTATGCCGTATCTGTCCCGCAAGCCGACCTTGTCCGTATTAGTGTCCTTGATATAGAAAATGCCTCTCAATGGTTCCAACGTATATAACCCTCGGCGACCATATTCTATACAGGCGTATTGATTATAACCAATTGCCAAGGTTGGGAGGAGTATTCCCAAATATACGGTAGCCAATATGCTTATTCCTGCCAATCCTAGCTTACCAAAAGTGCGCCAACATACGTAAGCAACCATTGCTATACTGGCAACGAGCATCCACACGCGCCACATCCCGGCATAGCGTTGGGCATAGAAGAATAGTACCATAGCAGCTACCATCATCCAAAGTTTGCCGACAACAGGATTCTTCTCTGTTGTATCTTTACAGGAAGTCATATATCTGGCAATCAGATATAGACTGAGAGGCGGCAGGACGACACAAGCGAAACGACACATTCTCATGTCCATGGCAAGCCCTGCATATAACGCACAGATGGCAATCAACATCAGTTGGCAATAGGCCTTTGTCCCTTTGTCCTTCCAGAGAATCGCTCCCAAAGCATCCTTCCAAGTCAAGGTAGATGACTTCATTGTTTTCCTGATAAGTCCAACAATATATACAGCTATCGGTCCCAAGAATAGCCATGCCAACAATATGCATTTTATAATGTTATGGGTCAAGTGGTCATTGTTTATACCCATAACGACAAACGGCAAATCAGCGAAATCACCCGTTGTCCTCATAACCGGTCCCTCAACAGACAGCAAGGCAAACAGAGCCGAGAAAACTGTCAATGGAATCCAACTTCGTTTCTCCCCACGATAAAGGGTGAAGGAGAGAATGATTCTCATCACGACTGTGACTACCATAAGAAAATGAGTTGGTAATGACCACCAACTACAGTTTGCCAATGCAACAAACAGCCATAAAGAACAGACGGCCAAATCAAGCCAAAATACTTTTTGCTTCATTATATTCGTATTTACTTTTTGTTTAACCACTCAATCAATTCATTCGCTTTGTCTGACACCATTGCAGGCGATGCCGGCAGCTTATGCTTTCTCTGCACGACCATGCTGACAGCATACTTCGGCTTGTTGGCAGGGAAGCAGCCTACAAACGTGAATGTCTGCTCCGTTCCGTCATCAGCCACATTATATACTCCTCCAAGTTCCAAGTCCTTCGGTGCACGCTTATGTTGTATGCCTTCTTCCTTGAACATTCCGATGGCAATTGCACGGATATTGCCGCGTCTTTCCGCAGAGACGTTCACGGAATCCAAATGGAAGATATTGTTGAACACCGTAGCCAGTTCCAACGCATTGGTGTTCTTTGTCTGGTCAGTAGCGTACTTCCAATAATCCATGCCGTCAGGCAAGGTCATCATGGCGTGATACATTCCAATTCTCGACTTGTTGAGCAGAACCTGTCTGTATGTCAACATTCCGTAACCACCTCTGCGCCAATTATGGTCTCTTATCCGCACGCTGTCGTTCAACACAAAAATACCTTGTCCTGTATCGACGCTGTCCTCCAAAGATGTTTTTGACTGGGCGAGGCAGTCGGCAGCCACGAAAGGCATATATGTTTCCGAACTGCAAAACCTTTTAAGAAGAGGAGCATACACAATGTCACCCTCTACATTCTCCAATGCTCCCCATGTCAAGACATCACCTGTCCTTACGTCAATGACCGACACCTGTCCTTGGATTCCATCAATAGCCGCCATGCATTCACTCAGCACGTCATAACTCCTCGCCGAAATCAATGAGTCTATGGCAGGAAAGTCTTCCACTTTCCCCACGAGTCTTGGATTGTCGGCAAACGCTTCCATTTTCGTGTTGTCATTCATATTGATGCCGATTTTTCCGCATTGCAGCCCTTTCTCATAGTAGAAATAGCAGAAGCACATACCGTCTTCTGGTTGGAAATAGTGGGAATACTCGATGTATTCCATATCCACAGCCGTGACACTGTCGTTCTTCTCACGGTCATAGATACCATACTTCCCATTCATGGAGACGATGACGTAACGTGACTGGATCAAACTGTCCATCCTCGCCTTGTCTTCTTCCGAGTCATAATCCGATTTAAACTCTTCGGCAAGTGCCACGGAATCCACTTCAACGGAATCTACCCAGACCGAATCCGCCCCCTTCTGTGCAAAGACATCAGCTCCAATCACCGAGAGGAGCAATGCCAAAACCATTGTCATTCGTTTACTCTGTCTCATAATCATTATCTTTCTTTAATCTTCAGCTTCTTCACTTTCTTTATCCTCCTTATCGTCACGACCGGATAAGTAGGTGTGCTTCTCTATCACAGCTTCATTGCCAAACATATTCTGTCCGAAGCGGTTGATGTTCACCCTGCCCCCAATTGCTGCCGCACAGTTCATGGCAAAAACATCATTAGGATTTTTCTCAATCCTCTTCAGACAGGTCTGATAGCATTTCTTGCGCATATCGTTATAGATGCTGTTGGGAATGGATGAATCACGGGATATTCCGCCATAGCAATATTGATACAGACATCGCCATATAATCCAAATGTTGTTAAGACAAGGGTTGTATTTGCCGCTGTCCATTAGCTTCTCCGCCACAGCCACAATCCACTCGTCTTCAAGATCTGCTTCCGGACTGTCTGCCCAATTTAGGAACAGGGAGCATTGCTCGTCAAAAGTGGAACAGTCATTCAAGCTAGTCAGCATCATTTCCACTCTTTTGTCTGCCTCAACCTGCTTGTATAGTTCAAGAGTTGGCTTTGTCGCATCAGTCAGTTCCTTGGTCATGGCATTCAAGGAATCGACAAACTTCCCCTCATCAGTGAAATACTGATAGGACTTGGCTTCAATCTTGTTGCCAAAGGCAATCAACAGATCCATGGAATGTTCGTCTTCGCCCCATTCTTCTGGAGAACGCTTCATCATAATGACGATGCTGTCCTTGTAAATCTTGGCAGCCTTACGGAGTTCTTTGTCCCTGATGCAATCTTCGCTAATAGCCTTGATGCCGGCAACAACGTCTTTTTCTTCAGCAAGTTCAAAACCATCACATCCTCTCAGCCACAACTCGTGATTGCTCCACACGTTGAAAGCCAACAGGCAAGAGTTGTAGAACACCTCTGCATTGGAAAGAAACGGTTGTTTGCTTGCGGCATATTCCGGCAATTGCAGGGCGAATGCCGTATCACTCACAATCTCGTATTCGAGAACATTGTCTGCCGCATCCTGTCCATAGAAGGCAGCAAAGAGGTCAAAGTCCGTGCTGTCTTCCTTCGCACTTGCGTATTTGTCATAAATATCGATTATGTCTTTAAGACTGACGGCATCGTCATTCTCAAAGCATCCACGATACTGCGTTCCCATTTCTTTCTTGCAGCCAGTCATTGTCATCAACAATGTCATGGCAATAATACCAAACCATTTCATACTATCTGTCCTATCTTATTCTTTTACCTCAATCAAGACTGCCGTATAGTTGTCATCGCCCTGCTTTTCGCACATGAAATCATAAACATCAAGAATGTCGGCAAGCGGCTTTTCATCCATCATCCTTGCCAACAGAATGTCTGGAGCCATGCTTTTGTACAAGCCATCGGAGCAAAGCAACATTCTGTCGCCTGCCTTCAATTTGAACTGTACTATGTCCGGGACATCTGCCTCATGATGATAGGAGAAAAAGCAACGGTCAATGACCTCCCAGCCATAATCCAAACGCACATGGTCCTTCGTCTGGTAGAGCAGCCCTTCATTAGGACGCTGCAAATAGCATCTGCTGTCACCCACATGGGTAATGGTCACGGTGTCGCCCTCAATGCTTGCCATCACCATCGTCGTTCCCATTTGGCAATGGTTTAACGAGTTGGCTTTCTTGTCAAGTGCCCTCATGGCATGGGCGCAGGCCTTTTCCACCTTTGTCTTACTGTCAGGCTCGTCCGTATGTTTTTTCCAGTAATCCACAATGGCATCTGAAACGGTCTCGCTTGCCACTTCTCCCATGGCGTGACCTCCCATGCCATCGCAGACCACTGCCAACCAACGGTTACCGTCCTCACCATTTACGATACGGAAAGCGTCTTCATTGTTCTGACGCTTTCCCGTTTCACTGATTGTAGCGTAATGTATCTTCATATTATTCAATTATACAAATTGTCGTCATCGCTCATCTCCCATTTCTGTCAACAGCACATCATGACATATATCGCCCTGCCAATAAGCCATTGGATGAAGTTCGCAATTCAGCTTATTGTAGTTACCATGTCTTTCCACCTGATTCAGTATGCGTAGTTTCTCGTCTATCTCCTCTAGGCTTTTAGCGAAAACCAGATTGGTAAAATAACGATTCTCATACATATAGTCCTCGCTGTCAAAGCAAGGATAGAGTTGTGAGTCTTCGCCCACATACACACCATCCTTTGGCATTCGCTTCCTTGCGTGTTCTATCATTTCTTTCACACCATTGAAAGATGCTCCCAAGACCTCAATGGTCTCATTGTTCTTAAACCGCTTCATAATCGTTCGTTTTAATATGATGAATAATTCTTATGACGAGAGGCAGGAACATCAAGCCCCCACCTCTTTATGTCATAGCCTTATAATACCCTTCTATTTATGACAACTCTTTTTGTGTCCACAATGCTTGCAGTATGCTTGTTGCCATACATCTCCATTGGTGATGGGAGAGAATCCCGAACAACTACAACCTACCGTTCCTGTACAATGTTTCCCTCGAAATGTAACATTAGAACGATTGTAAGCGCTGTCGCTTTGAGGGCAGACCCACGTCTGAGACTGTCCATTGGCATAGACAACTGAAATTTTATCTCCTCTCTTCCAATACCATCTCCATGGGGTTGTAGGCCCAAGATAGAAGCCTCCGTTAGGTGTCATTGTCTTAGTTTCAGAGTTATTCCTGTCCGTAGAGGCTGCGACAATCTGTATATTGAATGTTGCACCTGTTTGATTATTCGCAACAAAATAGATATGTCCATCGTTACCTTGCTGGAAGCCCCCAACCATCTGTGCGCTTGCTATTAAGCACATAAACATCATTGATAGCATAATTCCAAAATGTTTCATTTCTATATACGCTTGATTTGTGACGCGCCCAACTTCTAAAATTAGGTGATAATATTTACTCAATACTTGTCAATATGAGAACGCTTGGAATGACCACACTTACATGTCGTAGGGTCGGCACCGCTCTTCGCTCTAAAATACGGGCATTTGTTGGGACCGCAATAATGACAGTGTCCGTCATCATTCCCTGCTACATGCACAGTGACATCCGATGTAACAGGCGCAACTTCAGCATTGGTAGTTTTCGCATTTATGTAAAGTGCATTGGCACCTACTAAAGCGATGAGAGCAAATGCAACTGCAAAAATCTTCTTCATTGTCTTATACCCTAATACGTCATCGGGCGCAACTTCTAAGTTTGTTATTATTGTTCCTTTGTCTGTTTATGAAGGGTAGTTAGGCATAGTAACCCCTTGGAGCATTATTTTATCAGGATTTTCTTGCTTTGACTGCCTATCTTGATAATATACAACCCTCTGGACAGGTTCTCGATGCGGTTGGTCTTTCCAGAATAGACTTTGGTTCCATTGTCTTTGTACACCGTAATGTATGACGCTTCATCCAGCCAAACGGTTCCGTCCTCTATATGAATAACAGGCGATTCGGCTATTGTCTCAGAAAGACCTGTGACATCTTCTATCTTGGCCGTCATGCTGTAATACAATGCCTCCAACTGTCCATTTTTCCATTTCTCCTCATCTTCCACCCATGAAAAGGCTGCTACATAGAAGTCCCCTACAGTTATCGTTCCGTCTTCATTCATTTTCAGTGTCCATGTGTCTGCCCAATCATCCGTTGTCTCATCAAACACATATATTGCATATAACGGACTGTCATTATCGGTATATTTCAGGATATTGTAGTATGATACATCAATCTTTGCAGTACCATCTCCATTGTCATACAACTTGAATCCTCCGTCATTGTATTCCGTAAGGTCATCACCAAACATGGAAGTGATATAATACGATCCATTCTTCTCAGTAATAGTCATTTCGAATCCATCTTTATACTCCCTCGTGGGATTGTTCTCCACATGACTGGATGCGACCCTATAATTCCCTGACCATACTGTTGTTTCTCCTATGACTTCCTCATTCACGGTTATAGCACAGACAGCGGCAAGATTGTTGGAAGTTGTAGCAATGATGTTGGCTGTGCCGGCACTCTTTGCGGTGACAAGACCAGTGTTGTCCACGGTTGCGACGGTTGTATTGTCGCTCATCCATGTCACGGTTTTATCGACAGCATCAGATGGACTTACCGTGGCTGTCAATTGTAATGTTTCTCCTTCGGTGAGTGAAGCCTTGGATGCGCTGAGCGTTATAGATGTCGGCTTTACATTCTCTTTTACCGATATGTTGCACGTTGCTTGTTTCCCGCTTCCGTCTTTTGCCTTACATGTAATAGTGGCAGTGCCAGCAGATTTTGCAGTGACAAGTCCAGTGGATGACACCGTGGCTACAGACGTGTCATCGGATGTCCAACTAACACTTTTGTTGGTCGCCGAACTTGGGCTAACAGCTGCATTAAGTTGTGTGGTTTCTCCAACATACAGAGAAGCAGAAGTCTTATTCAGTGTTATACTTGTAACATATACCGTTGCAGACTCTACGGAAACCTTGCAAGTAGCATATTTCCCACTGCCATCCGCAGCACGGCATGTAATAGTAGCAGTTCCCGCAGACTTTGCCGACACAAGTCCGTTGTTCACCATAGCCACAGATGTATTGTTGCTTGACCAGTTTACATTCTTGTTCGTTGCATTTGTAGGATAGACAGAGGCTGACAGTTGGTAGGTATTTCCTTCTTTCATACTGATGGACGATTGGCTCAGTGTTACACTTGTCACACTGACACTTGTCGATTTTACGGTGATCGTATAGTAAAAGTCCATAGTGCGATAGAAGCCATCAATGAAATAGCTACATTTAAAATATACTTTGCACGAAGATGTTGCCTTGATTCCCTTGACAGTGGCATTATAGCGAGTGGAACTGGTCACGGTGGCATACGAATTGTTCTCGGAATACCACTGATAGGTAACACCCGTTGACTGCATAAGTGTACGTTTGTAAGTGTCAGCCAACGCTATGGTTACGGTACTTCCTTCATAGACTGATGCTTCTCCGGCTTTTGCCGAAGCATTCGCCTTTTGAACTGTTGCAAATGCGAACAGAACCATTAGAATCATGGTCTGCAGATGTGTAGTAAATGTTTTCATTGTTGTTGTATTTGATGGTTTGTTTTATCTGTGGTGTTATTATTTTGCTCTCTTCAGCGCATACTCTGCCTTTCTCATATAGTCCTGAGCACGTTCTCGGGCATTCTTTGCTTTTCGTGCGTAATCTTCTGCCTTGTCCGTGGCATTCTTTGCCCGTTGCTGATATGTCTTCACACTATCGTAGTTCTTCCGCTTCGAGTAGTATTCAGCCTCTCTGAGATAACCTTGTGCTTGTCGGTTATAGTAATCGACTTCTTGCTCATAGCCCAATGCCTGCTTCGTGTAGTATTCCGCCTCACGCTGATATGATTGGGCTTGCTTGATATAGTAGTCATTTTGCGCCATAAGGGGCAGAAAGCCGAGCGTTATGATTATAATTGAGATTAACTTTTTCATGTCCTTTTCAGTTTGTTGAGTAAATAGGTCGAGGCGAAATCCAAGGCATTGATGATATGAGGGACAATCGTATCTGCCGATTCATCTGATGTCGTTTTGTGGTCATAATCCAATGAAACACTGCCACAGTCCAGTTTGACTGCTTTGATAAATTTCACGTTCCTGTTTGTCTCATTGATAGCATCCGACAATAATTCAGTGTTGTACTCGTTTGCCTTTACTAAATGAGGGACACAGAAACGTATCATATCCTCATTTCTCCCAGTCATATAAAAGAAATGCCTGTCGTGGTAGATAAAATGCCAACCCATTGACGGCAACATTTCCACATGCCCACATTTCTTCCTAATTTCATTCACTATTTCTTCTTGTCTCATATTCAATTATATTTGTTATACTCTTTATGGTATATGAGCGTGATTAGTAACCATATCTATCAATAAAAAAAACTGCACCAAATCAAACTTGTTGAATGGTGCAGTTTCTAACTCGTGTGTTGTATGTCTCAATCCAGCATCACAAATGCCGCCCAATAGTATGGGTCGGGATATTTCTCCCGAATGATGGACTTTGCGTTTTCAAATGCCTTACGTTTGTTCCACTTGCATTGTTTGGATGCCAGTTGCTCATAGAATGCAGTCATAAACTCTGTAGCCACCTTGTCGCTGACACTCCATAGAGCCATGACCATAGTGCCAACACCGGCTTTCTTGAAGGCACGCTGCAAGCCGTAAAGACCTTCGGAAGTAGCCTTGCCTTGTCCCGACTGACAAGCTGAGAGCACAACCATCTCCGTGCCACTTAGGTCGAGGCGAGCGATGTTGTTGGCTGTAAGAATACCGCCTAACACTCCATCAGGCAATTCCTTGCCTCTCCATGCCGCATTGCCTCCTGATAGTACAATGCCAGAGAGCATCATGGCATCAGAATAACCTTTCAGATAATCTACATGAGCGGCACGTTCAGGAGTATAATAAAATCCGTGAGTGGCTATCTGCAACAACTGAGGAGCATTTCCGTGCATACTGAGGAACGACTCCTCAGTTCCCTCCATTCCCATTCGGGGTGTTACCTGCCACTTGCTGGCTTTCAGCAGAGACTCAATCTGCATAATCTCCTGCTTGGAGCCAGGAAGTTCACAGAAGACAGAATCCCCACGAACCATGTCGCCACGCATCACCAACAAATCTGTCAAGTCATATTTCTTCGCCTCCTCAATCATTGCTGTCGGTTGAATGTCATATTGCAGTCCACCATATAACACCGCAGAATGCGGTGCAAATGCCAAGACTGGCGACTGTGCCTTTACCAGTTCCCTTGCGGAAGACAACCTTACGAAGTTGTAATGGTTTCCCAATAACGAACCGTCAGCCAGAGGCAATGACTCTAATGACACTTGGAACAGCAGTTGTGATGGAACATAATAAACAGTCGAACCTTCAGCTATGTATGCTCTTAATGGCTCCCATAACAGTTTCAGTACCTCTGGGGCATAGTCCTGATTATAATACATATCAGGTCGGGTGATGCCCAACGAATCAATCTGTCTTTCGGCGAACAGGTATTTCACCAATGGGTATTCATCGCTCTTGTTGATGATATAGGCTGCATATTTGCGCCCCATGGTCTCTGAAACGTAATCAGTAAAGTCCAAAAGGACTTCATTGGGCTTCAGAGCACTCTTAACTGTCGCATAGTCTATATCCATGAAACGTGTGATATTGTCGAAACTGCGGCATCTTTCGGTCAGACGTGCCGCCAATTGATCAGCCCGTTGTGACATACTTAATATGCTATCGGCATAATGTGCTTGTTCCTTCTCCCACTCCTTTATTTGGTTCTTCATCAAGGTAAGCAGCATATAGTCCTTCATATCATCATCAGTACCTTCTTTCTTTACCACGTCAAACAACGAGCGTTCAGACTCCAGCAGAAAAGACTTCGACATGACAAGCGCATCGTAGCAGCTTGCGGTAAACTCATCCTGGTATCTGTTGGCTTCAATGGCGTATGGTGTCATCATCGTAAACAGTGAAGACACTGGCGACCACAAACTCTCACGTTCCTCGACACTCATCATCGGAATACGCTCCTTCATCAACTCTTTCAACCTGAAAGCGGCATCCGTATAGTGTGTGCAACCAGCATCAAGATGTTTGGAGAATCCCTCTGCATTGGCGAGCATCATTAGCGCATTGATATACTCCATGCTCTTTTCGCCATAAAGTTGCTTTGTGTAATCCGCATAGAGTTGATAATGCTTTTCAGACTCATCATACATGTCAAGGCGATGTTCCGTTCCTCCCATGGATGCAAGGAGCATTATCCTATTCTCTTCCGTTTGGGGATATTTCGATGCAAGTATTTCATCTGCTTTCTTATAGTCTGCGAGAGCTGCGGAGTATTCTTTGAAGCCATTATGGCAGCGTGCCCGAACCATATACATTTGACATAGTTCCCTTGGCTCTTTCATCCTGCTTTCACTCTTAAAGAGAGAGTCTATACATGCAAAGCAATTCTCCTTGTCTCCTTTCAGTCTGTAGATGTCTGCCACCAGGCTATACGGAAGATAATACGCATCTTCCTCTGGATTCATCTGCTTCTGGTATTCTTCCAACACTTTGCGACCGTATGCGATGGCATCGTCATATTGCCCCGTGGCAATGTATAGATTTCTCAGCTTGTTATATGCCAGATGTTTACTTGCCGCAGGGTCTTTGTTGTCCCCTTCAGCCAGTTCCTTGCCCTTTATATACCACTTCTCGGCTAAATTATACTGACCTTTGGATTTCGCCTCGTCACCTTTTTGATGGTAGTATGCAAATTTCATTTTCACATCTCCTGCCTTTTCCACTAACGAATCCATGGAAGCCGAAGCGGAGCGTATCAGTTTCATGTCACCAGTGGAATTGCCCAGCGACCACAACTCCCTCAACACATCCATCTGCTTGTTCACCTTGCCATTTTGATGTGCCAAGACAAATGCCTGATAGTAAACTCGCTTTGCTTCGTCAAACTTGCAAAGGTGTGCTTTTACCGATGCTATGCCGGAGAGTACATCTACTTCTTCAGACACCCTACCCAAATCCCTGAATCCATTCAAGGCTTCTTCATACGAAGAAAGCGCCTCGTCATAACTCTGTGTCATCGCATATTGCGCTCCCTCAAAATACCATGATAGAGGAATCTTTGTCTCCGCGTATTCTTTTACCTGACCGTCAGAATAGGGAAGTATTTCTGATATGAGTTCCCTTCCACGCTTATAATCGGCACGTCCTTTTTCATCACGCTGGATAAATTCGCAAGCATACATATAGCCATTCATAGCATAGAGATGGCCGACGTCTTTTCTTTCTGTATCATTCAACTTACCTTGAAGCAAACTCTTTCCTAAAAGATACCCTTCTTTATACCTGCCAAGCAATTCATAACACTGACATGCCATTGTCTGACTACAAACGTACACTTGCCGCTCGCCTTCGTTGCGTTGCTGCTTGGTATTCTCTCCAACAATAAGAAACAACTCAAGTGCTTCTGCCTTCTTGGCGGCTTTGTTCAGTTCAAATGCCTGATACATTTTAGCAGTCACTTCTTCCTCTGACAGGGTCTGGGCTTCTATCTGCATTGTCATGCAGAAAAACATCAATGCGAATACTATGATTCTATTCATCTGGATTTACTTTCTTCTCGATATTATACTTTATGGTATCGTTGTCCGTACTGTCTGCCGGGGCAGGGCTGAACACTTCATCCCCTCCACGCATCTGCTCCATAGGTGCCCCGTTATAGTTAGGAGATGACTCATAATCAAACATTGGCTTGATGGCAAAGAAACCTACAACAAGCACAGCTGCCACACCAGAAATCCACAGCCATATCTTCTTCTTTGACCGCACTGGCTCTGTTGCTGCAACCTCTGGAGCAGGACAATAACATGCTGCTTGTTTAGTACCTGTAGCACGATAAGCAGCAGTTTTTCGTTCTTGTTCATACTGTCGTTGGAACTGTTTTAGTGCCTTTAGTTTCTCCTCACGACTTCGGATGCAGTCTTTCACGTCCTGTGTAAACTCCAGTTGTTCCTTCTTCTCTTTATCTTGTTCTATCTCACGCAAGAACTCCGTCTTTTCGGCATCATCCATGCGGTTAAGCAGGTAGTTGTCTATTCTGTCTTGAAACTTTTCGTCCATATCTGTAATTCTTTATGAGTTCAACTTTCTCTTATAGATTTCCCTCGCCGATTTTCGCAAAGAGTTCATGCACTTGTTCTTCTTCGTCTTTAAGGCATTGTATGACTCTATTGTCGGCATTTCCTTCAGGATAGTCTCCAGTTTCTTCTCCTCGTAATAGAATTTGGTGAGTATCTGACTGCACCTTGGTGACATGTGTGATATGACATCCGCTATAATGTCAAGCATCAAGTTCTCGCCCGAATCATAGAGCATATCTATATAATCGTTGGGGTCGAAGCCTTCAGCCCTTAGCAACCGTCCTAATTCTGTTTCGGGGTCAGCATATACAGGATGCTCGCGTCCGTATTCTAAATACTTGTTTCGGGCTATGCTCATAAAGTAGGTGAGGATGCTGCCGTTCAGGGGCTTGTTGTCTTTTCCCATCACGATTCCATCCTCCACATAAATTTTTCTTCTTTCTATGTTCTCCCAGAACGCAATAAAGGTGTTCTGTAGAATCTCTGCCGCCGCATTATCGTCAGCGAAGAACACACCCCTATAGTTGTCCCAAAAGTAATCGGAGCAGTATGCGTACAGCTCGTACTGAGTGCGCCGACCTTTGTCTGCTATACCCGCTACAAGTCGTGCTTCGTTCTCTTGTATGGGGGCTCTGAATTGTATTGTTTTTGCCATTACTGTATGATGTCTGTTATTCTAAATCTATCGGTCTCGCCAGTCATTACTGGATATTGAGGTCTGCTGCCCGTATTGGAATTGACAAACATTCTTATTCTTCGAAAGAAATCATCGTTGTCATTTCCTGTGCTTTCCTTTACCTTATTATATATTGCATAGGTAAGTTTACCCACAGCCGGACTTTTCATTTCAATGTTCACTTGGTCGCTTTTGCAAGCACTGATGGTAATCCACCTTTCCTTATTCACCTGGGCATTTGGATTTACATCCGTCTTGCCTTTATCAGTAGAAGCTCCCCAGATAAAGGTTTTGATAGCTTCGAATATGTCTTCCACGCCACGCACCACTTCATCCTCATCACCACGTGTTGCATCACCGCTATGACAAGCATCTATCACCACCAGCATCTTGCCCGAATCTCCAATTTTGTCTCTGATGGCATTCAGATAATAGTTCACTTCGTCATCCGTGAGGTGTTTCTCACCTTTGTCTTTCTCGCATGGCTTTCTGTAGGCATCGTATGGAATCCAGCACTCATCCAGTCCGTCCTTCTCGTCATTATGCACATCTTTCATCTGTTGACCATGCCCTGAGAAATGTACATACACCATATCCCCACGCTTTGACTGCGATGCTAAAGACTTGAAGGCACTCACAATAGCTGCCTTCATCGCCTGCTGATTCACGAGTTTCTTGACATTACCCGCCTTGAACTTCGCATTTACCAGCATCTCCTCCACATAGGGCACATCCTTATCACCATTTATCTTTCCCCATGTCTTATCCTCATGTTTGCCAATGCCAATGACAATAGCTCGCCGTGTCTGAGCATGTGATGTGGACGACACAACGAGCAGAAGCAAAATGAACAGTATTCGAATAGCCATTAAGTATTACATTTCTTTATAAACTTGATGTAAAAACTCAAAGAAGTAATCCCTGTTCAGATGGTTTATCTAAAGGAAGACGAAAAAAAAGATTCTTCTCCTTTGAGTTCTAACTTCATTAATGGTTTTTCTGTTACAGGAACCAATTTGCCTGTTTTCTTATTGAGTTTACACAAAGACCATTCCAAATGTTCGGGGCTGAAGTAAATCTCATCATATTGTACATTCGGGAATCTTATTTTACATTCTGGTTTCACCTCAATCAATTTTCCATTTACGTCAAACGTATAAAGGTAATGCATGAAAGATAATTCATAATCATTGTTTGAACAAAGATAATATTTTCGATGATTTCTATCTTCCAATTGATATAGTTTAGTTATTAGTGAACAGTCCTCCCCAATGGCTCTGACTTCATACCCTTTGGTGCGTTTTACAAATAAATATGACCACCAAGGATTGTGATTGTATTCATGGCCAAAATTACGCACACCAACTATATGATCTGGACTTTGCATGTTAACTAAGCAGGTGATGTCTGGACTGTAATAAGCAACTAACATCATAAACCACTCCGCATAAGTAAGATCTACACCTGGCCTATGGTTGTCAATATATGCTGCACCATGTCCTAAGTATGATAAAGATTTATAAACCAAGGTGTCAGGATAGAATTTGCATAACCCTTTTCGGTATTTATCTATTTGTAATATACACCTATCAACTGTTGATTTATCTTCTTCACAAAAGACTATTTTTTCATGCTTTAATTCAATCTCTTCAAAAAAAGAAACAAGATTTTTGACACTATCAAAATTAAAATAGGTCATTCTTGTATGAAGAACTTCACCCGTAATCTCCACATCATCTATGTTCCTATTTGTTAGTGCAGATATTTTATCATCATTTAATTCAGTAGAGATAGAGTCTTGTTCAACCAAAGCATCTCCGCCAGTCTTATTGCTTTTACATGCACAAAGTATAAGAATTATCGCAAACATAATGTTCTTTTTCATGCCGTTTTGTTCTTTTCATTTTTGAAATTGTTGGTGTTATTCTCTAATCCTTAAAACCATTCAAGCGTTTGTATTTGGGATTAGCCATCATACACAATGAATGTCTCAAAATCTCAGATAAATATTCAATAACACAAGTTCCATTCTTCCATACAGAAGTCACCAATCGCCCCAAAGAGGTATATACATTATACCGCAGCAAAAAAATACTACAGTCCAAAATTCTGACATTTCCATTTGTCATAAGTCTCAGTCTCCACTGCGTTCAAAGTTGATTAGGATGTTTTCGCAATATGAACAAACAATTACATCCAGCTTTATAATTCTATATCAGAAAGCGTGGTTCCATTACAGAATCTGTCAAGATCCACATATCCCTTGACACCATGGATTTCGTCTTTCTCTGTGTATTGCCAAATATTGTGTCTTCCAAAGCTGTTAAGAGTCGGTGGATTCTTCCCATATCTAGCAATAAAGAGGAAATATTTATCAAATTCAGGAGACAATTTTTCCTTGTAAAAACCATATTGACTGTACAGTAGAGGATATTTGCCATACTCTGATTTAACAAGTTGCATGAATTCATTCAACTTACGTTGGAGTTCGTCTCTAGAAATAGAGCTATTTCCTGCTTCTTCAACATCAACCATTGGAATCAAATCCTGCGTGTGTTTGTCTATATGCTTCTTAAAATTGCGGAACTGGTCTTTCGCAGGTTTTCTGCCGATGAAATAATGATAGCTACCTATCTTGAGGCCTTCTTTTCTTGCATCATCCACATAATCATGATACTTATTATCTACTTGCCTCGCACCTTCAGTTGCCTTTATATATACAAATTGTATTTTGGGGTCAGAAGCGACTTTTTCCCAATCTATTTTTCCTTGATACTTAGAGACATCTATACCATTATAGTCGTCTGAAAAAATTGTTGTACGTTCTTTCTGTGGATAAGCAATTTTTATATTATTATAAAGATGCCATATAGCACAAAATATGGTGACACACAATGTACATATAGACAATGGTCGAATACGGTGTAGGAATTTTATATATCTCCTTTTAATGCAATAAAATAACCCTTTATTTTCTTTTTTTCTTGACTTTCTCCGATATTTTTTTGCCATATAAATCAAAAAAGAAGCGACCAGAAATATATAATGTTGTCATACTGAGCATTCAACAATCTCCAGAATGACGTAAACACATTGTAATGAGGGAAGAATGCCACAAGTATAATACAGCAGTTAATTAGTCGAGCAACGTATATAAACAGATATGAAAACAACAAAGGGTGATGATTTATATCGGTTTGATATTTACCAGTTTGATGAATAAAGCAATTTACATGAAAAGACAGGCTTACACCTATTATTATATCAAATATCCACATTCCGTGAAAGTTCATTAGACATCGTACAGATAATAACAGGAAAGTGTATATCGGTAAGCAATATGGAGCCAATGCCATTGGTGGAATCATGTTATTTGATTGTCCGCTCGTATATACTACACCAGAACCTTCTTCTGCATGAAAAGAATGCACCTTACGAAGGAATAGCATTGCCACAACAATATGTGTCAGTTCATGCGTGAAAGTCTCAAGCCATAAGGCATTCTTATTTAGAAATCGTCTCATGAAAGAATACCCAACGAATCCTATAGCAACCCATTGGAACAAGGATAGTTGCTGCCATATCTTAACATGCTTAGGAAAGAATAATATCTGTACTAACTTCCATGCATAAGGTATCGTTAAAACAAGAAGTATTATTAGTATTAATATAAGTAAGTGATCTAAAATATTTTTATATTCAGCACAAAATATTAATATTGTATCATGTTATTGCAACATGTAAATCATGAAACATATTAAAGTGCTCGAATTAAGTGAGGCTGATCGCCTCAAATTAGAGAAAGGCTATCATAATGAGCCTACTCATAACTATCGTATCAGATGCAAATCCATATTGTTGAAGTCGTCAGGAAAATCAGCTTCAGAAATAGCTGAAATATTCGATGTGACAATACCAACAGTATACGCATGGATAAAACGTTATAAAGAAAATGGTATCAAAGGCTTGGAAACACGTCCCGGTCAAGGTCGTAAACCAATAATGGATTGTTCTGATGAGGAATTAGTCCGTAAGGCTATAGAGGAAGACCGTCAGAGTGTATCAAAAGCACGTGAAGCCTGGGAAAAAGCTTCCGGCAAAAAAGCCAGCGACATTACCTTCAAACGTTTTTTAGGAGCATTGGTGCAAGATATAAGCGAATAAGGAAACGCCCAAGGGGTACCCCCTCACCGCAACTCTACTCATACAAGAAAGAGAAGTTGCAAGAACTTGAAAGCCTTGATTCCAAAGGTAAAATAGAACTTTATTATGCTGATGAAAGTCATGTATGTACCGATGGTTATGTACCTTACGGATGGCAGTTCAAAGATGAGTATGTCTATATTCCATCCGAGAAAGCCGCAAGACTTAATATCTTTGGTATGATTACCCGAAGAAATCAGTATAAAGGCTTTACGACACAGGAATCCATCAATGCAGACAGGATTGTGGATTACCTTGACAGGTTCTCTTTTAAGGTTGAGAAGAAAACGGTAGTTGTTCTTGACAATGCTTCTGTCCATAGAAATCGGAAGATAAAGGAAATGAGAAAAATATGGGAGGACAGAGGATTATTCCTTTTCTATCTTCCACCATACTCTCCGGAACTTAATCCAGCCGAAACTCTGTGGCGCATATTGAAAGGCAAATGGATAAGACCTGCTGATTACAATACTAAGGACTCGCTCTTCTATTGTACGAACAGAGCTCTCGCATCTGTAGGTACGAACTTATTTGTGAATTATTCATACGTATAAAATTAATTTTGAACAGTTACTTACCTATATGATATTTATAAGATTTCATTTACAAAAACTGTTTGACAATGAGACAAATTATCAGAGAGTAAAAACCTGCGAGAGCATCATCTAACATTACGCCCCAACCGCCTTTCACATTCTGATCAACCCATCGACATCCTAATGGCTTGAAGATGTCAATGATTCTAAAAGCAACAAATCCCAATATCGCCAATAACCATGTGTTTTCTCCACAAGGAGCAACAAGAGCAGGAATCCAGATACCTATAAATTCATCAATAACTACAGTTCTTGGATCTTCCCCCCAATATTTTTCCATAATATTAGAAGTCCAAGCCCCAACAACAGTTACAGCGATTGTTGTTATCAGTGTAACCCAAAATAAAACATCTACAGGTAAAAACTTGTACCCTGCCCACCATAAAGCAAGTGCAACTAATGCTCCTGCTGTTCCTGGGGCAATCGGGACAAAGCCTGCACCAAATCCTGTTGATAATATAACGTGAAACCATGGTGCATCACCTAATGGATGATTAATGTTATTACTCATTTTCTATTCTATAACCATATTGAAAAAAGAGGCAGAGTTTATAGCTCTGCCTCCTTAACCAGATGAACTATTTCTTAAACAATTGCCAGATTTCTCTTATCCAAAGAACAAGAGATGAGAAACCAATGATAATTAGCAGATCTAACCAACCATTAGGATGCTCTGCATTATGCAGCATTGGCTCAACATTGAAGAACTTAAACATCACTTCAGTAATGAGTAACTGACCGAAGACAATTACACATACGATAGTCCAGAAGCCCTTGCTCCAGAACTTTTTGCTGAACAAATTCAAAAGGACGCTTTCACCTGTTTCAAAAGCACGTGCATTAAACAGATAGAAGAAGTGAGTCCATACAAAGATTGAGAATAGCAACGTTTGTTCGTAATGAGAAACTTCGCCATTGCCTGAGAAATGAATATTCAAAAAGTCAGTCATGCTATTGATGTCAGCGTGCTGGAATATAAGCAAGAAGGCAAACAACAATACAAAGAAGAATATGCCAACACTAAGAATCTCGCCAAGCATAGGCTTGTTGATGATAAATGCACCAAGCTTCCACTGCTCCTTAAAATATGCCCAGTTTCCAATTTTATTTACATGTTCACTTCCGCGCTTACGAGGTTTGTCTTTCATTACATCCTTTGAAGGAGGCAATGATGCCAATGCCATCGCACCGAATGTGTCCATAATGAGGTTGATCCAGAGCATCTGAGTTACGGTCAAAGGAGAATCCTTTCCGACCAATGCACCCACAAAAACAATACAGCAAGCTGTTACGTTCACTGTGAGCTGGAAAAGCAAGAAACGCTGGATATTCTTGTATAGAGAACGCCCCCACATTACAGCCTTGCCAATGCTAGAGAATGAGTTATCGATGATTGTAATATCAGATGCTTCTTTTGCAACAGCAGTTCCTGCACCCATCGACAGACCAACATTTGCCTGATGCAGTGCTGGAGCATCATTTGTACCATCACCGGTAACTGCGACTACTTGATTGCGTGCTTGTAGTGCTTCAACAAGACGTTTTTTGTCCATTGGACGTGCACGAGCAATAATCTTCAAATCAAGTACACACTCTTGCAACTTCTCATCAGAAAGTTCTGCAAGTTCTGTACCTGTTATTATGTTACGATCGGTGTCGGCATCGGCCCATAAGCCAATTTCACGACCAATTTGCTTTGCAGTTCCAGGAGTATCACCAGTTACTATCTTGACCATTATACCAGCATTCATACATTCTTTAACTGCATCAGGAACATCTTCTCTGACAGGATCTTCAATAGCAACTACACCTACGAAGTGCTTGTCTATGGCAAAACCAAGTGTACGATAAGCACTATCTTGATATTTCTGAAGTGATTCCTTCAGAGTGACCTCGTCAATATCGGAAGAATCACACATGCCAAAGACTATCTCAGGAGCACCCTTAGTATATGTAACTTCCCTATTAGTTACTGCTGAAAAAACTGTGGTTGACATGTATTTTCTTTCAGTAGAGAATGGAATTTCATTCTTTGTGTTAGATGCTTCTTTAAGACGACGATAATCATATTTGTTGGTATGCAACCACAAGAGTAATGCGCCTTCCGTAGGATTACCAATAGGTCTTGGTTGGCTTTCTGAGAAATCGAGTGATGCAGTAGAGTTTACAGCAATTCCTTCTGCCAATTCTGGAGTTAATTTCCCAAAAGTACACTCCTTAACCTGCATTTTGTTCTGTGTAAGAGTGCCTGTTTTATCAGTGCAGATAACTGTTGTTGCACCCATAGTCTCACAAGCGTGCATTTTACGAACAAGGTTATTAGTCTTGAGCATAGAATACGGAGATCGTCCTGTTGTCCGTCCCACGGTCTGAGGCTCTAGCAATTGCCTATTTTGGTTGAACAGACAACGTCAGAGCCCACGCCGATATGAGTAATCGCTCCATTGCATAAAGTAGGCGACAACTCAGCAAAACGCTCAAGCCAGCTTGGCGGTTCCGCTTTCGGTTTGCGCTACTTTTGGGAGACCTATATAAACAATTTTATTGCACCCGAAAAGGTACAATTCGTGCTTACAAGGTCTCCGCAGGAGTGATATAATCACACCCGGGACATCTACCGTTGCTACGTTCAAGACCAAACATTTCTGTGACTTGCTAGATTACAGACCGTCTCAAACACAGCGTCAAGTAAACGCCTTCATTATGTCTGGACTATCTTTCCCACCCAATGCCCGCTTTGTATTGCTTTGTCATCATGTGACTCCGCCATACTCAGCACGGCGTAGGCTGCCTCGCTAATGCCATGTAAGAACACGTCTAACTGCGACAGATAGAGCGAAAGGCTAATAGTCCAAGTGCAAAGGTACGCATAATTTTTGAATTAGATGATAACAACCGAAAAGAAATTTTTGTACAAATCTTAAAATTAACACGAATTAACTATAAAAATTACCGTATTCCGAATTTTTGTATAAGAAAAGGTGCTTAATAACATCAAATTTGAGCCACTTAATCCGTCAAAAAGCCATATTGTCAAAAAAAACACTTATTATGCCATCATAAAGTATGTGCACATAAATGGCAAAGTATGTGCACATCTAAGCCCAAGTATCTGCACATACAGGCATGTGCCACTCTGATCAATATATAAAGTGAGGACAAAATAAAGAACTATGGAGAGAAGAGCAAATTATACTCTACCAATCGTCTTCTTCGGATAGAAGGTATGGCTTTCCCTTTCCACTTGCAAAACTTCAAATAGAGAGGCAGAATTTGCCTTTCACCTTTCTCCAAACGGATGAGCAAGGTTGACTTTGGATATCTCGTATTGCCCAACAACTTTGCAGGACCTATTTGGTATGAAAGAGCTGCGAGAAGATAGGCATCCTTACCATATCGCGAATATAGACGATAGTGCTGTATAAGGTCACTTCTTAACAGGGAATCCGCCTGTCGGCGAGTCAGTGAATTGCGGAAATGTTCTCCTTGTTGAATCTTGTGACCATATCCGACATGCCCAGGCGTTTTGCTTTGCGTATGCCATCCCTCAAAATATTTTGTCGAGGTGACAAGACGTTCAAAAAGTACCCTATCTGGTTGCTGACTGTGACAGGGTACAGGGCAAGTGGATAATATGCTCAACAGAATTATTGTGATAGGTCGTATCATGCTGTTGTTCTTATGTTCATTCTCTTGGTTTTGTTGAATACTACATTGACTTGAATAATTGTATCTCCTTGATCATGGCTTTCACGTCCTCACCAACCTGAACGAAGTTCTTGTAGAGGATGCGTTCTCGCTCTTCCTTCGACTTGAACTTATAGAACTTAGGGAGAGGGACATACTCCGATTCCTCTTTCTTGATTTCCGCCATGTCGAAGTCGGTCTTGCAGTAGAACTTGGAAGTCTTGAACTCCTCGCTTTCCTGAATGTTCATCGAGCCGTTCATGCCGGTCTTGGTGGCTACGAAGTCACGGGCGGTTTGTCCGCAAATCCATCCAGTGGGCATATCGGAGATTTTGCTTGCAGGCACAAGGCTGTCCATGTTCTCATTGAGGTTGATGGAGGTCTTGTCACGGTCGATGGTCACTCCCTTTTTGAGCTGCACCACCTTGCCGAAGATGTCACTCGACAGCCATTCGAGGGTTTCCTTGGCACGAGCCGAACCGCTCACCACATTACCTACCGTGGTGATGATTTTCTGCATTCCTACCTTGCCATAGTCGGCTTCCAACTGCGGCAGTTCCTGAAAGCCCAAGGCTACGCTTACCTTGTTGCTTCGGGCTGTGCCTATCAGTCGGTCTATCTTGTGGAAATACAAGGTCGGCAACTCATCGACGATGATGCTCACAGGAACGTTCTTGCCTTGTCCTGTATTCACTCTTGTCACAAGGCGGTTGAGAATCAAGGCATTCAGCGCACCAATGATGCTCTCCATCTCGGGGTCGTTGGCAATGAGCAGATAGCTCGGATTCTTCGGGTCGCTGACCTTCAGGTCGAAGTCATCGCCGTCCTTATGGAATATCCAATAACTCTCCTTGGTGGCAAGGCGGGAGGTATAGACACGCAACGTGCCTATCATTCCCTCCAACTGCTCCATGGCTTTGTTGGCAAAGGCGGTTTGGAACGGACCAAGCAGCGGGGCTACCTCATTGTCAGTCTGCAACACCTCGAAGATGGTCTGATAACTCTCATTGAGGAACGACAGAATATGCGGCATATCAGAGTATTTGCCCAACCAATAGGCGGGCTGCACCTCCATGCCAGAATGATCGAACACCCGTCCTGTGGGTATCAGCCGCTTGGTCTTCGGGTCTTCACGTCGTTCGGCTATCAGCATCTTCCCGTCCTTGTCGTAGGGCTCTTTGCCATAGTTGCAGAAGAAATAGATGCAGGCGGCAAGGAAGTTGACGGCAGAGGTCTGGAAGAACTGGTCGCTGCCACCGCCGCCTTCCTTCTTTCCCTTTTGCAGGGATTCAAGCAGAGTCTCGGCGGTCTCGCTCGCTGCGGCAAGGTTGTTGATGTACTTCAACTGAATAGGGTTCACACGGCGAGAATACTCCACATCCACAAAGTTTATGATGTTGAACTTCATGCCATTGGGCATCTTACTGTCCTTGGCATTCTTGTTCTTCAAGTAATGATAGTAGAGTTTGGTGGCGAGGGTGGGAAACTTATAGTCGTACACCACCATGGCAAAGCCCTTCTCGCTATGCTGCCTGATGAAAGGCTCAATAATCGAAAAAGTCTTACCAGAACCAGGAGTACCCACAACCCATGTGCCTCGGAACGGATTGACGATGTTCACCCATCCCTTGCGGAACTTACCCTTGTAGTAATAGCGCATCGGTATGTTCACGCTGTACTTGTTCTCCTGCAATTCCCTGCATTGCTCGAAGCTCTCGTTCTCGAAGTTGAAGCGGTCTTTCAGCAAGCCCTCCTTCAGGAACTTGGAGATATTGTCGAGGGCAATATGCACCAACACAACACCGACGATGGAAGTGAGCATATAGAGCCAAGTGTTCAAACGGAGAGTATAGAAACGGAGCATTATCGAATGACCGAACAGCCATACGGACAGCACAATCAGCAGTACTCCCGACAGCAGCGGATAAAGCACCTGCCTACGAGCGTCAAACTCCAGATGTTTCTTGTTGCGCGTTCCTACACAGGTGATACATATCAGCAGGAACGTAGCCACCTTGCTATACACGAGGTTGCCGTCATGGTATATCATCCACCGCTTGATGCGCCCGTGGATGTCCGTCACCACGCCGCCCAAGAAGTCCAACTGTTCCGGCTCCAGTGCGTAGGCGAAGAACTCCATCAGGATGGAGACGTAAATCACCGCCCTGAATATCTTGTAAAAACCCTGTAACTCTTTGCTTTCTTCCATTTACTTTACAATGATTTTGGGTGATAATGAGAAAAGGAAGAAGGATGCCACGGTGGACACCCTTCTGTCCTCTTTTGAGTTTTATTCGTAGCCGTTGATGGTCTTCTCAGACTCTACTGTCCACGGAGAGATAGTTGCAGATATGACCTCCAAGGTGTTACGCACAGGCTTCAATGAATAGCTGTAGGAATGACCTGCTTTCCAAGTGTCGTTTGTGAGGAATACAAAGTTCTCCCCATTACTCAGTTGCAATGTCATGTCTGGCATAACCTGTGCAGGAACATAAAGCGTATATTCCATGTGGTCACTTTGTGGGTCGCCGAAATAATAGGTTGTCACCGACTCGTCACTACATTCCACTTTTCCGGTCTTGATGTTGAAAGTGCCGCTGTCAAAATAACCGATGAACGTGAGTAGGCTTCCTGCAAAATCGTTGGTAGTGAAACCGTATTCGGGCGAGGTATAGACCTTGATGATGACACGCACCATCTGATGGGTGAAGTTCAATGTGAGACTCGGATTGGCGTATGATGCCGTTCCACTGGCAAACAGGAAATCATTGACCTTCTGCTCACTCTGTACAGCTGCCTCCGGCACTTGGAACTCTATGAGATCGTTGGTAGGATTTGCCGTATAGGGATAGTAGGCATTGAAGGTGTGGGTGTCTGTGTCCGTGAAAAACACCTTGTTGGCTGACACAAACTGATTGGTGCCGCCGCTTCGGGTGAACTTCATGTTGTTGATCATCCCTGTGGAAGAAATACCAATCATATCATTGAGTTCCCACTGATTGTCAACGGCTCGTGTGGAAACGGTAGGTTGCAGCATCTCCAGATTGGTAAACACCTGAAGCTGCTTGGTTGATGTGCTGTCGGTCACGACCACAGAACCGCCGCCACCAGGCAGGTAAATCTCATTGACGATGTCTTGGTCACAGGACGTGAGGAGCACGGCTCCAAGTCCCAACATTAGAAACAAATTCTTTTTCATGCTTTTTCTTTTTTAATTGTTGTACTTTGATGATGATACGGGTGATTCTCGATGTCTGTATATGGACTAATCCATAATCGTGATGATGGGTCTCGCCTTATGCGGCTGCCACTTGGGAGTCTCCTGTATGGCACCGCTGCCAAGGGAGTAGAGCCATGCCTTGGCGGTCGCCTGTCCTTCTACCTCCGTTGAAGTCCAATACCAACAGTCATCATCCTCATCGGGGATGGGTGTTCCGCCGCATTTCAAGATGTAGGGGTTGATGATGTCCTTGGCATGATAGAGCAGACGCATCTGCGCCACGCTCGGTATATAGGCACTCTGACCGTAACGCCACATGTCGAAGACACGTTCTGCCAAGGGCGACTTCACATCGGCCGTGCCATAGAGGGCAAAGGTGTTGGCATTACCATCGTAGGCGGTGAGGTCACAGGATGTGTCCTGCTCTACACCGATGCTGTCGGCAAAGGCTTCGGGAACGATGTCCCACAGATAGACGGCATATCCGTTACCCTCCATTTCTTCCCTCTGGTTGATGTTGAACACCACGGCAATGGCTTGCTTGCCCGATTGCTCATAGGTTTCGTAGGGCATCACCTTGCCGTCAGTGGTCAAGATATGGGTAACCTTCATGGCAGTATCGGGAAAGTCCTGATGCTCGTCACAGGCAGTCAGCAACACCGTTGCCGCAACTGCAAGTATTGATAATAGCTTCTTCATACGCATAGTCATTTTACAGGAAGTTTCACACCCAGGACAATACCCGTTCTAAACAGGTCTTCGCCCTTAATCATCACGTCGGTCTTCACCTGCCAAAACAGTTTCCAACCATGGCGCAAGGTGTAGTTATGTTCATAGCCGAGGTGGATGCCGCCCAAGAACCTGTCGGTATCGCTACCAGCAGATGCTCCGATGCGCATGTTGCCATGGTGGTTGCGTCCTCTCACCACACAGGGTTTATAGGCAAAGCCGAAACCATAACTGCGGTAGTTGTTCCAGAAGCTCTCAGGACACACATGACCGCACGAGGCGCATTCGTCCCACTTGATGTAGCCATTGGCAAAATACTCCCACGCATTGTGGTACTTCGTCTCATGCTCGTAAGACAGCGTCACGTCCAGTCCTCGCTCATACAGGCAGCCGAACCCCAAGGATATGCGGTCGCTATTCTGCTGCGCTATTGCCGGAGTCATGCTTGCCATAAAATAGATGGCTATCAGCAATAATGTATGCGCAAGCCTATTGGCTTTCCCTTTGGCCGCCGAACGTTGTTTCTTCATTCTACATTCTTCACTCTTCATTTTCATCATTCTTCCTCCAACAGTATATGGTTAAACGAATCGGCTGACAGCACATCCTCATAGTCGATGCTGAGCGAGATGGTACGTCCGCTTATCTGCTTCTCCGACAGTTCTATGGTCAGCACCTTGTCGTTGGGGAAGGTCATCTTCTTCACCACAATCACGTTGCGATAACCGTACTTGAAGGTCCTCGCATCGTCCAACACAAGGGCTGGGGTCAACTCCACTATCTGCGCATTGGTAGCCTTGCTCTGCTTTTTGTCCGACAGTTTGATGCGCATCTCGTCAATGTCGAAGCGGATGTTGGTCTTGTTCTCCACGGAGAAGTCGATGAAGAAATATTCGCCCACGCTGTAGATATTGTTCAGACGCATCACCATGCGGTGCATCTTCGTCGCCACATTGCGATACTTGGCAGCCGATGACCATATCTGACGCGCATACTTGGTCATGTCGGCAGTGGAGAGGCTCACAGCCGGGTTATTGTAGGCATTGCGCTCCGAGCATTCTATCTCCTTGTCGGTTACAGCCTCCTGCATCCTCGTGGTGTAGAGCAGTGCATACTGCGTGCGGTAGCGTTCCGTCACAATGGTCACTATCGCCAGCACCTCGCCGTCGGCATACACGTTGTCCTTGGGCTTCAGGCGGATGATGTTGTTGATGGGTTGGTCGCCCACCACCTTGTCGGTGGATATATCGACAAAGCGGATGGGTTCGGAGGCGGTGATGACGGTGGTCACTTGGTCGTTGACAGTCAGCTGCTCCATCTCCATGTAGGTAGTCTGCGCCTTGGCTGAAAGCACGCTCAGCGACAACAATGCACAGACGTTAATCTTCTGAATGATATTCATAATTGTTGATATTATTGATGTTTATACTTGATGAGCCACCGTTCCCGATGATTTTGTCATCGGGCAGTGTCTATTTCCTCTTCTCTTTCCCATTGACCAGATACACAAACGTCCCATACTTCAGCTTCACCTTGTTCTTCTTGATAGCCTTGCTGATGGCGTTGCTCGTCTTCTGGTAGGCATTGGTCACGGCTTGCATTCCCCATTGCGAGAAACTGTTGTTCGCTCCACTCTGGTCGATGTTCATGTTGCTCTGCATCGCACCGCTCGCCACATCCTTGGTTGTTTCACGGAACTGGCTACCGGGGACATACAAGCCCTCCAGTCCGTCCGTATCATAGAGCGAAAGCGACACCTTTATCAGCTCGTCATCCACCAAGATAGAGTTGATGCTGCCCTTCACTCGCTGAGAACCGAAACCGCTCATGGTGGCATAGAGATACGACCCTTTCTTCACCATGGTCTCACCAATCTCTATGTCGTCCAACAATCTCAGCCGCACTCTCGATCCGTCCGTAGCTTTCACATCCTCGTCAATGATGGCCTTGATGAGCTTCGGCTCATGCTCGTTCTGCGTCAGGGTGTTGAAATAGTCGGAAGTCACCTTCACCTTCTTCACCACCTCCTGTGCCTTATCCTCCTCATCCAACGCCTTGCTGTCCTCGGCAATCTGACCTTTCACCTCAATCGGCTCCTTGGGAGGTTCAGCCTGTGTGGTGTCCTGTACCATGGGGGCAACAGCAGCCTGTCCTCTCAGCCTCGCTTCGGCGAGTGCCTTGTTGAGTGCTTCGAGTGCTTCCGCTTCTCGCGCCTTGGCATCGGCCACTTCGGCTGCATCGTCCTTCTCTTCTGCCTGACGGACGAGTTCCGCAAGGTCTTCTTCTGTGTACTTGGATTCATACGTTTCTTTCTCTTCTTCGTTGTCACGCTCAATGTTATCCACAGCCGAATAGTCGGCTATGCGACCATACGACTTCGCCATGTTCTCATACTTGCCGCCGATGCCGTCGCCCTTCCTGATCTTTGCACTTGGCAGGTTGGGGTTCAGAAACTCGGTGGTCTGCAGGTTCTTGTCCTGCTTCTTCGCCACCTCCGTATCGAACATGTCAAAGACAAAATAGCCTGTGGCAAGCAATGGGATGTACACGATGGCTGGCAGCATGTACTTCGGCTGACGGAAGTTTATCTTATCTGTTATTTTCATCGCTGTCTGATTTTGATTCGTTTGACTTCTTGTGGATTCCATCACCAACTTGATGTTTCACGGGAGGAAGTGTGCAATGGGCGGCATCCATCACCTGCCGTATGCGCCCTTCCTGCCGCTCAATGGCACTTGTCGCCTCCGTTCGATGACCGTAGTACTGCACCATCCTGTAGATATTGATGCCGAAACAGGTGGCAACAAAGCCAAAGACGACGACGAGAAACAGCGTCTTGTGTGCATTGGCGAAGCCTTGCACCTTAGCCGCCGCACGGTCTATCCTCGTAGTCTTGGCAAACTTGCGCCCTGCCGCCACCTCCTTCTCATATCGCTCCTTGTACTTGGGGTCGTTCTTGTCGGGCATCTCTTCGCCCACAAGCATCCGTCTGATTCCTTTCACACTCATACCGCTGCGATATTAGAAGTTTGACTTCGACTTCTGCTCAATGTCCTTGTTGAGCAAGGTTCTCCAGTTCGTGATGAGCAGTCCGTGGGGATTGTTCTCCGTCCTTGGCACACGCTTCACCTGTCCCGCCGTCACCAGTTCACGCATCAGGATGTTGCTCCTTCGCTCAATCCTCTGCCTTCCGTAGTAGGTGAACTCCATCTTCTCCTTGTTGAACTTGATGCTGTCACAATAGATGCTGAACACGGCACTCGTACCCATGATGTTGTTATAAAAGCCCTTCTCCTTCAGCGTATTGTACTGCGCTAAACCAGTTTCATCGACCAGATACATCGCCTTCTCCATCGAATAACGGATATACTTGTCATCGGGAGCAAGCGTGAAGAAGTAATGGTGGAACATCTCGATATGGCTCTTTGCCTCCACATCCAGCGTCTCTTCCATCGTGGTGCGGTTCACCAGTATAGGCACGTTGCCGTCCAGCACATACACCTTCTGCTGTGCATCCGTCACCATGCAGCGTGCCGTCCAGATACTCGACACCGAGATGATGATGCAGCCAATCAGAAAGGCGGTGCAGATAATGCCCACCAGCTTGATTTTGTTTTCTAAGTTCTTGATTACCATAATTTATACTTTTTATTGTTTCAATAGGAGGTGCGGTGTCTCACCGCACACTCACTTGTTATCTCATCACTGTCGCCATGGCTCCCGTAGCCGTCATTTTGGCTTGTTGTGCCACGCCCTCACCGAAGTTTCTCGTTGAGAAGGCAGTGTCGCCCTCTGGTATCATCCATGCCGCAAGGTCGGGCACGAGGTTCAGACATTTCAACGCCACGATGCTCGCCGCCATCAGATAGCCTGCCGAGAAGAACGAGTTTTGCAGATAGGCTGCCATCGTCTGCTCACTGGCTGTTATCACCGTCAGGTTCTCTACCTGTATGCAGAGCACTATGTCAAAGAGCAACAGGACGTAGAAGCCGACGAAGTAGAGCATGGCTCCGTAGAAATGTACTGTCAGATAGCGTATCAGCCATTTCGCCCACGCTCCTTCCCACTTGGGCAGCAATGAAAATGCCCATTGTATCGGACCGAATATTGTGAGCATACCGAGCAATATCTGCTGACAGTATATCGTTGCCCACTATTCACCATTTATATTCAGTAAAGCCTTGTTTTATATATAATATTTGTATATCAGTTATTTGCAGATGTTTTCATTTGGTTTGAATACTCACGAAATTCCACGGTTTTAGAAAATATTGGTGCTATTTGATACTATATTTCGGGATATATTTTGTACCTTTGCATCGTGTAACCAAAGGATATATCGCGTATGGATTTCATCTTCATCAAATCATCCAAGGCAGGAAAGGAAGACTACGGTTCCATCTATGCCCGTGTACGCACCGGAAAGGCGAACATGAAAGTCGTGACGGGCTTCACCATCAAGCAGCTTGAATGGGAAAAGTACCGCAGCCTGCAATACACTTCGTCAGCCCTGATGTCGAGCATCGGGATAAAGTACGGGCAGTTCGCCCAAGTCCTCGCAAGGGTAAAGGCAGCGTTTGAGGCTGATGACTTCAACCCCAAGGAAGCCAAGAATATCATCGAGAGCGTGAAACATGATGTGCTTAACGGAATGATGCAGATTGTGGAGGTCAAACCAAAGGGCAAGATGCTGTTCGAGGATTTCCTTACCTCTTATATAGAAGATATGGAAACGGGGCGGCGCACCAAGAAAGGGCGTACCGTTAAAGTTTCGGCTGCTTACCTGAAAGGTCTGCGCTTGATTTTAGGGCAAATCCGCAATTTCCAAAAGGAAACCCATCGTAAACTAGGATTGGATGACATGACGATGGAAACACGCAACAGCCTTGTCGGTTACTGGAAAGAACGGGGGCTGATGCCCAATGCCATCAATTCCTATATGACTGATGTACGCACGGTGGCAAAGGCTGCCTACGAGGACAAACTGACCAAATGCGATGATTTCCGACATTCGGATTTCGTGCCGAAAAAGGAGGAGGTGGATAATATCTACCTTACACCGGGGCAGATACAGGAAATGCTTGAACTCGACCTTTCCACCAAAGAAGCGGTTATAGAGAAATGGAAGTCTCTGGATATAGACGAGGATGAAAAGCAGTTGCAGATTTCCAAATGCCGCATTACCCATATCAGGACATTGGAACATGTAAGGGATGTGTTTATTGTGGGTTGCCTGACAGGGCAGCGTGTTTCCGACTATTCAAGGATATGCGAGGACATGATAACGGAAATCGGGGGCACGGAGTTCATACTCATCACCCAACAGAAAACGGAAAAGAAGGTCTATATTCCGGTTGACAGACGGGTAAGAGCCATCCTTGACAAATATGACGGCAAGTTGCCACCGATTCACCCCAATGAAATGAACAAGTTGATAAAGGCCATCGGCCTGTTGCTTGGCTGGACTCACGATTGCGGCTTTGACGAGAAACGTCTCAATCCCAAACGTGGACGGAGGTTCTGCGATATGCTCCTTTCACATACAGCCCGAAGAAGCTTTGCTACCAACGCATACAAGGCAGGTGTTCCACTGCCTTCCATCCAAGCCATCACGGGACACAGCAGCGAAGCGCAACTGCGCCGCTACCTGAAACTGGACGCGGAGGAAAAAGCCGTGATAGCGTTAAAAGACTTCAAGGGTATCATTGAATTATAAGGAGGGTGTTATGGAAAAATCAAGATTCGATGCCATCAGCGACCTGTTCAAACTGTCAAACATTATCTGCGACAGCCTGAAACTTGCGGAATCGCTTGCTGATACGGCTTCCGACAGTGACGGGACAGACAGCAAGGATATTTGCAGAAATATCAAATACGACCTGAAAACCATGCCTTTTCTTTTGGACGGCATCAGGGAATATATCGCCGAACACGAGGACAAGGAACTGGCACGGAAATTCGTCGGGCTGCATGATGACACGAAGCGGCTCCACGACCTTTGTTCCAAACATGCAGATTTGGGCAAGGTTGCGTTCCGTACCGGTGTGGCTTACCTGAGCATGGAAATCATAGGACAATACTTTTTCCCCGAAAATGAACTGTCGGAAGCATCCGATGCCATTGGTTCTGTTTTCAAGCCAATGACACGCTCCGATGCCACCGATTGCATCGACATCATCAATACCGCCATACGGAAATGTGCGGAGACTACGGACGAGAACAAAGGGAAAGAAATGTTTACCATGCTTGCCAAAGTGGATAGAGAAAAAATCCGGTCTGTCAAAGACTATATCGTCAATGCCAACGACAAGGATTTGGCAAAGCTCTTTACGGAACACTTTGCAGAAGCCGTCCATCTTTCCATGCTGCCCCAAAATGCGAATGTCAAAGCGCAGTCAGCCGGAATAAAGATGTTCCATATCACTTTGACGATGGGGTATGTCAAAAGGAATGTGCTGCATGAAGGCACATCAAAGTCAACAGCGCCTTGTAAGGAAGATGTATCATCCGGTTTTACTGCCACCGATACGGTGTACGGTGGAGCGTTCCATACGACTGCCCAAGTTCCTGTTATGAGGCTGTACCGCTTCCTCACCACCTTTACCGTGCAGAGCGGACCCGATAAGGGCAAGCCTGTACTGGATGGCAACGCCGTTTCCGACAAGGACTTCATTCATGCCGTCATGCGAGCCGACTATTCCAAGATATACGGTAACTGCGTGAGAGGCAAGATGCGTTGTGTCGCCACTCTATTGTCCAAAGCCTATTTCAAGGATTGGAAAGGATACAGGTCTGCCGCAGCCTGTTCTATGGGGCTGACACCCGAAAGCCTCGCCAAGTATAACGTGGAGAAAACCTTTATAACGAAGTTCAAAGAACTGCTTCCCATGATAAAATAGTGATGTAGTCCACAAGTGACTACAACTCACCACAACCCACTACTTTGCACAAGCCGTTAAACATCAGTTGTTTGACGGCTCTTTTTATATCCGTTCATTTCACAGAATTCCACAAATTCACGGGCTTCATTCCTGCCGTACCTTTGCCGCCATAAACTTAAAATCAACGAATTATGGCAGATAAGACAGAAATGGTACTGGTATCGCGCGACGAGCTGCAACAGCTTATCGGTGCAAGCGTGAGGTGCGCGTTTGAGGAATACCAGCAGGTACAGGCACCACAGGACACATCGGAGTATTACACCATCCGGCAATTGGCAGAGAAATGGGGCGTGAGCATAGCGACCATCTGGCGGCACGAGAAACTGGGCCACATCAAGGGGCAGCGTATCGGGCGGCGCGTCCTGTTTCCCAAAGAGCAGATAGACCGCATCAAGAGCCTGAAAGCCACCAGCAGGGATGCGGATAAAAACGACAAGGGATAATTTGTAGAACGCACAATAAAAATCATTCGGGATTATGAAGAATTTGAAACAGCTTGTTTTGCCGTGCTACAAATTGGAAATGGTAATGACCGTGGAAGCATGGTACTTTCTGCATGGGAGTACAGATGGAGTTTGCAACCTGACCTTTTTTCTTTCCCTCTTATCAAAAATGACGGCTTCAGAAGTACAGAATACCAAACGGGGATTAAGCTATGCCATCCATCCCGGACAGGCAGACAGTTCCATGCTGGTACTGGCCAAGGAATGGGGCATCGGGCGCAAGGCGGTTGCCCGTCTGTTGGAGGATTTCTCGGAACGTGGGCTTATCCGGGTTGATTCCAATCCTATGACTACCATCTTTGATATGGTGTGCGTGAGGGCATGGATGATAGCCGGACGACTCATCGAGAATCCAACATACCATCAAACAGTCAAAGCATACGAAGGGGTCAGGATATTCCTTTTTAACGGACAACGGTTAGAAACATTGCGCCGCAGTTCATCGAGAAAGAAAAAGGAAAAGGCAACAGAAGAAGCGGATAGTTTACCACCAATGAATCCTGCTGACTCCAATCCGATTGTAGAAGATAGTGAAGCAGCGAAAGCTACAACGATAACACTACCCGAAAGTGCGGTATCGGCTACTGGCAACACACCTATTTTAGAGAATGGTAATGAATAGCCCTGCTTATGAAAATGGTGACAGGTACAGAATTGAAGTGGCAGTTACATACGCCAAGGCGTTTTAGGAGAGATATTTTTTAGGGCTGGCAAGTTAATGTTTTCGTCCACGAAAACTACGCCACCAACGGCGACCCGACCGCATAGGAAACGGCAAGCCTAATATTGAAGCCCTAAAAAACAGAGTAGTAACAGATAAACAAAAACGGATATGACATATCAGGAGAATAAAAACAAAGGCGGGCGCCCCAAGGCCATAAAGGGCAAGGCGCGGACAAAGACCATATCCACGAGGCTTACGCTCGCCGAGTGGAAAGCGGTTATGAAACGGATAACCGATGCCGGGAAGAAGCCATCGCACTTCCTGCGCGAACTGTTGCTGTACGGCAAAGTCGTGGCAGCACGGACACAGGAGGACAGGCAGCAGATAAGGATGTTGGAAGGAGGGTGTAACAACCTTAACCAGTTGGCGAAGATGGCACACCAGCAAGGCTTCCCCGGAACGAAAAGCAAAATCATGGCTTTGCTGGGCGAGTTCAACAAAATCATCGGAAGGATATGATGGGCGATTTGAAGAAACGGGCGAGTTTCGCACGACTGGTGAACTACGTGAACAACCCGAAGAAGGCAAGGCTTATCGACAGTAAGGATGTGAGACTTAACGATAACGCTGCCATTGCAAGAAGTATGCAGGGACAGGCTGACGACAAGCCGGGACGCAAGCTGAAAAATCCCGTGTACCACATATCACTGGACTTTGCCCACGAGGACACACCCAAGCTGACAGACGGTTTGATGGCTGAAATCGCGCGTGAGTACATGCAGAGAATGGGAATAACGAACACCCAATACATCGTATGCCGCCATACCGATAAGGAACACCAGCATCTGCATATCGTGGCCAACAGGGTGGACAATGACGGGAACACCATCAGCGACCGTAACGATGCCATTCGGAACGTGGCGGTATGCAAGGCTCTCACAAGGGAATACGGTCTGCATTTCTCCAAAGGAAAGGAGAAAGTGAAACGTGACCGTTTGCGTGGAAAGGACAAGGTGAAATACCAAATCCATGATGCCGTCAAAGCGGCTATGCCCCATTGTCGCAGTTGGTCGGATTTGTGCGACAGACTGGCAGGGCAAGGTATCGGAGTGCGTTTCAAATACGACAGGAGCAAGGGAGAAATCGTTGGCGTGTCGTTCACCAAGGACGGAATCTCATTCAGCGGCTCACGGATAGACCGGAGCATGGGCTTTTATAAGTTAGACAAACAGCTCGGAAGCCGTATTGTCGAGGGAATGAAATGGCAACCACGTTTACCGGACAATGATGTTGGTGAACGGTTGCAACCAACCCGTCAGGATGTGGCAACCAGCAATCATGCAGCGCACACTCTTATAGAGCAACCGCCACCAATCGGAACGGAAGCAGACGGTAGCAGTGATAGTCCTGTTGAGTCCGGAACTAACATCGTACAAGTAACCATTGCCGCACTCATGGAGCTGTGCGTACAACCACATCAACCCAAGGTTTCATCCGGCGGCGGAGGTGGAGGAAACGAAAGCGGCTGGGGCGAGAATGACAACGAAAAAGACAAATTTAAACCAAGAAAGAGAAGAAGATGAACGACAAACAGAATATAGCCGACCTTATAGGGGCTTTGGCAGAGGACATCGAGGAAATCAAAAAGAAGCTGGATGCACAGGGTGACTCGGACAAGGACGATGCACTAAAAAGACTGGCTGTAAAGCTGGAGCCTGTTATACGTTTCTTTGGTGGCAATGCTCCCGAAAATATCGGCGAGATTTTCGGGAGCAAGGAAGCCATAGAGAAATCCAAAAAATCATTGTGTGACGGGGTAATTGTGAGCATGGAGGAATATACCGATGCAACCAACAGGGATATGTGCAAGCGCGGTATTCCTACTATCAAGGATTTGCTTCGCAAGATATTGGAAATGCAGGCGGAACTTTTGAAGAATAGTAAGCAATCTTCGGAAAAGTTGCAGCCAAACCAAGGCTGTATGCCGAAACTTTGGCTGGCTATTCGTCCGGGCAAGATACTACATGTAATAAGGCGGCTATGGGGCAAAGTCCCAGATGGCTGGTACAAGAACCCTTATGCGTGGACTGGCATCGGCTGTATAATCGTATTCTTTACCCTGTTTACCGTCAGTTGGGTACAATGGCATGAATACCGGGATGAAAACGGACGGCTGAAAACGGTTGCCGACAAACACCATGTTACTTCGGTTATGCTCAATGAATTGCATCCGAAATTAGCAATAACCGTTGGGGCATATGAGAAGTTGGTGGAAACTGTTGGTGTGGATTCTACGCTGGCCATCTTCAACCGACAGATCAAGACAATGAGAGAAGCAGAAAATCAATTCAAATAACAATAGTAAAGTGAATGGCATCTATCAAAGTAAAATATCGTCCTTCCACCGCAAGCGGCAAGGAAGGCAGCATATACTATCAAATAATCCATGGACGCATAGTCCGCCAAATCAAGACGGAATACCGCTTGTTTGATACGGAGTGGGACAAGGGTACTTCTTCCGTGAGAATCATGCCGGAAATAGGCGAGAGCAGGAAAAACTATCTTCGTGAAGTGGCAGAACATATCGATTGGGACACCAGACGGCTGAAAGCCATAGTCGCACAATACGACAAACAAGGCGGTTGTTCAGCAGATAGTATCGTTGAGAAATACAACAGACAAGTGGGCGAACAATCGCTGTTCAGTTTTATGCAGGGTATCATCGGACAGTTGAAGCAGCTCGGTAAAGTCCGCACATCAGAAACCTACACTGCGGCATTGGCCAGTTTTATGAAATTCCGTGAGGGGCAAGACATACTCTTGTGTGAAATAGACAGCAATACCATGATGCTTTATGAAGCCTGGCTCAAAAACAAGGGCATCTGCCCCAACACGATCTCCTTTTACATGCGCATACTCCGTGCCGTTTATAATCGTGCCGTAGAGAAGGAACTGACGGAACAGAAACACCCTTTCAAGCACGTTTACACGGGTATCGGGAAGACGGTAAAACGCGCCATCCCGTTGAAAACTATCAAGCGTATCAAGGAACTTGACCTTCTCCTGAAACCGCATCTGGAGTATGCAAGGGATATGTTTCTCTTTTCGTTCTACACCCGTGGTATGTCGTTCATAGACATGGCTTATCTGAAAAAGTCGGACTTGAAGAATGGAACTATCACATACCGAAGAAGAAAGACCGGGCAACAACTTACTATCAAGTGGGAGAAGTGTATGGAAGACATCATCGCCAAGTATGGAACGAATACCGCTACCCATTATCTCCTGCCGATAATCACCAATCCGTGTTCCGATGAACGGACACAATACCGTAATGCCATCTGCCGCATTAATGTGGCATTGAAGGAAGTTGCAAAACTGGCTGGGTTGCACATACCACTCACAATGCACGTGGCTCGGCATTGTTGGGCGAGTGTTGCCAAGAGCAAGAATATCCCTCTTTCAGTCATCAGCGAGGGCATGGGACACGACTCGGAAGAAACTACGCGCATCTATCTTGCATCACTTGACACAAGCGTGGTGGATAAAGCAAACAGCCTTATTCTGAAAGATTTTTGAGCGGGTATTTATGGTGAAGTGTGTTGAGCGAAAAAACGAATCTCTTGATAAGAGTTATAGTTCACCTTGCAAAGGTACGCATAATATTTCAAATATTACGTTAAATCCTCACTTATAATGATATACAACAGATGATTTTTGTGAATTTGTTTTTATAAATCTGCTATATCTTGCATTTATAGTGCTAATTATCAGTGCTTATTTATCTGGAATAACTCTCTTATCAAGAGATAATAATAACCAGATGTAAATATGCCTGTTGAAGTTGATATATTGGAAGATAGTATCTTTCTTCTTTCACCCGAATTACTGAATATCCTGCTTAAAGACCATACAATGAGTAAGGAGGATATTCAGTACAATATCTTTTGGGCAACTTCCGACTACGAACATCTTGGTAAGGAGTATCAGTATGATTCGCCTATTCTCCCTCATCTTATTACCGGAGATAACGGGCATGTCATCATGCCACGTGTCTTCAAAAGCCATGACACCCAAACAGCGCGTTCGCGTGACATGGCGGAAGTGTTCACACCGTCATGGATTTGCAATGCGCAGAACAACTTGATCGACGAGGCTTGGTTTGGCAGAAAGGATGTGTTCAACAAGGAGATAACCACAGACGATGGCACAAACACATGGCAAGTCAATGAGGAGAGGATAACCTTTCCTGAAGGCAAGACATGGAAAGACTATGTGCGTGATAACCGTATGGAAATCACTTGTGGTGAAGCACCCTATCTTGTGAGCCGTTATGACACCACTACCGGAGAGTTTATTCCGGTGGAACAACGTATCGGTCTGCTTGATAGGAAACTCCGTATCGTCAGTGAGAACACGACTACTTCCAGCGAATGGCTGGAAGCCGTACGGGATGCCTACAAGAGTATCTATGCCTACGAATGGCAGGGAGATAATCTTCTACTCGCCCGTGAAGCCCTTCTCTTTTCTTTCATCGAATATTACCGGAACAAGTTCGGAAAAGACCCGCAGCTGAAATCCGTCAACTACATCGCCTATATCATTTCATGGAATGTGTGGCAGATGGACGGGTTGAAAGGTGTCGTACCGAACAGTTGCGGAGAACGTCGTACTGTCGTTCCAGATCTGTTTGGCGAGAAGGAAGAGGTCAATCAATGCGAAGGTTGTATTAAAAACAACATCCGTAAGCATAACGGAACTTACTGCATCATCAAGGACTGGCGTGCCACCGACAAGGTAACGGGCAAAAAGGGAAAACGAATCAGATTCATCGACCTCATAAAGTGACTGCCCATGAAAACCAAGTATTTTGAAGAGCTGAAGCTCAAGCTGATTTATGTGTTCCGCATCAACGACAGCACACATCGTGACTGCCTCAAAATCGGTGAGGCTACTATGGATGTCGACCCAGACGAGGTGGACATCACCTCCATTGCACCTAATAGTAAGGTGCTCAACAAAGCAGCCCGTAACCGCATCGACCAATATACAGCCACCGCCGGAATTGCCTACGAACTACTTTATACCGAGTCTGCCAGCTACCGTAAAGGCTCACGGACTATAGGTTTCAACGACAAAGATGTGCATGAGGTATTAAAGCGCAGCGGTATTCAACGTAAGGAGTTTCATAATATCGACAAAGGTGGCAAGGAGTGGTTCATCACTGACCTTGAAACCGCCAAACGAGCCATCGCCGCCATAAAAGAGGGGCGCGAATCGCTCAATCCCTGCGAAATAAGCATCGGACGGTCGCCTATCGAATTTCGTCCCGAACAGACAAAGGCTATAACCAAGACAGTCAAACTCTACAAGAAGGCAGGAGAAAAAAGCCGCCGTATGCTCTGGAACGCCAAGATGCGTTTCGGCAAGACACTCTCAGCTCTCCAAGTCGCCAAGGAGATGCAATTCTCCCGTACCCTTATACTCACCCACCGCCCTGTGGTCGATGCCGGATGGTTTGAGGACTTTGACAAAATTTTCTACGACAGTCCCGGCTATGCCTACGGCTCGAAAAATCACGGTTCTTCTTTCGTCGGTCTTGAAAGTCGCCACAAGCGTGAGGGTTTGAAATATGTTTTCTTCGCTTCAATGCAAGACCTTCGTGGTTCTGAGACTGTTGGCGGTAAGTTTGACAAGAACGATGATATTTTCTCTACTCCGTGGGACTACATCATTATTGACGAGGCCCATGAAGGCACTCAGACTGCACTCGGCAAGACTGTGATTGCCGAACTAACAAAAGAGTCCACCAAAATTCTCCAACTCTCCGGCACTCCGTTCAACCTTATGGACGATGCTACCGAAGAGGAGATGTTTACTTGGGACTACACCATGGAGCAACGAGCTAAGCAGGAATGGGATCAAAATCATTTTGGTGACCCCAATCCATACGCCGGGTTGCCTCGAATGAACATCTATACTTACGACCTTGGCAGATTGTTGCGCGACTTTGCTGACGAGGACATTGCCTTTAACTTCAAAGAGTTCTTCCGAACTAATGACAACGGAGAATTTTTGCATCATGCCGATGTACTCCGTTTTCTCAATCTTCTTACCAAAGAAGACCCAGAAAGTATGTACCCATTTGCCAATGTCAAATACCGTAGCATCTTCCGCCATACCTTATGGATGGTGCCGGGCGTGAAAGCAGCAAAGGCTCTCTCGGCTATGCTCAAGGAGCATCCGGTGTTCGGTAACTTCGATATTGTGAATGTGGCGGGTGACGGTGATGAGGAAGAAGACCGCGAAGAAGCTCTCAAAAAAGTAAATAAAGCTATCTCCGAAGCACAGCATGGCACAATAACACTCTCTTGCGGAAGACTGACCACAGGCGTGAGTGTTCCTCAATGGATGGGTGTGTTGATGCTCTCAGGTTCATTCAATACTGCCGCATCCGCTTATATGCAGACCATCTTCCGTGTTCAGACACCCTATTCTATAAACGGGCTTGTCAAGGAAGACTGCTATGTGTTCGATTTTGCGCCCGACCGTACACTGCAAGTGCTTGCCTCTGTGCCGCGTGTTTCTCACAAAGCCGGAAAGACCACCGATGCGCAACGTGAGGCTCTCGGTGACTTCCTCAATTTCTGCCCCGTAATCGGTATGGAGGGCAGCATGATGAAGCCTTACGATGCCAACAAGATGATGGAGCAGTTAAAGAAAGCCTATGTGGAGCGTGTTGTGCGCAACGGCTTTGAAGATGGCTATCTCTACACCGACGAACTGCTGAAACTTGATGAAGTGGCTGTCAAGGACTTCAAAGAGCTTAAAGGCATTATCGGACAGACCAAGGCTATTGGCAACAGCGGTAACATTGATGTCAATGCCCAAGGTCTGACCAATGAGGAATACGAGGAGAAGGAAAAACTCGAAAAGAAGAAGAAAAAGGAACTGACCGATGAAGAGAAGGCTCGTCTCGAAGAGTTGAAGAAAAAGAAAAAACTGAAAGAAGATGCCGTCTCTATCCTTCGCGGCATTTCAATCCGTATGCCCTTGCTTATCTACGGTGCAAGGATTGATAACGAGGATGAGCAGTTGACAATCGACAATTTCACTTCACTCGTTGATGCCCAGTCATGGGAGGAGTTCATGCCACGTGGCGTGACCAAAGTTACGTTCAACAAGTTCAAACGCTACTACGACCCCGACATCTTTGCAGCCGCAGGCAAACGAATCCGCGCTATGGCTCGCGCTGCCGACCGCTTGACCATCGAGGAGCGTATTGAGCGTATCACCGACATATTCTCCACCTTCCGCAATCCCGACAAGGAAACAGTATTGACTCCGTGGCGTGTGGTGAACATGCACATGAGTGATACACTTGGCGGTTATACTTTTTTCAACGAGGATTTCAGCGAAACTATCACCGAGCCGCGCTATGTTGAGCACCACAAAGTAACCGACGAGGTATTCGCCCCCGGAAGCCACCTCTTAGAGATAAACTCCAAGTCGGGTCTTTATCCGCTGTACCTCGCTTACAACCTTCATCGCCGTGTCTGCAAGGACGCGATGTTCTCGCCCCAGACCCTTGATGAGCACCTTGTCATTTGGGACAAAGTGGTTAGCGAGAGCGTCTTCGTCATCTGTAAGACACCGATGGCTAAAGCCATCACCCGGCGTACCCTAATGGGCTTCCGCAAAGGTGCCGTGAACATGTGGGCACCGGAAGACTTAATCAACAAAATCAAGAATCAACCAGAACTTTTCATCAAGAAAGTTCATGACTTAGTAGGAAAAGACGTGAAAATAAATGCAATAGTAGGTAATCCACCGTATCAGGAGGTTGTTGCACAAAAGGAAACTGCAAATGGACAAAAACGAAGTTCAAGTATCTTCCAATATTTTCAGACAATAAGCGATAGACTAGGAAGATATACTTCACTCATCTATCCCGGTGCGAGGTGGATTCATCGCTCAGGGAAAGGATTGGAACAGTTTGGTTTGTCACAAATAAATGACCCTCACTTGTGTTTGTTGAAATTCTTTCCGGATTCAACAGATGTGTTCAAAGAAGTCGGTATTGCTGATGGCTTATCCATTGTGATGAAAGACACACATAAAGAAAGTAATGGTTTTAAATACATCTATTCTAAAAACGGAAAAGATATAACGGTTTATGCTGATAATCCAAAAGAAGATTTATTTCCATTGAATCCTCTTGATAATGAAATAGTTTCTTGTTTAGATGTCATCATAGGAAAATACAACACTTTACACGAGTCAGTCTTGTCTCAGAAATTATTTTCTATAGAAAGCGATTTTGTGGAACGAAATCCTACACTTGTAAGAGAATATAACGAAGGTGATTATTTTGACCCAGAATTAGAAATCAAACTTTTCACCAATGATAAAGCTGGCAAGAGTGGAAGAGCACGTTGGTATGTGGCTAGTAAAGACGTTATTACAACCGGACTTGAACATTTGAACAGGTGGAAAGTCATCGTATCAAGCGCCAATGCCGGAGGACAAAAACGTAGCAATCAAATCGCTATCGTAGATAATCATAGCGCATTCGGTCGTTCTCGTGTAGCACTGAAAACATTCGCAACAGAGCAAGAAGCCAAGAACTTCTTTAGATATGCTACAAGTGAGATAATCCGTTTCGCCTTCTTGCTTACTGATGAATCCCTAACCTCGTTGGCAAAGAAAGTTCCGGATTTATTGGATTACTCAGGTGCCAATGGTATTATTGATTACAATGGAGATGTAAATGCACAGTTGTATGAACTATTTGGCATTGATGATAAAAACCAACAGCATATACGAGAGGTACTTGCTTCAAAAGAATAATCTAATCAAGGTGGTTTCCGTATTTTATATAACGACATAACCACCTTGATTATACCTTCATCAAATTTATGATAAAACCTATGTGAAAAATTAAGAGTAAAATTGAAACGAAGAGCAATTATGCGATAGTTCACGAAATCTATTGCATCTACTCTTAAATATCTTCGTCAATTTCTGCATGAATGGCTTTCAGATATGCATTAATATCTATCGCGGGGACAGTACCAATAGACTTTAAATAGCTCACAAGCTGAAGAAAGAATGTAAATAAAGACACATCTTTGTCACTAAACTTAATCTCATTTATTTCGCGGCTATTATACACTTGTTCAATATATCTGCGATTATCGTTAACATTGTTGGTCGGATTTATTCCTTCGGGAACTGTTTCGTTGTAATCAACATAAAAACTACCCGTATCACAGAGGCATCCTAAATCTAATGTCTGTAATCCCGCCAGTTCCTTAAGCTGCTTTTTCACTGTATCGTTTCCAATGTAGGAACTTGTCGTAGTTAAAATTCCGCCAATTATCTTAGTTAATGGTCTGGCAATTGTATCCCTTCCTGATGCTACCATGCCAATACTAGTTCTTTTAAGTTTACGTACACTCTCAACTTTCTGTGCAGCGTATTCTATATGTCCTTTAACATCCTGCTTCACCTCAAACACAGCATACACACTTTCTGCTGGTATATACATAAAATCATCTTGCTTGAATATGAAAGGTGTATAAATGGCATCATAGATGACAATGTCCATCTGCTCACTAACATTGCCTGTTGAATCTATCACAATAGCCTTATCCACCTTGTATCTGTCTGGAAGGTATGTGCGTAAAAAATTTATCCAATGATGCTCAGTTGCATCACCCTTACTGCTAGGGTGTGCGATAAACGTCCTGTTTACATTCAGGCTGGTCTGCATCTGTTCTTGCAAACCATGAAATAATTCTTTTAAATCTACCATCTTCTTGTATTCCAGTAATTCATTATTCTTGTAACAATAAAAGGTATGGGAACTAATCCCATCGCTTCTCACACCAACTATCAGTAGCAACGGATTCGCAATGGTCACTTCCTTCTCAATATCTATCATAGTCGCCAAGTCAGTACTACTATATTGTGTGGAACCATTGGGATGGCTATGCCATTCGCCTACATATCGCAACCCATCCTTGGCTAATTGTTCCCATACTTTTTCCAGCCCCTTGGCGTTACGCTTAAACGTTGTCCTGCCTGTCAATTTCTCCACAGGCACAACGACCTGCTCTATATATACCGTATGCCTATCTGCAGAATATCGTCCTGCGAGCATTCCTCCGTTTTCATTGGGATATTCGCCCTCTGCCTGTAACTGTATTTGGTTGAACACAGAGGTTTGTATCTTGATATATAAATCACTACTCGCCAAATAATACTTCATAACTTGTTTATTCTTAAATTCAAGTCATCTTCTGTTATATAAAAATTATTTAAGGGTTCCAGCCTGCTCAACATCTTGATAATATGTTTCAAGGCAATCTGTACTTTGCATTCTATGTCGTTATATGAAGCCTTAAATGTGGGATTCCAACACCCTGTGGGATTATACATATCAGTTTCCGTATCACGCTTAAGCAAATCATATATCAACAAAACTGTCTCCGTTACATTGGGTGAAAAGGCACATATCAAATCCTGTGCATGATTGGTTATAGATAGATTTACCAACTGAGCTTTCGCACCCACAGAATCCATTACCCTCATCAATTGATTATCCGTAGTACAATCAAATATTACGTCAAACTCGTCAAAGAACCCCGCAAGAGCACTTTTGTCTTCATGTTCAACCGCATATGATTTTATGACTAAGTCAACAATCGGTTTCAAACTAGTACATTCAACATGAGGTGAAATCTGCCTCAGTAAACTTCCCATATCCAAGGTTTTCTCGGTTATGCCTGTATAAAAAGGATAGGAAGAACGACAGACATTGCCAGGTTCTTTATTATCTATATCATAGAGAGATATATTTTTTGCGCCACATCTTGTTAGGGTCTCAGCTATAATACTTCCTATAGCCCCTACACCCATAATCAACATTTTTTTGTTAGCCAGTTCTTCAGGCATAGCTCCACGCCCGAAGAAATACTTATAGGAAATATCTACGGTTTCTGCCCATTGAATTTGTCCTCGCTTAAAATCTGTAAGCCAGACCCTGTTTTTACCTATGCCTACTCGCACTGGCTCTATTGGCAAATCTTCCATAAAAATTAACATTGCTTGCCAATAAACGCCGCCACTAGGAATTTTATATCCACAGAACAACGGGAAGAAATCATACTTGTCTCCATGCGATACCACAAAGCTATGAATATAGTTTTTCTGGCTCTGCGAAAACAGCCCCCTGATAGAATCGTACTCCTCAACAATAAACTTGTTATAAACCGATGGGATGTTGTTCAGTAGGCAATATACACCAGTACACGACCTTAATTCTTGGTAGAAGTTGCTAATCTTACATGGTAACACCTTCTTCGTCTTCAGATACGACACAAACCTTTGTACCACATAGTTGGAGACTTGACAGTCATTTTTTTGACCTGTTGGCAACGTCGCATAGTGTACAATTCCATAGTCACCTTCAGCAAAGTCCTCTTGAATTTCTGCAAAGCAAAAAGTATAATACTTCTTATGGATTGGATAATGGTTCACCACCAGATGCTCATAATGGACATCCTTTTCTTCCTTTACATAGTATTTATCTATCCATTCTTTAAGTTGTTTCAAATCGTTCACAAACTGACTTTCAGCATTCTCATATTCTGCAGGATGCATACAAAGATTTCCACCCTGCATAATATGCGGATAGTCTAGCAGATTCTTATTTTGAAAATAGATAGGTTCACTGCCCATAACTTTAAACGGGTAGGTAGGGCTGATTTCTACATTCCATTCCAAATCTGTATTGTCTTGGCCTGTAGCCACAGCAATACGACCTTTCAACAAGCCAGCCTCATCGATGGTAAAATCATCAACAAGGATAACTCCAGAAAGGGTACCTATCAATTCCTTTATTTTATCTGCCGTCATCATATTCTATACTATCCGAATCGTTTTGTACTTGTAGGGTAAGCTGTACCCGCATCCTTCTCTTTATATCCGCTATATTTTTCGTTTACTTTAAAGTAGTAAGGCAGGTACACATCAGGATTACTATCTATATTGTTGAGCATACTTTCCATATCCGATTTAAACGATAGTCTATCATAGTCCTGCATTGCCGCTATAACATCGTTATTAGTGTTACCTGGATCATAAAGATGAAAACTACTTTCTGCTATGTGGTCGCGTAGATACTCCATTGTGAATTTTAATTTTGGCCAAAGACAATTATCGCCATCATAGCCATCAAGGGCTTTTATTACAGCCAGTTCTATAACGAACGATTTGTATTTCTTATCCTTTTGTTTTTTCCATATTTTAAGTAGGCGGATAATCTGACGCTCGCTCGACTTTCCCTCAATATGCGAAATCTGTTTATGAATATTAGTTTTCTGGCTGGTTCCCTTCTTAAATCCCCAATGGTCTGCATTAAAACATAGGTTCAAATCTTGTGAATCACAATAGTTATCATCACTTAGCTCCCTACCTGGCACCACATCAAGTTCAACGGGTTTATCATCCCCTTCTTCAATAGGGAAGCTTACGCCAATGGAAACCTTTTGTTTGCGAATGGTTACATTTGTATCTTTATACTCTTCTGCAAGGAAATCATATACGCTATCAAACATCTCTTGTAACGTTTTGAAAGCATTATGTTTGAATGGCTCCACCAAATCAAGGTCGAATTTCACATTTGTGGCGGTATGCTTAGCAAAACTACCGGAGCAAAACGATGGATATTTGTCGCTGCCATATTTGTCGTGCATTTTAGTCTTAACCTCCTCCCTGCGTTTTTTTACCTTATCCACGAAATCCTGAACATGGCACATCTTGTGTGTCTCTAATACTTCTCTCAAATGTTTGTTCTTGTCAAAGCTCATATCTTTCTTAAATTTATATTTGTTTACATATTATTTAGCAACTTAATCACTCCATGTACCTCTGAATACGCCTTCAAATCCTCTGGTGATTCTTGGCATAGTTGACACAACTTTTCGGAATTAGACATCGCACGTTCCAAATCACCATTCTCTGTCAGATATTTGTAAAGATTGGTACGTATGAAATACCGTTTTGTCTTCTCGTACCCCGGCATATACTTCTGCAATTCAGGAAGCAGTTGTTCATAACTCTCGTATCGCCGATAAATCACATTTGGCAGAAAATGAAGCAAGAACCAAAATTCCGTGCAAGGATTCGTTTCTACAAACATCACCCTTCCGGCATATCTCTTTGCAGCATATTTCTTCTTTGCCCGCTGATACAACTGCATTTCAGATGGAAACTGAAATAGTCTGTCCATATCAAACAGACATACGATGAAATCATATTGCTTGTTCAAGTAGGATTCCACCAGTTTTAGGATATGCTTGATGTCACTATGCTGTGGAAAATCAGGCGCAACCTTGAAAGGATAGCGACACGCTACCCTCAAAGAGTCGAAATAGAACCATTCGGTCTCTCCTTCGCCTATGATGGCAATACTTTTTGTTACTGTTTGTCCCATATTGTCAGTCGTTTAAATTGATATACTGACTGCCAAGGAACGGCAGTTTTACTAATTTACCTTGTTTATAGGCATTATATGGAGAGAGATTCTTATGTAGCCCCAAAGAAGACAAACGCACTATTTTGGTTTCGCCAAGTTCGTCTTTGTCGGTAAACCATATTGTGTCACGACGAATGAAATCTTCATTAAGAAGGTTGATGTCGTGAGTTGTAAGCAGCATCTGCGATGTTCCTTCACTATTCGCCAAAAAGACCTTTATAAAATAAGCCAACAGCTCGTAGTGGATGCTTGTTTCGACTTCGTCAATCGGAACAAACCGATTGGTCTTTAGCAAGAAATTCAGAATCACAGCCATACCTAAAAACCTCATTGTACCGTTGGATTCGTATTCTTCCGACAAATCATAAAGTTTATCGCCAGCTTTATGTTTGAATGTCAATTCGGTATTTGTGATTTTCCCCTTTCTAAGCATATCGGCTTTTGCTTCATCGCCAATAGGGGCATTCTGAATCAGTTGCTCCAGTTCTGGGGTAATCAATTCCTCCTCCTCGTGTAATGCAACATCTTCTATGTTGAAGTCAGAGGCTTTCAGGAAGTTTAGGATAAACTTCTTTAAGTCACCCGATTCGTCTTTATCCAATCGTGACTTGACATAGCTCGAAAGCAACATACCCGGTGCGAGTACCTCTTTCACCTGTTTGGCGAAATAATCGTACACATCATTCAGTTTAGTCCGCTCCACGTTGCTTTTACCAAATGCGGCAAGCACACTGCTATTATTAATAGTGTTGCCGGAAATCACATCTTGACTTTTCTTTGTCATTTTCAGATTTACGCCGAAATCTATTGTCGTGGAATCGGTTGCTGCATCATAACTGCGGCTATACAATTTGGTAGGTCGGATAGAATCATAAACAATCAGCGTCTCGGAATGGATATATTTTGCATCCAATTCAAAAGTAAGGATATACTTCGACTGACCAATATAGAATACCATCGACATCTTCGTCCTTTCATTTCTTGACATATCATCCAACATGAAAGGAACAACCCCAGTTTTCTCGTTTCGGTCTTTGGGCATCCTAAGCACAAGCATCCTGAAAAATTCAACAGCATTCAGTATATTGGTCTTGCCGGAAGCGTTAGCACCATATATGATGCCCACCTTTAGCAACTTTATCCCATCTTTAACTTCATACGAATATTCATCAGACATAAAAGTATCTGACGAAGGCTCAAAACTTATCTTTTGTGGAGACTTTATTGAGAAAAAATTTTCAATGGTGAATTCTGCTATCATATTCGTTGAGTTTATCTATTACACGGTGCAAAGATACAAATAAAATCTCACATGTTAAATTATAATTCGTGTTTTCGTAGAAAAATTACAAAGTTTAGATATAGAATAAGTTTTATGCGCGTTTTTAGAAGCAAATTCAAGCCAAACCCATCCCCAATTCTATGATAGTATTTGTTTCGTTGTTTGGATTATCGCAGTGGTTAAATAGTGGTGCTAAAATGATACTAAATTGAAAGTTGTCTGCTCTTATGTTGTTGCAATATCTTAAATATCAGAATATTGAAAAATATTATATCTTGTGGCCCACCAACCGATACGGAACACAATTAGGGCTATCAGCATCACTATCTTGTCGATGCCCACCACAGCCCCTGCCGTCAGTGAGGTGAACCACAGTTTGCTGGCATCCTTCTCCATGTTGGTCACTTCGTCCACGCCCGTCTGCTCCATCGTCGCCTCTATCAGGTTGGGGTCTGACGTGCCCTTATGCGCCACGTCTGCCTGTGCCTGGAGGTCGGTGTACATCGAGTCCCTGACATATACCAACTGCTGTACCTCCTCAAACTTGTCGGAGATTTGCGTCGCCTCTGCCTCATAGAGGTCGTGGGTGTAACTGCCGATGCAGTTCGGGATATAGGATAGGAAGTCTAATACGCACCAGCTACTGCCGCTATTGGTCATGCCTGTGTCAGCAGGTGGGTACCACCAACAGAGGATGATGCTCACCACCAGTGGCTTGAACAGTTTCATCACGTCCAATGGTTCGTTCTTCACCATCATCTTGTAAGCCATACTTGCCGCCACGATGATGGAGAATAGTGCCGCCAATGCCATACACATTTGGAGAATCCACCAGAATGGCCCCTGTGAGCCTGTGAAGGTGGCATCGGTCAGGAACTCGTTGGTCTGGAATATCACATCGTCAATCTCCTCTTCGAGGATGTTGATGCCGAAATCGCTGAGTATGTTGTCTGCCATCAGTGCTGGGTTCTATGGTTGATAATCTCTTTGATAAACTCTACGCCTTCCGGTGTCCACGACAGATAGAAGTGGTAGAAGCAGCGCATCCTGCCTGTGACATAAACCGCAATGCCCTTGTCCTGAAGGTCTTCACGCAGTTTCCACATCCCATATTCCTTGGTGATGATTCCTTCCTCTTTGAGCGTCTTCACAATCTTGCCGTAGTAACTTCCGACATGTTTGTGAAGCTTTGACATTGAAACTACCTGTAAATCAGATGGCATATAATGCTCATCAACGATGGGTGTCCTGCCGATGACGCTGATTCGCTTCGGCATCCTCGACATCTCCAACTGCCACTTGCCGTTTTTTCTCTTGGCGGCATAGAGGCGCAACTGTATTTTTGATATTGATTCCATAGCTACTTCTTTTTGTTTTATGTTCTTTCGATAACAGGAATGACTCCCACGCTCTTCAGTTTCTCATAGAGGAAGCGGCGGCCTTTCTGTGTCCACTTGGTGTTCATGCGCACATCTTCCGAGCCGTCCTTGTGTTTAATGAGGTAGGTCTCGCTGGTCACATAACCGCAGTCCTTGTAGTCGGCATAGAGAATCCACTGCTTGCCGCGCTGGTACTGGATATTCATGTCCTTAAGCCGTCGGTTGAAGCGGATGGACGACTCGCCATAGTCCTGTGCTATCTGTGTGACCAAGACGCTGCTCTTCGTGGCAAGGATGATGTCAAGGTAACTCACCTTGTCCTTCATCTCCGTCACTTCCTGCTGCAGGTCATCCACCTTGGAACCCAACTCAACGATGCGTGTCCTTTGGTGTTCACACTCCTGTTCGGCAAGCAGACGCTTCTGTCGCTCTTCCTTCAGATTGACAGCTAACTGTATCAGGAAGTCTGGCTCTGTCAATGCCTTCTCGATGGTCTGTTGTGTCATGTAGGCACCATGCTTGCGGATAGTGGGGAGCACCTCCGATGTCACCCAATGCTTGAACTCACGTGCCTTGGGCATCTTGGATGACAGTATGAGCGCGTAGAGTCCTGACTCGTTGATAAAGACGGTGTTAGCCTTGTAGTTGGAACCTGATACCTGAATTAGGTATGAGGTTTTGTCCTCTTCATCTACGTGATTCACAATGGCATTGGAGGGATTCTTGTACCCAAGAACTTCAGCAACGTCCTTTCCCATGAAGCCAACTTGACCGTCGGGCATTTCCAGTGTTCGTATCTGTCCAAACTCTGGGTTTTTGAAAATTTGAATGTTGTTATCCATCTCTGTTCTGATTTATCTGTTTACACTTTCTTCACCATCGCCGCCGCTGGAATCATCGCCGTCAGTGCCTGTCGTGCTCCTCACACCCTTCATGTTCTCCTGCCAACGGCTCTTGGCATCGCTGATGATGCTGCCTTTCTGCACCACACGGTCGTTGGTGGCTGCCAAGAGGACGGTGGTCTGTCTTTGGGTGTTGAGCTGAACGATATATTTGAGCAATGTCTCGTTCTGTGCCGTCAGGTCGGCATAAATGCTCAGATACTGTCGTTTCCTCTGCGCATTGGGCATATAGGCATCCTTAGTGGACTTCACCGCACACTGGTACATATTGTACAGTTCCTCCCAACGGCGTTTGTCGTTGATGGTGCCGCCTGTGGGGATGATGTGGTCGATGTTCGCCTTCATCTTGTCCAACTGACCGTTGATTTTGCTGCTCTCGGCAAGCCAGGCAAGGTCTATCTCACGGTCGGCGACGTTCAGGGCTTCCACCTCCGCACGCTTGGTCAGGGCAGAGTCTATCTTTTCCGCATCATCCACTTGGTTGTAGAGGTTGATGCCGGCAAGGGTGCGGAAGCCCAACTTGTTCTTCTCTGCCGCCATCTTCTTGTAGCTGTTGTGCAACAGCCAATAATAGAACTCAGGGGTGAGAGAACCGCCACCCGTCTCCATCACCGTTATCTGGTTCTGCTTCGATGAGTCGTGGTTGTAGGTTACGCTTTGGGCTGTGGCTGTGATGGTGGCTACAGCCGCCATGATGAGTATCATTGTCTTCTTCATATTCATTCTTCTTTTGTTTGCAATCCGTCAATAGTCAAGTTTTCCTGCCACTTTCCATCGGCTGAAGGCATCTTCGAGTATCTCTTCCTTCGTCCGGGTGCGATACACTTTCTCTTTCCAGTAGCCCATGCGCAGCTGTACATACCGCCATGTCTGGAAGTATGCTTGGTTCAGATGTTTCTCTATCAGGTCCAACGAGTTGTTGATATTGTCCAACACCATCAGCAGGTCAGAGGTGGAACAGGCTGCCGCTCCCGTGGCATACAACACGAGGTCGTTGACACTATGATAGAGCTGACTTCCCTCGTTGTATATGTTGTCGATGGCTTTCTTGTTGATGCTGATGAGCATCGTGTCTGCCAGTTCGATGTGCTTCCGCTTGATGACCTTATCATTAAAGTCCTCCAAGAGGTTCTTGTAGTCACTGATGCGGTCGCTCACCGTCTGATAGGTGCTCTTCACATTCAGCACCGTGCGCAATGACTGGTACATCACATCGATGATGTCAAAGGCACGGGTGTATTTGTCCAAATCCACGTTCAGTTCCTTGTACTTGCCCACCTCCTCGCTACTGTATTCATGCAGCAGTTGGTTGCTGTATTCCAAGGTACTTCGTGCCAACAAGAGGCTTCGCTGCATCTTGTGGTCGTTGATGTATGCTTCTACCGACACCGCATCAAAGCCCCATTGCGCCAAGGCTGTCTTGGGGAAGAGAGTTATCAGTAGGAGAGCTATGATGATGGTATGTCTCATTCTTTGTTCCTCCCTCAATTTTCATTTTCATTCTCGTTCTCGTTTTCGTCACCATCCCCTCTGTTCGGGTCTGCATTCTCTCTCCATCGCTCGTAGCACTCTTCAATGAGTGTCCTTCTGCGACCTTGGTCAGCATCTATCGAGGGAAGAATGTCCTTCAGCACGTCGATAATGCTACGCTTGTAGTGCATCATTTTTTCTAATGATACCAAGTCGGCGTATATATTGGTGATACGGCTATCTACTTCACGGGCTATCTCCAGGCGGTCGCTCGACCAGAGCAGGTGTATCACATCGTCATTGTCAGCAGTCTGTGTCGCCTCGCTCTTGGCATACTCCGTAGTGATGCTGCACGTCGGGAACTCCTGGGCTATCTCTGAGATACGGCTGTTCACCTGCCGCGTCTTTTCCTCATCAGAGGCATTCGGGTCAAGGGTCAGCACATCCACTACCTGTGTGTCGGTGTATTCCGAGGTCAGTTCCCACGAAATTTGCAGTATCGCACGGTGTATCTTGATGCCAAGGAAGTACTTGGGCTTCCTCGCTATGGAGAGTGTTGCCTTGAAGGTGATGATGCCGTTGATGTTAGGCATGGTGGCTGTGCGCACGTAGGTATAGCCGTTCCACGAACCGGCTCCTTGCCACGTGAGGTTGTAGGCTGACTTCACATCCTGCATGATAGCAGGAATGCGGTAGTAGTCATCGGTGGCTGTGGCATTGTCGTTAGCCGCCTCGCTCTTGGCATCCTGTATGTCTGCCAACTGCTGCTGCCATGTCGCCAACTCCCTTTTCAGGTTGTCTATCTTCGTCTTGTTGGCATTGTATTGCTGTCGCAAGGCAGGGGCTTCCTCTACGGAAGCATTGGCTATTTGCGTGAGCAGGTTCTTGTTCTCTGTCTCCAACTGGCTTATCTGCGCCTCCAACAGGGCTATCTTGTTGCTTGCCTCACGTTCCTTCTCGTCCAGTTCCGAGAGGTCAAGATTGTTCTCCGTGACGGTTGTCCTCATGGCGCACTCCTTGCTGTGGGCATTGAGCGAACCGCCGCACTCACGGCACTTGTACCGCGTGCTGCCTTGTCCGAGGGTGACACCGTCCGAACAGGTGACACTGATGGTCACGCTCTCCACGCCCTTCAGCTTGGCGGCATCGGTGGCTTGGTAGTAGCGGCGTGCATCACTGCCGATGTAATAGACATAGCCCTCTTCGTTGTCGTTGTACTCCGAGAGACGTGCCTGCAACTGGCGTTTGAAGGTATTCAAGTCCATACTGTAGGAGTCGAAGACATCCTCATACACCTCTTCTACGTTGTTCCAACTCTTGGAGACGTGTATCTCGTAGGCATAGGCTTTCTTGGTCTGCTTGCCGCCACGGCTGATGATGTACGCGGACATCCAGTAGTTCATCGTATAGGTGAAGCCGTCGTTCTGTGCATTGAGCTGCTGCACACGGCTGCGACTCCATCCGGCATGGTTTTCCGAGTTTGTCAATATCTGCTCTCGCTGCGTGCTGTTAGGGTAGAAGTTGGGGTCGGAAGTATTGATGCGATACCAATGGTCACCGTTCAGAATGCTGTTGTCATCGGTCGGAGGATAGTAGTCACAGAGGCTCACGCTGCCTTGGTCTCGTCGGGCGATGTACCAACGCTGCGTGTAGTAGTTGCCCTGCGTCTCGCTCAGATAGTCTGTCATCCACGAGGTGATGTTGTAGTTGGAGAGGTCAAAGAGGGCTGCCACGTTGTCCTCGCCACCCACCAGACTGAGGAGGGTGCTGCCGATGCCGTTCTCTGCCTGTTCATAGAGGTCATGGTAGTTGTCATAGATGTCCAGTATCTTGCTCACCTTGCCATTGAACAACTCATTGAAGGCACTCTTCTGCAAGAGTGCGTCCGATGCCCCGTTGATGCCTGCCGTAGCCAACGATGCTCCCATGTTGTAAAGGGTTTCGATGTCTGCGGTGAGGTTCTCCACGGTGAAGTTGCCAGGCACACTGGCGATGTCGTCCAACAGCTGCTGCCAATCCACATTGCCTATCTCCGAGAGCTTGAGGATGGCGGCTATCTCCTGGTTGATTTCCAAAAACTGGATGTCGGCAAAGGTCAGGCTGCTGTTGGTCACCACGCTTTCAAACTGCATACACAGCGACTTGGTGTCGGCACATATCTTCATCAGGTAACTGCCCCAATAGAGGGCGGTCTGCGGACTCTTCAGCATCATGCCTGCCACCGTCCAGATCTTGGGCATAATCTTGTTTGCCACCATATTGTGGATGCGGCGGTAATAGTAGTTCTCCGTACTGCTGCTCCAGATGCCGAGGTCGGTGAATGCCTTGCGCTCCAAGAACTTGGCGGCGAAGATACCGGCAGTGGCAACCTCTGCGGCATTGTAGTGCTTCAAGATTTCGCCCGCCTGCTCGTTATAATAGCTCTCAGCCATAGCTCCAGCACCGAATGCGGCAGCCATGGCGGCAACGGTCTGCTTGTCATAGTTCACGCTGTAATACTGCGCATGAACCTTTCCCACGACAAGCGTCAGACACATATATATTATAATAAGGTGTATACGTCTCATTGCTTCACTACTTTACGTTTCTACTACTTTCAGTTTCTACTATTCCACTACTTTACTACTTGTAGTATTTACTATTGGTAGTATTCACTACTGATAGTATCTACTACCCAGCCACCGTTGACTTCGTCTTCGTCCGACGTGACTCGGGATAGCCCAAACGAGTTTGGGACTCTCCTCTCGCTACTCCGTCCGTTCCCGATGATTTTGTCATCGGGCTGTTGTCCCTCAGATTGAGCACCTTTCCCGCCTCATTCACCTTCTGCGCAAATGCCAACGACTTCCCGATGCCACTGGCATCCCAGTCCCAGCAATACCGCTCAATAGCCTCCTGATGGCTGCACTTCAGTTCTCGCTTATACAATTTCAATGCCTCCTTCTCAGCTCGCTCGGTGGTGTAGGTCATATAGCACTCGTGCGGTTCCTCCACACCATAGACTCCGCTCGTCGAGCCACGTCGGATAAACACCTCACGGAAGAAACTGCGTCCTTCCTTGTTCTCTAATCGGTTGACCGTGAAAATCTTCTTGCAATCCACATCGGTCAAGCCCAGTATCGCCTTGATCTCGTCGAAACGCTCACGGAACTTGCTCTGATCGAGCAGCATCACCACGTCGGAATTGTTGATGATGGCTTCCTTCACGATGGGACTGCCGATGATGTCCTGTATCTCCTGTGTCACCACGCCCACGCTCGCCCAGAACTTTCGGGCGGTCTTGTAGAGGTACTTGATGTACTCGGCCATCAACGGCGAGGCGATGGCTTTCCATGCCTCCTCGATGACTAAGCACTTGCGGTTCTTCTTCAGGCGCATCTTCTGCAAGAACACGTCCATGATGATGAGCGTCACGATGGGGAAGAGCTGCTTGTTCTCCTTGATGGCATCCACCTCGAAGACGATGAAGGTCTCGTCGAACAGGGTGCTATCGACGTTCTCGTTGAGAATCTTGTCGTACTTGCCGCCACGGTAGAAGTTCTGGAGCATGTAGGCGAAGTTGTCGCAGTCGATGGTGGTGATGTTGTTCTCGATGCATATCTGGTCGAGACGCTCACAGGCAAACTCATAGAACGAGTCGAAGGACAGCGTCTTCACTGCCAATGCCATGCGCCGCTCCTCCAGTCCGTGGATGAGTTTCTCCACCTTGTCGTGTATCTGAGTCAGCTCCGTGCCGCGCCGCTTCTCCATGGTGGAGAGGTTTTTTCTCAGTGTCTCCTTCTGTGAGGAAGGATAGGGCTGAACGCCGTTGAAGTAGAAGTCGTAATATTCCGTCACCAACTGCTCCACCACACGGAACTCCAGTTCGGGTATCTGCACCTCCGAGCCTTTCCATATCAGCAGAATCAGGTTCTTCAGGAAGTCGATCTTCTCGATGTTCAGCTCCCGCTTGCTGATGTTGAAGGGGTTCATGGTGATGGGCTTGTCCTCCGTATAGGCGATGTACTTGCCGCCCACATACTCGCAGAGTCCCTCATACGAGTTACCCGTATCGACCATGACGATGTCGGTGTTCTGCTCCCACAACTGGCGCACCACGCTGTTCATGTGGAATTCATATGAGAGGACTTTTATTACTGAAATTCAGCCATATAAGAAAATAACGGTACAACTATCAGTTAGGGAAAAGAGGGAATAAAAAAAGTTGTTTTGTGGGAGTGAAAGGATTAGAAAAGGTGTGTGTTTTGAATGAAAGATTTAACTAAATCTTAACAGTTGATAAGCATTTTTATAACTTGCGGTGACCGCAGAAATGACATGAAATTTCCGCAGAGATGGCTGAGTGCCAGAAAAATTCAGTAATTTTGTAATTGGATTTTAATTCATTGCATACTATATGATAGACAAAGAGACATTCGATAGGTTAATGATGCATTATAGCCATCTCGGAACAAGAAAAGTGGACGCCACAGGAGCTTTATTAATAGGGCATGCGCCTCATGTTGCACCAGAGGCATGGCTAAATTCGACATATCCTTGTCTTTCCGAATCTGAAACCGTAGAACTTGAGGTATTACTTGGGACTACCATTCCTATTGAATATCGTCATTTCTTACAGAATATCTCCAACGGAACAAATATCCTTGTGGATGAATTATGCTTGTTCGGAAAGAGAAAGAACTATATACGGAATTCAATGGATACAACCCGACAACCCTTTAATCTTAAAGATGCAATAGATGAAAAACCTCGTAATGCCACTTCCAATATGTTTTTCATTGGAGGATATTCATGGGATGGTTCCAAACTCTATATTGATAACAAAAGTAATAGAGTTTATTACTGCCAACGATATGACTGTACACCTCTTAAATCTTGGAACTCTTTGTCTGAAATGATAATATCTGAAACAGAACGTTTGTACAGCCTATTTGATATAAACGGAAAGCAGATAAAGGAAGATGAGCCTACTATTCCCATAGTTTAGGTAAAATTGGTGAGTTTCAAGAAATGTGGAAAGAACTTCTGAATACTTGTCAAGGAATTATTTTTACCACTAAAATACAGGCTCTTGAACGCTCTGAGAAGCAAATGAGGTACAAAAATGGGGAAAATGAGCTTTGAAATGCTGATTTTGTCTGTCATCGAGAGACTTTTATAGGATTTTTACTACCTTTGTAATTGGATTGAGGCAACTCTATCCAAGACATATGAAATAAAAAGAAGCGTTATGCTCATCTTGTAAGTGAAAACGTAGGAACTTTTCATTCGGTGCAAGAGATAGCATAGTGGTTCTCACGCATATAGCGTGGGCTGCTATTGTTACATCTGCACTAATGGTTTCCTACGACCTTCACTTAGACGTGGCATAGTTGGCTCACGTTTCTGCATTATAAATTAATCTCTCTATTGAGCCATACGAGAAAGGAAAAAGTATGAAGCAAATAACCACAATTATTCTGTTCATTGCCTTGGTGTTCATTTCAAGTTGCAATAAGGATGAGCCAAAGTTTTCATCATCTGAAATTCAAAGAGCACTTTTTGAAATGAAAGGTACATATCATGGCGAAATGAGTGTTTCCTACTATCATGGGGAAACAATATCTGAAGGTAATGCGTGCAAAGCTGTTTCAAAGGATTCCTTGACAATCGACATGGATTTGTCTTTAATGGCACAGTCTATTACAGATGAAACGATTGCATCCCGACTTCGTGACATCGGAACAGTTCAGGTCAAAGCCGCTTATGAATTTTATCAAATGGACGAGCAAATGTATCATTTTGTGTTGCTCCCCAAGGATGTAATTTGTATTGGCGGATATGGTGCTCCCGAAACAGTTAGAATCGTTTTTGATCAAATTTTTGGCGGCAGTGCCGATTACTTTCATCATAGCATAATGTTCAACCTGTCTCCGAAAGAGCTATGGTTCGGAGATAAAAAATATGAACCATTCCAACAGCTCGTATATCATTTTGGAGGAAATTATGAATAACAAATACCATACCCATATGAAATCACACTTTCTTAAGATTCAATTCATCTTAATCGTCTCTCTCTTAATGTGTGCCTGCACTGACGATAATGAAGAAGGGAAAAAAGTAACTGATTATAGCGAATACACAATCACGGTAGCTTCTATGAAACTCCCAGGTGTTTTAACATCGAGTGGCAATAATATACTTGCTGATGTATATGCTGTAAAAGACGAGAACTCCACCGAGTGGGAGGCTCATGGCGAGATTGCCAAGTTTGAATACGAAGAAGGATATGAATACCAAATACGTATCAGTGAGACGAGCTACTTGGATTATCGCATGGGCGACCCGGCTTGGACTGAATACGAGCTATTGGAAGTTATATCGAAAGAACACAAGAACTCTGAGAATTTGCCTCCTCATTTCATCCCGAATTGGTATTTTGAAAAACATTGTTCGTATATTAATCCGGAATTTGCCTATGCCATTGACGCTGATAAAAAGGAGGACATTGAGAACGACCTTAAAACCGATGTCGCATATAAGTTTGGAGGTTCATGCTGTTATATGTGTAATGCCGACAAATGGTTTCTGTTGGATTCTGATATGCAGACAAAGGAGCATGGCATTGTGATTAGGAAAAGTAAGGATCCAACGGAATTCCCTGAATCATACAAACTCCTCATGCCGGAACAACAGATAGTTGCATTTGGTCAATATGATTTTGTGACTGTGCCGGAAGAACCCATTATGCAATATGATGTGATGATTAGCCGACAGTTTCCAACCAAATCCATTAGTCGAGAAACATATATACTATGGCTATATAAAGACATCACGGCTTACTATCAGAGCAAATATCCAGATTCCAACATAAATGCAGTCGTGATTCGCTATGTAGTGTCGAATCCATGATAATAAAGAATTTTACGCATCATGTGGCTAAACAAGCATTATGATTATACTGATAATTTCAGTGAGATAGTCCATAGCACACGACCGATAGGTGCAGAAGAATTGGCTGACAGATTCTTCCGCGCACCGCAGTGGATTATTACCTTAATGAAGTGCCGTAATACAATGGTAAAACCCTTTGGTCTTAAGGGAGAGAAGAAATTATCGGATTTAATCAAAATCGAATCCGAAAATGTGGCCTCACTAAATAAAATCGACAAACATCTTGATTACGAGGTTATGCTGATAACTGAAAATCTCGGAAACGGCAATCAACGCATATCGGTCAGTACAAAGGTCTGCCTGCATAACTGGCTGGGGAAATTATATTTCGCTGTAATAAAACCGTTTCATAGATTAATCTGTAAGACATTGATAAAACGAGTTCGTAGGAATTTAGAATTATCATAAAGCCTGTCCTCGCCCTCTCTCAATTTTCCAATCATACCGACCTTCCGCGACATCGCCAATCTCATTGAGTGTGTGGCGATGTTTTATTTCATCAAAGGGCTGTCGGTGTTCCGCATAGTCACAGAGCCATGCACCTATTGCTTTCTTCTGCTCGGTGGTCTCGCCGTAGCTCTGCATGACGCTCTTGATGTCGGCGGCTTCGGAGGGAGAAAAGAGTGATTTGTGCCGTTCCGTGGCGAAATGGATAATCGCATCAATGGCTCGTCTGAACACCTCGCTTGCCTTGTAGAGAATATTCGCAATAATATTCAGAATGTCCTGGCTCGATTTCAGCGCACTCTGTAACCGCTCTATTGTCTTGTCCTTCTCCGCCGTTGCCCGGCTCACCGCCATGCTGATGCGGTGCTGCTCTCCGGTCTTCCGCTCTCGAAGCTGCCGTAGTGCCGTGTCTCTCTCGGATTCAAAAATGTCAGCCATTGCCATAGCACTGTCACGTTCCAGTTCGACCGTCCGTTTCGCTTCGACCAATGAACTTGTACGCTTCTCCACCTCTTTTCTGACGGCATCGGGGAAAGATTCTTTGATATGCTCGTTCTCAGCTTTCAGTCTCGCGTTCTCCTGCTCGATGGCTGCATATTTGCCTTTGCCGAAAAGATTGGCTATGCCGGATTTGATGCTGTCCGTGTTCTCACGGTCAACTTTCCGTGCGTGTTCCTCCTTGTCGGCAATCTCGCTGTCAAGTTCCATGCTGCGCCGTTGCTTCTCCATGTTCCCGACTTGGATTTTCTCATGTTCCATTTTGGCTATGTCTGCTTCACGGAGTGCCGCATCCCTTTCGGCTTCGGCTGCTTCCTTTTCCGCCTTTACCTGTTCGGCTTCCTGCTTCTGCTTGGCGATGATGAAGTCAGCGCGTTCAAGATGCTCCTTTCCCGTCAGCTCCTTTGAGCTGCCCCTTTCCATGTCAAGACACTCAGCCAAAAGCGTCTGCATATCGCTCATGGCTTTATCGTCCAGCTTGCAGGATTTCCCGGTGTCGTGGTTCATCCAGTCCCATACGATATGGGCGTGAAGGTTGGGCTTCCATGTGGCGGTCTCTCTGGGAGTGCTGTAATGCCCTTCGTCACGGTGGATGAATATTTGCAAAGCTGTGATTCCCCACCGCTGCTTACACACCTCGCAGAAATGTTGCAACTGCTCCATCGTAGTATCATCCTTGATTACCACGACACCCTCTTTGAGCGGAGTGCTGCCACGCACGACGGTCACCTTCCCCGTCTTCTTGTTCACACGCTCACGGTCTTTGGTCTGCATCGCCCGACCTGTCTTTTCCTTGACCATCGCGGCTATCTGATTGTAACGTTCCGATAGGGATGTGTCGCCGAAATCAGGTGCTACCCATGTCTCGTTTGCCGCCATGAGGTCGGTGCGGACATAGAACTTTTCCTTGCCGATACGGGCGAGGTATTCCGCTGTCCGCCTGTTGTGCGCTTCGCTGCTTCCGATGTTGCAGGGCTTGATGTTGATTGATGTCTTCTGTGCCATAGGCATGATAATGTTTACAGATTTACAATAGGGAAAAGGGTTATTAGGGCAGAGCCTTAATCGGAGGGTGCAGGGAGAGGGTCACTTCCTGCTCGGGGTTCTCAGGGGTCGAGACCTCTGAGCGGAGATTCCAAAGAGAGGGTCACTCTTTGGTCAGGGGTGTCGGGGGCTGACAGCCTCCGACCGGGTTCTTAGGGCAGAGCCATAAGTGGGACGGGGCAAAGCCCGGCCCCTCGGGAGAGCCCACAACTACGGAAGCGAAGCGTGTAGTTATAGTGGGCTATATCTGGGCAAGCCCAGTCAGTCACCCCACGACAACTGAGTACCACTCAAAACCGCACCCTGCACTTCCCGACCTGCCGAGCCTATGCCCGGAGTTACCCTGCCTCCGTCCGTGCCGTCCTGCGCCTCGCTGTGGCTTCCTGTGCCGTTCCCGCCGGATGCCATGTCATCACTGTCTATGATATGCGAATTTGCGGCTGTGTCCGCCATGAACATATCGGAGGGCGGATTATGGCTACCGCCGTCATGCACATCGGCTGACGAATTGGAACTGCCTGACAAAAGAAGGGAAGAAGAAAGGGATGCCGCGCCTGTCGCCAAGCTGTCCGTTTTCTTCCCTTTTGTGTGGCAATCAACGGCTGCGCCTCCCGGTTCATCCTCTGACGGCAGACTGTCGGAATCAGGTGTCCGCACCTCGCCCGTCTGTCCTTTGGCGGCAGCCGAAGGTCTGATATAATGGGGATTGGTAATAAGGACACCTCCGACATACCAGCCTGTGAGAAAATGCAGGGAATGAACGGAAGTGCGGTTGTTGGTCCGGGTGGTCAGCATACCGAGGCGGTTGAAACTGTCGATGAGCTTGCCGACCGTCTTTCGGTTGCAACCCAAAAATTCCGCAACTTCCACATCGGAAGCCGCTGCCTGTCCCACCTCCAAGACAATATCAATGCCCTTGATTTTATAGGCGGTTCTTGTCCGTACCGCATCGGTCATCAGTCGGTAAAGGCACTTCTGCCTGAGAGCGGAAAACCTGCCTTCCAAAAGAAAATCCCACTGTCCGGATGAGAGTATGGTGCAGTAGTGTATGTTCTGTATCTCGTTGCTCATAGACTGTGACATTATGGTGCTACTGCGGACATCCGGCTGTTGCCGTCCGTCAACGCTCCCGGCTTGCGCTTCTTACTGTTGCGCAGTTCCTCAAGCCGTCTTTCAATCTCGCTCTCGCTGGCTACTCCCGAAGTCCCGCCCTGTTCAATCCATGCGATGATTTCATTTTGGAAGAAATAGAGCTTATTGCCCCGCTTGTGGTACGGGATACGCTTGTCGGAAGTCATGGCATAGATGGTGGATGCCGATTTGCCGAGAAGTGCCGCGACTTCATTAAGGGTAAGCAGGGTGCGACACTCGCCATGCTGCTGCGGTGTCATGCCGAGCACTTTTTCCACCTTGTCGGTGAGCAGCCCCACCTTTTCAATCAGCATGGAGACCGCCTGCGGCAGTTGTTCAAATGTTATGTTGTTCATATACTGTTGTGTGTTTATTGCTGTTTGAGTGTAATCTGTTCCGATGCCTTGCGTTTCAAATCGCTAACGACATCGGCATAGACCTGTGTCGTTCCCACATTGCTGTGAGTGAGCATCTTTGATATGGTGTAGAGGTCTGTTCCGGCGGCGAGTTGCAGGGTTGCGTATGTGTGCCTGAATCCGTGGAACGTGATGTGCTTCGTTATCCCGGCGGACTTAATCCAGTCTTTGAGATAGAGAGGAAGTATGGTCTGCGTCAGCCCCTTGAACACCTGTCCCTCTGTGCGTTCTCCGCACAGTGCGAGTGCTTCATCCGAAAGCGGCAGCACGGCTTCCGTCCTTGTCTTCTTGGTAACGATGTGCATACACCATCCACCGTCAGCCCCCTTTATGATGTTCTCCCACTGTAAGCGTATGATGTCACTGATACGCAGTCCCGTAAGGCAGGAGAACAGTGCGGCGCTCCGTATGACAGGCTTCTCGCAAGGGGTATCCGCAAGCATCCTGACCTCTTCAAGCGTCAGGAACTCACGCCTTGTACTGGCTTCCTTGGCGTGTTTCAGCCGTGGGGCGATGTTCTCCTTTATCCGTCTTTCCTCGTAGGCGATGCGGAGAACGCATTTCAGCTTGTTAAGGTTGTTGTTGGCGGTGGAAGCCATCATCTTTCCTTTGGTCTGGGTGGTGAGCGACAGCAGGTAGGTAAGGAATCCCTGGCAGTATTCAAGTGTCAGGTCATCGAAGGTGCAGCTTCCGCAGCAATACTTCTCGAAATGCTTGTAGGCGGTGTTCCAATTCCTGAAATTGTCATCGTCCGCCATCTTTGAACGGAAGTATTCAAGAAAACTCTCCTTGCCCCGGTTACGGTCAAGGAAGCCGTACTCCTCGTTGATGATGGCTTCGGTTCTGCGGCATTTGATAAGCTCGGCATTGCGGAGCATGGTCTTGTTGAACTCAGCCTCGAACTTGTCCGAGGGATTGGCATAGATGTATATGCCGAGATATTCCCGTCTTGTCGGCTTGCCTGTCTTCGGATGCCGCACAGGTGGGTAGAAGTCAAGGTACAGCGATACCTGACCGTTCTTAATGGGTCGTTTCCTGACCGTCACTTTTGTGCAGATGTTTGTCATATCCTTGTAGTATTATTTGTTGCTTGATTCACTGTCCTGCTCTCTCTTGGCTTTCGTGCTTGCGCTGTTGCGCTCCGCAATCTTCCGTGCCGCGTCCCAGTCAGCTTTGAGATAGTACAGGCGGTTGCCGTGTATGCGCTTCGTCCTTACATCGTGGGTAAGCGCGAACCTACGGACTTGGGTCTTGCCGAGACCGAAAAGGCGCATGATGTCGAAACAGGAATACCAATGCTCCGACAGGTTGTTTCCAAGCCGTTCCGCTTCCTCAGCCATAGCCTTGTCAACCTCCGCTTTCGGGAAGCACTTGGTGGCGTTGGCTTTGATACAGGGTATCGAGTAGCGCATACGGAGGTTGTAAAACCGTCCATAGGTATAATTGAATTTCTGGCATATCTCAGCCATCGTATAAAGGTCGCCCCCGGCACTCTCCATATCCGTGAACGTGCCACGCACTGACTGTTTATAGTTTGCCGCCGGAATGAGCTGCCGTTTCGTGCTGCCATTGGCTTTCTTCCTTCCCTCCTTTTGGGAAAGGTCTTTCTCTGTGTTCTGTATATCTTCGTTCATCGTCTTTTTTGTCTTTTTACCCTGCTTGGCGAAGATTGACACGCTCCGCTTGCAGTAGGTTGTCTCTCTAATCATCATGAAGAAATCCTCCTTGGTGATGATCGTGATGTGGTATGTCAGTCTGCAAGCCCGGAGCGTCCCCTTGTATATGAGATTATACACTGTGCGGCTGCTCACTTGCAGGATGTCTGCCACTTCCCCGATGGTGAGGAAAGGCTTGTCTGTCATGTCCCGGTCATAGCCGGACTGACCTGTTAAATTGTGTTCAATATGACGGTCCATAATCGAAGAAATTTGTTGCACTCTGTTGAAAGCTGTTGCACGCTGTTGAAAGGGTATCGTGCCGTGTGACCTCTCTCCCGTGGTACAACTGCGGTACAAAAATACTCCAATAAGGACTAAACGCCAATAGGCAAAAATTTCGTTTGTTAAAATTTATTAGCTGAAAATCAGATTATTATAACGCCGATTTTTGCAGCCGTTTGTCGCCGTTTTGACCTCCGAAACTCCATGTGGAACGATTTGCCGCTGCCCGAAGGACCCAAACAAAAAAAGTTCGAGTTGTCGGTCAGCTTCTCCTTTCCCTCCTTTCCTGTGATGTCGATGGCTACGGGCACGCCCTGGCGGTCGGTATAGTATATCTTCAGCGGGGTGTCCTCATTGTGCACGATGCGCTCCTTGTACATCAGGCAGGTGGCGGCATCGCCGAGGGTGAGGAAACGGTCGTAGTCGGCATTCATGCCATAGCAGTTGCCGGGGAAGGAGTTGACGAACAGCTCCAACTGGTTGTAGGCGCGCTTGCTGATATGGATGCCCATGCGCGAAAAGGAGTTTTCGAGATGGTTGGTGCATTTCTGTATGTCGGTGTCGCCGCTCACTGCCACCACGAGGTTGTAGTGGGTATAGACGAGCTGCTTGCTTTCCCTCGCTATCACCTCCTGCACTCGCTTGATGTCCTCCACAGCCATCAGGTTGCTGGGATTGGGCATGGAGGCATGGCGATTTTTCTTCTTGTCGAGCAAGGCAAGCTCGCGCTTCTGGTTGGGCACGAACACCATCTGGTTGAACACCACGCAGTCGGCACCGGGCACGCTATCGACGATGCTCACGAGGTCAACGGGCATACTGGTGTTGTTCACCTCGATATTGGCGTAGGGACGGATAACCGACGGCAGGTTGGCACAATCCACATCCACAAGGCTATACACCTTGCAGCGGCGGTCGCCCATGCCGATGGTCTCGTCATCGACCTTGAAGTTGGTCATCGACACCACCTTGTCACGGAAGTTCATGGAGAAGAAGCGGTCAACATACTCGCTGGCTTCCGTCTTGCCGAGGAAGCGGGACTTTACACCAGCATCCCTCAGTTGGTCGTGCACCTTGCGTATCTTCACCAAGAAGTCGCGCCATTTTTTGTTGTCGAACGACATCAGGCGGCTCTTCTTGTTCTCCTGTGTGATGGTCAGGTAGCAGACGCTGTCGGTAAATGGTCTGCCGTTGAAATAGCGGAAGTAGCTCTCGCTCAGAAACTCATGATTAGTCGCATTCTCTTCCTTGAACGCCTTCCTCACAAACACGTCCTGCTTGTGCATGGCATAGCCTTCACCCAAGGTCTGGGCAAGGGCGGCGAAGAGGTGGGTGAACTCATAGTAGGCCTCGATATTGGCGGAATATTTCTGTACGGGGTTCTCCATTTTCAGCACGGCGGAGTATTCGCCCGTCTTGGTATAGAGCACACCGATGCCATCTACTTCCTCGATGGAGAAGTAGATGTCCTGGAAGATGCGCTTGCGCTTGCCTCCCGTGCCGAATGCCTTGACACTGATGGCCATGCCCACGCAGATGGCTGAGAATATGAGTATGATGTATAGGGTCATTGTTCTTTTCTTTTTTAATCACAAAAAGGCGGGCGCACCCTCATACGTGATGCCCCCACCTTCATTCACTTACAATCATTGATAGCATTCCACTTGGACATAATGGATTCTCTTTTTTTTGTTTTACACTTTCTTTGAATAGGCATAGATGAATATTCCGTTGTCACTCTTTTTGCTATGCAAGCCTTTGCGCTGCTTCATGACGATGAGAACGCCACCGACAGCCACGGCGAGGACAAGCAGCACGAGTCCTGCCACGAAACCGAAGATGCAGTAGCCGAGGATGAAGCCCGCAACGGCTCCTCCTGCGGTGGCTGCCGCCCAGTAGATGTAGCGTCCCTGCAACCCGAAAAACTCTAATGGACGTTGCAGTCCCTTGAAAATGGGATAGTCAGGAAATCGCTCCTGCTTTGCCTCTGCCATAACTGTCAGTGTTTTAACGTTCTACATACTCACAATCTCACGCTGCGTTTAACCTCCAATGCCGAAGAACAGAGGCAGTGCCTGGGCTGCTGCAATGAGGAAAATACATGCGCCGACGACCATCATGATCTTCTTTTTCACGTCCTGTTCCTCGTTGTGTGGGCTAAGCACCCAGCGCCATACCCACCTTGCGGTGGGCGGTT
>ERZ827363.14-NODE-14-length-197300-cov-16.731491_pt1 | contig 197300 bp, 194 predicted proteins | sample MGYA00519776_ERZ827363 | MGnify/ENA primary metagenome ERZ827363 (study PRJEB31778, sample SAMEA3449288) | human gut metagenome | biome: human gut; feature: human-associated habitat; material: faeces | place: United Kingdom | collected 2010/2012 ... | reverse complement strand
TTAATATATTCTCTTAATAATTCTTTCGACATATTTGACATATAAAAAACTCCTTCTTGTAATAATTTTTTATCTCAATTATTGCCAAAAAGGAGTTGATTTTATTCAGTTTACACAAAGTTTTTTACAGAACCAGATGAGTTAAAGAATTTTAAGCGTATAAATCCAAGCACTTTTTTGTTTTTCTAAAAAAGAAAGGTATTAAATGGTTACTTCATTTAATACCTTTTATTGTAAATTTAATTTTATAGTTATATACAATATTTATGTTTAAAGTTATTTTCAATTTCTTTAAGTATTTCACTTATATCATCATTAAAATCTAGCAATTCCTTAGAATTATTATTTATCTTAGTAAGTACTATATCTACTTCATCTGGCGATATTTCTTTATAATGGCTTTTAATTACTAGCTTACTAAGCTTGTCTGAAAGGCGAGTAAAAAGTAACAAAAGTTTAATATCATCACTAAGATTACGTATTTCATTAATATATTCTAAATCCTTGCCTTTTTTATCAGCACTATGATAATTAACTATACAGAAAACAAGTTGCAAATCATAAAGTGATGAAGTTAATAATCCCTGGTTTTCTAAGAAGAATCTTGCTCCTGCTAAATTATGTTTCTTATTAAGTTTTCTTACATCGTGGATAAGGCAAGCAAAATATAATGAAGGTCTATAAGCTGGATCAGCAGTGCCCAAAAGCTTTAAAAAATACTTGTCAAACATATTGACAGCTAAGTCAGCTACTATTTTGCTATGTAATTGCCTATAGTCCATGATATCTTTAAAGGAATCTTCATTTTCATAAATTTCGCCATAAAGTTCTCTAGATTTATCCCATAATATATTACTTAATCTTAAAAGATTTTCTTTATTCAATGATAGTACCTCCTAGTTTGTTTTATTGTGAAATTTATAATGAAACAATTATAAAACTTGTTATAAATATTATACATAATAAAAATAACTAATTCAGTATTTTTGAGGACTTATTTAACAAAAATGCAATTATTTTAAATTATATGGAAATATATGATATAATAATTATTGTTAATAAGTATAAATGGTGGTGAGTAAAGGGTGAGGGTAAAAAATAAATATGGTTTTATTAATGAGAGAGGAAGCTATAATTTTGACTTTAATGATGAAAATGAATCAAAAACTTTTATGGTCAGTTGTATTGTGGTAAATGAAAATCAATTAGAGCAATTAAATACAGAATCATCATTTATAGTTAAGGATTTTCTTAAGGCAGATAATTTAATTGATGAGGACTTAAAGTGGACAATGAAGAAAGTAGCCCTTAAAGATTTAAGCCATTTAGATATAGAAATATTTATTTTTTTAGTGAAGAAAGAAAGACTTAAGGAAGAGTACGGAATAAAAGATAAAGAAAGCTTCTTGGAATTTTTAAATGGTATTTTATATACAGATATTATAGCAGCTTATCCTCATATAAAGCTTATAAGTAATGAATTAATAGAAAAAGAGTTCTTGAAGGAATTTGATAAATATTTGATTGAAAAGCATTCACCAGATCTTTTAGGAGAATATGATGTTGTTTTTGTAGATGAAGAGAAGGAATATTCATTTTTAGATATAGGTTCTTTTATTAGTGATATTTTATTTAATAAATATGAAGGAAAAAGTGATTTAGCAGAATATGAACAGTGCTATGAAATAATTAGGGAGAAAGTTTTACCATTAGCTTCTTGGCCAAGGACTCCAGAAGAGTATATGGAGAATTTGCAAAAGTATATTAGAGAAGAATTTGATGAAGATATAGCATATAATTCCATTAGAATAGCTTTTGATTTTATAAGTAATAATGGTGGCACTAAAAATGAAGCCAAATATGCTCAAGTTTTATGCCTTAAATACGTACTAAGTATATTATTAAATTATGGTGAAAATAGATATGTATTTTCAGAGGAAATACGCAAAAACTTAAGCTGTGTTACTGGTAGAGAATTTACACCACATTATTTTCAAGCTAGGATAATTGCTCCTTTAAGAGATAGTGGAATATTAATTGCCACCAGTAAGAAGGGGTATAAGATACCTATAAGGGAAAGTGAAATATTATCATTTATAAATCAGTCAAGTTCGGTAATAAAGCCAATGGTTGAAAGAATAAAGATATGTAGGGATAGTGTTTTAAAGGCTACCCATAATAAAGTTGATGTATTAAATAATGATGAATATAAATATCTCAAAGAAATAATAAATATAGAAGGCCATAAAGTATTAAAGTAGACTAAATAAGGTTTAATAGATAATATATTGCACAATTTATAGTATAATATGGCAATATCTATACAGGGTGGTGAGATTTTGAAGGTACTTGTTTATGGGGCTGGTGTCATAGCGGCCTATCTAGCATATGAATTAAAAAAGAAAAATGAAGATGTTACAATATTGGCTAGAGGGGAAAGATATAAGGAACTAAAAGAAAATGGTCTTATAATAAAGCATTATCTCCAAAAAAGAAAAACAATTACTGATATAAAGGTGATAGATTCATTCAAATCAGATGATTATTATGATGTTGTATTTATAGTTATGCAAAGTTATCAAGTTAAAGAAATATTACCAATTATTTATGCAAATAAGATATGTAAAGCTTATGTATTTATAGGAAATAATTTTGAGGCTGGAAAAATTTATAAAGAAATTGAGGAAAAATCCTTTAGTAAGCCAAAAGTATTATTTGGTTTTTTAGGAGTTGGCGGAAGGCGGGAAAATGGAACTGTAATCAGCATCCATAAAGGAAAATAAACTTTAGCTATGGGCAGTGTAAATAATGAATATTCCATTGAAAAAGTAAATCGTATCTTTAAAGATAGTAATATTAAGCTTGAACATTATGATAATATAGACAGCTATTTAAAATACCATATAGCATATATTTTACCTATTGTATATTTATGTCATCATGTAAATGGAAATTTAAAAGAAGCAGCACATAATAAGCCTTTAATCAAAGATACCATAGAGGCCATAATTGAAGGATATAGAGTTTTGCAATCATTAAATATTACAAGTGAACCTATAGATTATTTAGAAGATATGGAGTCATCTAGAAAGAAGTATTATTATCTTTATAAACTTATGCTGATGACACCCATAGGAAAGCTAGCCTTTGGTAATCATGCTATGAATGCTATAAAGGAAATGAACTTTTTAGCAGAAGCTTTTGATGAGCTTAAAGCAAGCTCTCCAATAGATACGCCGTATTATAATAAGTTAAGAAAAGATTTAAAGAAATGCAACTATTAGTTGAGATTAAAGAAAGCACTGGGAAGAAATTAATTCTCAGTACTCTTATTAGGATAAAATGAAGTATTCTCCTTTAAATTCTTATACATGTGGCCATTAAAAGTTTCTAAGGAAGAACAAATTTTATCGGATAAATTGACCAAAATACTTTCACGATGATGAGGTGGCACTAAGGTTAAAGGAAACATATGATTTTTGATTATATCTATTTCCCTTTTGTTTAAAGAATAATGTTTTAAAGCATTGTTAAGTGCTGTTTTGGGATGCTTGAATCCATGAAACCTATGGGATTTGTCATGAATATGCCAATCATATAAGAAGTAATCATGAAGCAACGCACCATATATAAGGCTTTTTTCATCACATTTAATATTAAAAAACTGTGAAAAACAATATGCATAGTATGCTACTGCAATGCTATGCCAAAGGCAAGTAGTATTTCCATGTTGTATGAAGTTATCAAGCATTAGAAGATTAGTTTCTTCACATATATTTTTTAAACAGTCATTAAAAAATGACATTTGCTTTTCATTTAGCTTAAATGTTTTTGATTTAATCTTTGAAATATTTAAGTAGAGAGTATTAACAAAAAACATTATTATCACTTCTTTTTTGTATTATTTGAAATTAAGTTTCATAAGATTATTTTAACATAAATGTAAACAAATTATTAATTAAAATTAAAGATATTTTATGAAGATTTTATTAAAAGTGTATAGAAAATTAGTGAATAATATTATTTATTTGAAAAAACACAAAAAATTTACAAAAGCATAATATATTTATAAAACAATCATTTAATAAGAGGATACAATGGCAAAAGAAATAACTGATATTATAGAAGAAATACATGAATATTTTGGTGGATATAATGAATTTGTAAGTGCTGAAATGGGAGTTATGGCTGAAGAGATTAAAGAAGCAGTTTATGCAATTAACAATAAAAACTTTAGAATTGGACTTGAAAAATGTGATTTTATAACTGAAAAAGCTGTAGAAGGTGGGCAGTGTTTAGCTAAAATCATCTTGCCAGAGATACAAGTTCCAGAATTAAAGCTAAGCTTATGTAAAAAGACTATGACATTAGAAAATAGCAAAATTAATGAAATTTGTGAAAAATTTAAATCTATGATAAAATTACGATATTTTATTGATGATGAAGAAATAAGATATTACAGTATGGAAGATGAAGGTTGGAATAGGATTGATTTAAGAGAATCTACTACTAAGAAAAAAATTGGAGAAGTTGGAGAAAAGATTAAGACTGCCACCAATACAGCAGTTGAAAAAGTAAGTAAGCAGAAGAAAATAGTTACTGATTTACAAGATAATATGACAGATGCATTAAAAAAAGTAGTGAGTACATTAGAATTACCAATGCCATGTATGCTTATTAGAAAGAATAAAATTAATATAGGAATAGAAGTAAAATATCCATGTAGCTATGATGTTGTTATTAGTAAGGGCCTGTTACTTGCTCAAAAAGTATCAATGTCAGAAGTACTTAAGGTTATTTTAGGAGAAATGCTTCAAGTAGTTACAGATGTTAAAACTAATATTGAAGATATATTAAAAGAAGCGGTTAAAGTTGGAGTTGCTACGTTTAAGGAAACTTTAATTTCAATCTTAAAGATTTTAAGTATATCAGATATTAATTGTGATTATATACTTTGCAAAGGAATAAATGAAACTAGTTTAGGAAAATGGGTTGAGTTAAAATCAGATTTATATAAATCCATTGCAATTAATTAAAAATGCGCATCATTTTGATGCGTATTTTTAATGGAGGAGAATAAATTATTATTATAACTATATTCATCTATATTGACAATAAAAGTAAAAAAAAATAAGATATAAATTATATAAGAGGTTGTAATTTAAAGAGGATTATGTGAGGTAAAAATGGATATAAAGCATATAATTAATAAGTTATATTATGAAAATAATGCAACAAAAGAGGAACTTATATATGTACTAGATAAGATAAATGAAGATGAAAAAGATTATTTGATAAAGAAAAGTGATAAGTTAAGAACAAGGTATTATGACAATAAGGTTTATATGAGAGGGCTTATTGAATTCACTAATTATTGTGTAAGAAATTGTAAATATTGTGGAATAAGAAGCGATAATAGCAAAGCAGATAGATATAGATTATCTTTAGAGGAAATATTAGAATGTGCAGCCATAGGTAATAGATTTGGATACAAAACTTTTGTCCTTCAAGGAGGCGAAGATCCTTATTTTACTGATGAGAGAATGGTGAAAATTATACAAGCTATAAAGGAAAAATATCCAGAAAATGCAATAACATTATCTATAGGTGAAAGAAGTTATGAGTCTTATAAAAGAATGTTTGAAGCTGGAGCAGACAGATATCTTTTAAGACATGAAACTGCAACAAAGAAATTATATGAAAGCTTGCATCCTAATGCCAGTTATGAAAATAGGGTACAGTGCTTATATAATCTAAAGGAAATAGGTTATGAAGTAGGTGCAGGGTTTATGATTGGTTTACCTAATCAGAGTAATGAAGATTTGGTAAATGATCTTTTATTTATAAAGAAGCTAAATCCACATATGTGTGGTATAGGGCCTTTTATTCCACAAAAGGATACACCATTAAGAAATGAAGTAGGTGGTACTGTAGAAAAAACTATGATAATGTTGGCTTTACTACGACTTATGGTACCTAAAGCTATGTTACCAGCAACTACTGCCTTAGGAAGTATAGATCCATTAGGAAGAGAAAAGGGATTGAAAGCTGGAGCAAATGTAGTAATGCCAAACTTATCACCAAAGCAGGTGAGAGATAAATATGCTTTATATGATGGAAAGATATGCACTGGTGATGAAGCAGCCGAATGTAGAAATTGCATTGAAAGAAGAATAAATTTATCAGGTTATAAAGTGGAAATTGGTAGGGGAGATAGTGTGATAAAGAAAGAGCAAATGAAGGTAGGTGATAATGATGAATAGCACACCGAATTCAAATAGAAAACACATTTCAATATATGGTAAAACCAATGCAGGAAAATCATCACTTATAAATGGGATTTTAGGACAAGACTTATGTCTTGTATCAAAGGTACCAGGAACAACAACTGATCCTGTGTTAAAAGCCATGGAATTAATCCCTGTAGGACCGGTGCTATTTATTGATACAGCTGGTCTTGATGATCAGACGGAGCTTGGATCAATTAGAATGAAGAAATCCATTGAAATGCTAAAAAGAACTGATTTTGCATTGTATGTAATGGATGTAAATGATATTGATGAAGACAACTATTATCATATGAAAATAGAATTTAAAAAGTATAATATTTCAAGCATTTTAGTAATTAATAAAATTGATGTAATGTCAACAGAAAGTCTTCAGTACTTAAGAAAAAAATATACAGGAGCCTTTTTTGTTTCAGCAGAAACCGGTGAAGGTATTGAGGAATTAAAAAAAGGAATTGCTATAAGATTGGAAGAAGAAGAAGAGGAAATGCCTATAATAGGTGATCTTGTACCTTATGATGGAAAAGTAGTTCTTGTAATACCAGTAGATTCAGAAGCACCAAAGGGAAGGATAATATTGCCGCAGGTGCAATGTTTGAGAGATTGTTTAGATTATGGGATAAAGGCGTATGTAGTAAGGGATACTGAGTTATCATCAGCTCTTGAAGATATTCAGAATGTAGAGTTGGTAGTTACCGACTCACAGGCTTTCAAAAAAGTATCAAGAATTGTACCAGGAGATATTAATCTTACAGGTTTTTCTATATTATTTGCAAGACATAAAGGTGATTTAAAAAGTTTTGTAGATGGAACTGAGAAGATAAAAGAATTAAATGAAAACTCTAAAATACTTATTTGTGAAAGTTGTACACATAATGTTTCCCATGAAGATATAGGAAGAGTGAAGATTCCTAAATTATTAAATAAAGCAGTGGGAGTAGATTTAGAATATCATTATAAGATTGGCTATGACTTTCCAGAGGATTTATCAAAGTATGATTTAGTTATTCATTGTGGTGCATGTATGATAAATAGAAAGACTGTTACATTAAGAGTGAAGAGATGCAAGGAGCAAAATGTAGCTATAACCAATTATGGTGTTATACTTGCTTATTTAAATGGAATCTTAGATAGAAGTATAGAAATATTTGATTTATAAAAAATACTCAAATCCAGGATAGGATTTGAGTATTTTTTTAGTTTTTGTTATAAGATATTGAAGAATCAAAATATGGAGCATACCAACCATTTTCATCAGCACTTGGAGCTGCTGTATATTGAAGATTATTAAAGTAAAGAGAAACTTTATTCACCTTATAATTATAGGCATAAGTATTAATTAAAGTATATATAAGTTCATAGGAAGAAGCAGGATCAAGATTCATATATTTTTCAAATGAATCATTGAATTTAACTGTAAGTGCATTGTTAGCAGCATCTACTGTGGCACTGCTGACACCAATTTGATTAGATAATAATATAAAGTCAGAGCTGTATTTATTATCTTGTAATGCAGAAGTTAAAGCAGATACTAGGGCATTTTCTTCAACATGAATGTTTTCATCTACATAATATCTTCTTCCGTCAACGGAATTATAAAAGAATAATCTACATGTTTGTGATGAGTAACTAGAGTCTTCAGTAGAAGATAAGTTTTCAACAGTAGTATTTTTTTCAATAGCTGAGGAAGTGTTAGTATTTTCTTTCGGATTTTCAGAGATAGTTGATGTAGAAACATTAGTAGTGGCTTCGTTATCTTGCAAAGTGGATTCATCAACAGATAATGCATCGTTTATTAAAGTTTCATCTTGGGAAGAGATACTAGTATTATCACTAGCTGAAGTGATAATACTAGTATCATTACCATCTAGAGAACTCTTTACTTGGCTACAGCATATAAGTGATAGAGAAAGGAAAAAGCAACAGCTTATACTTAAAAATTTTCTTTTCATAATCATACTCCTTACTTAAAAAATATCATACCTATATTATATTACCAAAATATGTAAAAAAGAATAGTTATTTTAATAAAAATTTATATTTAGTATTAGCTGGCTTAACTTTAATAAAGGATAAAGAAGAAATATCATAAGAGTTTAGAGAAAGTACTAGCTTTCTCTATAATTTTTTTGTAATAAATAGTATAGGAAAATACTATAAATAAAAAGGAAAGTAAAATTATAGGGGGATCTTATGAATTATTTAGAAGGTGAAAAGTCAGAAGTATTTGAAAGTCATAAGGCAAAGGTCATAGAAAATATAAATAAAAGTAAATCAATGGGAATGAATAAGATTACAGCAATTTTAGCTATAGATGATGAAGATGAAATAATACAAGGAGCATTAATTAACTGGCTGATAAAAGAAGGATATAGAATATCTTTAATAAAGGAAGATTATAATATTTTAGTTATTGAATGGTGAAGATATTAAATTTTATTTAAGGCTATAATTTTTTGATAAATGATAATGATTTTATTTAACCAAATTGGTATAAAGGAGTTATTAAATGGGCATTAAAATTGTACTGGCAGACGATGATAGTCTTATAAGGGAAAGTTTTAAAATTAATGTACAAAAGCATAGATTGGTCAGATAGAGATGTATTTATTGAGAAAATTTTTCAAAATAAAGAAGAGTTATTAAATTTTACACGAAAAGAGAAGGAAATAGTAAAAGAAATTGCAAGTGGACTTACCAATAAGGAAATTGCAAAGAAGCTGTTTATTTCTGAAGGGGCAGTAAAAAGATATATAAGTTCAATATTAAACAAAACAGGATTTGTAAGAAGAATACAAATTGCTATGTTTTATTTAAATGGTACTGTTGTATAAACTTATAAGGTAAGGATGTATCTTGATGAATATTATTTTAGATAGAAAATCTTTTGAAAATTAAAAAATGTTGAATAACAAAGAAAAAAATGGAAATAATTATTCATAAAAGGAGTGATTGATTATGAATAATAATTTCCAAGATTATAATGAAGAAGAATATAATAACGAAGATAAGAAGGAAAATAAAAAAAGAATAAGAAATAGAGTGAACTTATTTATAGTTTTACTTATAGTATGCTTTTTCTCAACTTATTTTATTGTAGATAGATTAACTAATAGTAAATATAAAGATGTCAGTGATAATCAATCTAAAACCGCAGTATATAATAATACCAACTTATTAAGTGATGATATGAAGATAATACTAAAGGTAGATGGAGTAGTAGAAAAATCAGAAACTTTAAAAGACTTTAAACTTGATAATGAAATTGACAGTGTAAATGAACAATTTTTAGTAGATTACTATGCTTCTAAAGGCTATAGTGTGGAAAGTTTAAGTGAAAAGAAAGTAGTGCTAAATAAGGATGAGGAAGAAGTAACAGTTGAACCTAATAAATACTATTTAGGTGAAAAAGATGGATATTTTGCAATATATAAGAGTGATGAAAATGGCAAGGTATTTATAGAAGATGAAAGTGATATATACAGAAGTAGTGGAATGGTGAATACAATTCCAGAAAATGATCAAGAAGATATTAAAAATTTTAAGCTTGGTTATGATACTAAGAATGAAGCAAAAGAAATACTAAGTGGATATATTAGTTAATGAAAGTAAGATCCCATTTTTATGCTATTCTCCCTTTATCATATGTCCTAGCGTTTGTATAACAAAAATGATAAAGGGGGACAATAAAAATGTAAAAGAAATAAAAAAACAAAACTAATAAATATCAAAAGTATTTAGTAGCAAAGATGAAATGGAGGGAAGTATATGAATATAGTTCCAAGCAATGAGTATTTGCTAGTTATGCCTAGTGGTAATGTAAAAGGTTTTGATGATTATGCAATGGCAAAAGCATATATAAATAATTATTATTACTATAAAACTAGACGAGTTGAAGAAGTAGAAGCATATGATGATTTAACCAATAATTTTGATGATATAGTAGATACAGTTTGTTATAAAATTGGTATAGAAGAAGGAGAATGTCAACTATATTATACATCTAATATAATTGAAAAATTGCAAGATGAATTAGTATTTAATGAAGAAAAAGAAGAGGTTATTTCAAAACTAATGGCTCATAAAATAGAGTTTAATACATACGATTACGCTATTGATAATATTTTTCGAGATGTTCAATCAATTGATGTTATGGAACAATATGGTAGTTCTATTACAGGACAATAGTTTCATTGATTAAAATTATATAAAAGTAAATAAGCTGACAAACAATATTATTTGTTTTGTCAGCTTTTTTCATTGAAAAATAGATATTAAAATGTTAAAGTAGAATGTAGGCGAAATAGTGGGGCAGGAGGATAAATATAGTGTACGAATATATTAAAGGAAAATACATGGGAATAAATAAAGACTATATAATTATTGAAAATAATAATATAGGATATAAGATATTTACTTCCGGTGCAACAATGGCAGAAATGCCAGGAATAAATGATGAAGTTATGCTTTATTTAGAACAAATAGTGAGAGAAGATTTTATTGGGCTTTATGGATTTAAAGATAGAGAAGAACTTGAAATGTTTAAACTTTTATTATCAATTAGTGGTGTAGGAGCTAAAGCAGCTTTATCTTTATTATCTATCAGCAGAATAAATAATCTAAAATATGCTATTATTATGGAAGATGATAAACATTTATGTAGAGCCCCGGGAATTGGTAAGAAAACTGCTGGAAGAATTATATTAGAGCTTAAGGACAAAATTAAGAAAGAAGATATAATGAGCGGTGTTGATATTCAAGAAGGGTTTGAGGACTTACAGCCAACGGTAAATACAAATACAGTTGGAGAAGCTTTAGGTGCATTATTAGCTTTAGGATATTCAGAAAAAGAAGCAGAAACAGCACTTAAACAAGTAGATAAAACTGCATCATTGGAGGATATCATTAAAGATTGTTTAAAAGTTTTAATGGGATAGAGGTGAAATAGTGGAGAGAATTATTACACCAGTTGAATTGAAGGAAGATGGCAACAGTGAATTAAGTTTAAGACCACAGAAAATCAATGAATATATAGGTCAGGATAAAGTTAAAGAGAAACTTAATGTATTTATTAAGGCAGCACAATCTAGAGGTGAAGCTTTGGACCATGTCTTGCTTTATGGACCTCCAGGTTTAGGAAAGACCACATTAGCTAATATAATTGCTAAAGAGATGGGAGGAGATCTTAAGATTACATCAGGTCCAGCTATTGAAAGAGCAGGAGATTTGGCAGCTATACTTACAACATTAAAAGATAATGATGTTTTATTTATAGATGAAATACATAGGTTAAATAGAAATGTTGAAGAAATACTATATCCTGCTATGGAAGATTATGCCCTTGATATAGTTATAGGAAAAGGAGCAGCAGCAAAGTCTATTAGACTTGATTTACCACATTTTACACTAATAGGAGCAACTACTAGAGTGGGAATGCTTACAGCTCCGTTAAGAGATAGATTTGGTGTAATGTGTAATATGGTTTATTATACAGATGAGCAGCTTAAGGAGATAATAGTAAGGTCTGCTTTTGTTTTAAGTTGTGATATTACAGAAGAAGGTGCCATGGAAATAGCTAGGAGATCAAGAGGAACTCCAAGAATAGCTAATAGGTTATTAAAGAGAGTAAGAGATTATGCCCAAGTATATTCAGATTCCTTAATAAGCTATAAGGAGGCAAGGGCAGCACTGGAATTATTGGAAGTGGATAATAAAGGCTTTGATAATGTTGATAATAAGATATTAGAAGCTATTATAGATAACTTTAAAGGTGGTCCAGTAGGAATAGAAACCTTATCCTATTATATAGGTGAAGAATTGGGGACTATTGAAGATGTATATGAGCCGTATTTATTGCAAAAAGGCTTCATTGTAAGGACGCCTAGAGGAAGAATGGCTACAGATAAAGCTTATGAACATCTTGGACGCACAAGAATAAATAAGAAGAATAAACAGCAAGCAAGTTTTTTTGAGGATTAAGGAGTAAAAGATGAAAACAAGTGATTTTAACTTTAATTTACCAGAAGAGCTAATAGCTCAGCACCCTTTAGAGAAGAGAGATACTTCAAGATTAATGGTGTTAGATAAGGCTACAGGTGAGATAGAGCATAAACATTTTTATGATGTTTTAAACTATTTAAATCCAGGAGATACTCTAGTATTAAATAATACTAGAGTGTTACCTGCTAGGCTAATAGGTGAAAAAGAGAATACTGGTGGGAAAATAGAATTTCTTCTTTTAAAAAGAATAGAAGGAGATAAATGGGAATGTCTAGCTAAGCCAGGTAAAAGAGCAAAGATAGGAACAATATTCACTTTTGGAGAAGGAAAACTTAAATGTAAAGTGGTTGATATAGTAGAGGAAGGAAATAGAGTAATTGAATTCATCTATGATGGAATATTTGAACAAGTTTTAGATGAACTTGGAGAAATGCCTCTTCCACCTTATATCACTGAAAGATTAGAAGATAGGGAAAGATATCAAACTGTATATTCTAAAGAAAAGGGATCAGCAGCAGCACCAACGGCAGGTTTACATTTTACAGAAGAACTTTTACAAAAGGTAAAAGAAAAAGGTGTCAATATTGCATATGTAACTTTACACGTAGGACTTGGAACTTTTAGACCTGTAAAGGTTGATGATGTAAATGAACACGTAATGCATTCAGAATTCTATCATTTAGAGGAAGAAGATGCTAAAATTATCAATGATACAAAGAAAAATGGTGGAAAGATTATTTCTGTTGGAACTACTTCTACAAGAACTTTAGAAACTATTGGTGATGAAAATGGAATGGTTAGAGCACAAAGTGGATGGACTAACATATTCATTTATCCAGGATATGAGTTTAAGGTAGTAGATAAGCTGATTACTAATTTCCACTTACCAGAATCAACACTAATAATGCTTGTATCTGCTTTAGCAGGAAAAGAAAAAGTTATGAATGCATATAATGAAGCTGTAAAAGAAAAATATAGATTCTTCTCATTTGGAGATTCGATGATTATAAAGTAACATAATTTAAAGGACGTGAAATTTTGAGTAAAAAATATACTTTATTAAAAAAAGAAGGTAAGGCAAGAAGAGGTAGATTTGAAACTCCTCATGGAACAATAGAAACACCAGTTTTTATGAATGTTGGTACTTTAGCAGCTATTAAAGGTGCAGTATCATCAATGGATTTAAATGAAATAGGATGTCAAGTTGAGTTATCAAATACATATCACTTACATTTAAGACCATCTGATAAAGTTGTAGCTGAAATGGGTGGATTACATAAATTTATGAAGTGGGATAGACCAATACTTACAGATTCAGGTGGATTCCAAGTATTTTCATTATCTGGTATGAGAAAGATAAAAGAAGAAGGGGTGTACTTTAGTTCTCATATAGATGGTAAGAAGATATTCATGGGGCCTGAAGAATCAATGCAAATTCAAAGCAATTTAGCATCTACAATAGCAATGGCTTTTGATGAATGTATACCAAATCCGTCTACAAGGGAGTATGTTCTTCAATCAGTAGCAAGAACAAATAGATGGCTTGATAGATGTATAACAGAAATGGATAGATTAAATTCACTACCTGATACAATCAATAAAGAGCAAATGCTATTTGGTATTAACCAAGGTGGATGTTATGAAGATATAAGAATTGAACATGCTAAGCATCTTGCTAGTTTAGATATGGATGGATACGCAATAGGTGGATTAGCTGTTGGTGAAACACATGAAGAAATGTATAGAGTAATTGATGCAGTAGTTCCTCATTTACCAGAAGATAAGCCAATTTACTTAATGGGCGTTGGTACACCTGAAAATATTCTAGAGGCAGTGGAAAGAGGAGTTGATTTCTTTGACTGTGTTCTTCCAGCAAGAAATGGTAGACATGGACATTTATTTACTGCCAATGGTAAGATAAATATCATGAATAAAAAGTTTGAAACAGATGAAAGACCAATAGATGAAGGATGTAAGTGTCCAGCTTGTAAACACTATACAAGAGCATATATAAGACACTTATTTAAGGCAAAAGAAATGCTAGCAATGAGACTTGCAGTATTACATAATCTTTATTTCTATAATAATATGATGCAAGAGATAAGAGATAATCTTGATAATGGTACTTTTGCAGAATACAAGGCAGCTAAGCTTGAATCATGGGGATGTAAAAAAGATAAATAAAAATACTTTGCCTATATCTAAATTAATGATATAGTCAATATTTTGATAAATATTAAAAAAATGTTAAGTTTATATTTTAAATTTGACAGTATATTTAAAATGAAGTATGATTTATAGTGATACAAAAGTTATGTAGATTAAATACGGAAGGGTGAACTTAATTATGGCACAAGCTTTAATTCAAATAGTAATACCTTTTGCAGCAATGTTTGCAATAATGTATTTCTTATTAATATTACCAGAAAAGAAAAGAAGTAAAAAATATAATAACATGTTAGCTGAATTACAAGTTAATGATGAGGTTTTAACAAGAGGTGGAATCGTTGGAAAAATCATCACAATAGATGAAGATCAATTAGTAATTCAAAGTGGTCCAGATAGAGTTAGAATAAGAGTAACAAAGAATTCTGTTGCTCAAAAAATAACTAAAGACGCATAAGATGTAAGGAATAATACCTTCTACTGCTTCATATTATGAAGCATAGGAGGTGTTTTTTTATGGACTGGAAGAATTATTTTTCTTGTGTCTTAAAGGGATTAATAGGTTCTATTGCAGTAACAGTAATTTTAACAGCAATATTATCTCTATTTATGACATTTGTTGAAATAAGTGAATCTATGTTTAGTGGCCTTTATGTTGTTATTACTTCGCTTGGTTTGGTATTTGGAACAATTTTAGCAGCAAAGCTTCATGGTAAAAACGGATGGTTAGTTGGACTAGCAGTGGGAGTATTCTTTTACATAGCACTATATATAACAGGAGTATTATTAGGTGCCAGCTCAAAGTTTGGACTTTATGAACTTATACGATTTGCATTATGTGTTATAGTAGGTTTTTTATCAGGAATGCTAGGAATAAATATAGGGGAAAGTTAGATATTTAATTATCTAGTATCCATTATCAATTTTAAAAAAATAAAATATCCTGAAAAATTTTATGGAAAAGATTAAATAAAAAGGCAGCTTACATTAGCTGTCTTTTAGTATTAAAAGAAAAATTCAAATATACCCATGGCTATTATGATAATTGCAGAAAATAGCGGTGAGTATTCACCAAAAATTTTTGATAAGTACTTTGATCCAAGTTTTAATCCTATACTCATTGTAATGATGCTAAAAACAAAGGTTAAAATTGTGGTGAGAAATATGCTTATACCTGAAATACTAGCACCAATTCCTAAAGCAAGATTATTGATGCTTAAGGATAATGCTAAAGTTATTGCTTCACTTATTTCAATGTTTCCAGAGCCATTTATGTCGGCAGTTTTATTAAGCTCAACTATCTCGTCATAATCTAAAGAGTTAATAAATTCTACTAAGTTTTCTTCCGTATGCTTATGCTTTTTTTTATAATAATCCCAAAGAATATATAAGCCTACTATTATTAATAAACTTGAACCTATATAGTTGCAAATGCCAGTGGGAATATAATCACAAATAAGGTGTCCTAAACACATAGCAAGAAATGTTGTTAACGTTACAATTATGGAAATTACTAAATTAATGATGAGTTTTATTCTAATTTGTTTTACTCCATAGGCAATGCCTATTATCAGACTGTCAATGCTTGAGGAAAATGCAAGTAAAATAGAAGAAAAAATATGCATTTTTATACTCCTTTAATTGATATAATATCTAATATATTCGAAAAAACTAAAATTAGTTACTTTAATCTTTTAAATTAATATTGTTATGAGATATATAGGTGATGAAGGAAATAAAAGATTTATCAATATGAATTTAAGCCCAGCACAATTTGCTGGGCTTAAATAATATTAGTAGTTAATTCCAGCAGCTTTGATGTTGTTAACATCTCCTTGGCTACATGGTGTAACTCCATATGTCATATTACAATGAGGGCATCTATCAACTAATATTTCCATAGTAAAAGTTTGTCCACAAGAACAATTTATCTCATAAGCATTTCTTAATTTAAGATCAGCTTTTCCTTTACTTCTTACTAAATCTACTACAGCTTTTCCGTCATTTCCTAAGTTTGAACATCCACAACTCATTTTAGTACCTCCAAATTTAAATGTATATTTATTTTGCACATTTAGTATAACCTATGAAGGTATATTAAGGCAATATTAAAATTTATATATTATCCCTAAACTCTCTTGGAGTAAGATGATATTTTCTTTTAAATAACTTATTGAAATACGATAAATTGTTAAAGCCACATTCTAAAGAAATATCTGTAATAGAATAGGCAGTGGATTTTAATAATTCAGCAGCTTTTTCTAATCTATAGTTATTAATATATTTTAAACAAGAAGTACCAGAATATTTTTTAAAAAATCTCATAAAATAATATTCACTGAAATTACATAACTTAGAAATTTCTTTAATAGAAATATCTCTATTGTAATTTTCCTGTACATAATTAAGGATGGTTTTCATTTTATTTTGAATATCATTAGTAAGTTCACTATAGTTATTTTCTTTATGGACATAGTTATATTTATAGAAATTTGCAAAGACGTTAAATAGCATGGATTTTAGTTCTAATTCATAAGCAATATCTTTTTTATCATATGTAGAAAGGATTTCCTTAATAATTGAATAAATTTTTTTATAACCAGAGCTTTCAGAATTGATTATTACAGGTAGCTTATAACTTTTATTCAGCAAAGGGGAAATATAATTTAGTGAGCATCCATCAGTAAGATGACTTTTAAGCAAATCAAGACTAAATATTATAGTTGTCCATTCCATATCATAACTGTTAATTTTATTGATGGCATGAAGACTTTCAGGAGAAATAATAACAATATCTCCTTCATTCACTGTAAATGTAGCAAAATCTATTTTATATTCAGCTTTTCCCTTTAAGATTAAGGTCATTTCTATTTCCTTATGCCAATGCAATACCACATGAGGAAAGGCTTCTGTTATTTCACCTTTATAAGTGCTAAGCAAAATATTAAAATCTCCATGATTTTTATTTTCTTTTAAATTAAGTAAATCTGAATTCATAAATCCTCCTAGAGCAGTTTTGTTATATAAAAATGTAATTTTTAATGAAGTATTAAGGTGAAAGTTAATATATAATTACAGTATTATATTAATAATAACATAAATTGTTTATTAAAGAGGAGCTAATTATGAGAAGTGAGAAAGAAAAAATGACTAATGGGGAAATGTATTTATCTGGAGATGAAACTTTAGTAAATGAAAGAATAAATGCTAGAAGACTTATGAGAATTTATAATAATACAATTGAAACTGAAATGGAGAAGAGAAAAGAAATATTAGAAGAACTTTTAGGAGAAGTAGGAGAAAATATATTTATTGAACCAACATTTAAGTGTGATTATGGATATAACATCAAAGTAGGTGATAATTTCTATGCCAATTTTGATTGCGTAATATTAGATGTATGTCCAGTTACTATAGGAAAAAACGTATTTTTAGCACCAGGTGTTCATATTTATACAGCCACTCATCCGCTAGATGCAGTAAAAAGATGTAGTGGTGCTGAATATGGTAAGGCAGTTACCATTGGTAATAATGTGTGGTTAGGTGGAAGAAGTATAATTACACCAGGTGTGACCATTGGAGATAATGTAGTTGTAGCAGCTGGAGCTGTTGTTGTTAAAGATGTGCCAGACAATGTAGTGGTAGGTGGGAACCCTGCTAAAATAATAAAAGAAAATATATAAGAATAAGAGGGTATTATGGTAGAAAAATTTGGAGAATTATTAAGTTATACTATTGATGAAAATACAGTAAGCGTTAATTATGAGAAAAGTACTGCATATATAAAGATTATTACGAAAGATATAATAAATTTCTTTGTACCAAAGATTTCCAATGGAAGAAAGTCTAAAGCTATAGAATATTTAGATAATAATATATGTAATTTTACAGTGGAGAAAAAAACAGGTGTTATCGACATTATCACAGAAGCTCTTATAATAAAAGTTTATGATGAATTTATGATAGATATATATACCATAGAAAATGAGCTTATATGTTCAGATCATCGAGGAAAAAGAAGTCCCTTTATAAGACGTAGTGGTGATTACACTTTACTAGAGGATGAAGGACATGATTATGCTAAAGAAGAAGAATTTAAAGTATTTGTCAAAAAAACTATGAATGAGGATACTTTATTTTATGGGTTAGGAGAGAGAACAGGCTCCTTAAATAAGCGAGGATATCATTATAAGAATTGGAATACAGATAATCCAGCGCCACATGGAGAAACCTTTGAAGCCTTATATAAATCTATTCCATTTCTAATAGCATTAGAAAAAGGAAATGCCTATGGAATATTCTTTGATAATCATTTTGAAACTCATTTTGATATGGGTAAGGAAAATAGTAATTATTATTACTTTTCAGCAGTAGATGGTAATATTGATTATTATTTTATTAATGGACCACAAATTAATAAAGTGGTAGAGCGATATACTTATCTTACAGGAAGAACACCTCTTCCAGCACTTTGGACATTAGGTTATGCTCAAAGTAGATGGTCATATGGCAATGAAGAAAGATTGATGGAAATTGCCGATAGCTTTAGGGAAAAAGATATTCCTTGCGATATCTTATATTTAGATATTGATTACATGGATAGATATAAAGTCTTTACTTGGAATAATAACAGGTTTAGTAAGCCAGAGGAAATAATGAAAAAATTAAGGGAAAAGGGATTTAAGATAGTGACAATTGTTGATCCAGGAGTTAAGAAGGAAAAAGGCTATAGTATATATGATGAAGGACTTAAAAAGGGGTATTTTGCCACTGATAAAGATGGAGTGGTTTATGTTAATAAAGTATGGCCAGGCGATGCAGTATATCCTGATTTTATGAACAGTGCTGTGAGAAATTGGTGGGGGAATAATCAAAAAATAATGTTAGATTTAGGTGTATCAGGTATCTGGAATGACATGAATGAACCAGCAAGCTTTAATGGACCATTGCCAGATGATGTAATGTTTAATGATGATGGAGTTCCTATGGCCCACAAAGAAGCTCATAATATTTATGGTCATATGATGGCGAAAGCCACTTATGAAGGTTTAAAGAAAGCTACAGGAAAAAGGCCATTTATCGTAACTCGTGCATGTTATTCTGGTACACAAAAGTATTCAACTATATGGACAGGAGATAACCAAAGTACTTGGGAACATCTTAGAATGTCACTACCAATGCTTATGAATTTAGGATTAAGTGGATTAGCATATTGCGGTACTGATGTAGGTGGATTTGGATTTGATTGTACTGGAGAGTTATTAAGTAGATGGGTGCAAGTTGGTACATTTACACCATTTTTTAGAAACCATTCTTCACTGGCAACTAGGGATCAGGAACCTTGGGCTTTTGATAGGGAAACAGAAGAAATAAATAGAAAATATATTAAATTAAGATATAAGTTTATTCCATATTTATATGATGCTTATAGAAAATGCGAGCTTGATGGTACACCAATATTTAAGCCATTATTATACAACTATCAATATGATAAAAATACTTATGAAATAAATGATGAGTTTTTATTTGGTGATAATATATTAGTAGCACCTGTAGTAGATGCTGGTGCTAGGAAGAGGCTTGTATATTTACCTCAAGGTGATAATTGGATAGATTATTGGACTAAGGATGAATTTACTGGTGCTCAGTATATCATAAAAGATGCACCGCTAGATACATGTCCTATTTATATAAAGTCTGGATCTATAATTCCTATTATGGAGGAAATGAACTATATAGGTGAAAAGGAAAATAATGTGCTTCATTTAGAAATCTATGGATCAAATAATGGGGTAGAGCATATGGCATATACTCATTATTGCGATGATGGTGAAAGCTTTAATTATAGAAATGGAGAGTATAATGAATATAGGATAGAAGTTTCAATGGAAGAGGAAATGAAGGTAAAACTAAATCTTATTCATGATGGATACAATAGAAAATATGAAAGCTATGACTATATGATTTTTTAATACTCTAAAAGGGAGCCTAGAGAGTAAGGCTCCCTTTTAATATTGAAAATTATTATGTTTTTGATAAAGCTTCTAAAGCATAAGCTAAGTATAATTGTGTGCCAATAATCACTGATTTTTCATCTATATTAAACTTTTCACTATGGTTAGGGTGATCACAGCCAATTTCATCATTGCCACTACCTACAAAGGCAAAAGCACCAGGAATCTTTTTCTGATATATGGAAAAATCTTCTCCTAGCATTATAGGAGGCGTTTTAATGAAAGTATTGTCAGTAAAGATTTTTTTTGCACCATTAAGAGCGGTATTTACCACATTTATATCATTAATTACTGCTGGATGGGCAGAAGATTCATAGTCAATATTTACAGTAGCTCCGTAACTTAGGGCAGTAGCATAGCTAATACGCTCAATGGATGCTTTTATATGTTTAGCAGTGGAAACGGAAAAAGTACGTACTGTACCTTCAATAAAGGCTTTACTGGAAATAATATTATGAGTTGAGCCAGATTCAATATGGCCAACGGTTACTACGGCATTATCAAGAGGATCTATCTCACGGCTGATAATTGATTGGAGGTTCATGAGTATGGCAGCGCAAACTAAAGAAGCGTCAATGCATTGGTGAGGAGTGCCAGCATGTCCAGCTTTACCGTTTATATGAATGATGAATTTATCTGAGGCAGCCATTCTAGCACCAGATTCTATAGAGAGTTTTCCGCAGTCTATGTCAGTAAATACATGTAGGCCAAATATTTCATCCACATTATCTAAATAACCATGTTCACATATTAGTTTTGCGCCTTTGGCATTTTCTTCAGAAGGTTGGAATATAAGAAGTACTTTTCCTGGAAGAAGATCTTCATATTTTTTTAATACGATGGCAGCACCTATAAGTGAAGCCATATGGGCATCATGACCACAAGCGTGCATAATTCCTTTATTAATTGAAGCATAAGGTACACCAGTATTTTCAGTTATTTTTAAACCATCCATATCACAGCGTAAGGCAATGGTTCTACCTTGATTATTACCGATGGAAGCAATTACTTCCGTTTTTACTTCATTTAAATATGGAACATTTATCTTCTTAAGTTCTTCTTGAATTTTTTTACTTGTTTTAAATTCTTGCATACTTAGTTCAGGATACATATGAAAATATTTCCTTAAGTTTTTAATATAGTTAGCAATAAGTTTTGTTTCAACTACAATATCAATCATTTTAAATTCCTCAAAAAATAATATACCTAATATATATATGCAATACCCATAAAAAAATCTTTTATAAGAAATAAGATAGGGTATATTGATAAAATATAATGGAAAAAAATATATTTATTATAGAATCCAATAAAGAATAAGATAGATTATTAGTAGATGCAGTTATTTTTATTGTGCTATAATTGTGTATAAAATATAGAGGAATCGGGGTGAAATTTATGGATTTGAATGAAATGCTTGACCTTATATTACTATCAGGATCAAAGATAAGTAGAATTGAAGGAAAAAGGCTTTATCAAAATAAATTGGTAAGTGATATTAAAGGTAAGAAGATAGAAAGTATATATCATATATATGGAAAAGTTAAAGATGAAAAAATTGAGAAGTATTATAATGTTCACATAAAAGTTGACTTACCAAATAAAAAAATTTCAGGTGAAAATTGTAGTTGTGAGGATTTCTTAGATAATAAATATGTACATAGAGATTTTAAATGTAAGCATATGATGGCTGTGGCCTATAAATTTTATATGATAGCAAAAAAGAATGAAAAGAAAAAAGGTAGTAAGGAGCCTATAAAGATTGAAAAAGTTTCCCTTAAAATAGAGCCAAGGCTTAAAGCTATTAAGGAAAATGGTCATGAAAAGTATATTGCTCAGTTGTGGATTGGTGATAGTTCATTAGCACTTATGAAATCTATTAATGAGTTTATTTATTGCATGGAAAATAAGAAATTTTTAAGCCTTAATGATAATTTTGTGTATAATCCTCATAAACATATACTTAATGAAGAGGCAGAAAGAATCATCAGTTATATTAATAAAAATATAATCAGCAAAGATTCCAAGGGAAAAAGGATAATAGGAAGATACTTTGAAATTAAAGCAGAGGAGTTGAAAGAATTTTTAATGATTTTAGAGGATAACAAAAGTATCATCTTTAATTATGATTATGTTAATTATAAGGCAGAAGTTATTAAGAAAGTGCTGCCAATACATTTTAATATAAAGATTAAAGAAGGAAAAATATCAGTAACAACTACCAATAAGATGCCAATTCCTTTAAATGATTCTTTAGATGTATTTTTATATGACAGAAAAATATATGTTCCTACTAAAGAGCAAATCAAATTTTTAAAAGTAATCTATAAGCCGTTGATGGATAAAGGACAGGTTATGATTGCTAATAATGAGGAAAGTTTAGTGAAAATTTTAACAATTCTTTCTAATATAACAGAGGACATATCCTTAGGAGAAGGAGTTAAAAGATTAGTTAAAGGTTTAATAAAACCAGAATTTTATTTCATTAAGGCTAATGATGAAATTTATTGCAAGGTAGATATAAATTATCCCGTAGGAAAAATAACATTGCTTGAAGACGTAAGTAAATTGAGTTTTATCCGTGACAAGATATATGAAGAAAAAATTGTTATGGAAATGGAAAAACTTAAATTTATTAAAGAGGCTAACAAATTTAAATTTATTGGGCAAGATGAAGATATATATGATTTGCTTTCAGTTAGATTTAAAGAACTTTTAAAAGAAGGTAAGGTATACCTGAACAATGCCTTTAAAGATATAAGACTTATTAAAGGAAAAGACTTAGAATATTCATTTATTGAAGAGGAGGATGGATATTATTTTAAGGTAAAGGACTTCACCATTAAAGAGTTAAATTTTGTTTTAAACCAGATGAAAAACAAAAAGGGATTTTATAAGACAAAAAATAATAACTATCTTGATTTGAAAGATAAGACAGTAATTAGAATATTAAATATCTTAGATAGTTTAGATATATCTGATGATAATGTAACAATAGATAAAAACAAGATGCTTTATATAAATGAAAGCTTAAAAAATCAAGGAACAACTTTTGATAAAAGTGGAGAAACAATAAAGGAAATTGATAAAGGATTAAATAATAGGCATCAGAAGGAGGTACCAAGTGATTTAAATGCTAAGCTTAGAAATTATCAAATAGAGGGTTTTAATTGGCTTAATGAAATTGCCAACTTGAAGGTTGGAGGAATATTAGCTGATGAAATGGGATTAGGGAAGACAATTCAAATAATAGCTTTTCTTTTAAGTCAGAAAGGTAAAAAATCAATTGTTATCACACCCACATCTCTTATATATAACTGGCGAGATGAGTTTAATAAATTTGCACCAAACCTTAAAGTAGGAATAATTCATGGAGATAAAAAAAATAGGTTAGCAATGATAGACGAAGACTTTGATGTCATTTTAACTACTTATGGTCTAATAAAGAGTGACTATGAATATTATAAGGAAAAAAAATTTCATTTTTGTATTATTGATGAGGCACAAAATATTAAAAATTCAAAGGCACAAAACACCAAGTATGTTAAGGCAATAAAAGCTGATTGTCGTATAGCATTAAGTGGAACTCCTATGGAAAATAATTTAATGGAATTATGGTCAATTTTTGACTATATTATGCCGGGTTATTTATTAAGTGAGGCAAAGTTTAAAGAGAAGTATCTTAAGGAAGATATGCATGATGAACTTAAAGAGCTTATTAAGCCATTTATATTAAGAAGGCTTAAAAAGGATGTAATTGATGAATTGCCAGATAAGATTGAAAAGAAATTCATGGTGGAGATGGAGAAAAATCAAAAGACAGTTTATCAGTCTTATATAAAAGAAGTGAGGCAAAAGCTATATAGTGGAGAAGATAATAAGATTACCGTATTTTCTTATCTAACTAAGCTAAGGCAATTATGCTTAGATCCATCACTTATTTTAGATGATTATGTAGGTAGAAGTGCTAAAATAGAAGCAGCTCTAAATATTGTAAATGGGGCAATTAGTGAAAATAGAAAGGTACTTATTTTTTCACAGTTTACATCTGTACTTAAGAAATTAGGTGGTGAATTATCATCAAAAAGCATAGGGTATTTATATTTAGATGGTAGTACAAAAGCTAATAAAAGAGTGAAGATGGTTAAGGAATTTAATGAAAGTGAGGATTTAAAGATTTTCCTAATTTCCTTAAAAGTAGGAGGTACTGGCCTTAACCTTACATCATCAGATTTGGTGCTACATTTTGATCCTTGGTGGAATCCAGCCATTGAAGATCAAGCTACCGATAGAGCTCATAGAATTGGCCAGCAAAATATTGTTGAAGTAATCAAGCTTATAGCTAAAGATTCTGTGGAAGAAAATATCATAAGATTGCAAGAGGATAAGAGAGAGCTTATTAATAAAGTCATAAGTGGTGAGGAAATAGGAAGTAATGTCATAGGAAAGCTTTCTAGAGATGAAATAATAGATTTATTCAGTTAATTCTAAATAATATAGATGCAATTTATATTTATTGACCAAAGAAAGAAAATAGTTTTAAATAGATTATGTAAAGAAGAGTTGGGAGGAAATGGTTATGGAATATAATGTGAATAGAGAATTTCTATTAAATACGTCAAAGGAAATATTAAGTTTTAATAGTCCAACAGGATTTTGTTTTGAGATAATAGATAAAATTGAAGAGATGCTAAAACCTTATGGATATAATTTTCAAAGAACTAATAAAGGTTGTGCAGTTATAACAATACCAGGAGAAAGTAATGAGAGAGTTGTAGGGCTTTCTGCTCATGTGGATACTTTAGGAGCTATGGTTCGTTCAATAACAGGTAGCGGAACATTAAGATTCACTCTTTTAGGTGGACCTATAGTACCTACTTTAGATGGAGAATATTGTACTATAAGAACAAGAGAAGGTAAGCTTTATACTGGTACTTTCTTAAGTACAAGTCCTGCTGCCCATGTTTTTAAAGATGCCAGCACTAAAAAAAGAGATGATGAAAACATGGAAGTTAGAATTGATGAAGTGGTAAAATCAAAGGAAGATGTGGAGAAGCTAGGTATAGCACCAGGTGATTTTATCTTTATAGATCCAAAGACTACCATAACAGAATCAGGTTTTATTAAATCAAGGTTCATTGATGATAAGGGAAGCGTATCAGCACTTATAGCTATGATTGAAATGTTTAAAAGAGAAAATATAACTCCAAAGTATACTACTAAGATAGTTATTTCTACTTATGAAGAAGTAGGACATGGAGCAGCATATATACCAGCAGATATAACTGAAATGATTTCAGTGGATATGGGATGTATAGGAGAAGATTTAAGCTGTAGCGAATATGATGTTTCAATTTGTGCTAAAGATTCAAGTGGGCCATATGATTATAATATGGTAACGGAGCTTGTAAACTTAGCTAAGAAAAATGAATTAAACTATGCAGTGGATATATATCCAATGTATGGTTCTGATGTTAGTGCTGCTTTAAGAGGTGGAAATGATATTAGAGGGGCATTGATAGGGCCAGGAGTACATGCTTCCCATGGTATGGAAAGAACTCATGTTTCAGCTCTTGAGAATACAATCAAGCTATTAACAGCATATTTGGTTTAAGTAACAGAATAAAGTTATTATATTAAATGGTGGTGTGGATTTATGGAATGGTGCAAGGCACTTGTTGGACCAGTTGTAACTATAGTAGGGTTTTTTATTAATTATAATTACACTAAAAAGATGGTAAAGAACGAAATTGCAAAAAAGCAAATTAATATGAGTATCGACAATTTGAAAGATATTCCTAGTGATTTATTAAACATTTTAGATGATTATAAAGAAGTATCATTGTCCAATACATTTAAAAATGGAAGTTGGGAAAATAAAAGATTGATAGATGAAAAGCGTGACAAAACTTTTAATAAAATATTTACTTATGGAAGTAATGATGCAACTAGAATATGCACAGAATTACAAGTGTTTTCTAATAACGTCGATAAGCAGTTTGTTGAAAAAATATTTGTTTATTATATATTATTATTTTGCCAAGTAAAATACGATTTAACAGGGATTAAAACTAATCCAGATCATTGGTATAAATGTAAACTGTATAAGGCTTATATATGTGACGAGGGCAGAAAATATAAAGATGCAAATAATGAAATTGTAAGGCAATTATCATTACCAGAGTTTTTGATTGTAAAGTATACTGTATTTTTACAGTATACTTTCTAGTTTAGATGAATAATATTAATTATAAATAGGTTAATTACTAATATTTCAAGTTTAAATAATGGAGTGATATTATAGAAATAGAAAAAGTTGTAGAACTTATAAAGAATACAGATGAGAAATGTCCAGTTAAAATGGCGTATAAAAATAATCATAGATATTGTCATGATTTTATATATGATTAGAAGATTTAAAGATGTTCTGTCAGACTAGAAGTGAAGTGCCCTAATCTAGAAAAAAGATTAAATAGTCAAGATGAAGATGCATTGAAAATTTTTTGTGAGGATAGGATACTAGACTTTAAAGAGGTTATTGATGATTTAACCAATATTATTTATCCACAGATACAAGAAAGCAATTACTGTGGAGTGGAAGTGAAAAAACGATTAGACAATACGTTAAAGAGTTTTTTAACTCACTCACAAAAAAGTTTCCTAGTTCAGATGATTCTTATTTTAATATATTAGCATTTTCTTTAAGATTATCATAAGATTTAGATGAATGGTATTTGTATATATTTAGGAATGATGGGGGTTTTACGGATAATTCATTCATAAGTGAAAGTTATGATAATGTTCACGCAATACTTCTTACAATACCAATATGCAAGCATATAGAATTGGATAAATATGATGATATAAATATATGGAACTTAGAGAAAACAACAAATATATTATTTCTAAATCCTAAAAATGAACAGTCCGTAATTGGAGAGTATTATATAAAATATGAAATATATATATTTGGGGATAGTACACGTAAATTTCTTTGTTTTCTACAGAGTCAAGATATACAGTTTAGTGAACAATGGAAAAAATACAAATCTTAATGATGAGTTTATACGAAAACTAAAATATATAGAATTTGAAAATAATGACATGAAAATTATAACAAGAGTTTACAGTTATCTAAACAAATAATTGGAGAAATACACATGATGAATAATATAGAATACATAAACGGTTTAAAGATAGATTGGAATTTATATAAAGGGGCTACAAGTGGAAATAATGCAAATAAATCTAAATCGGGATTTGTTGATTTTATTATTAAAGTTAATGAAGTTGGATTTGAGTTAGTTAGTGAATATAAAAACGCTACAAGTGAAGTTGAAATTAAACATAATAATGTACTAATAAAAAGAACTCCAGCTAAATTTAAAGGACGTAGCTATAACCAAATAAAATATTTTTTACATAGGGCTATAGAAAATGGAGACAAATTTATAGAGTTTGTTGGAGTTGATGGAAAAAACTCATTAATAGCTAAAATAGAAACTGTAGATGGTGGTATTATTGAAATATCAATTGAAAAATATAATAACTTTATTGAGACTAGAGATAGTTTTTTTAAAAAAGCTAAAAGTGTAGATGCAGAAATTATAACTCCATATTTAGGAGCTTTTGAAAAGATAACATTAAAAATAGATAGTATTGTTTTAAAAGACAGAACCCCTTCAGAATTTACATCACAAACAATAAAATCAATTAATAAATTTAAGTTAGATTTAATTGAAAATAAGGATAAATTTATTGAATTTAATGGAGCTTCTGAAAATAATGTATTAATAGCTAAAATAGAAACTAGAGATGGTGGAATTATTGAAAAGTCTATTAGTGTATATAGTAAATTTTATAATGCTAGAGAAAAGTTTGAGAAGTTGCTTGAAGAGTTTGGAGTACAAGCATTAACTCCATATTTAGGAAGTATGGAAAAAATATTATTAAAATGGGACGATGCTATTATAGAAACAACTCCTAGCGACTTTAAAATAAAAACACTAAAGAGTGCATTAGTTAATATTAAAAAATGTGAAGTTGAGGGAGATAAGTTTATTAAATTCTCTAAATATATTATAAATGGATTATATATGATTATTAAAGAAGGCAGATTTAATGAAGAAGTAGAAGTTTATATAGGAAATTATAATGATTTTATAAAATCAAGAAAGGATACTTATGATTATTGCAAAGAAAATAATATAGAAGTATTAAGTCCGTATATTGGTAGTGATAAAAAGATATTATTTGATTTTAATTGTGGTCATAGCTTAAATTGGGCAATTCCTTACAACTTAAAGAAAGGAGCAAGATGTCCTATTTGTTCAGAGAGTAGGGGTGAGAAAATAATAAGAGAATATTGTGATAAAAATAATATTAAATATGACACTCAAAAAACATTCCAGGGAATGAGAGGTAATAGAGAACTGAAGTGTGATATTTTCATTCCTGAATATAACTTAGTAATTGAATATGATGGAGAGCAACACTATAGACCAGTTGATTTTGCTAGTAATGGTGAAAAGTGGGCTTTAGAGGAATTTAAAAAAATTCAAAAAAGAGACAAATTGAAGAATGAATATTGCAGAGAGAATAAAATTAACATGCTGAGAATACCTTACTGGGAAAAAGGCAATATTGATGGCATATTAGATAAGTATTTTAGTGAAGCACACAATAAATAGTTTATAGATTTAGGATTAATAGCTGAAAAATAAATATCTTTTAATGCATAAGGAGCTGATTATCAGTTTTTTTTACATTTTAAGAATAGTGTACGGATAATAAATTAGTATTACAAATATATATAACCAAGGAGATTTAAAATTGATAGAATTAATAACACAATAGCAAGACTTTATGAGAAGGTAGTTGAAGTAAGAAAAGATATTGATAAGAGTGAAAAGAATTTAATAGCAGTAGAAGAAGACTATGGAGATTTATATTTAATTTATGATTATAAGTAAGGTTGGATTATTCCAGCCTTATTTTTTTACAAATATATAACCAAGGAGTAGAGATAATGCCTAAAGAAACAGAACAACTAATGACAAAAACTATAAGTATAAGAATGAGTAGTGAAGAGTATGAGATACTTAAAGATTACTGCTGGGATAATAGAATATTATTTTTCAACTGTTAAGTTTACATTTACTAAACTTAGTAAAGAGAGAGAGGATTAGAAATAGCTTGCAGAAAAACTGATTTAAAAGAAGAAATTTAGGGAAAAACTCATAAGACTTTAGTTGAGAGTGCTATTAAAAGAAAAAAATTCAATCAGGAAGAAAGTATAATAGCATTAAGTGAAGCTAGCGTTATGAAAGAAGGATTTACTGATAAGAAGTTTGTAAATTATATTTATGCTTATGAAGATTATATGCAAAGAATAAATATAATGCTAAAAACTATGCGCAAATGCATTATAATTTTAAGGTAAAAGCACCATTTTCTAAAGAAATGCAAAGGTCTGTAGAAGAAGCATTAAAGGAATGGGATAAAAAGGAATAAGGAAAAATTTTAATACCATAAGATAAAATTAAGCAGCGGAAGTAATCTCAAACCGCTGCTTTTATAGTGTTTTAGGGAATTAATCATAGGAAAAATTGACAATGAGGGCAAATATGATAATGATGGATGTAAAAAGTATATGGAAATTCAATACATATATTGAAAAATGTGTATAGAATTTTATTAGGAAAAAGTTGACAAAGTGTTATTCATAATGTAATATGAGTTATACAATACTATATAAAAGGGAGGAGAAAACTTTGAGTGCGTTAAAATTAGAGGTAAAAGGTTTAAAGAAGGTTTTTGGCGAAACTGAAGTTCTACATGGAATATCTTTTACAGTAGAAAGTGGAAAAGCCTTAGGGTTATTAGGAAGAAATGGTGCAGGTAAAACAACAACAATTCGTATATTGATGGATGTTTTCAGAGCAAATAGTGGGGAAATATTAATAAATGGGAAAAAATTCAAACCATTGGATTATAAGATAGGATATCTGCCAGAAGAAAGAGGTTTATATCCTAAAAGAAAGGTTGCAGAACAAATAATTTATCTTGCTACTTTAAGAGGATTATCTAAAAAGGAAGCAAAAGAAAATACTTATAAGTGGCTTAAAAAATTAGGTGTAGAAGAGTATGCAGATAGAAAATTAGATACATTATCAAAAGGTAATCAACAAAAAGTGCAATTGGCTCAGACACTGGTAGCTAATCCAGAAATAGTAATACTTGATGAACCTTTCAGTGGACTAGATCCTGTTAATTCACAAATATTGAAAGATTGTATCAATGAACTTATTGCAGATAATAAGTTAGTAATTTTCTCAAGCCATCAAATGAGCTATGTAGAAGAGTTTTGTGAAGACATTGCCATAGTTAATAAGGGAGAAATTATTCTAAGTGGTAACCTAAAGGACATAAAAAAGAAATTTGGTGAAAATAGGCTTGTATTAAGTGCTTGCAACTATTCATTAGAGAAATTAAAGGAAGTTTGTGAAAATAACTTTTCAGAGCTTGTTGACGTAAATGAAGTTAAAAAGGAATTCATTGTATTGGAATTGAAGAAAGATATAAGTAAGAAACAGCTACTTTTAGCACTTATAAATAGTGGAGTAGATATAGAAAAGTTTGGTGAATATGAGCCTACCCTTACTGATATATTTGTTTTGAAAGCAGGTGATAATAATGAATAATTTTTTTAAGGTAGTAGGATTTGAATTAAACAATTATTTTAAAAGTAAGGCATATATACTGACAACAGTTTTAATTACAGCTTTTTTGATAGTAGGAATATGTCTACCATCAATGGTAGATTTATCAGGTATTATTCCACAGCTAGCTACAGAAGAAAAAGCTGAAGAAGATGAAAAAGCAAAGTCAGAGGAAGATAAAAGTAAATATGCCATTTATGATGAAAATAATATAATAGATATGGAGTATTTAAAGAGTTTTTATCCAAATTCAGAATGGCAAGCAGCAAGTAGTAATGATGAATTGGAAAAATTAGTGAAAGATGGACAAGTTGAAGGTGGATTTGAAGTTGAAAGCCTTACAAAGTATACATACTTTGTAAAAAATAAAGGATTACATGATTCAGAACAAGCTGTTTTTGATCAAGCTTTAGGGTATATGTATAAGCAACAAGCTATAAGTGAAAAAGGTCTTGATTTTAATGAAATAGATGCAATATATAATATGCCAATAGAATCAAATGTTAATGTTCTTGGAAAAGATAGTTCAGAAAACTATTTTTACGCTTATATATTAGTGTTTATTTTATACTTTATGATAATCATGTATGGACAGCTTATAGCAACATCAGTTGCTTCAGAAAAAAGCAGCCGTGCTATGGAAATATTAGTAACAAGTACATCAACAAATAGCTTGATTTTTGGGAAGGTAATTGCAGGTACTATCGCCAGTGTTATTCAAGTAGGAGTAATGCTTGGGGGTGGAGTTATTACTTATAAAGTCAATGGAGTAGCTTGGAATGGGTTATTAGATAACTTTCTTGCTATACCAGCAAATATAGTACTAACATTTGCAGTCTTTGGGCTTATAGGATATATATTCTATGCATTTATTTATGCAGCATTAGGTGCGCTTGTATCAAAAACAGAGGATATTGGTAAGAGTATTGGAAGTATCAACTTTGTATTTGTGATTGGATTCTTTATTGCTTTATTTGGATTAATGAATCCTGATAATGTAATTGTTAAGGTGGCATCATATGTTCCATTTACTTCATGTATGACTATAGTTACTCGTGTAGCTCTAGGATCTATTTCAATAATGGAAATGATAGTTTCAGCATTGATTTTAGTAGTATCAACTTTATTAGTTGGAGTATTAGCATCAAAAATATATAGAATGGGTACTTTAAGATATGGTAATCCTATAAAATTAACTCATGCAATAAAATCTTTAAGAAAAAAAGAGGATTAATATAATATATAGGATAGCCTTTTAGGCTATCTTGTATTTTGTAAATAAAATTAGATAAATATATTTACAAAATGTAAAATATGTATTATTATGGAATGGTAATAAGTTATGTTTTTTTATTAGGTATATAGGGGCATCGTTCAACGGTAGGACAACGGATTCTGACTCCGTCAATGTTGGTTCGATTCCGACTGCCCCCGCCAAGAGCTTATATAAAAAAGATGGGAAAGCTTTTTATTAAAGTTTTTCCATCTTTTTTATTTATATATTAAGTAAAAGGGAGGTTATCAAGTTATTATAAATCTGACAATCTACCTTTAGATTTAAGGTGCGCTATTAATTTTTCAGGATCATTCATTACTAGTTCCTCTGGCATTTGTATTTCCTTTAAAAGCTCAATTCCTTTATTAAATACCCCTATGCATGTGTTAATATGAGCATCAGAAGTTAAAATTACCTTTGTGCCTATTTCTTTGCAAAGAAGGGCAACTTTTTTGCAGTTTACATCACTACCAATTCTTGATGAACCAAGTAATGAACTATTATTTATTTCAATCATAATGTCTTTTTCTTTAGCTTTTTTTATTATGGCTTCATAATTCAGCTGATAGTTAGGATTTCCTAGATGTCCTAGGATTTCTACTTTATCATATTTATCCATAACATTTAATATGGCTAATGTATTTTCTTCCCTTGATCTAGGTTTGAATACAGGTTCATGGAACGAAGCAATCATATAATCAAGATTTTTTGATGCTTCATCTGACATATCTAATGAACCTTCAATGTCTAATATATTGGCTTCACAACCTTTTAAGATGGTAACTCCGTTTATAACTCTAGGAACAACCTTTAAGTTACCAAAGTACCAATAGTGTGGAGCACCAGGCATAGAAGGTGCATGTTCAGAAGTACCTAAAACTTTTATACCTTTTTCTGCACAATAATTTATATTTTCTAATAATGTTGTATATGCATGCCCACTAACTATACTATGGGTATGTAAATCAGATAAATATTTCATATAATTCTCCTTAAAATATTAAATATATTAATATACTTATATAACTTAGTATAGTTGGAAAAAGAAGTTTAATCAACTATTGTTAAGAATATCTTAAAATATTTAGAGAAAGTTTAACAAAAAATATAAATTATACACTCAAAGCTGGTAGAAATATAGTTTCTCCTAAAGGAAGCACATTATTTGGAAGCTCATTTAAATCAATGATAAAGTTCATAAAATTATCTATATCATAATTTTTATAATAAGTATCTCTTATCTTATACCAGGAATCCCCTTCCTTAATTTTATATAAAGTACCACTTACAAAAGTACTTTCAGGTATTTTTAATGTATTTCCAATGGTTAGCTCTTCAGGGTTGGTAATATTATTAATAAGAGTAACCAAATTTATGCTGGTGTTTAAATTGCAGTAAGTATTATATTTGCTACATATAGAAGTTAGTGTATCGCCTTCTTTAATTGTATAGTTTACACAACTAAGTGATGAGGCAAAATCATTTAGTGAAAGGTAAGTCATATTAGCTGTTACTGTTGAAGCTGAAGAACCAGTGGTACTTGCTTCAGAATCAGTGGTAGTGGGTTCAGTCTTCTTATTGCTGCTATTATTTTTAGAACCATTAGAATTTGAACTATTATTGGAAATATTAGTATCAGTATCATTACTTCCACTAGTACTTGTAGATGAAGTGTTTTTTATAAGCGATTTATCACTATAATTAAAGTAAAGAAAAGCTGGTATACTTATTATTAAGACTATGACAATTCCAATAATTATTTTAGTATGTTTCATTTTTCTCCCTCCTTCAATAAATTTATCTACAAGTATATCCAAAAGTATTTTAAAATATTCAAGTAAAATATTTACTCTTGACATAAAATATATTTAGTTAAAGAGAAGAAAATAAAGAATTTATTGTAAAAAATATACAAAAATGATAATATAATATTATAAAATAATTATAAAAATTAATTTTTTGAGAATAATAAATAAAAGAGTAAGTTAATAGTAAATTGCGATGAAAAGGAAGAGTATTATAAAAATACAGTTTACAGAGAGGAAATGACTTGGCTGAAATCATTTCTAAATATGATTTATAAGAAGACTATCCTTGAGCTATGGTTTAGTATCATATGAGAAATGCCATCGGCAACGCCGTTATAAAAATAAGATGAATTAAATTTTAATTTAATTTGGGTGGAACCACGGATATAAGCATTCGTCCCATTTGTTTGGGATGGATGTTTTTTATATTTATTAAACAAAAGAAAGTAATAAAAGTTATAACAATATAAAAGAAAATAAAGGTAAAGAGAATTTTGTAAAAAGAAAGGAAGTGAAAAATAATAGTTATCATTATTTTCGGTAGCTATTATATAGATTATGATAAAAGTAAAATTAATTGATGGATGTATGAAAGAAATAGAGGAAGGTAGCAATGGTTATTCTCTAGCAGCATCAATAAGTAAAAAACTTGCTAAGGAAGCAATAGCTGCAAAAATTAACGATAAGTTAGTAGATTTAAATCATGGCCTTAAAAATGATGATAAAGTGGAAATAATTACAGCAGATAGTGAAGATGGTATAGAAATAATTAGGCACTCTACTGCTCATGTAATGGCTCAGGCGGTAAAAAGAATTTATGGTAATGTAAAACTTGCTATAGGACCTACTATTAAAAATGGGTTTTATTATGATTTTGATTTAGATATATCACTTACTCAGGATGATCTTAAAAAGATAGAAGATGAAATGAATAAAATAATAAATGAGGATTTAAAGTTTAAGAGAGATGATGTTTCAAGGGAAGAAGCTTTAAAGATTATGAGTGAAAAAGGCGAGTATTATAAGGTTGAGCTTATTAATGCTCTTGATGAAAGTGAAAAGATTTCTTTATATGAGCAGGGAGATTTTACAGATCTTTGTAGAGGACCACATATTCCATCTACAAAGTTTATTAAAGCCTTTAAGCTTACTTCTGTTGCAGGAGCATATTGGAGAGGCAGTGAAAAAAATAAGATGCTGCAAAGAATTTATGGAGTGGCATTTTCATCTAAAAAGGAATTAGAGAAATATTTAAATATGATAGAAGAGGCTAAGAAAAGGGATCATAGAAAGCTTGGCAGAGAGTTAAAGCTTTTTGAAATAATGGATGAAGGGCCTGGATTCCCATTTTTCTTACCAAAGGGAGTTATATTAAAAAACATCTTAATTGATTATTGGAGAAAACTTCATAATGAAGCAGGATACGTTGAAATAGAAACTCCTATAATGCTTAACAAAGAGCTTTGGATTAGATCAGGACATTGGGATCATTATAAAGAAAACATGTATACTTCCATGATTGATAACAAAGAATTTGCTTTAAAACCAATGAATTGTCCAGGAGGAATGCTTGTTTATAAGAGTGAAGGGCATTCATATAGAGATTTACCACTTAGAGTAGGAGAACTTGGAAGGGTTCATAGACATGAGATTTCAGGAGCATTGCATGGGCTTATGAGAGTAAGAGCTTTTACTCAGGATGATGCACATATATTTATGTTACCTGAACAAATAAAATCTGAAATTCTCGGAGTAATAAAGCTTATTGATGAAGTGTATGACACATTAGGATTTAAATACAATGTAGAGCTTTCAACTAGGCCGGAAGACTCCATGGGAAGTGATGAAGAATGGAATATGGCAGAACGATCATTAAAAGAAGCACTAGATGAAGGTGGACTAGATTATAAGATTAATGAAGGAGATGGAGCTTTTTATGGACCTAAGATAGACTTTCATATTGAAGATAGCTTAGGCAGAAGCTGGCAATGTGGAACTATCCAGCTTGATTTTCAATTACCACAAAGATTTGAACTGGAATATATAGGCAGTGATGGAGGAAAGCATAGACCAATAGTTATTCATAGAGTAATCTTTGGAAGTATTGAAAGATTTATTGGTATCCTAATTGAACATTTTGCAGGAAAATTTCCAGTATGGATTTCACCTATACAGGTAAAGGTTCTACCAATTTCCGATAGTTTTATGGAATATGGCCATGAAGTTATTGATAAATTAAGAAAATATGGTATAAGATGTGAAATGGATAATAGAAGTGAAAAGATAGGTTATAAGATTAGGGAAGCAAGAAATGAAAGAGTACCTTATATGATTATTGTAGGTGAAAAAGAGAAAAATCATGGAAATATTTCTTTAAGAAGTAGGGATATGGGAGAGGAGGGAAGCACATCACTAGAAGAATTTATTACAAGAGTGTTAAAAGAAGACCAGGAAAAGAAATAATATTAAATTAATTTAAGATAATGAAAAATAGGGGGATTTTATGAAGGTTGTTGATATGCACTGTGATACTATAGGTGCAATATTTGAAAAAAGGAGTAAGGGAATAGTCTGTAATTTAAGGAAGAATGATTTACACCTTGATATAAATAAGATGGAACAAGGAAATTATCTTATGCAGAATTTTGCCATGTTTATCGATTTTAGAAGATATAAAAATACTTATAAGACATTATTGGAGATGATAGAGTGCTATGATAAGGAAATATCAGATAATGGAGATAAGATTGCTAAAGTTTTAAAATATGAAGATATTGTAGTAAATGAAGCAAATGGAAAAATATCAAGCCTTTTGACATTAGAAGAAGGTGGAGCAATAGAAGGAAGTCTAGAAAATTTGCAGCATATATATAAAAGAGGTATTAGAATGATTACTCTTAATTGGAATTATCCCAATGGAATAGGATATCCCAACGTGAAAATTAATGTTGATAAAAAGGGAGAGATAATTGGTAAGCCAGACTTCACTAAGCCAGATAAGAATAATGGCCTTACATCATGGGGATTTGAATTATTAGAAGCTATGGAGTATTTAGGAATAATACCAGATGTATCACATTTATCAGATGCAGGTTTTTATGATGTTTTAAAGCATAGCAAAAAGCCTTTCGTAGCAAGTCATAGTAATGCAAGAAGCATTTGTAACCATGTGAGGAATATGGATGATGAGATGATTAAGCAATTGGCTCATAAAGGTGGAGTTATGGGAATAAATTTTTGTGCTGACTTTATATCCTCAGAAAAGAATGGTTATACTTTTGGAACTATAAGTGATACCATCGAGCATATAAAATACATAAGAAATATTGCTGGAATTGATTGTATTGGTTTAGGTTCTGATTATGATGGAATACCAGGAAACATTGAAATGAAAGACTGTTCATATATGCCAATGTTGGCAGATGAACTATTAAAGCATAAATTTACTTATGATGAAGTGGAAAAGATATTTTTTAAAAATGTCTTAAGACTTTATAAAGAATTATTATAATTAGCATGACTTTATGAAATATTATATGAAAAATTATTTAAAATCAAAGAGGATTTTCTTGTAGATAAGAAAATATAATGAGACATGGGAGGCTTTCATCACTTTAAAATAGAAAGGGGAGTACGAAAGCAGCACATGTCTCATATTTTTCATTTGCTTAGTGTTATTTATTTTGTTTTCTCCAATGACGAGGAGAGATACCTAAAATCGTTTTAAAGGCACGAGAAAAATGTAGTTGATTTTCATAACTAACGGCTTTTCCTATATCTGCTATAGATAAGTCTGTTAACTTTAATAATTCAGTGGCCTTTACCATTCTATAATTCATTAAAAATTCTTGGGGGCTTTTACCTACGTTCTTTTTAAAAATTTTTCCTAAATAACTACGGTTAATTCCACATACTTCAGCAATTTCTTCAATTGAAATATCATTTTGAAAGTTTTGTTCTATAAAATTAATCGCTTCTTTAATATAGTAGTCACTCATCTTGCTTGTTTCAAAGAGACGTTTAGATTTTGAAGAACGAGTAAAATAGTCCCAAAATAGAAATAAGTGTCCAATGAGATGAAAAGGAGTTTCCTTTGGATGTTGTACAATATATAGCATTTCATTGAACATTGATTCTCTTAAATATGTTGATTTATCATTATAAATAGGATTATCTAAGGACAAGTCAGTTAAATTAAGAGCCTCTTTAACTCTTAAACCATCAAACTCAAGCCATGTATACTCCCAAGGATCTTCATTATCAGCAATATAAGTTGTAATTTGTTTAGGAAAAATTAAAAAGCCTTGTCCGCTTTTAATTTGATAAGTTTGAGTAACTCCTTTGGAATCATTTGCCATAAGTGTTCCACTGCCTGAAATTACATAATGAAATAAATAATGATTTCGTGAACTTGGACCGAAAGAGTGAGCAGGAGAACAATGTTCCCAGCCGTATTGATATAATCCTAAGTCAATAAAATTTTTATTTGGAAATATGGAAAATAAAATATCCTCCATGTTATTGCCTCCTTAAATGGGTAATAATTAAATATATACCAAAATGATACATTAATTTAAAGTATAACATAAAATAACTCATTTTGGTATAAATTATCTAAAATGTAGATATTCATAAGTCACATAGTGGTATGTTAAAATAAAATCATAAAGAAAAAATGTATAAAAGAGGTAAAAATATAATGGAAGGAGAGTAAATATGGCAAGAAAGAAAATAGCAATTTTAGGAATGTTATTGGGAACTACTGCATTTATAGGATGTGGACAAGAAATTAGCAATAATGTAATTGAAGTAGAAATGGTATCATATAAACCAGAAGCTGTAGCTGCTTTTGAAGAAATTCAAAACAAATTTAATGAATCACATGATAATATTCATTTAACAATTAATTCACCTAATGAGGCTATGACAATTTTAAAGACAAGATTTATCAAAGAAGATTATCCAGATATTGTTGCAATTGGAGGTGATGTAAACTATTCCAATTTTTTAGATGCTGATTTATTTATGGATGTATCAGATTTTGAAGGAGTTAAGAATATAAAACAGTCTTATCTTGATATGGAAAAAGAACTAGAATTTACCCCGCATGAAGGTATATATGGCTTACCTTATGCAGCTAATGCAGCAGGAATTTTATATAATGAGGATATGTTTGTAGAACATGGATGGGAAATACCAGAAACATGGGATGAATTTATAGCTTTATGTGACACAATAGAAGAGGAAGGTATAGTACCAATCTATTTAGGTTTTAAAGATACATGGACATGCCTTGCACCATGGAATGCTTTGGCAGTTGGATTAACAGATTCAGATGTATATAATCAGGTAAATAAGGGAAACACCACTTTTGAAAAAGAATATAAAGAAGTTGCTGAAAAAATGAAGATGCTGCTAAATTATGCTGAACCAAATCCATATGCTTATAGTTATAATGATGCATGTACAGCATTTGCAAGAGGTGAGGCAGCAATGTATACCATTGGAAGTTATGCAGTACCACAAATTAAATCAGTAAATCCAGATATGAATATTAATTCATTTACATTTCCAGCCAATGAATCAAAGGAAGACAATGTACTTAATTCAGGTATTGATCTTAACTTTGCTGTTATGAAAGAAAGCAGTGAGAAAAAAGAAGCAATTTATGAAGTATTAAGTTTTTTATATGAAGATGAAACTATTCAGATTTATTTAGATGATCAAGGAGGAATCACTTGTAAGGAAGGAAATTTCAAGGTTCCTAATGAGATTGGGGGCATGAGAGAGTATATAGAAGCTGGAAAAGTAGCAGATTTTCATGATCATCATTATCCAAGTGAGATGAGTGTAGATGCATTAATTCAGACTTTCTTAATGGATGAAAGTGATGAAGCAGTGGAAACTTTCTTAAAACGTTTTGATTCTGAATGGGAAAGATATAATAGAGATTTAATAAGAAAAGTAAAAGAGTATTATAAGGAGGAGCATAATGAAGAAGAAAATGACAAATAAAGAAAAAACATTCTTAGCAATTATTATACCTGTTGTAATCCTTTTCTTTATATTTAATACATTACCGATGATTAAGGGATTTATATATAGTTTGACAAATTATAAGGGATATGGTTCTTACCAGTTTGTGGGATTTAGAAATTATATAGATTTATTTTCAGATGTCAGAGTAGGAAAAAGTTATTTATTTACTTTTAAATATGCCTTAGTAGGAACAGTTCTTGTAAATGTTTTAAGTCTTATTATGGCCTTAGCATTAAATGCACAAATTCGTTTTAAAAGTGCGTTAAGAGGAATATATTTTGTACCTAATATTTTAGGAGGACTTGTAGTTGGATATATATTTAGTTTCTTTTTTACTTATATATTGCCTGCAGTAGGAGATACATTTAATATTTCATGGCTACAGAATAGTATTTTAGCAAGTGAAAAATATGCATGGATTGCAGTAATAGTTGTAGGAGTATGGCAGGCTGTAGCAATGAATACAATAATTTATATTTCAGGTTTACAAACAGTACCTGAGGAGGTATATGAAGCATCTATGTTAGATGGAGTAAACAAATGGCAACAATTTTGGAAGGTTACTTTTCCTTTAATAATGCCTTTTGTAACAATAAATTTAGTGCTTAGCACAAAAAATATGCTGATGGTCTTTGATCAAATTATGTCTTTAACAAAAGGTGGACCAGCACAGAGCACCGAATCTATATCTTATTTGATTTATCAAAATGGTATGTCAGGTGGGCAATTTGGATTCCAAAGTGCCAATGCAGTGATATTCTTTTTAATTATTGTGGGTATATCACTATTTCAAATGACTGTATTAAATAAAAAGGAGGAGCAACTATAATGAAAAAGATAGGAAAGACAAACTGGCTATTAACCGGTGTACTTATTTTAGGAACTATAACAGTATTCTTCCCTTTATATATGGCATTGATTATTGCTTTTAAGAAACCTAGTGAAATGACTAATGATGTGGCAGGTTCGCTAACACTTCCTGAAAAATTTAGTTTTAGTAACTTTAGTAAGGCCATGGAAGTAACAGATTTTTGGCACTCTTTATCCAACAGTCTTCTGATTACAGTTGTAACTATTATCTTGGCAATATTAATTCACAGTATTGCTGGATATGTTATAGGAAGAAGTATGAATAAGAAAAAGGGGTATAAATTAACATATTTTTATATAGTAAGTGGTATGTTTGTTCCTTTTTCAATCTTAATGATGCCTCTCGTAAAACAAACAGCTCAAATGCATTTAGGAAATCGTGCTGGCGTTATTATTCTTTATTTAGTATTTTATATGCCAATGAATATATTGCTTTATTCAGGATATATGAAGAATATTCCTACAGCTCTTGAAGAAGCAGCGGAAATAGATGGAGCTACTACTTGGAAAACTTATTGGAAAGTTATTTTTCCAATGATGATGCCTATGCATGCAACAGTAGCAATATTAACAGCTCTTGGAACATGGAATGATGTGATGACTCCATTAGTTATTATGTCAGGGACAGGCGAAAATACTCTTCCATTAGCACAATTAAATTTCCAAACACAATTTGGTACAAATTATAATTTAGCATTTGCATCATATATATTAGCCTTAATTCCAATTTTAATTTTCTATATAATTTGTCAAAAACAAATTTTAAATGGAGTTGCTAATGGTGCAGTAAAAGGATAAAGGAGAAGTAATATATGAAACTTAAAAATGAAATTATGTTGATAACTTATGCTGATAGCTTAGGAAAAAATTTAAAGGATTTGCACACGGTATTAGATAAGTATTATAAAGAAGCAGTGGGAGGAGTACACATTCTTCCTTTCTTTCCTTCTTCGGCAGATAGAGGTTTTGCACCAGGGATTCCACAAATATATTATGTGGGAATGTTAGCTGGTGAAAATGATTTAGAGCTTATGGAAAGAACAAAAAATGGACGTGATATTAATAGACATTATTATTCGTTAGAAGAAATAGAAGTTGAGCAAGAGAGACCTGTTGTAAGAAAGTTAAAAGAATTAATGGAATTAAGAAACAATCATCCAGCCTTTAATTTAGATGGAGATATTAAGATTCAGTGTGAAGGCTCAAAAATGAGAATTACTAGATCTTATAATGCTGATAAAATTGTACTTGTAGCAGATTTAATGAACTATGAATTTGAAATTCAATAAGTAGTAAGGGAGAAAGATATATGGCTATTAAAATAGAGAATAGATTATTTCAAATTGAAACAGAGCATACGTCATATCAAATGAAGGTAGATAAGTATGGCGTATTAACCCATCTTTGGTATGGTGCAAAAACTGAATGTTCTATGGATTATTTATTAGATTATCCAGATGTGGGTTTCTCTGGCAATATATATGAAGCAGAAAATCAAAGAACTTATTCACTAAATACATTACCACAGGAATATTCAACTAGCGGTGTTGGGGATTTTCGTATACCAGCTATTACTGTGACCCATGATGATGGTAGTAGGGCGTTAGACTTAAGATACAGTGAGCATAAAATAAGCAGAGGGAAATATAATATTGCTGGTTTACCAGCTGTATATGCAACGGAAGAAGAGGCTGAAACTTTAGAAATAGTGATGGAAGATACAGCTACTAATATTGAAGTAATATTAATGTATGGAGTTCTACCAAAGAAGGATATTATTACAAGAAGTACTGTAATAATCAATAATGGAACTACACCAATTACCATAAATAAGGCTCATAGTTTATGCCTTGATTTACCAGAGGGCAACTGGCAAAGCATTCATTTCCATGGAAGACATGCTATGGAACGTCAAATGGAAAGATGTGAGCTAATTCATGGCATTGAAGAATTCAGTAGTATCAGGGGAACATCAAGCCATCAGCAAAATCCAACTATTCTTTTATGTGAAAAAGAATGTACAGAAACAAGTGGATTTTGTGTAGGAGCAGCCTTAATGTATAGTGGTGGTTTCCAAACACAAATTGAAAAAGATCAATTAAAGCAAGTTCGTGTTGTAATGGGGATAAATCCTGAAACATTTTCTTGGAAGTTAAATGCCAGTGAAAGATTTAATACACCAGAAGTGATATTATCTTGTTCAATGGAAGGAACAGCTAAATTATCACAGCAATTCCATAAGATAATTAGACATAATGTATGCAGAGGAAAATATCAGTTATCTCAAAGACCAATCTTAATTAATAACTGGGAAGCAACTTATTTTGATTTTGATGAAAAGAAAATATTAGATATTGCTAAAGAAGCTTCAAAAATTGGTATTGATATGTTTGTTTTAGATGACGGATGGTTTGGTAAACGAGATTCAGACAATTCAGGCCTAGGTGATTGGTATGTCAATGAAAACAAGATTAAAGGTGGTTTAGCTAATTTAATTTCTAAAATTAATGATTTAGGAATGAAATTTGGTATTTGGTTTGAGCCAGAAATGGTTTCAGAAGATAGTGATTTATATAGAGAACATCCGGAATGGGCCATTAAGATACCAGGAAGAAATCCTATGAGAAGTAGATATCAATTGGTTCTTGATATGTCAAATCCAGAGGTAATTGAATATTTATATAATTCTATTAGTGATATATTAAAAAACAATAATATTGAATATGTAAAATGGGATATGAATAGAAGTATTAGTGATTGGTATAGTACTTGTTTACCAAGCAGTAGACAAGGTGAGCAGCCTCACAGATATATACTTGGCTTATATGAACTGTTGGAAAGATTAATAACTGACTTCCCACATATTCTTTTTGAAGGATGCAGTGGTGGTGGTGGAAGATTTGATGCCGGAATGCTATATTATTCTCCACAGATATGGTGTAGTGATAATACCGATGCTCATGAAAGAACTTTTATCCAGTATGGAACAAGTTTCTTTTATCCAATTTCTACAGTGGGATCGCATGTGTCAGCAGTACCAAATCATCAAACTGGCAGAATAACTTCCCTTGATACAAGAGGAATAGTTGCTATGGCAGGTAGTTTTGGTTATGAGTTAGACTTAAGCACTTTAACTGAAGAAGAAAAAGAGACTATGAAAGAGCAAGTTAAAAAGTATCGTCAGTATCAATTATTAATTCACAATGGAGATTATTATCGTTTGACTAATCCTCATAATAGTAGAATAGCAGCATGGCAGTGGAATGATAATACTAATGGCAATGTTTTAGTGCAAGGAGTTGTTTTTAGAGCTGTAGCTAATATGGTGAGAGATAAAATTAAGCTTATGGGCGTAGATGCTTTAGCAAAATATAAACTTAAAGGTACCGGTGAAATATATTCAGGCATGGCACTGATGACTGGTGGAATTCTTATACCACGTACTACAGGTGATGATGCTGCTTTTGAACTTTTCTTTGAAAAACTAGCCAATGATGAAGAAAAATAATTGGAATAAGAATAGTAAATAAAAAATAATATATTCATAGTAATAAAAAAGAGATGAGGATATGAAAAAGAAAACAATTTTATCTTTAATACTATGTGCAGCAATGATGATTACATGTACGTGTGGTAATTCAAAGGATAAAGAGAGATTTACTCCAGAAGTAAATGAGACAACTGGAGGTGAAGTTATAAAAAATACTCAGCCTGAGGAAAGCACTGAACTTGTATTAGATGAAGAAATGAGTGAGAAAGTAAAAAATTATATCTTTAATGAGCAAAGTGGTTCAGAAGCAACTAAGATTAAATGGAGTTCTACATTTTTAAATGCTGTTGATATAGATAGTTTATATAAACAGTTTGTGGCCAATGGAGGTGAAGTTGAAGATGTAAGTGGGGTTGCAGCATATATAACAGCTAATGCACCTATAGCAGATAATTGGCAGGAAATGTTTGAGAAAGAAATCAATAGTACTTATGGAGAAAAAATAAGTAAAGTAGAATATTTAGAAGGTGACTTGTACACTGCATATGTTATAAAGGATGGAAAAGAAGTACCTTATGTTACAGTAAATGCAAGAACAGGGTATTTTCATGGATAAATAAGAAGCAGCAGTAGAAATACTGCTGTCTTTTATATAGTTTATAACAGAACATAATTTATAATATATAATAAGGTTAAATGATAAAGGATGTGATATGGAGATGGGTTCAAATAAATGTACTTTAAGAAAAGAAATTAAAAATGAAATAGCAAAATACATAGACAATGAATTTATGAATGAAACCATGAAGGAAATTGTTAATTACATAAATACTACTAGTAAAGTTCTAATTGATGATTCTAATTGATAAAATATGATATAATAAATAAAAACTGTAACGAAGAGGTAAATATATGAGTAAAATATTAGTTTTAGCTGAAAAACCTTCAGTAGGAAGAGATTTAGCAAGAGTTTTAAAATGTAATCAAAATAAAGGTTCATATATAGAAGGAAACAAGTATATAATTACTTGGGCAATGGGACACTTAGTTGGACTTATGGATCCAGAAGGGTATGATAATAAATATAAAGAATGGAAGATGGAAACACTGCCAATGCTACCAAAGCATATGAAGCTTACCGTACTTAAAAAAACTGCTAAGCAGTATAATGAAGTTAAAAAGCTTATGAATAGAAGCGATGTTAGTGAAATAGTTATTGCCACAGATGCAGGAAGAGAAGGAGAGCTTGTAGCTAGATGGATTATTGAAAAGGCAGCAGTTAATAAGCCGCTTAAAAGATTATGGATTTCATCACAAACTGACAAAGCTATCTTAGATGGTTTTAAAAACTTAAGGCCTGGTAGAGACTATGACAATCTATATAAAGCAGCTGTTTGTAGAGCAGAGGCAGATTGGTTAGTAGGTTTAAATGTGACTAGGGCTTTAACTTGTAAGCATAATGCTCAATTATCAGCAGGTAGAGTTCAATCTCCAACACTTGCCATGATAGTAAATAGAGAAGAGGAAATTAGAAGTTTTAAGCCTAAAACATATTATACTTTAGGGGCTAATGCCAATGGATATAAATTATCATGGGTTAATAAGGATAATAACTCAAGAATATTTGATGAAGAATTTGCCAAGAAAATTGAAAGTAAGCTAAGAAGTGCTGAAGGGAAAATTGTAAATATAGCAGAAGCTAATAAAAAGAAATACGCGCCAGCTTTATATGATTTAACTGAGCTACAAAGAGATGCTAATAAGATTTGGGGATACTCAGCAAAGCAAACCTTAAGCATAATGCAAAGGCTTTATGAAAATTACAAGATATTAACTTATCCAAGAACTGATTCAAGATATATTACTACTGATATAGTTGCCACCATTCCAGATAGATTAAAGGCTATTGCCATTGGAGAATATAGAGCAACAGCTGATACACTACTTAAAACTAAGATAAATGGTCATAAGGGATTTGTAGATAATTCTAAGGTAAGCGATCACCATGCAATTATTCCTACAGAACAAAAACCTAATTTAGCACTACTTTCTTCAGAAGAAAGAAAAATCTATGATTTAGTAGTTAAGAGATTCTTAAGTGTAATGCTTCCACCATTTGAATATGTGCAAACTACCATTGAAGCTAATGTATCAGGTGAAAAGCTAATAGCTAAAGGTAAAGTTGTTAAATTAAAGGGATGGAAAAAGCTATATGATCATTTAGAGGAGGATAATAGCGAAGAGGATATTAAAGAACAGGTACTTCCACAAGTTAATAAAGGTGATAAAGTTAATTTAACTAAGGTAAAATTAAAGACTGGGCAAACTAAACCGCCGGCAAGATTTACGGAGGCTACACTTTTATCAGCTATGGAAAATCCTCATAAATATATAAATGTAGGAAAAGAGGCAGCTAAAACATTAGGTGAAACAGGTGGACTAGGAACAGTTGCCACAAGAGCTGATATTATTGAAAAGTTATTTAACTCTTTTGTTATAGAAAAGAAAGGTAAAGATATAATACCAACGTCAAAAGGAAAACAACTTATAGAGCTTGTACCAGCAGATTTAAAATCACCACTTTTAACAGCTAAATGGGAAAAACAGCTTGATGAAATAGCTAAAGGTAAGAGAAATGATCATGGATTTATTAAAGATATGAAAAATTACTCTGTAGCTTTAGTTGAAGATGTAAAATCAACAAATTCTAAGTTTGTTCACGACAATAAGACTGGTAAAAAATGTCCTAACTGTGGAAAATACCTTTTAGAAGTTAATGGTAAAAACGGTACAATGAACGTTTGCCAAGATCGAGAATGTGGTTATAGAGAAAGTGTATCTAGAACTACTAATGCAAGATGTCCTGAATGTAAGAAAAAATTAGAAATTAGAGGGCAAGGTGAAGGAAAAATATACGTTTGTACGGGAGCTAATTGTAACTTTAGAGAAAAAGCTTCTTCTTTTGAAAAGAGATTTGATAAAAAAGGAAAAGTAGATAAAAGAGAGACTCAAAGAATCATGGCAAAAATGAAAAAAGAAGCAGAAAAGGAAGCAATGGAGGATAATCCATTTGCAGCTTTACTTGGAAATATGAAATTTGATAACAAGTAACAAAAATAAATATATATAATAATTTATTTATTAACTGAAATCGCTAATAGAAATAAATATAATTATAATCTAATAACAAATAAGTCATATCAAAATTTATTTTGATATGACTTATTTGTTTTATTGTTCTTTTTCCACAATTACAGGAATTATCATAGGTTTTCTTTTAGTTTTTGTATATAGGAATTGTCCAAGTGAACTTTTAATCTTAGATTTAATTGAATACCAATCTACAATATCATTAGCTAGACAGTTTTCTACTTCACGTTCTATTAATGTAGTAGCTTCACTCAATAAATCATTAGAGTCTTTTACATAGACAAATCCTCTGGAAATTATGTCAGGTCCTGAAATGATTTCTTTTGATTCCTTATCTATTGCTAGAACAGCAGTAAGGATACCATCTTGAGATAAGACTTTTCTATCTCTTAATACGATATTTCCTACATCTCCAACACCACTGCCATCAACATAAACAGTTCCAGTATGAATAGATTTTGCTTTTACAGCTTTTTTACCTGTAAGTTCAAGAACATCACCATTATCTAAGAGGAAAATATTTTTTTCGTCCATACCTAAAGATTTTGCCAATTCAGCATGTTCTTTAAGATGTCTATATTCACCATGTACAGGAACAAAATATTTTGGTTTTATCAGAGAATGAATAAGTTTTAATTCTTCTCTACATGCATGACCAGATACATGGACTTCTTCCATGGCATCATAGATAACTTCTGCACCTTTGCTTATTAATATATCAATAAGCTTTGTAATAAGTTTTGTATTTCCAGGAATAGGAGAAGCAGAAATAATTATATAATCTCCTTCTTTTAAACCTATATTTTTATGGCTACCTGATGCTATTCTTGATAAGGCAGACATTGGTTCTCCTTGGCTTCCTGTAGTGATAATAGTAACCTTGTTATCAGGATACTTATGTATATCATCAAGTTTTATAATAGTATTTTTAGGAACTTTTAAGTATCCTAAATCCATGGCAATTTGTGAAATCTTCTCCATACTTCTACCACTAAATGCAACTTTTCTTCCGTATGTTATAGAAGAATTAATTACCTGTTGAACTCTATGTACGTTAGATGAGAAAGTAGCAACTATTACTCTTCCTTTAGCATTTCTAAATAATCTTGTAAGATTTTGTCCAATTATAGTTTCAGATATAGTAAAGCCTTCTCTTGTAGCATTTGTACTATCAGCCATTAATAAAAGAACTCGTCTCTTACCTATTTCAGATATACGTTGTAAGTCGATAACTTCTCCATCTACAGGTGTATAATCTATTTTGAAATCACCAGTATGGAAGATTACGCCTTGAGGAGTTGTTATTGCTAGTGAACATGAATCAGCTATACTGTGACATGTTCTGATGAATTCACAGGCAAAGTGCTCTGTCTTTATAGGTTCCTTTAAGGTAATTTCGTTTAATGAGCAGCTTGATAGCATATTAAATTCAATTAGCTTGCTTTCGATAAGGCTTAAAGTGAATTTACTTGCATAAACTGGAACATTAATTTCCTTTAATATATATGGAAGAGCACCTATATGGTCTTCATGACCATGTGTTATAAAGATACCTTTAACCTTTTCTCTATTTTCTAAAAGATAAGATATATCTGGAATTACTAAGTCTATTCCGTACATCTCATTGTCCGGGAAAGAAAGACCGCAATCAATTACAATTATTTCATCTTCATATTCAATTGCAGTGATATTTTTCCCGATTTCGCATAATCCGCCTAACGGAATTAATTTTACTTTGCTTTTTTTAGTTCTCATATAATCTCCAATTCTTAACGCAATTTATAATAATTATTATTAAAATTTATAATTTTTCCATATTATATTAGTAGTTTAATTATATATAATGGTTTCTAATTAATCAATAAAATTTTATTAACTTAAAATAATATCAACTTAATTATATTATTTTTTTTATTCTATGGAAAAAATTTTTGATAAATGAGGTTGATTTTAAGTATAACATAAAATTAACTATGAAATAAATAAATTTTAATATATAATAGTCATAATTACTTTTATGAAGGTAATCATTGTTTAGGTTTTACAATATACTGATAAGGAGAAATAAGGATGAAGAAAATAATTATGGTTATTATTGTTATATTAGCATTGCTTTGTGCTTTAATTTTAGGAATAGGTGGCAACTATTTATATAATCTTGCTGTGAACCCTAGTGTTTCGAAAGATATGGTTTTTAATTCATCAAAAAATGATGTGGCACAAGAAGAAACTAGTGGTGATGTTACTGAAGAAACAAAAAATTGGCTGGAGGATGAGAGTGGATATAGTGATGTATATATCACGTCAGATGATGGACTAAAGCTTCATAATTATAAGATTATTAATGAATATACCAGTAATAAGTGGGTTATACCAGTACACGGATATACATCTAATGGAGTTGGTATGGCTTTTTATGCAGAGAAATTTTATAATATGGGATATAATGTAATGATTCCAGACTTAAGAGGACATGGAGAAAGTGAAGGAGATTATATAGGTATGGGGTGGGATGATAGAAATGATATCATGAATCTTATAGATTATATAATTGCTGAAGATAGCAAAGCAGAAATAGTACTGTTTGGTGTTTCAATGGGAGCAGCAACAGTGATGATGGTTTCAGGAGAAGAGCTTCCTTCAAATGTAAAAGCGGTTATAGAAGATTGTGGATATACGTCAGCTTGGGATCAATTTGCCTATCAGTTAAAAGTATTGTTTAATTTACCAGAATTTCCAATGATGAATATTGCAGATATTATATGTAAGATAAGAGCAGGGTATTTTATTAGCGATGCTTCAGCAATTAAGCAAGTAAAGAAATCAGTGACTCCAACACTATTTATTCATGGAGATAGTGATAGCTTTGTACCTTTTGAAATGCAGGAAGAATTATATGAGGCGTGTAATGCTGAAAAGGAAAAGGTTGTAATAGAAGGTGCAGCACATGCAAAAGCTTCTTCTACTAATCCAGAATTGTATTGGACAAGTGTAGTTGATTTCTTAGAAAAATATGTGAATAGTTAAAGTTAAGTTGTTATAATTAAGGTGTAAAAATAATTGTGTATACTTTTATGAAAAAATTATTTTTATAATAAAAAAATTATAATATACATTGACATTAATAAAATAAAGATATATTATATTAGTATAATATAAATGAATAGAATTTTAGAAGACAACGGCGTTTTCAAATGTTTAGGTATCTTGTTTTGAGATAGATATCTAAAATATTTGAGGACGCCTTTTTTGTTTGATGGAGGTATTGTAATGAGTAGATTAAATGAAATATTTGGTTCAAATGTATTTAATGATTCTGTAATGAAGGAATGTTTACCAAAGGCTACTTATAAAGCGCTAAAAAAGACTATTGAAGAAGGCAAAGAATTAGAGCTATCAGTGGCAGAGGTTGTAGCTTCAGCAATGAAAGATTGGGCAATTGAAAAGGGAGCAACACATTTTACTCATTGGTTTCAACCAATGACTGGAATTACAGCAGAAAAGCATGATGCATTTATTAATCCAACAGGTAATGGAGAAGTTATTTTAGAGTTTTCAGGTAAAGAACTGATTAAAGGCGAGCCTGATGCATCTTCATTTCCTTCTGGTGGTTTGAGAGCTACATTTGAAGCAAGGGGATATACTGCATGGGATTGTACATCTCCTGCTTTTGTAAAAGATGATACACTTTGTATTCCAACAGCTTTCTGTTCTTATAACGGTGAAGCATTAGATAAGAAAACTCCGCTTTTAAGGTCTATGGAAGCTATTTCAAAGCAAGCGCTAAGAGTGCTTAGAGCGTTAGGCAATACAAACACCAAAAGAGTTATTACTACAGTGGGACCAGAACAAGAGTATTTCTTAATAGATAAAAAATTATATGATCAAAGAAAAGATTTAATTTTAACCGGGAGAACTTTATTTGGTGCTAAAGCTCCCAAAGGTCAAGAACTAGAAGATCATTATTTTGGAACTATTAAAGAAAGAGTTTCAAACTATATGAAAGAAGTTGATGAAGAACTTTGGAAGCTTGGGATATATGCTAAGACTAAGCATAATGAGGTTGCACCAGCACAACATGAATTGGCTCCTGTATTTACTACTACTAATATAGCAACAGATCATAACCAACTTACAATGGAAGTAATGAAGAAGGTAGCATTAAGACATGGTCTTGTATGTCTTTTACATGAAAAACCTTTTGCAGGGGTTAATGGTTCAGGAAAGCATAATAACTGGTCTATGGCTACAGATGATGGAATAAATCTTTTAGAGCCAGGAAAGTCACCGGAAGCAAATGAACAATTCTTGTTATTTTTAGTGGCTGTAATTAAGGCAGTTGATGAATATGCTCCACTTTTAAGAGCTTCAGCAGCTAATGCAGGTAATGATCATAGACTTGGAGCTAATGAAGCACCACCAGCAATAGTGTCTATGTTCTTAGGGGAGCAACTTACTAATATACTAGAGCAAATTGAAAATGGGGACGAGCTTGCAGTAACAACAAATAAAAAGTTAAGAATAGGGGTAGCAACTTTACCAGTTCTTCCTAAAGATGCAACAGATAGAAATAGGACTTCTCCTTTTGCCTTTACAGGAAATAAATTTGAATTTAGAATGTGCCCATCATCAGGTTCAATAGCTGGTCCAAACTTTATTCTTAATACTATAGTGGCGGAAGTACTTTCAGAATTTGCTGATAGGCTTGAAAGAGCACATGATATAGAATCTGAAGTTAATGACATAATTATTGAAACTGTTAAGAAGCATAAAAGAATTATCTTTAATGGCAATGGATATTCTGAGGACTGGATTGAAGAAGCGGCAAAAAGAGGACTTCCTAATATAGCAACAACAGTTGAAGCAATAAAGTCATTGTTAGATAAAAAAAATATTGAAGTATTAGAAAAACACAAGGTGCTTACAAGGGAAGAGGTTCATTCAAGATATGAAATAATCTTAGAAAACTATAGTAAGACAATTAATATTGAAGCATTGACTATGCTTCAAATGATTAAGAGAGAGATATTACCAGCAGTAATAAATTTTGCAGGAAAACTAGCTAAAGGAATTAATGAAATGAAATCTACTGGATTATCACTTAGATTAAATTGTCAAGATGAACTTTTAGAAAAAATATGTATTTTGACAAATAGTGTCGATGAAAAGGTAAAAGTCCTTGAAAATGTTCTTATTAAGGTTGAAGGTATTGAAGAAAGTTATGAACAAGCATATGCTTATAAGTCTGAAGTTGTTGTAGCAATGGATGATTTAAGAGAGGATATTGATGCTCTTGAAACAGTAGTAGGAAAAGAGTATTGGCCTTTACCAACTTATACAGATTTATTATTCAGCATTTAGTTAAAACGTAGATAGAATTTATCTGAAATTTTTATGAATTCCATCATTGGTATAGATATATTTGATATAACTATACCAATGATGGAATTTTATATTCTGTAATAAAATTTAAAAAAATTAAAATATTACAGAATAGAATGTCTAAAAATGCCATAAGATATTAATGTTGCTTGATATTATAAGATATACATAATATAATGAATAATGATATGAAACCAACAGAGGGGGAAGAACATGAAAACAAAAGGCAGAAGTACAATACTGTTTATACTATCCTTTATTGTTATAATCTTTTTAGCATTTGCAGGTTTTAAAGGTTTTGAAATAGGTGGATGGGAAGTTAAAAATTTTGAAAAAAGTATCACTAAAGGACTAGACTTACAAGGTGGAGTATCTGTCCTAATGGAAATAAAAAATGAAAATGTTAGTGCTGAAGATTTAGAAAAAACTCGTGAATTAATTGACTTAAGAGTTAATAAATTGGGTGTTGCCGAAACTACAGTTATCACAGAAGGAAGCAACAGAATAAGAGTAGAAATTCCAGGACAATATGATTCTAAACAATTAGTTGACAGTTTATCTGCTACTGGCGAATTAACATTTAAAGATTCAAATGGAAATGTTGTTATAAGCGGTTCAGATATTGAAAGTGCAAGTGTAGTTATGGATAACCAAACTAATAAACCAGTAGTATCATTAAAGCTTAATGCAGAAGGAAAAAATAAATTTGCACAAGCAACAGCTGCAAATATTGGTAAAACAATAAGTATTTATATGGATAATGAATTAATATCAAAACCAAAAGTTCAAAGTGCAATAACAGATGGTGAAGCTATAATATCTGGTAGTTCAAATGTTGAAGAAGCTAAAACATTAGCAAGTTTAATCAATGCTGGAGCATTACCAGTAAGTATAGAAGTGGCATCAATTAGTAATGTTGGAGCTCAATTGGGGGAAGAAGCTTTACCTAATGCTATTAAAGCAGGGGTTATTGGTATAGCAATTATCTTTATATTCATGATTGTATACTATAGAGTTCCAGGAATTATTGCTTCAATGGCATTAACTTTGTATACAACATTAGTGCTTTTAATATTTGCAGAAAATGGTGTTGCACTTACATTACCAGGAATTGCAGCATTCTTGCTTACAGTTGGTATGGCAGTAGACGCTAATGTACTTATATTTGAAAGAATAAGAGAAGAATTAAAGAAGGGATTATCAGTAAAAACAGCAGTTGATAAAGGATTCCATAATGCATTATCTTCAATTTTGGATTCAAATATCACTACTATAATAGCTGGTTTAGTTCTTTACTATATGGGAACTGGAACTGTAAAAGGATTTGCAGTTACATTAATGATTGGTATAGTGGTAAGTATGTTTACAGCGTTAGTTGTAACAAAGACATTAATGAAATTAGGAGTTAACATGGGATTGTTAAAAACTCCAGCTCACTTTAGAGTAAAGAGGGGGTAAGAAAATGATAAAAATTGTAGAAAAGAAGAAAATATGGTTTTCAATATCCCTTACAGTAATATTATTAGGATTAGTTTTATTATTCACTAGAGGGTTAAATTTTGGAATAGATTTTAAAGGAGGAACTAAGCTACAGATAGAGCTTGGGGAAAAGCTTGATACAGCAGCACTGGATGAAATCATAAAAAAATATGATTCATCCGCATCTTGTAAAATTGTTAATAATACTCAGTATGAAATAAAATCAACAGCATTAGATGAAACAACAACTTCGGAACTTTTAAAAGAAATTAAAGAAACTTTTGGACTTGATGATACAGCATTGGTAGAGCAAAATCAAATAGGGGGTGCTGTTGGTAAGGAACTTACTAGAAAATCATTAATTGCAGTTGGAATATCATGTATAGCAATGCTTATTTATATAGCTATAAGATTCCAACTTGCTTTTGGTGTTGCAGCAATCATCGCTTTATTACATGACGTTCTTGTAACACTAACTGTATATTTAGTTTTCGATATAAATGTAAATACTCCATTTATTGCAGCGATGCTTACAATTGTAGGTTATTCAATCAATGATACAATTGTTGTATTTGATAGAATAAGAGAAAACTCAAAAGGTATGAGAAGATCAAACTACACTGAAATAGCTGATAAGAGTATTAATCAAACTTTATCTAGATCAATTAATACATCTTTAACAACATTAGTAATAATTGGTGCTGTAAATGTATTTGTGCCAAGTGTAAGAGAATTTGCTTTCCCATTATTTATTGGTATTGCAGTAGGAGCATATTCATCAATATTTATAGCATCACCATTATGGGTATTAATTAAGGAAAAAAAGAATAAGCATAATGCAGCAAAAGTAACTTAAGGTAATTTACAAAAAGCAGTCGTTCAAATGAATGGCTGCTTTTATTGCGAAAATAGTAGATAAATAGTATATAAGTAAGAAAGTTGGGAAAAAATTATTTTTTTATATAAAACATTTGTAAAGTTCATTAATATACATTATAATATAACTGTTTTCTTAAATATTGTGGAGGAGTTTGTCATGCGTAAGTTTTGGGAAAGTATATATAGTCCAAATTACATAAGTGGATATAATCCCTTTTTACTTAAAGATATGAATAGAGCAATTGAGCGAATGGTATCAGCAATAAATACTAGAGAAAAAATTGTTTTATATGGGATACCGAATGTAGATGGATTATGTGCTATTTCATCCCTTATACTGGTTTTGAAATATTTAAATGCAGATATTGAATATGTAGTCCATGATGATTCTTCGGGAAATTCAAAAATCAATTGTCAAGATATAGTGAATAATGTTCATTTTTTAGGTGGAGAGTTACTTATAAATTTAGGAATAGATTTAAATTCAAAAGAAGAAGAAGAATTATGCAAAAATCTTGGAATTGATATTATTTCAATTGAGAATAAAAATATAAATACTGATAAAGAATACATATATATAAATCCATGTCAAAAAGGATGTCAATATAGATATAAAAATTTATCTATAAGTGGACTAACATTCAAATTAATGCAGGCTATTGCAATTTATTATAATATAAAAAGTATAAATAAGTATTTAGATTTGATTTTGATTGGAGAAAAATGGGCTAATGTACCATTGAAGGGTGAAAATGGTGTAATATTAAAAGAAGGAAAGAAATTTTTAATAAATACCAATAACTATGGGTTAAGAGCAATAATGGATGCATATGATACTGTTGAAATAGATGATGAATTTATTTGTAAGATAACGGATGTAATTACACCAACAATAAATGTAGTTACAATGATGGATAATGCTCGTATTATAATTGAATTATTAATAACAAATAAAAAGGAACGAGCACAACAAATTACAAAGTATTTAAATAAATCCAGAGAGAATATATAATTATGTATATATAAATATTAGTGATAATGGAGGAAGATTATATGGATCTTAAAGAAAAGATAAGAGTCATTGAAGGGTTTCCTAAAGAAGGAATAAGTTTTAAGGATATTACTACTTTAGTAGCTGATGGAGAAGCATTTAAAGAATCAATAGATAGAATAGCAGAACATTTAAGAGATAAAAATGTAGATGTAATATTAGGACCAGAAGCTAGAGGGTTTATCTTTGGAGTGCCTGTAGCATATGCTTTAGGTGTAGGATTTGTTCCTGTAAGAAAGAAAGGAAAATTACCAGCAGAAACAGTTTCTGTGGAGTATTCATTAGAATATGGTGTTGACGTCTTAGAAATTCATAAAGATGCTATAAAAAAAGGGCAAAGGGTAGCTATAGTTGATGATTTATTAGCTACAGGAGGAACTGTTGATGCAGTTGCTAAGCTTGTTGAAAAAGTAGGGGCTGAAGTTGTAGCACTAGATTTTGCTATTGAACTTACTGAATTAAGAGGTAGAGATAAATTAGAAGGTTATGAAATTATGTCATTAGTACAATATGATGTGTAATTTTATTGAAAATAAATGAATTATAATATATAATATTAATAAAAAAATGGCTGGTTAGTTAACCAGCCATTGACTTTAGAGTAATAAATTTATCTTAAGGAGATAAATCTTAATGTTAGAGATGTTAGTAAAAAAAATTAAAGAAAACTGTGTAAATATTAATATGGATATGGTAAATAAAGCTTTTAATTTAGCTTTTGAAGCCCATAAGGAACAAAAGAGAGATTCTGGTGAGCCATACATAATACATCCAATAGAAGTTGCTACTATTTTGGCAGAATTAGGAATGGATACAAGTACTATTGTAGCAGGGCTTTTACATGATGTTATCGAAGACACTGAATATACTTATGATGATATAAAAAAAATATTTGGTGAAGAAGTAGCTAATTTAGTTAGTGGAGTAACTAAAATAACTAAGATGGAATATAAGTCTAAAGAAGAACAGCAAGCAGATAATTTTAGAAAGATGCTTCTTGCTATGGCTGATGATATTAGAGTAATAATAATCAAATTGGCTGATAGACTACATAATATGCGAACACTTAAGTATAGGAAAAAAGAAAAACAAAAGAAAACTGCTATGGAAACGTTAGATATTTATGCACCACTTGCACACAGACTAGGGATTTCTAAGATTAAGTGGGAACTAGAAGATTTATCTTTTAGATACATTCATGAAGAAGAATATTATGACTTAGTTAAGCAAGTTGCAGAAAAAAGAGCAGAAAGAGAAATATACATTAAAAATATTATTGAAGAGATGTATAATAAGCTTGAAGAAGCTGGAATTGACTCAGATATTGATGGTAGACCAAAGCACTTTTTCAGTATATATAAGAAAATGGTCAATAAAAATAAGAGCATAGAGCAAATATTTGATTTGACAGCCATAAGAGTTCTTGTAAACACTGTGAAAGATTGTTATGAAGTCTTAGGTATAGTCCATACAATTTATAAGCCTATTCCAGGAAGATTTAAGGATTATATAGCAATGCCTAAACCTAATATGTATCAATCACTTCATACAACAGTAATTGGTCCACAAGGAAAGACATTTGAAATTCAAATAAGAACTTTTGAAATGCATAGAACAGCAGAATATGGTATTGCTGCACACTGGAAATATAAAGAAGGCGATAACAATAGTGAAATTAAGGAAAAGAACTTTGAAAGCAAGCTAGTATGGCTTAGAGATATGCTTGAATTCCAAAAAGAAACAGCAGATGCAGAGGAATTTATTGAAGGGTTTAAAATAGATTTATTTACTGATGAAATCTTTTTATTTACTCCAAAAGGTGTAGTTATTGATTTGCCAAATGGAGCAACACCAATTGATTTTGCTTATAGAATACATACTGATATAGGTAATAAATGTGTAGGGGCAAAAGTTAATGGTAAAATAGTACCTTTAGATTATAAGCTTAAAACTGGAGAAATTGTTGAAGTATTAACGTCAAATAATGCAAAAGGCCCTAATATAGATTGGCTTAATATTGCTAAAAGTAATCAGGCTAAAAGTAAGATAAGATCTTGGTTTAAAAAGTCTAAGAAGGAAGAAAACATCAGTAAAGGAAAAGAAGTATTTGAAAAAGAACTTAAGAAACAAGGTGTTCATTTTGCAGATATTGCAAAAGGGGAAACTTATGAAAAGTTTGTTAAGAGAAATAATATTAATTGTATGGATGACTTATATGCTTTGATAGGTCTTGGAGTAATTTCAGCATCGTCTTTTATATGGAAGCTAAAAGATGAAAATAAAAGTAAAGATGAAAAGGTTATTGAGGAAAATACAAACAAAATTATTGAGGAAAATATTTTTAAGGCAAAAAGAAAAACTGTTGATAATACAGTAGGAATTACCGTAAAAGGTGTTGACAATATAATGATAAGATTTGCGAAATGCTGTAATCCAGTTCCAGGTGATGATATAATGGGGTATATTACCAAGGGAAGAGGGGTTTCTGTACATAGAGCAGATTGTGGAAACTTAAAAAGCTTGATCATGGAAGATGGAGCTAAAGTAGTCGATGTTTCTTGGGGCAGTTCAAATGGAAGAGCTTATATTGCTGAAATACAAGTTAAGGCTGAGGATATAGGTGAATTACTTACTGATATAATGGGAGTAATATCAGAGCTTAATCTTCAACTTAATGCTGTAAATGCAAAATCAGCTAAAGGTAGAATAGCATATGTTAATATAAAAGTTAAAATAGATTCAGTGGATATTTTAAAGAATCTTATGAGAAAGATAAGACATCTTAAAGGCGTTATTGATGTATATAGAGTAAATAATTAAAGGAAGAAAAATATGAGAGCAGTAGTACAAAGAGTTACAAGTTCTAAAGTAGTGGTGGACGGAAAAATTGTAGGATCTATTAATAAGGGAATCAATGTGCTTATTGGAATAAGCTGTGATGACAATGAAGGAGATTTAAAATATATCAAAGATAAAATAATAAATTTAAGGATTTTTGAAGATGAAAACTTTAAGATGAATAAATCTTTAATGGATATTGGTGGAGAAATGCTTGTGATTTCACAATTTACCTTATATGGAGACTGTAGAAAAGGTAGAAGACCTAATTTTATGGCTGCTTTAGGTGGAGAAGAATCAAAAAAATTATATGATAAATTTATTTTAATGCTTAAAGAATATGGTATAAAAGTTGAAACAGGAATTTTTGGAGCTGATATGAAAGTTGACATTCAAAATGATGGACCTGTTACTATACTATTAGATAGCAAAAAGAACTTTTAGTAAAAGGGATGGTGTTTTGTATGATAATTAAGACTTTTCCTGTAGGGATGCTTCAGGAGAATTGCTATATAATAATAAATGAAGAAGTAAACGAAGCTGTTACTGTTGATCCAGGTGATGAGGGAGAGAGACTTATTGCCAATATAGAAAGACTAGGTTGTAGCTTAAAAGCGATCTTATTAACTCATGGTCATGCAGACCACGTAGGGGCAGTTGTTGATTTAAAAAATAAATTCAATGTGCCTGTTTATATAAATGAAAAGGAAATACTTTGTATGCAAAATGATAATACTGTGTTTGGTAAATTACCAGAGTGTTATGATTTTATAAAAGATGGAGATGAATTGGCAATTGCAGGATTGAAAATCAAATGTATCCACACTCCAGGACACACTTTAGGAGGAATGTGCTTCCTAATAGATAATGAACTATTTACTGGTGATACATTGTTCCAAGGAGCTGTTGGAAGAAGTGATTTTTATGGAGGAAACCATGTTGAGCTTATTAACAGTATAAATGAAAAGCTTATGATACTTGATAAAAAAATAAATATATATCCAGGACATGGACCAAGTTCAACTTTAATGTATGAAGCAATGAGAAACCCTTTTTTACAAGATGATTTGTTTTAAACAAAGGAGAAGAAATGGAAATTAAAATAACGTTAAATGACCATAAATATAGATATGATGTTTATCAAATGTTTAATATATATTTTGCCTTAGATGAGCTGAAATTTGTGGAAGATGGTGAATATATAATTAATATTGAAGAAAATAAAATAGTCTTTGCTTTTAAGGAATACTGTAAGGAAAGATTAATTGGTGAAAATATAAAAGAAGATATTAAAAAGGTAGTATTTGAATCTTTAAAGGATATTACAGGCGAAGAATATCCTTGGGGAATACTTGTAGGAATTAGGCCATCTAAAATTGCTTTAAAATACTTAAATGAAGGAAAAAGCAATGAAGAAATAATAGATATTTTCAAGGAAAAACATTTAGCAGCAAGAGAAAAAGCAGAGCTATGTATTGAAGTGGCTAAAGCGGAGGAAAGTTTCGTAAATAAAGATGAAAAGAAAATAGCTATTTATGTTGGGATGGCATTTTGCCCTACAAGATGCTTCTATTGTTCATTTGCAGCTAACCCAATAATGGGCAACAAAAAGATGGTAAATCCATATCTAGAAGCGATTACAAAAGAAATAAGAGCAATGAAAGAATATGTTAATCTTAAAGGGTTAGCAATTGAATCAGTATACTTTGGTGGAGGTACTCCTACTGCAGTAAATAATGATGAGTTTGAAGAAATAATGTCAGAAGTTTATGATGCTTTTGTGAAAGATAAGAAACTTGTGGAATTTACTGTGGAATGTGGAAGACCTGATAGTATAACAAGAGAAAAACTTTTAACAATGAAAAAATTTAATGTTACAAGAATAAGCATTAATCCTCAAACAATGAATGACGATACATTAAAGATGATTGGAAGAGGACATGACTCTGCTAGTGTTATTGAGAAGTTCAATATGGCTAGAGAAATGGGCTTTGATGATATAAATATGGATATGATTATAGGACTTCCAGGAGAAGGTATCAAAGAAGTTAAGCATACTAAGGATGAAATACTTAAGCTTCATCCAGATAGTCTTACAGTACATGGACTATCATTAAAAAGAGCATCAATTCTTTATGAAAACTTCATACTTAAAAAGGGTATCCAAGTGAAAAAGCAAAAGGAACTGGCAGATATGTATGAAGAAAGTAGAATTTTAGCTTCAGAGCTAGGATTAAAGCCATATTATATGTATAGACAAAAAAATATGATAGGTAACATGGAGAATTTAGGGTATTCTAAAAAGGGAAAGGAATGTATTTATAATATTCAAATGATTGAAGATAAACAAACAATCATAGCACTAGGAGCAGATGCTGTTACTAAAGCTGTATTTTTAAAAGAAGATAGAATTGAAAGGTTTGGTAATGCAAAGGATCTTAGAGAATATATTAGTAGAATTGATGAAATGATTGAAGGTAAAATTAAGTTATTAGATAGCCTATATAAATAATAAGAGGATTTTTTATGGACAAAAACATATACACAGTGTGTAGATATGATAAAAGGAGGAATAGTGTAAATGGAAGTTCAAGCACCAAAAGGTACCAAGGATATGTTACCACAAGATGCGTATAAATGGCATTTTGTTGAAAATAAATTTAGAGAAATAGCAAAGTTTTATGGGATGAGAGAAATCAGAACGCCAATGTTTGAGCATACTGATTTATTTTCAAGAGGTGTAGGAGATACAACTGATATAGTACAAAAGGAAATGTATACTTTCAATGATAAAGGAAATAGAAGTATTACTTTAAAACCAGAAGGTACTTCGCCAGTAGTAAGAGCATTTATTGAAAATAGACTATTTAATGAGGCACAGCCTACAAAGCTTTATTATGCAATACCATGCTTCAGATATGAAAATGTGCAAAAGGGAAGACTAAGACAGTTCCACCAATTTGGAACAGAAGTTTTTGGTTCTAAAGAGCCATCAATGGATGCTGAAGTAATAGCTTTTGCCATGGAATTTTTAAAGGGCCTTGGTTTAAAAAGCCTAAGCTTAAACATAAATAACTTAGGATGTCCTAACTGTAGACCTAAGTATAATGAAGCATTAAAGAAATTCTTAGAAGAAAACTATGATGATTTATGTGGATTATGTCAAAGTAGATTTGACAAAAATCCAATGAGAATTTTAGACTGTAAGAACAAAAATTGTGGTGAAATTACAAAAAATGCACCGATAATATTAGATTATATGTGTGAAGAATGTGATAGTCACTTTGCTGAAGTTAAGAAATATTTAGATATATTAAATATACCGTATACAGTAGATCCAGGAATAGTTAGAGGATTAGATTACTATACAAAGACTATTTTTGAAATATTAAATGATGATTTTACTGTTTGTGGTGGAGGAAGATATGATAGACTTATAGAGCAACTTGGTGGTCCAGAAATGCCGGCAGTAGGCTTTGGTCTTGGAATAGAGAGACTTCTACTTACACTTAAAAATGAAGGTATTGAAATTCCAAGTGAAGGATTATATGATTTATATGTAGGAGCTAGAGGAGAAGAAGGAAAGCTTGCATCATTTAAGCTGGCAAATACTTTAAGAACTAGAGGTATAAAAACTGAAATAAATCATATGGGAAGAAGCTTAAAGGCAGAAATGAAGTACGCTAATAAAATTGGAGCTAAGTTTACTGTAGTTTTAGGTGATGATGAGCTTCAAACTGGAAATGCAAAGCTTAAGAGAATGAGTGATGGTGAGCAGTTTGAAGTGAATTTAAACAATATAGAAGAAATAGTAGCAATACTAAATAGTTAGGAGGAGTTTATAATGGGTGAGGCACTAGGTGGCTTAAAAAGAACTATGATGTGTGGTGAACCTAGAGAAGCAAACATAGGAAGTAAGATTACTCTTATGGGATGGGTTCAAAGAAATAGAAAGCTTGGAGGTCTTGAATTTATAGACCTTAGAGATAGAACTGGAATAATGCAAATTGTTTTTGGTGAGGAAATAAATGTTGAAAGCTTTGAAAAAGCTAAAAGCGTTAGACCAGAATACTGTATAGCTGTTACTGGAGAAGTTGTTAAGAGACAATCTCCTAATGAAAATATGCCAACAGGAATGGTTGAGTTATTATGTGAAGAAATAAAAATTCTTTCAGAATCAGATACTCCACCTATATATATAAAAGAAGATTTAGATGCAGCAGAGAATATAAGATTGAAATATAGATATTTAGATCTTAGAAGGCCTGATATGCATAAAATATTTGCTATAAGAAGCAAAACTACTAAAGTAATAAGAGATTATTTAGAAGAAAATAATTTCTTAGATGTTGAAACTCCAGTTTTAGGAAAATCAACACCAGAAGGTGCAAGAGATTATTTAGTACCATCAAGAAACTATCAAGGAAAATTTTATGCACTTCCACAATCACCACAATTGTATAAGCAACTATTGATGATGTCTGGCTTTGATAGATATTATCAAATAGCTAAATGCTTTAGAGATGAAGATTTAAGAGCTAACAGACAACCAGAATTTACTCAAGTAGATATGGAATTAAGCTTTGTAGAGCAAGATGATGTAATGGCATTAAATGAAGGTTTAATTGCTAGAGTATTTAAGGAAGTAGTAGGAGTAGATGTACAATTACCAATAAAGAGAATGACATTTAATGAAGCTATGGAGAAATACGGTAGTGATAAACCAGATTTAAGATTTGGTATGGAAATCACAAATATTACTGAAGCTGTTAAAGATATGGACTTTGTAGTGTTTAAATCAGCTATAGAAAATGGTGGTTCTATTAGAGCATTATGCTTAAAAGGTGGAGCATCACTTGGAAGAAAACCAATTGATAAATTAGGAGAATTTGTTAAGACTTATAGAGCAAAAGGTCTTGCATGGATTCAATTAAAAGAAGAGGGAGTTAAATCTTCTTTAGCTAAATTCTTAACAGATGAGGTAACAGAAAACATAGTTAAAACTATAGGAGCTGAAACTGGTGATGCAATATTCATCGTTGCAGATAAAGATTCTGTTGTATTACAAAGTTTAGGTGCATTAAGATTAGAACTTGCTAAGCAATTTGATTTAATAAAAGATAAAAATGAATTTAACTTTACTTGGGTTACTGAATTCCCATTCTTTGAATACAGTGAAGAAGAAGAAAGATTTAAAGCTTGTCACCATCCATTTACATCACCAATGGATGAAGATTTAGAATTTGTTGAATCTGATCCAGCTAGAGTTAGAGCTAAAGCTTATGATTTAGTATTAAATGGTGAAGAACTAGGTGGAGGGTCTATCAGAATTCATGATTCTGCCATCCAAGAAAGAATGCTTAAAGCATTAGGATTCACTGAAGAAAGAGCTTGGGAATCATTTGGATTCTTATTACAAGCACTTAAATTTGGAGCACCACCACACGGTGGATTAGCATTTGGTTTAGATAGAATGATAATGTTCTTAGCTGGAACTGAAAATATTAAGGATGTTATTGCTTTCCCTAAAAACCAAAATGCCTTCTGTTATTTAAGTGAGGCACCAAACGTAGTTGATGAAAAGCAAATTGAAGAATTAGGATTAGTAATTGATAAAAAAGAAGAAGAATAATTTTAAACGGAGCTATTGCTTTAAAGGCATAGCTTCTTTATTTTATCCTTAAGCATAAAAATAATATATTTGCAAAAAATATTAATAAGCTTTTTTATGCTAAAACTTAGGAGGGATTATAATGAAGAACAGTTCTATGAATAAGATGAAGAAAGCCATGAAGAAGAACATGAAAAAAAGTAATGTATTAGTTGAAATGGCAGAAGACTTTAAAGATTTAATTACCGATGCTAAAATATATAAGAAATTAACTAAAAAAAAATAATATGTTTTTTTGACCATGGCCCTAGAAAATCTAGGGCTATATTTATTAATTGATTTTTTATTGATTTGTAAATTTAATAAAAAATGATACAATATAACCTATATAGTTAAGTGTAGGAGTGAAAGAAAATGGATAATGATAAATATAGAAAAGATATTTCAAACAGACTTAAGAGAATTGAGGGGCAGGTTAAGGGAATACAAGGTATGGTAGAAAAGGATGCTTGTTGTGATGATATACTTATTCAGATTTCAGCTATAAGATCTGCTATTAATAAAGTTGGTAGTATGATGATAGAGCATTATGCAAATAATTGTATGGGTGTTGAAAAAGATAGTATTGAAGAAGCGAGAATAAAAAAGCTCGTTAAAACTATAAATACATTTATAAAATAATGATGAATTATATAAATATAGTTCATCATTATTTTATATTATTAAATCATTAATGCTTATTGCTGATTAAAGCGCTTACTGGAATGATTTCTTTTAACTCTGAAAATAAGTGAAGTAATGGTGGATATAAAAATTACACCTAAAGCAAGAGTACCAGCATTAGCTAAGGTATTTATTCCTAAATGAACAGCATTTTGTAGGTCACCATTAATGGTAGCAAGCATTGTATAGTACATGCCGCTTCCAGGAACTAACGGAAATAACGCACAAATTACAAAAGAAGTAACCGGAGTTTTAAAGATTCTAGCTAAAACTTCGCTATATGTACTAAATACTAAAGCTGAAATGAATAATGAGGAAACTTCGCTTAGACCTAGTGATAGCGGTAAGGAATAGCAATACCAGCTTAGTCCTCCTCCTAAGGCGGCAAAAAGAAGCTTTTTACCTTTTATATTAAAAAGTATTCCAAAACCAAAGGTTATTATAAATGAAACAAAAGACATACGTAATAACATATTAAATACCTCCTAGAACTCTCATACAAATACTTAAACCTGCACCTGTACCTACTGCAATAGAAATAGCAATGAAAAATGCTTCAGCTGCTCGTGTAAGGCCAGAAACCAAATCACCTGCTATAGTATCCCTTATGGCATTAGTAATGGCAAGACCAGGCACTAGAAGCATTATAGAGCCAATGATAGTTTGATGTATACCACTAGCAAGACCAAGCTTTTGTAGAATTACTGCTAAAATGGCAGTAAGGGCACCTGAAATTACATTAATAAAGAAAAAGTTTATTCTAAGTTCGTTGCCTTTTAGAGTAATAAGCCTAATTAATAGCCCTATAATAAAGGCTGAAAACATATCTTTTATTGTGCCACCAAAAAGGATTGCACATGAGCCAGCACCAAAAGCCGAAAAGAATAATGTCACCATAGATGAATATCTTTCCCCTTCATTTATTTTTATGAGCTCTTCTTTAAATTGATCAACAGTTAGATTTCTACTTAGAATATTTCTAGACAAGTCATTTACCTTATCTATTTTGTTCAAATCAACTGTTCTGCTGACCACTCTTTTAGTTAAGGAGTATATTTCTCCTTTATGTAATATAGAGGTCATTATTCCAGTAGGAGTAACAAAGCTTTCTGCTTGTTCCGCTCCAAAGGTTTTGCAAATTCTCAAAATAGTATCTTCTACACGATAAGTTTCTCCGCCACTTTCCAAAATAATTTGACCTGCAAATGTTGCAACTTGTAAAATTTCGTTCATGGTTTTATCTCCTATTGTTTTTTTATAACTATATGTATTATAACATATAAAATAAATAGGTAATATATATAAAAATATAGTTGAATATATTATTGATTATATTTATAATTTTAATAAAATATAAAAAATGGGGTGAAAATATGGATTTTAAAAATTTAGTAAAAGTTGATGAAGAGATTTATAGTTTAGTTGAAAAAGAACTAGAAAGAGAGCAAGATGGTATTGAGCTTATTGCATCAGAAAATTTTGCATCAGAGGCAGTAATGGAAGCAATGGGATCATATTTAACAAACAAATATGCAGAAGGGTATCCAAGTAAACGTTATTATGGCGGTTGTCAAGTAGTTGATGAAGTTGAGGAACTAGCGATAGAAAGAGCTAAAAAGATTTTTGGAGCAGAACATGCAAATGTACAACCACATTCAGGGTCACAAGCAAATATGGCAGTATACTTTACAATATTGAAGCCAGGGGATACTGTATTAGGAATGAACTTAAGCCATGGTGGACACCTTACTCATGGTTCAGCTGTTAACTTCTCAGGGAGATTATATAACTTTGTTTCTTATGGAGTTAATAAGGAAACTGAAAGGATAGATTATGAGGAAGTAAGAAGGCTAGCATTAGAATATAAACCTAAACTTATAGTAGCAGGAGCCAGCGCATATTCTAGGATAATAGATTTTAAAAAGTTAAAGGAAATCTGTGATGAAGTAGCAGCATATTTTATGGTTGATATGGCCCATATAGCAGGACTTGTAGCAACAGGAGCACATCCTTCACCAGTACCATATGCAGATTTTGTTACTTCAACAACTCATAAGACACTGAGAGGACCTAGAGGTGGACTTATATTATGTAAGGAAAAGTATGCAAAAGCATTAGATAAAAATATTTTCCCAGGTATTCAAGGGGGACCGTTAATGCATACTATAGCTGCAAAAGCGGTATGCTTCAAAGAAGCACTTCAGCCAGAATTTAAGGAATATATAGATAGAGTAGTGAAAAACTGTAAGGTATTAGCAGAAGAATTAGTAAAATATGATTTTAAATTAGTATCTAATGGAAGTGATAACCACTTAATTCTTATTGATTTAAACAATAAGGATATAACAGGAAAAGATGCAGAAAAGCGTTTAGATAGTATTGGAATAACAGTGAATAAGAATACTGTGCCAAATGAAACAAAGAGTCCATTTGTTACTTCAGGTATAAGAATAGGAACAGCAGCTGTAACAACTAGAGGCTTTGATGAAGAGGATATGAAAGAAGTGGCAGCTTTAATAAATGATGCAATAGAAAATAAGGATGAAGACTTATCATCATTAAAAAATAGAGTAAAAGCATTATGCAGTAAGCACCCTTTATATTAATAATGATATAAGCATAGGAGGAAACAATGAAATTAATTTCTTGGAATGTAAATGGATTAAGAGCATGTGTACAAAAGGGATTTTTAGAATATTTTAATAGTGTTAATGCAGATGTGTTCTGTATTCAAGAAAGTAAGCTTCAGGAAGGTCAAATAGAACTAGATATTCCAGGTTATGAGCAATATTGGAATTATGCAGAGAAAAAAGGATATTCAGGAACAGCAATATTTACAAAGAAAAAACCTTTAAGTGTAAAATATGGTCTTGGAATTGAAGAACATGATCATGAAGGTAGGGTAATTACCTTAGAGTTTGAAGATGAATATGTTATAACTGTTTATACTCCTAATTCACAAAATGAACTGGCTAGACTTGATTATAGAATGAAGTGGGAAGATGATTTTAAAGAGTATTTAAAAGAACTTTCAAAAAAGAAGTCAGTAATCGTATGTGGAGATTTAAATGTAGCACATAAGGAAATAGACTTAAAGAATCCTAAGACTAACCGAAAAAATGCAGGATTTACAGATGAAGAAAGAGAAAAGCTTACTGATTTATTAAAGGCAGGCTTTATTGATACATTCAGATATTTTAAGCCAGATGTTACAGGGATTTATTCTTGGTGGTCATATAGGTTTAATTCAAGAAAGAATAATGCTGGATGGAGAATTGATTATTTCCTAGTATCAGAAGATATGAAGGATAGATTGGTTTCAGCAGATATACACACAGAAGTTCTTGGCTCAGATCATTGTCCAGTAGAACTAGTAATAGAATAATTTACTCAAAATAGACATAAGCTAAAATTTAGTTTATGTCTATTTTTATGGAAAATGTCAATGGAACGAAAGAAAAAAGTATAAAAAAACATATTTTGTTGAAACTATGTAATAAGTAGAGGATTTTGAAAAAATTAAGGAGGTATAAGTGATGTATTGGATAATTAGGGGAGAAGGAAATGGAGTATGCATAAAAAATCTTATGAAACTCATAATAGTTTTGGCTTTGGTTATAGTAAGTACTAGCTCTCTTTTTACATATGCCTATGAGCCTACAAAAGCTTCTAATGAAAATGTTAATAATAATTTTAAAGTATGTATTGATCCAGGTCATCAAGCTAAATATGATTCTAGGGGGGAGCCAGTGGCACCTGGAAGCAGTACAAAGAAAGCTAGAGTGTCAGCAGGTACAAAAGGAGTTGCCACTAAGAAGAATGAGTATGAAGTAAATTTGGAAGCAGCATTATTATTAAGAGAAATGCTTAATAATAAAAGTTACAATGTAATAATGACAAGGGATAATAACGATGTAAATATTAGCAATATAGAACGTGCAGAGATAGCGAATGAAAATAATTCAGATATTGCCATCAGGATACATTGTGATAGTTTACTAGATAGCAGTAAGACTGGAGCTACAATTCTTGTGCCTAATAAAGAATGTGAATGGACAAAAGAGATATATGAAAATAGTTATACATTTGCTACAATACTACAGGAAAAATTAAAAGAAGGAAATATTAAGGTGAATGGAGTATTTGAAAGAAAGGATATAACAGGATTCAATTGGTCTAAGGTACCAGTTATAATTTTAGAGATGGGGTTTATGAGTAATTATAATGAAGATACTATGCTATCTAATCCTAATTATCAAAAAAAGATTATGAATTGTGTATCTGAAGCAATAGATGAATATCAAAATGTTATGATAAAAAGATAAATTTATTTCATAAAGCATAAAAATAGGAATAAAAATATAAAAAGAGGATAAAATATAAGATAAATATTATTTTCCAAAATAATAATGTATAGGAGGTATTTGGTGAAAAGGTATAATTTAATTTACTATTGGCAAAACTTCTTGGCTAATCAAGATGATGTCTCACTTAAACCTAATGCATACGTTATAAAGTTTTGTATAGTAAATAAATATAGTTATGATTATTATTGTAATTGGTATTCGTTTGCAAAAGTGGAAAAATTAATAAGTTTCTTAAAATGTGTAGTAATACCTTCAACATATATAACAAAGGCATTTGGCAAAGATGAAAATACAATATTTCTAGATGCTTTAGATAAATATGAGTGTATGGAGTATTTGGAAAGAGCCAGTGTTTTTGATAAAAGAGAATTATTAAGAAGAGTAAATAGGGAATATGATTTTTTAAGTAGAGTTGAAAAATGTAATTTAGGAATTGAAGGAGTTAAAAAGTATTTAGAATTAATTAATAAATACAATGATAAAAACAGCAAAATATTTCTTGAATTAGAATTTTATAAAAATGTAAATATGATTGGTAAAGGGTTAATAGATGAATATGAAAAGGAAAATATGCTCGATGACTTGGAAGAAAATATGGCTTTAAACAAAAATGAAATATTATCAATGTTTGAAAATATAGATAAAAATATGTTTATGTTAAAAAAACTCAATACTTATTTAAATAATACGCTTACATTTTAGTAAAAAACAAGAGATTAATAAATATCTCTTGTTTTTTTATATGAATAATGAAGGTAAATAGATATTGCATATTAACAAGAACAAAATAAAATGGTATATTAATATAAGTTATATAAAGTATTAGAGATACTTTTATTAAAAATTAGAAATGAGAGATGTGATTAAATGGATAAAAATAGATTTTTACCTATTTCTAAAGAAGATATGAATGAAAGAGGTTGGGAGCAGTGTGATTTTATTATTGTAACTGGTGATGCATATGTAGACCATCATAGCTTTGGTACTGCTATCATTTCAAGAGTTTTAGAAAATGAAGGTTATAAAGTAGGGATAATAGCACAGCCAGATTGGCATAGCACTGATGATTTTATGAAGCTTGGTAAACCAAGACTAGGATTCCTTGTTAATGCAGGAAATATGGATTCAATGGTAAATCATTATACTGTAAGTAAAAGAAGAAGAGAAAAGGATCTTTATTCACCAGGTGGTGAAATGGGATTAAGACCAGATAGAGCTACTATTGTTTATTGTAACAAGATTAGAGAGGCTTATGGCAAAATAAATATATGTATAGGTGGAGTAGAAGCTAGCCTAAGAAGATTTGCTCATTATGATTATTGGTCTGATAAAGTTAGAAAATCAATCTTAATAGATAGTGGTGCAGACCTTTTAATTTATGGAATGAGTGAAAAGCAAATAGTTGAAGTAGCTAGATGCATGAATGAAGGTTTTGATGCTAAGTACATACGACACGTGCCAGGAACGTGTTATTTAGTAGACTCAATGGATGAAGTTTACGAAGAACATATAGTTATTCCATCATATAAAGAAGTGACTGCCGATAAAATAGTTTATGCACAGGCTTTTAAAGTTACATATCAAGAGCAAGATCCTATAAGAGGAAGAACTATTGTTCAAGATCAAGGCGACAAGATACTTGTAGTTAACAAGCCAGAAGTAATTTTAAACAGAGAAGAACTTGATGCAGTATATGCACTTCCATATACTAAAGAATATCATCCATCATATAAGGAAGCTGGTGGAATTCCAGCTTTAGAAGAAGTAAAGTTCAGTATTATGAGTTCAAGAGGATGTTTCGGAAATTGTTCATTTTGTGCCATCACATTCCACCAAGGAAGAGCTGTAGAAAGTAGAAGTGAAGAGTCTATAGTTCAAGAAGCTAAAGAAATGACAGAAATGCCAGACTTTAAGGGATATATCCATGATGTTGGAGGTCCTACAGCTAACTTTAGAAAGCCAGCATGTAAGCATCAATTAACTATAGGTGCATGTAAGGTTAAACAATGTTTAAGTCCAAGTCCTTGTAGAAACTTAGAAGTTGATCATAAAGAATTTTTAAGTGTTCTTAGAAGTGTAAGAAGCTTGCCAAAGGTTAAAAAGGTATTTGTACGTTCAGGTATCAGATATGACTATGTAATGGCAGATAAGGATGATACATTCTTCAAAGAATTAGTAGAACATCATGTTAGTGGCCAGTTAAAAGTAGCTCCAGAACACGTATCTGAAGAAGTATTAAAATATATGGGTAAACCAGCTGGTAGAACATATGAAGATTTTAGACAAAAGTTCTTTAAGATAACAGAAAAGTTGGGAAAGAAACAATATATAATTCCATACTTAATGTCAAGCCATCCAGGTAGCACATTAAAAGAAGCAATAAACCTTGCTGAATACTTAAGAGATATTAAGTATCAACCAGAGCAAGTACAAGATTTCTACCCAACACCAGGAACATTATCAACAACAATGTTTTATACAGGACTTGATCCAATAACTATGAAGCCAGTTTATGTACCTAAAACTAAGGAAGAAAAGGCTATGCAAAGAGCACTTCTTCAATTCAGTAATCCTAAAAATTATAATATAGTTTATGATGCATTAATGAAGGCTGGAAGAGAAGACTTAATTGGTAATGGACCTAAGTGCTTAATAAGATCAAAAGAGCAAAGATATATGGATGTTCATGGCTTAGGGTACAAAGGAAAGAGCAAAGGAAAGTCTAAAGATAATAGCGGTAGAGGAAGTAAAAACTCTAAAAATTATAAAGACTCAAAAAATTCAAAAAATAAAAAATCAAATGATACAAGGGATAATAGAAATCCTAGAGATTCAAGAGATACTAAAGCACCTAAGAAATCAAGAGGAAGCTTTAAGGAAAGACAGGCTGCAAAAAATAGAAGAAGCAGATAACAAAAAGATACTACATATGAATGTCAACTGAAAAATGACTTTCATATATAGTGTCTTTTTTGTTTTGTATTTTATAATTACAACAAAATAATGTAAAATATGGTATAATTAATTAAAAAATAAGAAGAAATATGATGAATAATCTATATGTTATTAGTCTATTGGGAGAATAGTCTAAAATAAATAAATCTATTCTCTTATACTCAAAGAGCAATTAATTATTTGAGAAATGGAGAATAATATGAAGTTGAAAAATTAAAGTGAGGATAGTATAAATGATTATAGCTAAAAAGATTGTTATAAAGGGAATAGTACAAGGAGTTGGCTTTAGGCCATTTATCTATAAGAATGCCTTTAAAAATAATTTAAAGGGCTTTGTAAACAATACTAGTAAAGGTGTTTTTATTGAAGTGGAAGGTTACCATGAAGATATAATTTCTTTTATTAAGGAAATAAGAGAAAAACCACCAGTTTTATCTAAGGTTACAGATATAAAGATAATAGATAAGGAAATAGAGGGATACACGGATTTTAAAATAATTGAAAGTGTGGAAGAGGAAGAAGCAATAACGTTACTTTCACCAGATATAGCTACTTGTGATGATTGTCTTAGAGATATCAGTGATGTAAATAATAGACGCTATAGATATCCTTTTACTAATTGCACCAATTGTGGACCAAGATTTTCAATTACTAAGAAAGTTCCTTATGATAGAGGTAATACTACCATGAGTGTTTTTGAAATGTGTACTGTCTGTAGAGTAGAGTATACTAATCCTATAGATAGGCGTTTTCATGCTCAGCCCAATGGATGCTCTAAGTGTGGTCCAAAAGTCTTTATTTGTGATAAAGAAGGACAGGAAATTATCTCTAAAGATCCCATAAAGGATATTGCAAAAGAAATAAAGAATGGTAAGATTGTAGCTATTAAGGGAATTGGTGGGTTTCATCTAGCTTGTGCTGCAAAAAGTGCTAAAGTTATAAATGAAATTAGGAAGAGAAAGAAAAGACCTGGTAAGCCTTTAGCTGTAATGATGAGAGATATTGAGACAGTTAAAAAATATTGTCACGTAAATGAATTGGAAGAAAGAATACTGCTTGGTAATAAAAAACCTATTTTACTTTTAGATAAAAAAAGAAATTCTCTTTTACCAAGGGAGCTTACTAATTATCAAAATGGAAAATTAGGTGTAATGCTTCCATATACGCCAGTACATCATATTTTATTTAGCGAGGATATTGATGTATTAGTAATGACTAGTGCTAATATAAGTGGTGAGCCTATGGTGTATAAAAATCATGAAGCAATAGAAAAACTAAGAGGAATTGCAGACTTTTATTTAATGAATAATCGTGATATCTATATTCCCATAGATGACGCTGTTTCTAGAGTAGTTTTAGGCAAGGAAAGAGTTATGCGTATTGCCCGTGGATATGCACCTAAAGCAATGGAAATAAAAAATATGGCATATACTATTGCCTTAGGATCTAATAGCAATAATACATTTGCTATAGCTAATGGAGAAAATGTTTTTTTAAGTAATTATATTGGTGATTTAGTAAATTATAATACTTGGCAGCATTATATAAACTCATTAGAACATATGAAAAAAATTTATAAGATTAATCCTAAAAGCTATTTTTATGATCTTCATCCGAATTTTTATCAAAATGAACTATTAAAAGAAATAGAAATTAGGAAAATTGGAATACAGCATCATCATGCACATATAGTATCATGTATGGCAGAACATTCTTTAGAGGAAGAGGTAATAGGAGTTGCTTTTGATGGTACAGGCTATGGCACTGATGGAAAGCTATGGGGAGGAGAGTTTTTTATTTGTGATAGAGAAAGATTTAAAAGACTTGCCCATATAAATTATATTGCCCTTCCAGGAGGCGAAGGCGCGATTAGAGAGCCGTGGAAGATGGCCATAAGTTATTTATATGATACTTTTAAAGAAAATTATACTGTTTATTTGCCTAAGCATTTACAACAAAAGAAACATAAAATTATTACTGAGATAATAAAAAAAGATATCAATTCGCCTAAAGCTAGCAGTATAGGAAGACTCTTTGATGCAGTTGCAGCATTATTAGGATTTGACGATAAAATAACATTTCAAGGAGAAGCAGCTATAGATTTAGAGAATATATCCTGCAAGGATGATGAGTCATTTTATCAATATAATATTTGCTTGGAAGAAGGAAGCTATATAATCGATTGCAAGCCAATAATTAAATCTGTAGTAATTGATATAATAGATGGCATAGATAAAGAACTTATAGCCAGGAGATTTCATAATACTGTTATTGAATTTACCACTGTATTATGTGAAATATTAAGAAAAGAATATCATTTATCTTCAGTTGTATTAAGCGGTGGGGTATTTCAAAATGAAATACTACTAATCAATATATATGAAAAATTAATTAAAAAAGGCTTTAAGGTCTATATAAATGAACAAATTCCTGCCAATGATGAAGGAATAAGTATAGGGCAGATGGTAATAGGTAATGAGATATTAAAAAAGGAGCTTGTTGTTTAGCAAGCCCTTTTTAGTTACTATATAAAAGTTTTGTTATATGTTATTTATTAGTGTTTTTAGTAAAACATAGCTTACATACATTTACCTTGTTGCCAGCACTATCATTAGCTGTCCATGCAAGTTTTACTCTTTTTCTACCACAAAGAGGGCATGTACCTCTCCAGTCAGGAGTAGTTGCTTTAAGATATTTTCCTCTTCTTTGTTTTGCCATAGTATTACCTCCTTAAATTTAATTAATATGGTAAAAGTGTTCTTTAAAGTATATTCATAACTATCTAATAATTGAATAAGAAATATGAAAATTAAGCAAAATAAAATTATTATGATAGCAAGGAGATGATGATGTGAAAAAGATTGACATTGCGTTGCAAAAGACAGTAGCAAAGAAAATGATTGTTGATGGCGAACCCTGGGAAAAGATAATGGATGAAACTCATTTAAGATTGAAGGATTTAAAGAGAATTCAAAGAGATGAAATAAATCCTCATTTTTAATATATAGGAGGGATGAAAAATGCAGAATGATAATAAGAGGACATATAACAAGGAAAATTACTTAAGAAATGGAACTAAGAGACAAAATCAATATGCAAAAAACAGCTTTAATAATAATGTTCAGGAACCAGCTTTAAATGAAAGTGGAGAAGAAGCTAAAAGAAGAGGATTTTAAAATAGCTATTGCTACAGTACTAAATATTTAGTGCTGTAGCTTTTTTGTGATACAAAATAAATGTTAAGTAATATTTTTTACCAACTATGTAATATGAGGAAATATGAAACATATATTTATATTGTAAAAAAGTTTAAATGGGAGGAATCATATGAATTTAATAGTTTTAGCTCCTGTAGGAGCAACGGTGGCATTATTATTTGCAGCATATTTTACTTATACAATTTTTAAAGTAGATGAAGGCACTGACAGTATGAAGCATATTGCAGAAAGTATACGTAAGGGGGCAAATGCTTATTTAAAAAGGCAGTATATTGCTGTAGGTAAATTTTTTGCAGCAATTTTTGTCTTGCTTTTAATTCTTTCTTATTTTGATTATGTATCTATATTTATTCCATATGCCTTTATAACAGGAGGATTTTTCTCTGCACTTAGTGGATATCTTGGAATGAAAATAGCTACTAATTCTAATGCAAGAACTGCTAATGCTTGTACTAAGAGTTTGAACAGTGGTCTAAGAGTAGCCTTTTCTAGTGGAGCAGTAATGGGTTTGGTAGTAGTTGGGCTTGCACTTTTAGATATAAGTGCATGGTACTATATTTTAAATTGGTATTATAATGGTGATGCATCATCTATTGCTTCAACAATGCTTACATTTGGAATGGGTGCTTCTGCCATGGCTCTTTTTGCCAGAGTAGGTGGAGGTATATTTACTAAGGCAGCTGATGTAGGTGCAGACTTGGTAGGAAAGGTAGAAATAGGAATACCAGAAGATGATCCAAGAAATCCAGCTGTTATAGCAGACAATGTTGGTGATAATGTTGGTGATGTTGCTGGAATGGGAGCAGATTTATTTGAATCATATCTAGGTGCAATAGTTTCCTCCTCAGCACTGGCTATTTCAGCAGGACTTAAAGGTAATGGTGTAGCACTTCCTCTTATTATCGCAGCAATTGGAATCATAGCATCAATCATTGGTACTTTTTTTGTTAAGGCAAAAGAAGATGTGTCTCAAAAATCACTTCTTGCAGCTTTAAGACGAGGGACATATTCTTCTGCAATAATTATTGCAATTGTAGCATATTTCTTAGTTTCTAATGTTTTAGGAAGTAAATATATAGGCATATATTTTTCTATACTTTCAGGACTTATAGCAGGTATTTTAATTGGCTTCTTAACTGAATACTATACCAGTGATAATTATAAACCAACTAGAGCTATTGCAGAATCCTCAGAAACAGGTTCAGCTACAGTAATTATTACAGGATTATCTGTAGGAATGAAATCCACAGCTTTTCCAGTAATAGTAGTAGGGTTATCAATACTTATAAGTTATGTGGTGGCAGGAGGGCTTGATAGCTATAGTTTAGGGCTTTATGGTATTGGGATTTCCTCAGTGGGAATGCTTTCAACTTTAGGAATAACTTTGGCCACAGATGCTTATGGACCTGTAGCTGATAACGCTGGAGGAATTGCTGAAATGGCAGGATTAGATCCATCTGTAAGAGAAAGGACAGATGCACTAGATTCTTTAGGAAATACTACAGCAGCAACAGGAAAAGGATTTGCCATTGGCTCTGCAGCCTTAACAGCACTTGCTTTTATAGCAGCTTATAAAGATTCAATAGAGCAACTAGTAGAAAGTAACCCTGATTTAAGTTTTCAGTTTGACCTTTCAATTTTAAACCCTAATGTTTTAATAGGTTTGCTTATAGGTACCATGGTTACTTTTGCCTTTTCTTCTTTCACTATGAGTGCAGTTGGTAGGGCTGCTAGTAAGATTGTTATTGAAGTAAGAAGACAGTTTAAGGAAATCAAAGGATTAATGGAAGGTAAAGTAGATCCAGATTATGCATCATGTGTTGATATATGTACTAAATCAGCATTAAGGGAACTTGTAATAATTGCAGCCATTTCACTTATTACACCAATTGCAGTTGGTCTTATCCTAGGGCCTAATGGGGTGGCAGGTTTGCTTGGTGGATCAACTACCAGTGGTTTTGTTTTAGCAGTTATGATGTCAAACTCAGGTGGAGCATGGGATAATGCTAAGAAATATATTGAAGCAGGTAATTTTGGAGGAAAAGGTTCAGAAAATCATAAGGCAACAGTAGTAGGAGATACAGTAGGAGACCCATTTAAAGATACTTCAGGACCAGCTTTAAATATTTTAATTAAGCTTATGTCAGTAATAGCAATTGTTTTTGGTATGGTAATACTTAAGTTTTCAATTTTTTAATCATTAAGTGAAAAGGGAGCAATTTTTATATTGTTCCCTTTATAATATTAATAATGAACATCTAAAAAATGAAATCTAATGTTGTCATTGCTCCATCCTAAATCATATGGAACCAGTAGTCTATCAGTATTATGACATGTAACTAGAGGATAACCTTTAGAATCTAATCCAGTGACTGTAGAAATATGTGTAATTCTTCCTTTTTTTTCGTAACCTACAAAATCTCCAGGCTTTAAATTAAAGGCTGCTTTATAGATATCATTATAGCTTCCTTTGGCAATATATGATGCTCTACCGCTATTAACCATGTAATTTTTAAATTCCTGAGCATTAACCCAAGCTTTAGTACCAGACTTTCCAGAATAACTCCAAGAAGAGTTTTTCTTAAATTCTCCTCCCTCATATAGTATTTGAGAAGCAAAGTTAGCACAATCACCACCATCAGGATTAAAGTTTTTGTAATTCTTATTATACTTAAATAAATGTTCTTCATCATCGGATACACCACAATAAGTATGGGCGTAATCAATAGCTTTTTTTGTTCTTTCATCAGGTGTATATTTAGGTGCTTTATGTGATAAAATGTAATTTTTAATTTCATTAGATTTTATGTTGTTTAAATCTAGTGAATCAGCTAAAGGGTCTGTATACCATTCTTTTTCAATGATAAATCTGTTATCATCACTTTTTTTTAAATTCAAATAATGGCATGTGCCTAGTTTAAATCTATTTTCTATACATGGCTCATCTTCATATTTGTAGAAAAATTCTGTGGAAACATAACAGATAACTCCATATAAATTTTTCTCTTTTTCAATGGCTTTACTTATATTCACAATAGAATTAATCCTACTAAAATTAGCTCCTTGTTTTTCACACCAGTTGGAAAAGTATTTAATTTTCTTGATTTCATTTTCATAAGCCCACTGACCAGTTTTTTTATCCAAATTATAAAAAGATTTTAAACCTTCACTATCATTAGATAAGATAGATGAATTTCTATTGAGAAATAAGTTATCTAGTAAGGGTTTAAACTGAGACTTTAAATCTTTGTTATCTTCAATGAGATTATTTTCGTCCTCCAGGGTAGTAATATCGTCTCTAGGTATATTATAACTGTAGCAAGGAATGGAGCACATATTTAAAAGCAAGTAAAAGAAAGAGATTAATTTAACTAATAAACTAATTTTCAAAGATATCAAACCTTTCTATAGCATTTTAGAATGAAAAATACTAATGAATTCAAATATTTAATTATATTTTATGCAATTATAGAATTTTTATAGGTGTTAAATTAATCTTGTAAATGATGTGGAATATGGAAATGGAAAATCATAAAATAATTAAAGTTAAATATAAAGGAGTAGGATTATGTCAAAGAAGGATTTAAGTAGATTATATGATAATGCCTTTACGATACCTTTTAATGATGAGGATAAAATTGTTTTTATGTCAGATGTGCATCGTGGTGATGGAACATATTACGATGCCTTATTAAATAATAGAAATATATATTTGACAGCACTTAGATATTATCTTAGAAATAATTTCATTTATGTAGAAGTGGGAGATGGTGATGAACTATGGAAAAATAGGGATTTTACTGAAATAGCATATGCATATGAATCAGTATTTAGAGTATTTAATAAATTTAGCAAAAAAGATAGGATTTTTATTATATATGGAAATCATGATATAATAAAGAGTAAAAAAAATTTTAAATTAAAGCAAGAAAAATGTATAAATAAAATTGGCACGAAATATGGCAATGAGTTTATGGAATTTATAGATAATAATATATTTTATGAAGGAATTAATTTTTTATATACTCCACTAAATGAAAAGTTTCTTGTAACCCATGGACATCAAATAGATATTACTAATTCTACCTTTAAAGATATAAGTAAAATATTAGTGAGATATATTTGGAAATTTATGTATGGAATAGCAGGTTTTCGTGATCCAACTAATTCAGCAAAAAGTAAAAATAAAAGAACACTTATTGATAATAAATTACAACAATGGGTTAAAGAAAATGGTAAAATGCTTATATGTGGGCATACTCATAATAGTTATTTTCCAGATATTCATGAACCACCATATTTTAATGATGGATGTTGTGTACTTCCAGATGCAGCAACTGCCATTGAAATTTCAGGAGGAAAGATATCTTTGGTGAAGTGGAGCGTACAGGCTCAGGAGACGGGTATACTTTGGGTGAAGAAAGCAATTATTGGGGGTCCTGTATCCATTGAAAACTATTTGTTATGGGCAAGGAATGAAAGAGATAGGTTAAGAAGAGCAGAAGAGGAAGAAAGAAAAAATAAATAAAATTATGTAAGGAGAATCAGAAGATGAATTTAAGCGGTAAAGTTATTTTGGTTACAGGTGCATCAAGAGGAATTGGCAGAGCTATTGCCATTGAACTTGCATCAAAGGGAGCTGCAATAGCAATAAATTACTCAAAAGATGATGAAGGAGCAAAGGCTACATTGGAAAATGTTATTAAAAATGGAGGTTATGGTAAGCTTTTTAAAAAAGATATTTCTAATTATAAAAATTGCAGAGAGCTTATTGATGAAGTTATAGGGACTTTTGGTAAGTTAGATGTATTAGTAAATAATGCAGGAATATCAAAGTTTGGATTATTGATGGATATGTCTTTAGAAGAAATAGATGATTTAGTAAACACCAACTTGATGGGAGCAATATATCTTTCTAAACTAGCTATTAATAATATGATGAGAAATGGTGGTAATATAATAAATATTTCATCTGTTTGGGGAGAAGTAGGAGCATCATGTGAAGTTATATATTCAGCAACTAAGGGAGGGCTTAATTTATTTACTAAAGCTTTAGCAAAAGAAGTGGCTTCATTTAATATAAGGGTAAATTCAGTAGCACCAGGAGTTATTAATACGGAAATGAATAATGTACTTGATAGTGAAGATAAGGAAGTTTTAAAGAATGAAATACCGATGATGAGATTCGGTGAGGCTCATGAAGTAGCAAGAGTGGTTAGCTTTTTATGTGAGGATAAATGTAAATATCTTACTGGACAAATAATAAGAATAGATGGTGGATTTATTTAAATTATAGTAGGAATATATGGTGGAATATTATGATAAAAATAAAGATAGACAAAAATAAAAAAGGTGAGCCTAATTTCAAATTACATTTTAAGAAGATTGATGAAAGAGAAGAAAGGTTTTTAAAGCGAGCATTAATGGAAGGCAGGGAGATAAAGGGAAGTTTTAAATATGAAATTCCTCTTAGGTTTTTTATGCCTATTATCAGGAATATAAAAAAAGAAAATTTAAAGGTTGATAGATATAGTAAAAATACATTTTATGAATTTTCAGATAGGTATGATGAAAAATATTATTATTCATTTGAGATAAATGCAAAGTATATGAAGAAATGGCGTCAGGAAGAGTGTCCAGATATTTTCAAGGTTGAAATAGATAGTGAAACACTAGAGCTAAAAAAAGAAGTTGTATTTAAAAAGATTGATAGAAGAATAAAAGATGCTTAAGATTTTAGCATCTTTTATTTTTAGTTAAGATTATCATTAGCCTTTGATAAGGTAAACTTAAATAACACTCCATTTAAGCTATTGGTCATGGAATAAGCACTATTATGAAGTTCTAAAATTTTCTGAACAATTGCAAGTCCAAGCCCAAAGCTATTGGTAGATCTATCACCAGATTTATCAAGTTTATAAAACTTAATAAATATATTAGAAAGTTCTTCTTCAGGAATATGAGTACCAGTATTTTCAATAGATATTTCAAAGTTATCAGTATTTTCAATGATACTTATATTTATATAATTTCCACAGGGAGTATATTTTATTGAGTTGGTAATTAGGTTTTGAATTACCTGTTCAATTTTAAGGATATCACCTTGTACATAAGCAAAGTCAGGAACAGCTATATAGTTTACTGTAATGTCTTTTTCTTTTAGCTCTAAGTTAAGATTTTTAACTTTAGCACTTATCAGTCTTACTATATTAAAACTTTCTATTTGTAAAAGCATTGAATTTGACTCTAACTTTGAAAGCTCCAGCATACTGGTAACTAGCGTATTCATTTTTCCTGCTTCATCAATAATTGTTTCAAGATATATTTGGGCATTTTCAGGAGAAACAATACCATCTTTTAATCCTTCGGCATAACCACTGATTATGCCAATAGGAGTTTTTAAATCATGGCTTACGCTGGCTACAAAATCTTTACGCATAGTTTCAAGTTCACGTTCTTTTTCTATGTCAGCCTCTAATTTTATATTTTTCTCTTTTAAATCATCAAGAGATTTTTTTAAATTAGCTGATAGAAAGTTCAGTGTCATTGCTAAGCTGCCAATTTCATCATCAGAGGTTACATTACATTTTACACTGAAATCCAAGTTTGACATCTTCCTTGCAATATTATTTAAATTTTTCAATGGTTTAGCTATAAGATTGGCATAAACTATTGAAAGAAATGTTGCAACAATAATAAATCCAATCAGCATATAGAAGTAAAAGGTTTTTATAACTGAACTAGCTTCTTTTATTGGCTGTATTGATGATACAGAAATAAATAATGCATCATTGTTATTTTGTAATGACATAGGTGAAATAATACCAATTTGTTTTGTATTGCTAGAGCGATTAGTAAAAATAGTAGCAAGGGGTGCATTTTCATCTAATACTGTATTAATAAGTTTAGTATTATATAGTAGTTCAGCACAAAAATTTGTAAGTGTAGAAAAAGTATTATCTGAATTTTGATTATTGGATACATAAACAACATCATTTCTATTTAATGGAATAATAGCAACTCTAGAAGAGTTTTTTTCTTCGTAATTTGTTAGTGCAGCAGATAATACCTCATTATTATGTATTTGATAAGAATACATATATCTAAATTCATTAGCTTGATTAAGAAGATAGTCTTTCTTTTTATATAGATAAAATTCTTCAAAAAAAACAAGTTGAAAGAATAAAGTTATAAAAAATACTCCTAATATTAACCCTAAGGTTATGGTAAATAATTTTCTGCTGATACTTTTACTATTGGTTAACATCAAATTTATACCCACTTCCTCTTACAGTTATAATGTAATTTGCTTTTTCTCCAAGTTTTTCTCTTAGCCTTTTAATATTTGTATCTACTGTACGAAGATCTCCATAATAATCTATTCCCCAAACATTATCTAGAATAGTATCTCTAGTTAATGCAATGCCAATATTATCAGATAAATAAACAAGAAGCTCGTACTCTTTTGGTGAAAGGGCAAGTTGAACATTATTAACTTTTATTTCATGAGAAAGCTTATTTATTGTAAGACCATTATAATTTTTTGTAGAAGATTGATTTTCACAAAGATCAGCAGTTCTTTTTAAAAGTGCTTTAACTTTTGCTACAAGAATTTTAGGAGAGAAAGGTTTAGTTACATAGTCATCAGCTCCTATATCATAGCCATAAAGTTTATCTTCTTCCTGACTTTTGGCAGTAAGAAGAATTATTGGAATATCAGATACTGTTCTAATGTTTTCAAGAACAGTTAGCCCATCAATTTTAGGCATCATTATATCTAAAAGGATAAGGTCAACATTATTATTTTTAAAAACCTTAAGACCTTCTTCACCATCACAGGCTTCAATAACAGAAAATCCTTCACTTAATAGATAATCTTTCAGTAAAAAACGTATTCTAATTTCATCTTCAATAATAAGTATTGTTTTATTCATAAATAAGTCCTCCAGTATATACTTAATAATAATTATAGTCTAAAAACTTAAAAATAAAAACATGTTAATATATTATTGTAATTAATATTTAAACATATTATTATAAAAAGAAGTGGATTAAAAATGAATTTTAGCTGTCCATAAAGGCATTTAAAACAATTATAGGAGATGGGAAAGGAAATTATCAGATGATAAAATTAAATTTTGATGTTAAAAAACACAAATTAGAAAACGGGTTAGAAGTATTAACAATAAAAAAGGATACACAAATATCTTCTATTAATGTAGGAATAAAGGTTGGCTCATTAAATGAAAGTAAGAATGAGAAAGGGATTTCACATTTTATTGAGCATATGATGTTTAAAGGAACAATTAAAAGAGGTTTTGAAAAGTTAAATGATGATTTAGAATCATTAGGCGGAGAATATAATGCATACACTGATTATTCCATTACTGTTTATTCTATAAGTTGCTTAGAAGAGGAATTGGGAAATGCAATAGAGTTATTGGGAGATATGGTTACTAATTCTGTATTTTTGCAAGAGGAGATAGAAAAAGAAAGAGGCGTAATTCTTGCAGAAATGAAAGCAAGTATGGATAGTGTAGAAGATTTAAGCTTTAAGAGAGTTAATGAAATTGCCTTTGGAAAAAGCTGTTTAAGATATGATGTGGCAGGAACAGAAAAGAATGTAAAGAAATTTACGAGAAAAGATCTTATTAGTTATTATGAAAAACATTATATACCTAATAATACATTAATAACTATGGTTTCATCTTTAGAGCATGAAGAAGCTTTAGAGAAAATAAAAGAAAACTTTGGGCATTGGCAATCAAAAGAATTAGTTGCAGTAGAAATATTTGATGAGCAGAATAAGGCCATTAGGAAAACAACTTATAAGAAAAATATTGAATTAAGTACTATAATGTATCTATTTACTTTTTACGATTTAGAAAAGGATTTAGAATTACCACTTAGAATACTTAATCATAGATTAGGAGAAAGTTCTAATTCACTTTTATTTAGAGAAGTAAGGGAAATTAGAGGGCTTGCCTATGATATATATTCACATCTTGATATGACCAATCATATAAAGTCATTATACATTTATACGGCTGTAGCTGAAGAAGATGTTAATAAAACAATAGAAGCAATAAATGAAATTTTAGAAGGGGTTAAGAAGAAGAAGATAGAAATTGGAGAAAGGGACCTTGATATAATGAAGAAGGTTCATAAAACAGCTGTTATTTCAACTTTAGATGATTCTTCTGAATTATGCAGTTATATTTTAAATCAATCCATAGAAGATGAGGATATTTATGAGTTTTTACATGATATGGAGAGAATTAATAATATTACAAGCGATGAAATTTATGATGTAGCTAATAAAGTTTTAAAAAATCCAACTATTCATATATTAAAATCTTAAAAGGTGGATATAATTATGAATATAATTACAAAAATAGAATGTGGAAATCGTAATAAAAATAGAGTTAATATATATATTGATGAAGAATATGCTTTTTCGATGGATATGGAAATTGTATATAAAGAAGGATTAAAAGTTAAAGATCCAGTAGACTATGATAAATTAAAGAAGATTATTGAAGAAGATAATTATATTAAATGTAAAAATGCTGCCATAAGAATAATTGAAAGGTCTTATAAAAGTGAAAAGGAAATAAAAGATAAATTATTAAAAAAGGAATTTGATAATAATACTGTTAATAGGACTTTATCATTTTTAAAAGAATATAATTTAATAGATGATGAAAAACTTGTATCTATGTATGTAAAAGATAGATTAAGAAATCAAGGAGAAAAAAAGATAAAGTATAGTTTGATGCAAAAAGGAATAAATGAGGAGCTTATTTATAGAGAGCTAAATAAGATTAATAATGATGATTTGGAAGATATAGCTTATAATTTAGCATTAAAGAAGTACGAAGTTCTAAGTAAAAGAGAAAATGATAAATATAAATTATATCAAAAGCTTACTAGATATTTAATGGGCAGAGGATATGGATATGATTTAGTCTCTAGGGTAGTGAAGAGAATAGTTAATTAAGAATAATTATGAAGGGAGCCTTTATGAGAGAGTTAGTAGCATATATTATTTGTGCTATAATTGTATTATATGGTATAAGGGAAAGTATACTTACAGCATTTGAAGAAAGAACTTTGAAATATTCAATATACAAAGTTTTATATTATTTTTCTATTTTGCTGACATTTTTTCTGGTAATTGTTAATTTAAATTTAGTAATGACTGTAATTATAAGATTTAAATTGCAATACTTGACCTTTATATATAATACAAAGTATACCAATAGCATTATACTAATTATATTTTTCTGTATTAGCCAGAATATTATTTATGTATTGTTAAAGCTATTATCTCAACATGTTATTTCAGCATTTAAAAGCAATGAAAAGAGGGTTATCCCTTTATACATTATTTCAGGATTTTTAGGGTTTATTAAAGGATTAGTAATTATACTAATAGTATTTGTAGGTGTAATTACTTACAATAGAACCATAGGAGCCAATAATAAAATAGATTTATTTAGTGATTTTTCATCCTATAATAAAATAAAGACTATTATATTTACCAATAGTAGTTTCAATCCTGATATGTATCCGGTGAATGACAACACAATTTCTACAGCTAATAATATTATCTATTATAATGGAGTAACCTTAGAAGAAGGTATACAATCTAATGAGGAAATCGATAATAAGGCTAAAGAAATAATAAAATTTTGTGATGATGATAGAAGTAAGGCCAAGAGGATATATACATGGATAGGTACCAATATCCAGTATGATTCAGAAAAGGCATCAAAGGCTTTAAATGAAGAGGAGCTAGATGGTAGTGGCTCAATTACTGCTTGGCATAGTGGTAAAGGAATATGCTTTGATTATGCATGTCTTTATGTATCAATGGCAAGGGCAGCAGGATTAAAGGTAAGGTTAGTTACGGGAGAGGCATTTGATGGTAATAGTTATGGTTCTCATGCTTGGAATCAAGTTTATCTGTCAGATGAAAGAAGATGGATAAATGTTGATACGACCTTTTATATTTCTGGAGATTATTTTGATAGCAATTTATTTGAAGAAGATCATATAGAAGAAGAAATTGCCGGTGAATGGTAAATAAGAAAAGCACTTTAGCTAAAGTGCTTTTTTATTTTTGGAAAGAATAAGTTTTATTGCCTTTTCGCAGTCAAGGTCAGAGCTATCTAAGGCCCAAGCTAAATTGAAATAAATTAGAGCTTTGTTGCTTTCCTGCTTCATAGCATAGCAATATGCTAGGTTAAAATAGTATTTACTTTCTTTTTGAAATTCCAAAGATTTTTTTATCATCTTTATAGCAGAATCAAAATCTCTTAATTTTATATAGCACACACCAATATTATAATAAGAGCATGGAACATTGACATTTGAATCAATTGACAACCTATATGAATTTATTGCTTTTTGAAACTGTTTTTCAGTATAGAATTTATTACCTTCATTGAAGTGATTCATTTTTCCCTCCTATGATTTATAAATATATTTTAATTATGTTCTCCATATGGGAATATTATTCATTAAATTATATTATTTTACAGGGTATATTATGAAAATTATAAAAAAATAGAATGAAAAATTTTCATTAAAATATGTTATAATATAGTAAAAATGGAATATAATATACATAATTGTATATAAATATAAAATAGAAAGAGAGATATATTATGGGGAAGTATAAAGTAGGTATTGATGTAGGCTCAACTACTATTAAAGTATTAGTAATTGATGAAAATAATAATATTAAATATAGCACTTATAAAAGACATTTTTCAGACATAAAAACTACCTTAAAAGAGAGCCTAGAACAATGTTATAAATTTATAGGTAATAGCAATGTTAAAATGATGGTGACTGGTTCAGGTGGACTAGCTGTATCTAAATGGCTAGAGTTATCTTTCGAACAAGAAGTTATTGCTTGTAATAAAGCCATAGAAACCTTTATACCTCAAACAGATGTAGCTATAGAGTTAGGGGGAGAAGATGCAAAGATAACTTATTTTAGCAGTGGGATAGAACAGAGAATGAATGGAAGTTGTGCAGGAGGTACTGGAGCATTTATAGATCAAATGGCAGTACTTTTAAATACTGATGCTATAGGAATTAATAAATTATCTAAAAATGCAGAGATAATTTATCCTATAGCTTCTAGATGCGGGGTATTTGCTAAAACAGACATACAACCATTAATTAATGAAGGTGCAAGAAAAGAAGATATTGCTGATTCAATTTTCCAAGCAGTTGTTAATCAGACTATTAGCGGATTAGCATGTGGTAAACCTATAAGAGGACGAGTAGCATTTTTAGGAGGACCACTTCATTTCTTAGATGGACTTAGAAATAGATTTATTAAGACTTTAAATTTAAAAGAAGGTGAGTACATAGTCCCTAAGGAATCCCACTACTATGTGGCCATAGGAGCGGCGTTATTGGCAAAAGACGAAAAGTATGTACAGCTTGATAATATAATAAGAAAAATCAGTACCATAAAAGTAGAAGATGATGGGAAGGGGCATATGGAGCCTTTATTTAATGACAATGATGATTATGAAGAGTTCAAGAAAAGACATGAAGATGATAAGGTTAAGAGAGCTGATTTAAACACTTATAGAGGTAAGGCATTTTTGGGAATTGATGCAGGTTCAACAACTACTAAGGCAGCTCTTATTGGTGAGGAAGGTCAACTGTTATATTCATATTATAATAGTAATGAAGGTAGTCCCTTAAATAAGAGTATAGAAATATTAAAGGATTTATATAAAAAGCTTCCTAAAGAAGTGGAAATAGTAAAAAGTACAGTAACAGGTTATGGTGAAGGATTAATTAAGACAGCCTTAGGAATAGATATTGGAGAAATTGAGACCATATGCCATTTTAAAGGAGCAGAGGCTTTTTTGCCAGGGGTAGACTTTATTTTGGATATTGGTGGACAAGATATGAAAGCCTTGAAGATGAAAGAAGGAAATATTGATAATATTTTGATAAATGAGGCATGTTCTTCAGGGTGTGGGTCATTTATAGAAAGTTTCAGTAAATCATTGAACCTTCCTATTAAAGAGTTTGCGAAACTTTCTATTGAAGCTAAGAAACCAGTAGATTTAGGCTCTAGATGTACTGTATTTATGAATTCAAAAGTTAAACAGGCACAGAAGGAAGGTTATGAAGTTGCAGATATATCAGCAGGTTTATGTTATTCAGTAATAAAAAATGCTTTATATAAGGTTATAAAGATACGCAATTTTGAAGAGTTAGGTAAAAAAGTTATTGTACAAGGTGGAACATTTTATAATGATGGTGTTCTTAGAAGTTTTGAAAAGATAACAGGAATAAATGTAGTACGTCCAGATATTTCAGGTATAATGGGAGCTTTTGGTGCAGCATTAATAAGTAGGGAAAGATATATAGAAGGTAAAGAGACAACATTAGTATCAAAAGAGGAGCTAGGAGATATAAAAATAGCAATCAATACTATGAGATGCGGCGGCTGTGGTAATAATTGTCTTTTAACAATTAATAAGTTTTCCAATGGTAAGAAGTTCATTACAGGAAATAGATGCGAGAAGCCTTTGGGAAATATGAAAGGAAAAAGAGAAATCCCTAACTTATTTAAATATAAGTTAGAAAGAGCTTTTGACTATACTCCTCTAGAAGAAAGTCAAGCGGAAAGAGGGGTAATTGGTATACCAAGAGTACTTAATATGTATGAAAATTATCCATTTTGGTTTACTCTTTTAACAAGTTTAAAATTTAGAGTAGAGATATCACCATTATCCAGTAGGAAGATATATGATAAAGGAATTGAGACAATTCCATCAGAATCAGCATGTTATCCAGCAAAAATATCTCATGGACATATATTGTGGCTTATAGAAAAAGGTATTAAAAATATATTCTATCCATGTGTAGCATATGAATACAAAGAAGACCCTACAGTAGACAACCATTATAACTGTCCAATGGTAACATCATATCCAGAGGTTATTAAGAATAATATTGATGAAATAAAGAAGCAGGAAATAAACTTTATTTCACCTTTCCTTTCATTAAGCAATGAAGAAAAATTAGCAAAAAGAATATATATAGTATTTAAGGGATTTGGTGTATCTATAAAGGAAGCTAAGGAAGCTGTTAAGAAGGCTTTTGAAGAAAGAGAAAAATTTGTAACAGATATAAGGAAAAAAGGTGAAGAGGTTATTAAATATATTGAAGAAAATCATATAAAAGGGATAGTGCTTAGCGGTAGACCTTATCATGTAGATCCAGAAATTAATCATGGATTAACAGATATAATTACTTCTTATGGGATGGCAGTTCTTACAGAAGATAGTGTTGCTCATTTAGATAAGGTTGAAAGACCTCTTAGGGTTGTGGATCAATGGATGTATCATAGTAGATTATATAGGGCAGCATCTTATGTAAAAAATAATCCAAACTTAGAACTTATTCAAATTACTTCCTTTGGCTGCGGACTTGATGCCATAACATCAGACCAAGTTAATGAAATTTTATCATCAGCAGGAAAGATGTATACCCTTATAAAGATTGATGAAGGAAGTAACCTTGGAGCAGTAAGAATTAGAATTAGGTCATTAAAAGCAGCGATTGAAGAAAGAGAAAGAAAAGGTATTAAGCTAAAGCCGGTGACACAAGTGAATAAAAGAAATATTTTTACTAAGGAAATGAGGAAATATTATACAATCCTTTGCCCTCAAATGTCACCAATACACTTCGATTTTGTTGAAGCAGCAGCTAAGAGTATTGGATATAATGTAGAAGTAATGCCATCCATTGATAAGGAAGCAATAGAGTATGGATTGAAATATGTAAATAATGATGCCTGCTATCCGTCAATTATTGTGGTAGGACAAATGATTCGTGCTTTGATGTCAGGAAAATATGATTTAAATAAGACTGCTGTAATAATGAGTCAGACAGGAGGCGGTTGTAGGGCTACAAATTATATAGGATTTATTAAAAAAGCCTTAAGGGAAGCAGGTTTTGATAATATTCCAATAATATCATTAAATGCTTTGGGTATGGAAAAGCAGCCAGGATTTGAAATAACACCAGCTTTTGTTAATAGAGGGCTTATGGCTATATTATATGGAGATTTATTTATGAGAGTCTTATATAGGGTAAGACCGTATGAAAAAGTTAAAGGAGCAGCAAATACTTTATATAAGAAATGGAAAGATGTTGCATGCCAAAATGTGAAAAACGGAAAATGGATAGAATTTAGCAAAAATGTTCAAGATATAGTAAAAGATTTTGATGAGTTAGAATTATTAGATATAAAGAAACCAAAGGTGGGAGTAGTAGGAGAAATTCTTGTTAAATTTCATCCAACAGCAAATAATGACATAGTTTCACAATTAGAAAAGGAAGGTGTTGAAGCTGTTGTACCAGATCTTCTAGATTTTTTCTTATATTCATGTTATGATGCTGAATTTAAATATAAATATCTTTCTGGAAGCTATAAATCCATGCAGTTAAATAAATTAGCAATTAGGATAATAGAGTTATATAGAAAGAAAATTAAAACAGAATTAAGCAAGAGTAAGAGATTTGAATATCCAATGCATATAAAGGATTTAGGGAAGAAAGCATCAAAAGTATTGTCTCTAGGCAACCAAACAGGTGAAGGGTGGCTTCTTACAGGAGAGATGCTAGAACTTATTGATACAGGTGTAAATAATATTGTATGTGTACAGCCTTTTGCATGTTTACCTAATCATGTTACAGGTAAAGGAATGATAAAGAAACTTAAGGAACTTTATCCTTTATCAAATATAGTAGCAGTTGATTATGATCCTGGTGCATCAGAGGTAAATCAGATCAATAGAATTAAACTTATGCTGGCTGTGGCATTTAAAAATATAGATTTAGAAAATAAGTATAGTGAAAAGTATGAAATTAATGAAGAAGCAGTAAGTGAAGTTGCAATAAAATTAAATAATTAACAGTGAAATAAGAGAAAAATAAAAAAGATACGACATTTTTTTATTTTTCTCTTTATTTTTTTCGGACTTTTGACTATAATGTATGTATGTTTTAAAGGGAAAATTAATGGCAGGAGAGATAATATGAACGAAAATAATCCATATATACTAGTACTGGGGGCATCAATAGTAGATATAATTGGTTTTAGTAAGAGAGAATTTAAGGCAAAGGATTCAATTCCAGGATCTATAAAGATTTCGCTTGGGGGAGTTTGCAGAAATATTGCTGAGAATTTAGCTAGGGTAGGTATAAACACAGAATTCATTTCTATATTGGGAGATGATGCTAATGGGAGAAATATCTTAGAACATTCTAAGAGAATAGGTTATAAGATGGACAATTCATTAATATTAAAAGATGAATGTACACCTACATATATGGCAATACTAAATGAGCATGGTGAAATGGAGTCTGCAATAGTAGATATGGATAGCTTAGATAAAATGGAAAGTAGTTTTATAGATTCAAAAGCTGAAATTTTTGAAAATGCTGAGTATACTATTGTAGATTCAGACAACCCTGAATTATTAGAGTATGTTTTAAAGAAATTTCAAGGAAAAACTAAATTTATATTAGATCCAGTTTCAGCAAATAAAGCAACAAAAATAAGCCACTTGATGAAGTATTTCCATACAATCAAACCAAATAGATTAGAGACTGAAGCTTTATGTGGTTTTAAAATCAATGGTTATGAGGATTTGCAAAAAGCAGGAAGATACTTCTTAGAGCAAGGTGTTGAAAATGTATTTATAAGTTTAGATGCAGATGGGATTTACTATCTTACAAAAGGTGAAGAAGGTACTATATGCCAAAATGATAAGATAGACATAAAAAATGTAACAGGTGCTGGAGATTCGTTTGTAGCTGGATTAGGATTAGGATATATGAATGGGTTATCTATAATTGAAACATTAAAGTATGCAATTGCAATGTCAATAATTACTATTACACATGAAGATACTATTAATCCAGCAATAAGTAATGAATACGTTGAAAATTACATGAATAAAATGAGTTGGAAATAATTGTTTTTAAGAGATGCTTAGCGTCTCTTTTTTTTATGCTTAGGAAATAGTTAAAAAGAAAGTATGATTTTACATAATAAAAATAAAGGGATATTTATATAAGAGAGAAGAAATAAAAAAAGTATATAGGCGTAAATAAAATACTCGTAAATGAGTATAATAATTAATAAAACACTGCACAAATAAACTTTCAGTATAAATACTAAATAGATGGACAAAATATTTATGAGGTGATAAGTATGGGAAGTAAATTAAAAATTAATAAGAAAGAAAATAAGAATATAAGTCATAATCCTCGAGCAGAAAGTGTTAAATCATGTTTTGGAGAACCTAAAGCAAAGCCATATGATCCAACAGATTTTAAGATTTAATTTTTTGAGCATTCTAGCAATTTTTAGTCAGTGTTTAAGGCTGTAAAAAATAAATTTAATTATTGGGAATAGTTGAATGAAGATAGATAATAATAAAAAAGTTATAAGATTTATCAGTTGATGAAAAATAAATAAAATATATAAATGAACTAGAACCTATAAGATAGACACTTATAAAATAGATTCTATCTATATAGGTTCTTTTTGTGTACAATAAATGTTGATATACATATTAAGTATTTAATATAATTATATTATAAATAATACATAATGCTTATTATTTGGAGGGGACTATATGGAACATGATGTTGTAACTAAAGAAAAAGGTAAAATAAAAGTAAAGGAGCCTAAAAAATATAGTGTCATTATGGAAAATGATGATTTTACAACAATGGAATTTGTCATTGATGTATTGATGAGCGTGTTTAATAAAGATAGTGTAGAAGCTAATAGAATAATGCTTGATGTACATTCTAAAGGAAGAGGAGTAGTAGGAACTTATCCATATGATATTGCTGTTACAAAAGTATCAATAGCAATGGATATGGCTAAAGAAGAAGGATTTCCCTTTATGATAACTATTGAGGAGGTTTAATGTATGCAGGTGACAAAAGAAGTTAATGAAGTAATAGTTGCTGCAATTGAATATGCTAGAGAAAATAAGCATGAATATGTGACAGCTGAACACATATTATATAAATGTACTTTTATAGAAAAAGTACAAAATGCCATGGAGAAATGTGGTGCAGATATTGAAAATTTAAGAAAAAATCTAAATGAATATTTTAATGAGTATATAAAGACTACAGAAAATACAGGTATTCAAGAAAGCTATAGTTTTCAGCAAGTGATATTAACATCTGGAGAGCAGGCTATGGCTTCTGGTAAAAATGTCATAGAAATTGAACATATTTTATCAGTTATATATATGATGGAAGATAGTTATGCTTTATATTTTTTAAATTTAGAGGGAATAGATAAAAGAAATCTTCTTTTTACTTTATGTCATAAAGAAGGGAATGTAAAGTCAGAAGAAGGTGGAGAAAAATCATCAAAAAATAAAGGTGAGCAAAAAGACAGTAATAAATCTATAATTGAGAAGTATACTGTAAATTTAAATGAATTTGTTAAAGAGCAAGATAGTAATTTGCTTATAGGGCGTCAAGATATTTTAGATAGAACTATACAGATTCTATGCAGAAGAACTAAAAATAATCCTATTCATGTTGGAGAGCCAGGTGTAGGAAAGACATCTATAGTGTTAGGGCTTGCTAGACTTATTAATGAAGGTAAGGTTCCAGAAAAACTTAAGAACTCAGAAATATATTCTCTTGATATTGGTGGGTTATTGGCAGGAACTAAGTATAGAGGCGATTTTGAAGAGAGAATAAAAAAAGTGCTAGAGCAGATTAAGCATAGAGTTAATCCAATAGTTTATATTGATGAGATACACTCAATAGTAGGAGCAGGAGCTTTAGGTGGTGGTTCTTTAGATGCATCTAATCTTCTTAAGCCATATTTAATGGAAGGAAAGATAAAATTTATTGGTGCAACTACTTTTGATGAATATAAAAAACATTTTGAAAAGGATAAAGCTCTTACAAGAAGATTTCAGACAGTGGAAGTAAAGGAGCCTAGCATTAACGAAACTGTTGAAATTATTAATGGAATTAAAAAGTCATATGAAGAATATCATAATGTATCTTATACTGATAAGGCTATTGAAAGTGCAGTTATTTTAAGTAATAAGTATATAAATGATAAATTCTTACCGGATAAGGCTATTGATGTTATAGATGAAGCTGGTGCATCTATTTCTATGGAAAATAGTGAAGAAAGAACATTAATTGATGATGTTAAAATTGAAGAAATAATTTCAAAAATGTGTCATATTCCTAAGAAAACAGTTGAAAAGGATGAAATTGAAGCTTTAATGACTTTAGAAAATAAATTAAAGCTTAATATTTTTGGACAAAATGTTGCCATAGATGAAGTTGTAAAATGTATAAAGATGTCAAGAGCTGGACTTAAAGATGAAGGTAAACCTGTTGCTTCAATGCTTTTTGTTGGACCTACAGGTGTAGGGAAAACAGAAATATGCAGAGTGTTATCAAAGGAATTAGGGATAAAACTTATTAGATTTGATATGAGTGAATATGGTGAAAAGCATGCAGCATCTAAGCTTATTGGAGCACCACCAGGTTATGTAGGGTATGAAGAGGGTGGACTACTTACGGATTCAGTCCGTAAGAATCCATATTCTGTATTACTATTAGATGAAATTGAAAAAGCTCACCCAGATATTTTAAGTGTATTACTTCAGGTAATGGATTATGCTACACTTACAGATAACCAAGGTAGAAAAGCTGATTTTAGAAATGTAATACTAATTATGACTTCCAATGCAGGTGCCAAGGAAATTGGCAAAAATAAGGTAGGCTTTGGTGAAAGAGTAGTACAAGTAGAAGCCATCAAGGATGAAGTAAAACGATTCTTCACTCCAGAATTTAGAAATAGATTAGATAAAATTGTGGTATTTAACCATATAGATAAAGAAATGGCAAGAAATATAACTATAAAAGAAATCGGTTTATTTAAAGAACAATTATTAAGTAAAAATATAATATTAGAATTTGATGAGTCTGTTATAAATCATATAAGCAATGAAGGGGTTTCTAAAGAATATGGAGCAAGAGAAATCAGTAGAATAATAAATTCAGAAATTAAGGCATTGTTAATTGATGAAGTATTGTTTGGTAAATTAAAAGATGGTGGAAAGGCTAAAGTTGTATTTAATGATAGTAAATATGATATAGAGTTTTAGAAAATATAAAATTAACTATTTTTAAAGAAAAATTTTATTGACAAAAAATATTTTATAGAATAATATAAAAACAAATAATATAAATTAAAAACTGTGATAAAGAGGAGTACGGATTAGGAAGTATTAAGAGAGGAAGGTCTTGGCTGAAAGCCTTCTATATGGAATATCCCGAAGGTAGCTTTTGAGTTTCTTTGCTGAAAGTTTAGTAATTAGTAGGCAAAGACGGCGTTCATAGTCGTTATTGAATTAAGAGCCCATAATAATGGCCAATATTTATTTAGTATAGTTTAAAGTTGAAATGCTAAAATAGTATTGTGCCTGTGGGAATAAAGGTGGTACCGCGAGTCTTCGTCCTTTTTTAGGACTTAGGCTCTTTTTTATTTGTACAATTTATTAAACTAAGGAGGTTTCTGTAATGGAAGAAAAAAACAATTTACCTACCACGTATAATCCAAAAGAATTTGAAGAAAGAATTTATAAAATTTGGGAAGAAAAGAAATATTTCACACCAGTAGTTGATAAGAGCAAAAAGCCTTTTTCAATTGTTATGCCACCGCCAAATATAACTGGTAGATTGCACTTAGGGCATGCATTAGACAATACTCTTCAAGATATGCTTATTAGATTTAAAAGAATGCAAGGATACTGTACTTTATGGTTACCAGGACAAGATCATGCATCTATTGCTACAGAAGTTAAAGTTGAAAATGAGTTATTGAAGCAAGGATTAGTAAAAAAAGAAATGGGAAGAGAAGCTTTCCTTGAAAAAGTTTGGGAATGGTCTGATGAATATAGAGGTCATATAAGAGAACAACTTAAGAAGATGGGAGTATCTGCGGATTTCTCAAGAGAAGCGTTTACAATGGATGAAAATTTAAACAAAGCTGTAAGAACTGTCTTTGTTAAGTTATATAATGAAGGACTTATATATCAAGGAAACAGAATAACTAACTGGTGTCCTAAATGTACAACAGCATTGTCAGATGCAGAAATAGAATACGAAGAAAAAGAAGGAAGCTTCTGGCACATAAATTATCCATTATCTGATGGTTCAGGATTTTTAGAAATAGCAACAACAAGACCAGAAACATTATTAGGAGATACAGCAGTTGCTGTTAACCCAAATGATGATAGATTTAAACATTTAATTGGTAAGACATTAAAGTTACCGCTAACTGATAGAGAAATACCAGTAGTTGGTGATGAATATGTTGATATAGAATTTGGAACTGGTGCTGTTAAAATAACTCCTGCACATGATCCAAATGATTTTGAAGTTGGTAAGAGACATAACCTTCCACAAATAAGAGTTATGGATGACCATGGTATAATAAATGAATTAGGTGGAAAATATCAAGGGCTTGATAGATATGAAGCTAGAAAACAAATGGTTGAAGATTTAGACAAATTAGGTCTATTAGTTAAGATAAAACCGCATACTCATAATGTTGGAACACATGATAGATGTGGAACAGTTATTGAACCAATAATATCTAAGCAATGGTATGTTAAGATGGAATCTTTAGCTAAGCCAGCTATTGAAGCTGTAAGAGGCGGAAAAACTAAATTTGTTTCAGAAAGATTTGATAAAATCTACTTCAACTGGATGGAAAATATTCAAGATTGGTGTATATCAAGACAATTATGGTGGGGACATAGAATACCAGTTTACTACTGTAATGATTGTGGACATATGATGGTTGAAGTTGATGCACCATGTAAATGTTCAAAATGCGAAAGCACTAATTTAAGACAAGAAGATGACGTTCTTGATACATGGTTCTCATCTGCACTTTGGCCTTTCTCAACTTTAGGATGGCCTAATAAAACAGAAGATTTAGAATACTTCTATCCAACTAACGTTCTTGTTACAGGATACGATATAATCTTCTTCTGGGTAGCTAGAATGATATTCTCAGGGATTCATAATATGGGAGAAACTCCATTTGATACAGTATTAATCCACGGTATTATAAGAGACTCTCAAGGTAGAAAGATGAGTAAGTCACTTGGTAATGGAGTAGATCCATTAGAAGTTATTGAAGAATATGGTGCTGATGCCTTAAGATTTATGCTTGTAACAGGTAATTCACCAGGAAATGATATAAGATATATTCCTGAAAGAGTTGAAGCAGCAAGAAACTTTGCTAACAAAATGTGGAATGCATCAAGATTCGTTATGATGAACTTAGATAAAGAAGTTATGGTTAAATATTCTGAATGCAAAGAATATAGCTTAGCTGATAAATGGATTTTATCTCAAATGAATACTCTTGTTAAAGAAGTAACTGAAAATATGGAAAAATACGAATTAGGAATAGCACTTCAAAAAGTTTATGACTTTATGTGGACTGAATTCTGTGATTGGTATATAGAACTTGTTAAACCAGTATTCTTCAGCGATGATGAAAAGCAAAAAGGAATAGTATACAACGTATTATATACTGTATTAACTACAGGATTAAAATTATTACATCCAGTAATGCCATTCATTACAGAAGAAATATATACTACTTTAACTGATGGTGAATCAATAACTATCTCAACTTGGCCAAAATTCAACGAAACATTAGTTGATGCTAAGGCTGAAAAAGATATGGAATACATCATAGAAGCTATTAAATCTTTAAGAAATGTTAGAGCTGAAATGAATGTACCACCATCAAGAAAAGCTAAAGTAATAAGCTATATTAATGATGAAGCTAGAGATGCATTTAATGCAGGTACAGCTTATATTGAAAAATTAGCTTCAGCTTCAGATGTTGAATTTATAAATGATAAAGCATTAGTTCCTGAAAATGCTGTATCAGTAGTAGTTAAAGGTGGAGAATTATTTATGCCACTACTTGACCTAGTTGATAAGGAAAAGGAACTTGAAAGATTAAATAAAGAAAAGAGCAAACTTGAAGGTGAAATAACTAGAATAGAAAAGAAACTTTCTAATGCAGGATTTGTTGCAAAAGCTCCAGAGGCTGTAGTAGAAGGTGAAAAAGCAAAAATGGCTAAATATCAAGAAATGCTTGATGCTGTTTTAGTTAGAATAGATACTTTAAAATAGTTTATAAAAAATGGATATCTACGTTGGTAGATGTCCATTTTTTGTAAGGAAAATTTAAGATGAATCTGTTAAATAGTAGAGCAATAAATTTTGCATTTTTGTTAATTATACATTATATTTAAATAAAGGTGAAAATAAAAAATAAAATTTTGGGGTGGTTTGATGAAATACCAAGAAGCAATAAAATATATAACAGAAGTAGGGAATTTTGGCTCTAATTATGGCTTAGAAAGAACATATAAATTATTGGAATTTCTTGATAATCCTCATGGGAAACTAAAAATAATCCATGTAGCAGGGACAAATGGTAAGGGGTCTACCACGGCAATGATTACTTCTATGTTAAAGGAAGCTGGATATAAAGTAGGCATGTACACTTCTCCATTCTTAGAAGAATTTGAAGAGAGAATTCAAATTAATGGGAATAATATACCTAAGGAAAAACTTGCACAGCTTATGACAAAGATTAAGTATGCTGTAGATAAGGTGATAGAAGAGGGGTATAATCATCCTACGGAGTTTGAAATAATAACAGCATTGATGTTTTTATATTTTGCTACTGAAAAGGTGGATTTTGCAGTAGTGGAAGTAGGACTTGGAGGAAGACTTGATTCTACCAATGTAATAACACCTATCTTGTCTGTAATTACTTCTATAAGTTTTGATCATACAAATATTTTAGGAAATACCTTAGAAGAAATTGCTAGAGAAAAGGCTGGTATAATTAAGGCAGGTATACCCACTTTAATATATCCTCAAGAAGAGATAGTAGAAAAAGTGCTGAGCGAAAAATGTGAGGAGTTAGGTGCAAAGCTTTATAAGATAAATAAAGATGATGCAAAATTAGTTGAGATAATTAAGGAAGATAAGATATATCAGCTAGTAAAGGTGAAGTTAGATGATGAATATGATGTTAAGCTTCAACTATTAGGTGAGCATCAGATTTTAAATTTAGCAGTGGCTTTGAAGGCCTTAGAAATTATTAAAGATAAAGCAGCAAAGTTAAGTAAGGAAAGTATAATAAAAGCCCTGTCAGAAGTTAGATGGAATGGAAGACTAGAAGTAATGAGTAATGAGCCATGTGTTGTAATAGATGGAGCACATAATATTCAGGGAATAACGCAACTTGATAAAAATATTAAAAAATATTTTAAATATGATGATTTATATTTAATATTAGGAATATTAGCAGATAAAGACGTTGATCATATGGTTAAGGTTATTACTCCTCAAGCAAAGAAGGTCTTTACAGTAACACCTAATTCAATAAGAGCTGAAACATCAGAAGAGTTAATGGGAGTGGTAAAGAAATATAATCAGGATTGTCAAGCTTATAGTGATTATAAAAATGCTTTTGAAGATGCTTTAAAGCTTTGCAAGAAGGATGATTTACTGCTTATAAGTGGTTCATTATATATGATAGGTGAAATGAGAGGAATAATAAAAAAACATTTTAGTAAATAATACTTTGTTTACTAAAATTCACTAATATAGTATACTGATATAAAAAAATATATTAAATAAATATGTTCAATTTGAGGAGGAAAAAATATGTCAGCACATTTACATATTATGGCTAAGGAAGGCTCTATAGCAGAAACAGTATTATTACCAGGAGACCCTTTAAGAGCTAAATTTATAGCAGAAAACTTTTTAGAAGATGTAGTTTGTTATAATGAAGTAAGAGGAATGTATGGATATACTGGAACCTATAAAGGAAAGAGAGTTTCAGTGCAAGGAACAGGAATGGGATTACCATCACATTCTATTTATGTAAATGAACTAATTAAATTCTATGGAGCAAAGAGACTAATTAGAATAGGTTCAGCTGGATCTATAAATGACAATGTAAACGTAAGGGATTTAGTTTTAGCTCAAAGTGCATCAACGAATTCAGGAATTAACAAAAGAAGATTCCAAGGACTAGATTATGCACCAACAGCCAACTTTGAGCTATTATATGATGCATATAATATTGCTAAAAATAAAGGTGTTAATGTAAAAGTAGGAAATGTATTATCTAGTGATTTATTCTATGATGATACAAATGGGTTTGGAGCTAAGAATTGGGCAGAGTATGGCTGTCTTGCTATTGAAATGGAAACAGCAGAGCTTTATACATTAGCTGCTAAATATAATGTTGAAGCACTTTCAATATTAACTATATCTGATCATGTATTTAGAGGAGAAGAAACATCTCCAGAAGAAAGACAAAATACATTTACTGATATGATGGAAGTAGCTTTACAATTAATAAAATAAACTTTAATACAAAAAAAGATGATTTTATATATCATCTTTTTTTGTATATTATGATTTTATTTTATTTTTAATATTAATGAACATTGATAGATATTTATTAGATTTAGCATTTTGTGTTTTTGAAATAGTAAAGCAATAAAGAATACAATTAAGAATTGAAACAAAACCACTAATAATAACACCTACTTTTAGAGAAAGATTAATTATAGTTCTTTGAGAAGAGTATAATTTTTTATTTCTTTCGTAATCTTCAATTAGGAAATTATTTACTCCATCAATAAAAGCTCTATAATCATTTTCAGAAATTTCCTCTCTATTCATAAATTCATTGTAATATTTAATATATTTTTCTTCTTCAGTATTTACAACGTCTAATACTGTATCTATATGGCTTATAAATACAGAATTAAGCACCTTATAGCCTACGAATAAAAATGTACAAAATATTAAACATGCAATAATTCTAAATATAATTTTAAAAGTTTTCACATTTATTCTCCCTAAGTTTTAATATTTTCCACTATATTATCGGTTAATATATGAAAAAATTAATATTAAATTTATTAATAATTTTAATTTTTTTAGTTAATATATTTAAGTAAAGGGAGAAGTGAAAATATTAAAAGTGCATTTAAAAATATAAGTGATATTTTTATAATATTTATTTCTTGTATTACTATGTATAATAGGTTATAAATATGGAGTTATTAATGTAAAAAAGTAGTTATAATGATATTTAATAATATATTATATATGTATAATAAATAAAATAAAAAGACAATCTTCTAAAAAGTATTACAAATAGCACCCATTAAAAGAATACAACATATAATGAAATTACAGTGTATCTTTTAAAGGAGGTGTAATATTGAAATCATTAATTCTATGCACAACAGCAAGTGATTCAATTTGTAAACTAGTATTAGATAGCTTAGATATGAAAAAAATAAGGTTAAAACATTGCGATAAACCAGTTGGGCCACATGGTATAAGGTCATATTCAGATACTGTTATTACAGCGAATAGTTATAATGATTCTGTATCTTTTTTTTATGGTGAAAATCTTATTGAGGACAAGGTTATAAGTGTTGGGCCAAAGCCAAATGATTTATTAATGCATGATTATAAAGTTTATGTAATTTGTGGAGAGTCTAATTCAATGGTTATATATGACCTTAAGGAAGATAAAAGTATAGGTGAAGTAGCTACTGAAAGCTGGCCACATAGTATTGACATGGATTTTAATAATAAATTATTATTTGTGTCAAACTTGGAAAGTGATAGTATTACAGTAATATCCATGGATAATTATGATACTGTTGAAAATATTCAAGTGCCGGAATATCCTACAAAAATAAGGGTATCCAATGATAAAAAGAGGATTTATATCTGTTGCAGTTATTTAGGAAAAGATAAACGAGGATATATAGATGTAATTAATATTGGTAATTTTCAAAAAATAGCAAGGGTTATGGTTGGATATTCACCAATAGATATGATTGAAGATGATGATAATATTTATGTTTCTAATTTTACCGATGGAACAATTAGTGTAATAGCCAAAAGAACATATACGGTAGAAAAGGTTATTTATGTAGGTGGAATGCCAAAGGGAATTTTTAAGTATGGATCAGTGTTATATGTAGCTGATTATTTAAAGAGTAAACTTATTTTAATTGAAGATGATAAAGTAATAAAAGTCATAGCAATCGAGTCTGAACCCAATGCCATGACTTTATTTTAATCATTGTCATCAAATAAGCTTTGAATTATTTTTGTATAAATAGTAGAAGGATCATCTTTCCATTTTGAACATAAAGAATTGGCTTGTTTTTTGCTAGGAACAGATACCTTTAAATCAATTAATAAGCTTTCATCTTCAAAGGCTCTTAAATTTACAATATAGGAATCATTATTATCAATGGTATAATCGCTATAAATTGTCAGCTCCTTTTTTATATTTTCAATAGTTGCGGAGATATAATTATTGATTATATCTCTTTTTATTGGAGCAATCCTGTCGGTGAAAAATGATAAAACCTTTTCTCCTTTATCAGTTATGGAAATTAATTTTTTCTCATTTTTTTCAATATACTTTACAAAGTTAGAATATTCTAACTCGCTTATGTATTGTTGAAGAGTAAAGTAATTTATAAAGTTATTTTCTAAAATTATTTCTGTTAACTGTGTATTTGAAATGGGTTGTTTTAATGATTTTATAACATATAAAACTAAAAGTTTATTTTCTGCTAGTTCTGCTGAGTTTTCGTACATATTAAACCTCCAATTTGAAAGTATCTATATTATTATAACATAAATTTTAAACACTGTAATATTATTGTCATTAAAATTATACATTAAGAATATAAATTAGTAAAAATTAAGTTAAGAGGTTTTTTATGCTTAAAGGAAAAAAAGTTGTTATAGAAGTAATTTTGCTTGTATTTATAATTATTCTGTCATTTGCTGTAAATAAACGCAATATTAGTGTAAGCACTAATAATCAAGCTAAACTACCTATATTTAGAGTGAATACAGAAGAAAAAGAAATAGCACTTACCTTTGATATTAATTGGGCAGAAGAGGAGCATTTAGATGAAATTCTACAAGTATTAAAAAAATATGATGTAAAAGGTACTTTTTTTATTATGGGTGGTTGGATAAATTATACAGATGATAATAAAGAAAAGCTTAAAAATATATATAATGATGGTCATGAAATAGGTAATCATAGCTATATACATCCTAACTTTGTAAATATTACAGAAGAAAGAATGAATGATGAATTACAAAAGACGGAAGATATTATTTATGAAACAATTGGATGTAATACAAAATTATTTAGATTTCCAAGTGGCTCATATAATGAAAAAGCATTAAATTATGTTTTATCAAAAGGATATAAATGTATTCAGTGGGATGTTGATTCAGTTGATTGGAAACAATCGGGGGCAGATGTGGAATATAACAGAGTAATGAAAAATGTAAAAGCAGGGTCAATATTATTATTTCACAATAATGCTAAATATACTCCAGAGAATTTAGAGAGGATTATTAATAAATTGACAGGTGATGGCTATAAATTTTTAACAGTTAGTGAATTAATTTATGATGATGATTATTATATTGATGAAAATGGAGCACAAAATAAAAAATAAATATTATAAATATATTGAAAAGTGCACATGATTTGTATTATAATGGAAATAAATTCTTATATGGTAATAAATTTATAAATAAGCTAAAAAATTACTAATGGAGAGAGGGGTAAAGATGGACAATTTGATGTTAAATAATAAAATTTATCTTGAAGGGAAGATTGTAAGCAAACTTGAATTCAGTCATGAAATGTATGGAGAAGGATTTTATACATTTTTTATGGAAGTTACTAGATTAAGTGATTCTGTTGATTTACTAAATATAACAGTATCAGAAAGATTAATTAGTAATATGGACTTAAGTATTGGAAAAGAAATAATAGTATTAGGACAATTAAGGTCGTATAATAAGTTTGTAGATGGATCTAATAAGCTTATACTAACTGTATTTGCTAGAAACATAGAACCATGCATTGAAAAAAGCAAAAATCCTAATGAAATATTCCTAGATGGATATATATGTAAGGAACCTGTTTATAGAAAAACACCTTTTGGTAGAGAAATTGCAGATGTATTATTAGCTGTAAATAGAGCTTACAATAAATCAGATTATATACCAACAATAGCTTGGGGAAGAAATTCAAGATTTTGCCAAACTTTAGAAGTTGGAGATAATATAAGGGTATGGGGAAGGCTTCAAAGCAGAGAATATCAAAAGAAAATCAGTGAAACAGAAGTAGTTAAGAAGATAGCATACGAAGTTTCTATTTCTAAGATGGAAAGAGTAACTGAAGAAAATGATGAAAACTTCAATAGTGAAGAACATGAAAATACGCATGTAACTGAAAAAGGTGCTATATAATTTTAAAAATATATAGCTTAAATAATAACAAGCTCCGTAGTGGAGCTTGTTATTATTTTCTTAAATCACTAAGTATTTGAGTTTTATTTTTTGTTTTGTCATCTACAGATTTAACAATCTTTGCAGGGCTTCCAGCAACGACAACTCCAGAAGGTACATCACTTATAACTACAGAACCAGCAGCTACTACAGAGCCATTACCAATTTTAACACCTTCTAATATTACTGAATTAGCACCTATCATTACATCATCACCAATTTCACAAGGAGATTTGCTTGGTGGTTCTAATACACCAGCTACGACGGCACCAGCACCTAAGTGAACTCTTTTACCAATCTTTCCTCTAGCTCCAATAACAGCATTCATATCAACCATAGAGCCTTCACCGATTTCTGCACCTATATTAATAACGGCACCCATCATTATGACAGCATTTTTACCAATAACAACTTTATCTCTAATAATTGCACCAGGTTCAATTCTTGCATCGATAGCCAGCAAATCAAGCATAGGAATAGCTGAATTTCTTCTATCATTTTCTACTCTGAAATTTTTAATTCGATCTTTGTTATTTAATATAAGTTCAGATATTTTTTCAGATTCACCATATAGTACATAAAAATTATTAGAACTATATACTTCGATATTTTCAAAATTTACATCATCTAAATTACCATTAATATAAACCTTCACAGGAGTAGATTTCTTAGATTCTTTTATAAATCTTGCAATTTCATATGGATCAGTTAAATTATAATTCATATTATCATCCTTTCTTCTTGTGAATTTGAATTAAATAGATATTATTAATTATAATAGACAAAAAAGGTAATTTAAAGAGTAAATAGAAAAAATATGAAAAAACTTTACGAATCATTGTATGTTAATGTACAATGATTTAAAGGAGATGATTTAATGAAATTAAAGAAAGGATTAGTACAAATTTATACTGGTGACGGAAAAGGAAAGACAACAGCAGCAATAGGGCAAGGGATAAGAAGTGCAGGATATGGATTAAATGTTGTAATGGTCCAATTTTTAAAGGGAGGATATACAGGAGAACTTTCAACAATAGATAAAATTGATAATTTTAATATTTTTAGATTTGAAAAAGAAAGGGATTTCGTATGGAATTTATCAAAAGCTGAAATTGAGGAATTAAAAAAAGAAATTAGAACAGGATATGAATTTATTAAGAAAATAGTTGATGAAGGTTCTTGTGATGTTCTTATTATAGATGAGATAATGGGAGCTCATTATAATAAATTTATAAGTACTGATGAGATAATATATTTAATTAAGAATAAAAAGGAATCAATGGAAATTGTTTTAACAGGGAGAAATGTTCCAATGGAAGTTATTGATTTAGCAGATTTAGTGACTGAAATGAAGATGATTAAACATCCTTTTGAAAAAGGAATAGGTGCCAGAGAAGGTATAGAGTATTAAAAGATGGTATAAACATTGGGGGAGAATTTAATGAATTTAAACTTAAAAAATGTTCAAATTTCTGGGATAAGGAAATTTTATAATGAGGTAAAGAAAATAGATGGTGCTATATCGTTAACTTTAGGGCAACCGGATTTTCCAGTACCAAAGGTAGTAAAAGAGGCATTAATAAATGCTGTAAATGAAGATAAGACAGTGTATACAGAAAATGCTGGAATATTACCACTAAGAAAAGAAATAAGCCAATATTTAATGAAGAGAGGTATTGATTATTCAGCAGATGAGATATGTATTACTGTAGGAGGTAGTGAAGCTATTTTTACTATTTTGACAGCACTTATAAATGAAGGTGATAATGTGCTTATTCCAACTCCAGCATATCCGGCATATGAAAACATTGTTAATATATTAGGTGGAAATGTTGTAAGTTATGGTTTGAATGATGATTTTTCAATTAATATTGAAAATTTAAAAGCGCTTATTAAAGAAAATCAAATAAAGGTTCTAGTCTTATCACTTCCTTCTAATCCTTTAGGAACAATATTAACAAAAGATGAAAAAGATGAACTTATTAAAATTATTGCTAATAATAATATTTTTGTTGTTACTGATGAAATATATGAATCACTTATATATGAAGAATACTATAGTGTTGCTGAAGAAAAGGAAATATTAGATAAGGTGATATATATAAGTGGATTTTCTAAGATGTTTTCTATGACAGGGCTAAGAGTTGGATATTTTGCAGCTCAAAAGCAATTGATGGATGAAATAATGAAGGTACATCAATATAATGTATCTTGTGCAACATCTATATGTCAATGGGCCGCCTTAGAAGGTCTTAGAAATGGGTTAGATGATGTAGAGAATATGAGAAATGTCCTTAGAGAAAGAAAGGATTATGTAATTTCTGAACTCAGAAATATGGGACTTGAAGTAAATGAGCCTAAAGGTGCATTTTATGTATTCCCGTCTATTAAAAAATTTAATATGTCTTCAGAAGAGTTTTGTTTAAAGCTATTAAATGAAGAAAAGATTGCTTGTGTGCCAGGGAGTTCTTTTGGAATAGGTGGCGAAGGATATATTAGAATATCCTATTGTTATTCAATGGAAGAGCTAAAAAAAGCTCTTTTGGGATTAAAAAAGTTCATTAACAAAATATGATAATAAGCGCTGCACAAATTCATTTGCAGCGCTTATTAATTAATTACCAGCAGGATTAAAATTATCGCTTGATACACCTTGTCTCTTTACTGATTTATGCTTTCTATTTGGATTGTGGTTTAAACCTTCTTCAGTTATTGGAGTCTGATAATTACATTTTTCCATACGGGCCTTTTTGTTATCAGGTTGGCTATCTTTTGTCATAATAAAACCTCCTATAAGTCTAATCAATTCCTTCAGAAAATAGTATAACCAATAAAGATACATTAATACTAAACTAGGTATTTATAAATTAAACATATACAATAAGAATATTAAATTAAAATTGTGTATTTTTAATAATATCTATAAGCCTAATACATCATCCATGTTATATAAGCCTGCTTTAGTTACATTAGCCATAAATGAACAAGCTTTTAAAGCACCGACGGCAAATACTTTTCTGGAAATTGCTTTGTGACTTAGTTCTATTACTTCACCAGATCCAGCAAAGATGATTTCATGATCTCCAACAATTGAACCCCCTCTAACAGCGTGTATTCCTATTTCTGCTTTTTCACGTTTCTTTTCTCCATTTCTTCCATGAACATAGTAGGTATCATCAGAAATAGATTCCTTGATGGTGTCAGCCAGTAGTAGAGCAGTTCCACTTGGTGAGTCCACTTTTTGGTTATGATGTTTTTCAATTATTTCTATATCATAATTTTGATATAGTAGAGGTGAAATTTTCCTTAGTAAAGAATTTATTAAATTAATACCTAATGACATATTGGCAGATTTAAAAATTGGAAGAGTTTTACTAGAATCTTCAATTAACTTTAAATCTTCATCAGTGTAACCAGTGGAACATAATACTAAAGGCTTTTTTGTACTAGTTGTTAAAGCTAGTAAGTCTTTTAAAGCATCAGCTCTAGAAAAATCAAGAAGAACATCGTAATGAATATTTACGTCTTCAGTATTTTTAAAAATTTTAAACTCAGATTCTTTAGGAAATTTATCAATTCCAGCAACTATTTTTAAAGATGGAAATTCGCTTATAACATTTTGTATTACATTTCCCATTTTTCCGGAACATCCACTTAATAAAATTTTAACCATTTAAAAACTCCATTCTATATTAAGCCGTAATTTTTTAAAGTACTACATAATATTGTTTTATTTTTTTCGTCCATTTCATAAAGAGGCAATCTTAATTCTCCAACTTCTTTTCCCATCAAGTTAAGAGCAGTTTTTACTGGTATAGGATTTGTCTCCATAAATAAATCATTTGTTAGTTTGAGATATTTTAACTGCAAAGCTAAAGATTTGTTAATATCACCAGTTAAATATGACATTACCATTTCATGAACAGCTTTAGGAACTATATTTGCTAGTACAGATATAACTCCAATACCACCTAGTGCTAGAATTGCAGTAACTTGATCATCATTACCAGAATAAATATCTAATTTATCACCACATAAAGCTTTTATCTTTGCAATTTGGCTTATATTGCCACTGGCTTCTTTTACAGCTGTCATATTGGAAAGTTCAGATAATTCTAGTAAAGCTTCAGGTGTGATATTCATATTCGTTCTTGAAGGAACATTATAAAGGATTATTGGTGTGTTTACAGCATTGTTAATAGCTTCAAAGTGTTTAAATAATCCTTTTTTATTTGTTTTATTATAATAAGGAGTTATAACAAGAAGTCCATCTACACCAACAGATTCTGCAAACTTACTCATTTCAATTGAAGCAGCTGTATTATTTGAACCAGTTCCTGCAATTACAGGTATTCGTCTATTTACAGTATTTATAACAAATTGGATAGCATCTTTTCTTTCAGATTCACTCATTGTTGTAGCTTCACCGGTAGTACCACACACTATTATTGCATCAGTACCTTCAGCAATCTGCCATTCAATTAGTTCTTTAAACTTAGGAAAGTCTATTCCATTTTCATTGAAAGGTGTTATTATAGCAACACCAGAACCTTTAAAAACTGTCATATTAACCTCCGTATAAAATAATTATTTAATTATTTCTTCTGCAATTTGTATTGCATTAAGAGCAGCACCTTTTCTTATGTTATCCCCTACAACCCATATATTTAATCCGTTATCAATGCTGAAATCTCGTCTTATTCTTCCAACATAAATTTCATCTTTTCCTGAAACTTGAAGTTGTGTAGGGTATTTAAGTTCTTTAGTATCATCATATACCACTATGCCTTTAGTTGATTCTAAAAGTTTAACTACATCGTCAAGTTCATATGGTTTTTCTAATTCTATATTTATGCTTTCGGCATGACAGTTTAGTACTGGAACTCTTACGGCAGTAGCTGTAATCCTTATGGAATCATCATGAAGAATCTTTTTAGTTTCGTTAATCATCTTTATTTCTTCTTTTGTATATCCATTATCTAAAAATACATCAATATGAGGAAGACAATTTTCTGCAATAGGGTAAGGGAATTTTTTAGGTTCTACTCCTTTTAATCCATCTTTTAAATCAGCAATACCTTGCATACCTGCACCAGATACCGCTTGATAAGTTGAATAAACGACTCTTTTAATACCGTAGGCATCTTTTAATGCTTTTAAAGGTAGCATAGCTTGAATAGTAGAACAATTTGGATTGGCAATTATACCATTGTTCCATTTAATGTCTTCCGGATTTACTTCAGGAACTACTAAAGGAACATCTTTAGCCATTCTCCATGCACTGGAATTATCAATTACTGTTGCACCATACCTTACAAAGATTGGTGCAAATTTTAAACTTGCATCTCCGCCAGCTGAAAATAATGCCAAATCTATTTTTTTATCTTTTATATTTTCTTCAGAAGTTTCATTTACTATATATTCTTTATCTCTGAACTTTAGATATTTTCCAGCTGAACGTTTTGAAGCAAAAAGATATAACTCATTTATTGGAAAATTTCTTTGTTCAAGAATTTCTAAAAATTTTCTTCCAACATTACCTGTTGCACCAACAACTGCTACATTATACATGTAAATTCCCCCTTAAATTTAAACGCTTATTAGCGTATTAATAATAAAAAATTAGAAGCTTTGAGCAAAATCACTCAAAGCTTCTAATTTTTTTATATTTTATATAAATATTTATTAGATTTCTTTAAATGATAGCTCTCCACAAAAATGTGACAGGAATACATATATTATATGAACCCCCAGTAAATAGCTGTAAAGCATAGGCTATTTACTTCGGCGATAAATCCTTTCCCATTAAATCATTGTGCTTAGCTCTTTAATAGTACTGATAAGTATCGCGCCTCTATCTTGCAATTATTTATTAGATTAGTTTGATTATATATGTTATTTATAAACAATGCAAGATTAAAATTGAAATAAATATATATAATACAATATATGTATAAAAATGTAATTTAATCTTTGAATATTTTATATTTTTATGGAGAAAATACATATATTACTTTGTAGGGGGAATAGTTATGAGCAAGACACCGCTAAAAAAAATTATAAAATCTAAAATTAAAACTAATAAAGAGCTTACAGCACAAGAACTTTTAAGAGAAAAAATCAAATATGAAATTGCTGACGAATTAGGATTAAAAGAAAAAGTTGATCAATATGGATGGGGAGGACTCACAGCTGAAGAAACAGGAAGAATAGGAGGGATTATGACCCGTAGAAAAAAAGAACTAAAAATTCCAACTAATGATGAGATACTAGGAAGAAAATAATGGATTGACTAATTAGTGGAATACATATATTATAATTCTTAGAAATTATAGATTAATGTAGAAGAAATATTTCTTCTACATTAATTTTTAAGTAGCTGTAAAATTTATAGCAAGGGGGAATAGTATGGCTTATGGAGAATTTGCTAAAATTTATGATGATTTAATCAATGAAGATATTAATTATGACAATATGATTAGCAGAATAATTGAAATATGCAATGAACATAATATTGAATACAAAGATTATCTTGATGTTGCTTGTGGTACTGGAAATGTTACTGTAAGACTAGCAAAGTATTTTAAAGATGTATATGCCGTAGATTTATCTGAAGATATGCTGAGAGAAGCTTTTAATAAATTTAAGGAAAATAGAATTAAAGGTAGGATAATTTGTCAAGATATGACTGAAATGCAGCTAAATAGGAAGTTCGATTTAATTACATCAGTTTTAGATTCTACAAATTATATTACTGACGAAGATGATTTGAAAAAATATTTCAGTTCTGTTAAAGAGCATTTAAAAGATGACGGGATTTTTATTTTTGATGTTAATTCATATTATAAGTTATCAGAAATATTAGGTAACAATATTTATACATATAGTGAAGAAGATGTTTTCTACATATGGGAAAATGTTTTTGAAGATGATATGGTTTCAATGTTTCTTACCTTCTTTGTAAAGCAAGGAGAACTTTATGAAAGATTTGAAGAGGAGCATTTTGAAAGAGCATATAGGGAAGAAGAGCTTGAAAGTGCTCTATCAAATTGTGGATTAGAGATAATAAATAAGTTTGATGGATATAGTAATAATAAGGTTCAAGCAAGTAGTGAAAGAATAGTATATGTAGTTAAAAAAATATAACTATATTAAATTTAGGAGGAAGTATAGATGGAAGATAAGATTATTAATGCGGTAGCTATGGATGGAACTGTTAGAATAATAGCAGGAACAACTACAAATTTAGTAGAAAAAGTAAGAGAAATTCATGAATGTACACCAGTAGCAGCTGCAGCACTTGGAAGAATGATTACTGCAGGAGCATTATTAGGTACTACTTTAAAATCTGATAAAGAAATTATGACATTAAGAATTAATGGTGGTGGAGAAGCAGAAGGAATTACTGTAACAGCTCATGAAAATGCTGTTGTTAAAGGATTTATTGGAAATCCTTATGGAGATAGACCATTAAACGAAAAAGGTAAGCTCGATGTAGGTGGATATGTAGGCAAAAATGGTAACCTTATAATCATCAAAGATTTAGGAATGAAAGATCCATATGTAGGCCAAGTTCCAATATTCTCAGGAGAAATTGCAGAAGATTTAGCATATTATTATACTGTATCAGAACAAACTCCATCAGCAGTATCTTTAGGTGTATTAGTAGATACTGATTATTCAATAAAGGTTGCAGGTGGATTAATAATTCAAATGCTACCAGGTGCTGAAGAACATATTGCAGATATAGTAACATTTAGATTGGAAGAAATTCCTACTTTAACTGAAATGTTAAGTGAAGGAAAGACTATAGAAGATATCTTAAACTATTTATTTGATGATATGGGATTAAAGATATTAAAAGAAACTAAGCCTGAATTTAAATGTAATTGTTCAAGAGAAAGAGTGGAAAAAGCATTAATATCAATTGGTGAAAAAGATTTAAAAGAGATATATGAAGAAGGTAAGGATGAAGAAATCAAATGCCACTTCTGTAATACTAAATATGTATTTACTAAGGAACAAATTGGAGAGTTATTAACTAAGATTAAATAATGAAAAAGGCTGCTATATTGTAGCCTTTTTCATTATTTTTTAAGAAAGATGTTTTAAGTATTTTATGCAACAAATGTTAGGGATATACGTACTATATTATAGATTATAAAACAAAGAGACTTCCTCTATCAGTAAGCTTTCCGCTTTTTAAGTAAATAGGTGTGATATTGTGATTATTAAGAAAATTTAACACTTCTTTGCCATAAGAATAATGATTTAAGTCTCCAAATAGTGCTAATTTATCGTGAGAAATCATTCCTCCAGCACCACCTATAAATCCATATTCAAAACCTTCTAAGATAATATCTCCATAAGGCAATAAAAGAACATGAAAATCATCATTTGAAAGAGTCTTATATATTCCAGGATCATTAGTAATTAAAACTTTTTCTCGCAAGGGAAGAATGGAACACTTTGTATAGCCTTGCTTTACATTAATAATTTTTTTGTGAGTAATATATTTTTTAAAAGCATCATCAGAATACTTTAGGTTATGTATGAAATACTCCTTGCTATTTAGTGCGTTTATAGATATATTTTCAGGGTATTTATGGCCAAGGGTGCTAGAACTTTCAATATATTTTATATTATTTTCTTCCAGTTGTTTTTTAAACTCATCAGGCATATGCTTATTTATTAAAATTAATCTATTTTCTTTATGAAGAATATTTATTTGTATATCTACATGGCCATCAATTGCATTATACAAAGCTTTAGATTGAGGAATTTTAATTATTTTAAGCCCTAGCTTGTTTAAATTATTACATTCTTCATCTGTAGTTTTATAATCAACAAAACAAATCATTAAATTAACTCCTTTTATTTATAATATATATAAAATAAACAAAATTTATCTAAAAATCAATAAATTTAAACAGTTACTATTTATAAATGTTGAATATAGAAAACTTTTTAATACATACTATTATTAAGGAAGGAGTGAAATCCATGCTGGTAATGAAGTTAGTACACAATAATGACTTAGATTTTGTAAAAGAGTTACAAGAGTTACGACAGTTATTAAAAAAGAAGAATATAACAATGGGAATTGTTGAAAGCGGAGAGGGAAGCTCTAATATAATTAAGATAATATGTAATAATGAAAGTTATAATGATAGGATTAGAAACACTATTTATTTATATATAAGTAATATTTTGTATTCGGTAGTAGTTAAGGAATATAGAAAAAAAGAATTGTTTAATTATTTAATGGAAAACTATTTTTTCTTGAAGCAAAATGAGGTTATGGAAGTGGAAGAAAAAATAGTTAGGGTATTACAAAATGAAGAAAAAGTTACCGATGAAAAAATGTTTTATTGCATTAATAAGATAAATTGTATAATTGAAAAGATAAAGGAATGCTTAGAGGAAAATGAAGTTATAAATATTAAAGGTTTTATAACCTTTAGAATGAAAGAGCTTAGGGAAGATATTGAGTGTATCATTGATAAAATAGTTGAAGATTATATGATTGAAAAGGAATACAAAGAGTTTATAAAATTATTAAAATATTTTGTAGATATTCAAGAAAGTAAAATAGAAAAGATTGATATATATATACAAAGTGATGGGGGATATGTATTAAAAGATGGCCTTGATAATGATGTTTTTGAAGAGTTTGTCAAGGAAATATATGAATGTAAGATTGATACGGAAGCTAATGTAGAAGATATAATTATTAGTGGTCTTATTACAAATGCACCAAAAGAAGTAGTAATTCATAATAAAGACAAAGCCTTAAACTTAGAGTTTATTGATACTATTAAAAATGTATTCGGTGAGAGGGTAACTTTTTGTAATGGCTGTAGTAAGTGCTTGGCAAGTAAGTTGAAAATTTAAAAAATTAATAATTGACAACTAAAAGATAGCATGATAGAATTTAAAATGTTAAGAAGGAACTGCCGTTTCTCACCTTACGGCAAAGCTTAGTAAGGTAATACGTATGAAATTTGTATCTAGTAATATATTATTATGTCTAGATTTAGTTTGATAATAATGGATGGCAGTAATGTCATCCATTTATTATATAAAAATGCTTTTTTCATTGGTACATTTTATCGGAGGTGAACGATATCAGTAAAAATTTTACTTGTAACGAAAGTATAAAAGAAAAGGAAGTAAGAGTTATTGATGCAGAAGGTAATCAATTGGGAATACTTCAAACAAAAGAAGCTCAAAGAATGGCAGATGAGAGTGAATTAGATTTAGTTATGATCTCGCCAAATGCAAAACCACCAGTATGTAAAATAATGGATTTAGGTAAATATATTTATGAGCAAGCAAAAAAGGAAAAAGAAGCAAAAAAGAAGCAAAAAGTAACAGTAATTAAAGAAATCAGATGTGGAATCACAATTGAGGAAAATGATATTGCTATTAAAGCTAAAAATGCTAGAAAATTCCTAGTGGATGGGGATAAAGTTAAAATAACTATAAGATTTAAAGGTAGAGAAGCAGCATTATCTCATTTAGGTGTTAAAATACTTGATAATTTTGTTTCTAAACTTGAAGATGTTTGTGTAGTAGAAAAACCTGCTAAACAAGATGGAAGAAACATGACTATGGTTTTAGCCCCAAAAAAAGCATAATCTGAGAGGAGGATATTTATCATGCCAAAAATGAAAACTCACAAAGGTGCAGCAAAAAGATTTAGAAAAACAGGTACAGGAAAGTTAAAGAGAGCAAAGGCTTTCAAGAGCCACATCTTAACTAAGAAAAGCGCTAAGAGAAAGAGAAACTTAAGAAAAGGTGCTTATGTTTCAACTACTCAAGAAAAAGCAATGAAGAAATTATTACCATACCTATAATATTATTACCTAGGAGGAACTAAGAATGGCTAGAGTTAAAAGAGCGGTTAATTCACGTAAAAATCATAAAAAAGTATTAAAGCTTGCTAAAGGTTACTACGGTGGAAAGAGCAGATTATTCAAAACTGCTAACGAAACTGTAATAAGAGCTTTAAGAAATGCATATGTAGGAAGAAGATTAAAGAAGAGAGATTTCAGAAGATTATGGATAGCAAGAATAAATGCTGCTTCAAGAATGAATGGACTTTCTTATTCAAAATTCATGAATGGAATAAAATTAGCTGGTGTTGATATCAACAGAAAGATGTTATCTGAAATAGCTATAAATGATCCAAAATCATTTGCTGAATTAGTTGAATTAGCTAAGAAAAACTTAAATGCTTAATTAATACATAATGCGACTTATGTCGCATTTTTATTATATAAAAAAGTAGCATCTTTATTTATTAAGAGAGATGCTGCTTTTTTGTAATTAAAGTTTTCATTAGATAAATTAAAAAAATATACTTATACTTTTAGTAGGATAGTGTATAATAATTTGGTAAAGTATTATTTTGGTATTTAAAATTTTTGTTTAGCAGAGGTGTATATATGCAGTATAGGTTAAATAAAGGTTCTAAACTTAATCCAATGCAGATCCTTTCACTGGGATTTTTAGCAATAATACTGGTAGGTGGAATATTGCTATCATTACCTATTTCATCATCTACTGGAGAATATACTAGCTTTATTGATGCTGTATTTACTTCGACTTCAGCAGTATGTGTAACAGGACTAATAACTGTAGATACAGGAACTCATTGGAATTTGTTTGGTAAAACTGTAATTATGATATTGATTGAAATTGGTGGATTAGGATTTATGTCTTTTACTACTTTAATAGCAATTTTATTTGGTAAGAAGATAACCCTTAGAGAAAGATTGATTTTACAAAATGCAATGAATACATTTAATATTCAAGGAGTAGTAAAAATGGTTAAATATATACTGTTATTCACCACTTCAATTCAATTAATTGGTGCACTTATATTTTGCACACAATTAATACCTGAATATGGATTAAGTAAAGGATTATTTTATAGTATATTTCATTCTATTTCAGCATTTTGTAATGCAGGCTTTGATATTTTTGGTGGCGGGGTGAGTTTAATGACTCACAATACAAATACTGTGGTAATACTAACAGCAGCAGCACTTATAATTATAGGTGGATTAGGTTTTAGTGTATGGACAGAACTATATAATGTAAGAAGGATAAGAAGGTTTTCAGTACATACAAAAATAGTTCTACTGGTTACTGGATTCCTGGTAATAGGAGGCACTGTTTTAATGCTTTTATTTGAATATAATAATCCTGAAACCTTAGCATATATGGATGGTGGAGAAAAGGTTTTAAATTCTTTCTTTTCAGCTGTAACACCTAGAACAGCAGGATTTAATAGTATATCTACATCTGGCATGACTGGTGCTGGTAAGTTTTTAACAATGATTTTGATGATAATTGGAGGTTCACCTGGATCAACTGCTGGTGGAATAAAAACAACAACTGTAGGTGTATTAATATTAACAGTAATTTGTGTTATAAAAAGAAGAGAAGATACAGAGGTTTTTTCAAAGAAAATATCAAAAGATCTTGTTTATAAAGCATTTACCTTATTCTTTATAGGTTCAGGTCTTGTTATAGTGGTAAGTTTAATATTATCATTTACTGAAGCGGGGGCATCTTTTACAGCTATTTTATATGAAACTGTTTCTGCTTTTGGTACAGCAGGTTTGACTATTGGTCTTACACCAAATTTAAGCATCATTGGAAAAGTGTTAATTATGATGATGATGTATATTGGAAGAGTAGGACCTTTAACTGTAGTATTATCATTGACTAAAGAAAAAGTTAGAAGTGGAATTAAATATCCAGAAGGAAAAATATTAATAGGTTAGGAGAAAGTAATAATGGCAAGTGGAAAACAATTTGTAGTTATAGGTCTTGGTAGATTTGGTCAATCTGTGGCAAAAACATTATATGATCTAGGCCATGATGTATTAGCTATAGATATAGATGAAGAAGCAGTAAGAGAAATTTCAGAAAATGTAACTCATGCTGTGCAGTTAGATGCAACAGATGAAACATCTATAAAAAGCTTAGGACTTAGAAATTTTGATGTTGCAGTAATTACTATTGGTTCAAATATACAAGCGAGCGTAATGATTACACTTTTAGTTAAAGAACTTGGAATTAAATACATTATAGCAAAGGGGCAAAGTGAACTTCATGCTAAGGTATTATACAAAATTGGTGCTGATAGAGTAGTGCTTCCAGAAAAAGATATGGGTATAAGAGTAGCTCATAATTTAGTGTCTTCCAGTATAGTGGATTATATAGAATTATCATCTGATTATAGCATTTTAGAAATTAAGCCACTAAAGGTATGGGACAATAAAACTTTAAATGAACTAAATTTAAGAAGTAAATATGGAATTAATGTTATTGCCATAAAAAAAGGTGAGGAAATTGATATAACACCAAGTGCAAATGCTGTTATAGAAAGTGAAGATGTTCTGGTAGTTATTGGACCAACAAATAACTTAGGTAATTTAGAAGAAATAATTGTTAAACAGAAGTAAGAGGTGCTGCACTTTGATAGTCATTGAAAGTAAAGAAAATTCTTTATTTAAGAATATTAAAAAGCTTAAAGAAAGAAAAAATAGATCTAAAGAAAAGAAATATATTATAGAAGGTTTTAGGTTGGTAGAAGAAGGGTTTAAAGCTGGTGCAGATATTGAATGCTTAGTTATAGAAGAAGGAAATGAGCAGAAAGCAAATGAATTCTTAAAAGAATACTTAACAGTATCTAAAATTTATTTAATGAAAAAAAGTTTGTTTGGTCAGCTTATTGCTACAGAAAATACTCAAGGTGTATTAGCTGTTGTGAAGATGAATGATAGTACAGAAGAAATAAAAGGAGATTTTTATCTTTTATGTGATAAAGTTCAAGATCCAGGAAATTTGGGAACTATTATTAGAACTGCCCATGCAGCTGGTGCTTCAGGAATAATTTTAACAAAGGGTACAGTTGATATATATAATGATAAGACTATAAGGTCAACAATGGGATCAGTTTTTTATCTGCCAATTATATATGATAATGACCTCAGCTTCTTAAAGAAACTTAAAGAGGATGGTTTTAGCTTAGTTACTACATCACTTCAGGAATCAAAGGATTTCTTTCAAGAGGATTTAAGAGGTAAGGTAATATTAGGTGTTGGTAATGAAGGTAATGGCATCAGTGATGAGATATTTGCTATGGCAGATAAAAAGGTTAAGATACCTATGCCAGGTGGTGCAGAAAGTTTAAATGTGGCAGTGGCTTCATCAATAATACTTTTTGAGAAAGTTAGACAAGGAATGCTATAAAAGTATTTTTTAATAAATACTTGAAAAAAATAATCTTTATTTGTATAATAAGTTGAAAAGAATATGTAAATACTGTGAATGAGAGAGTAATTATAAGGAATATTTCAGGGAGAAAAAGTCTAAGACTGGAAGCTTTTTTAATAAAAATTATAATGAAGTTCGCTCAGGAGTACTAGTTGTGAAGTAATAGTAGTAACTAGCGGTTTAACCGTTATTTTAATTAAGAGGATATTGTACCATTTGTATAATATCAACTAGGGTGGTAACGCGGATATTCCGTCCCTTTTGGGATGAATATCCTTTTTTTTATTTACAAATTATTTTAGTTGCATAGCAATTAAATTAAAAGTATTTAATATTCGTAAGATACTGATTAAAAAAGAAGGGAGTAATATTATGGAAGAAAAATTAACCGCCATTAAAGAAGCAGCACTTAATGAAATAGCTTCAGTAGAAAATAGTGCAGCTTTAGAAGAAATTAGAGTTAAATATTTAGGAAAAAAAGGTGAACTTACTACTATATTAAGAGGAATGGGTTCTTTATCACCAGAAGAAAGACCAGTAGTTGGTAAGTTAGTTAATATAGCTAAAAATGAAGTTGAAACTAAACTTGAAGAAGTAGGAAGCAAAATAAAGGAAAAAGAAAAAAAAGCTAAACTAGCTAGTGAAGTTATCGATATAACTTTACCAGGAAAGAAACAAGTAATAGGAAAGAGACATCCATTAGATCAAACATTAGAAAGTATGAAGAACATCTTCATTTCTATGGGATTTACAATAGAAGAGGGGCCAGAAGTAGAATTAGATCATTACAATTTTGAGGCTTTAAACATTCCTAAAAACCATCCTGCAAGAAGTGAACAAGATACTTTATATATTAATGATAGTTTAGTTTTAAGAACTCAAACTTCACCAGTTCAAGTAAGAACAATGGAAAAGCAAAGCTTACCAATTAAAATGATCTCACCAGGTAAGGTTTATAGATCAGATGATGTTGATGCAACACATTCACCAATATTCTATCAAATGGAAGGATTAGTTGTAGATAAAGGAGTAACTTTTGCAGATCTTAAAGGTACCTTAGAATTATTTGCTAAGAAAATGTTTGGGGATAAAGTTAAGACTAAATTTAGACCTCACCACTTCCCATTCACTGAACCTTCAGCAGAAATGGATGCAACTTGTTTTGTTTGTGAAGGTAAGGGATGTAAAGTCTGTAAAAATAGTGGATGGATTGAAATTTTAGGATGTGGTATGGTTCACCCAGATGTACTTAGAAATTGTGGTATTGATCCAGAAATATATAGCGGATTTGCCTTTGGGTTCGGTGTAGATAGAATGGTTATGCTTAAGTATGGAATAGACGATATTAGATTATTATACGAAAGTGATATGAGATTCTTAAATCAATTCTAATAATTATAGTTATTGTAGGAGGTAAAATGCAATGAAAATACCATATAATTGGTTAAAAGATTATGCAGAAATAAATGTTGATGCATATGAATTAGCAGATAAATTAACTCTTTCTGGTTCTCAAGCAGAAGAGGTTATAATGCAGGGAGATACAATTAAGAATGTTGTAACTGGAAAAATTACAAAAATTGAAAAACATCCTGATGCAGATAGATTAAATGTTTGTCAAGTAAATATTGGAGCTGAAGAAGAAATTCAAATTGTTACAGCTGCTACAAACATGAAGGAACAAGATATAGTACCTGTAGCTCTTCATAAATCAATATTAGCTGATGGTACCGAAATTAAAAAAGGTAAGATGAGAGGCGTAGTATCTAATGGTATGTTCTGTTCTGAAGAAGAATTAGGAATTGCTGGAGATAAACCAGTTCATGGATTAATGATTCTTCCAGAAGATGCACCATTAGGAATGGATATAAAGGAATATTTAAAATTAAATAAAGCAATAATTGATTTTGAAATAACTTCAAATAGACCGGACTGTTTAAGTATTGTTGGTATGGCAAGAGAAGCAGCAGCAACTCTTGGAACATCTTATAAAATGCCTAGCTTAAAATATGAAGTTAAAAATTCAGATAATATCAATGATGAATTAAAAGTTGAAGTTAGAGATGAATTATGTAATAGATATATGTCTAGAGGGGTTAAGAATGTTAAGATAGCTCCATCACCTTCATGGATGCAAGAAAGATTATTAGAAGCTGGAGTTAAACCAATAAATAATATGGTTGATATAACTAACTTTGTAATGCTTGAACTTGGTCAACCAATGCATGCTTTTGATGCAAGAGAAATTGAATCTGGAAAAATAGTTGTGGAAAGAGCTAAAGGCGGTGAAAAGTTCACAACTTTAGATGAAGTAGAAAGAACTTTAGATTCAGAATGCTTATGTATAAAAGATAAAGATAAGACTATTGCTTTAGCTGGTATCATGGGTGGATTAAATTCTGAAATAAAAGAAGATACAACAGAAGTATATTTTGAATCAGCAAATTTTGATGGTACAAACATTAGAGTAAATTCTAAAAAGGTTGGACTAAGAACTGAAAGTTCTTCTAGATTTGAAAAGGATATAGATCCTAATTTAGCAAAGCTTGCTATAGATAGAGCTTGTAGCTTAGTATGTGAGCTTGGTTGCGGAGAAGTTATGGAAGGAACTATCGATGTATACAACAATGTTAAAGAAGAAGGTCACTTAACTGTTGATACTAATTGGATAAATGCTTTCTTAGGAACTGATATATCAAAAGAAGAAATGAAGAAATCTTTAGATTCTTTAGATATAAAGACTGAAATAAATGGGGATATGTTAGAAATTACTACACCTACATTTAGAATTGATTTAACTATTAGAGAAGATATTGCAGAAGAAGTTGCAAGAATTTATGGATATGATAAAATTCCTACAACTGTATTTAGCGTATCTACTGAGAGAGAGCCTAAGTATAAGAAAAATATTTTAGAAGATAAAGTTATTGAAATAATGATAGGAAACGGATTAAATCAATCAATAAGCTACTCATTTGTTTCTCCTAAGGTATTTGACAAAGTTAATATACCAGCAGATAGCCAATTAAGAAATGTTGTTAAGATTAAGAATCCTTTAGGCGAAGATTTTAGTGTGATGAGAACAACAACAATTCCTTCAATGATGGAATGTTTATCTAGAAATTATTCAAGAAATAATGATTATGTTAGATTATTTGAAATTGGTAAAGTATATATTCCAAATGAAGACGAAAATCAAGTTCCAACTGAAAAAAATATATTAACTATAGGTATTTACGGAGATTGTGATTACTTAGATATGAAGGGAATTATTGAAAATCTAGTAGATGGTCTTGGAGTTGAAAAAGCCAAATATGTAAGGGAAAGTGAAAATGCTAGTTACCATCCAGGTAAGACAGCTGCATTATTAGTAAGAAATAAAAAGACTGCAGTTTTTGGAGAAGTGCATCCAGATGTAACTGAAAATTATGGTATAGATATTGATTGCTATATAGCTGAAATAGATTTAGATCAATTATTTGAAGCAGCTAAAATGACAAAATCATATAAAGCATTACCAAAATTCCCAGCTGTAACAAGAGATATAGCATTACTAGTGGATGATTCTGTATTAGTTGCAGATATAGAGGAAGCTATAAGAAAAGCTGGTGGAAATTTAGTTGAAAAAGTTCAATTATTTGATATTTACAAAGGTGAACAAATTCCAGCTGATAAAAAATCAATAGCTTATGCAATAGCATATAGAGATGAAAATAAAACATTAAATGAAAAAGATATTACGAAAGTTCATGATAAGATATTAAAAGCTTTAGAGCATAAGCTAGGTGCTGTGTTAAGATAATATTTAAACAATTATAAAAATCAAAAGCAGATTTAATTTGCTTTTGATTTTTTATTTTATTAGGTGATAATTTTAATCAGTAATTTTTATAAAACATTTTTTTATATAACCAATAGGGTGATATGATACTTTAGACTTTCGTAGTCCTAAATCACCACAGTCTTCTTGTCTATTTACATATAAAGTATCACTAAAATACATATCTAAAAATGTTCTATTTAAAAAAGAATAAATACCTTTAAAAGAAATATCACAGCGCTCAATGTGGATTATAGCTGTATCACCATATTTTTCTCCAATAGAAAAGCCTGCAAGAGTATCATTAACATAAATTGTTATGGATTTTAAATCTAATTTTTGAAAGTTTATTAATACATCCCTAATGACATCGTATTCTATTTTTAGTTCAGTACAGAGAGAGTTTTTTGATTTTTCCCATTTTTTTATTAAGTCTAAGCAGTCGTTGATTATTTTAGGGCTATTTATTTCAGATATTTTGAAAGAATAGTTTTTATTAAAGAAGTTATATAGATTTTTTTTAGCATGATACCTTTTTCCACTTAAGTTAATTAAATCTTTGGTAAGATATATATATTCATAATCTTCCGGTGTATAAACAATTTCAAATTTATGAGCACAATATTTCTTTAAATCATTAATAAAAAAGTTTTCTACATCTCCAAAAAGATAGAGTTCATGGGTGTTATTAGATAAGAAATTAGATTGCGAATTATTATTATTGTTTTTTTTATATGATAGTAATAATTCGATGATTGAATTTAGTTTATTGGGAGTGTAATTATATGGAATCATAAAAAAATCACCATAATATTCTTCACTTTTCTTAACAATTAAGGTATTATCTATTATAGCAAAAGTGGTTTTTGATAAATTTCTCCATAAATATAATGAAGCAAAAGTGTATTCATATGAAGAAAAGTTACTTTTATAACAATAATCATTAAATGTTTCTTTATCTTGGAGAGTTAAGGTATGGAATATATCCAAGATATCATCTCCTTTGTAAAAAATAAGCCATATATTATATTTTATTAAAAAAAGATAATACGGTTAATTGAAAAGAACTTTTATAGAAAAAATCCTATGTCTAATAAGAATTTATCAAGACATAGGATTACCAAAAGCTAATATTTGAATTTTATTAATACTTCTTTAATTTCACCTTTAGAATTTTTTCTTATGCTAAAGTTTTTAATATCGCTAAATTCATGATTTACCTGATATGTTAATTCATTGATTGTTGCTTTACATTTTTTTGAAAGTTCATTATCTTCAATAATTTCAAATCTTGATTTTTTACAAGTAGTTTCGTTTTGCTCATCATCAATTATTACATAATAATCAGAACTTTCTTCTAATACATAGTATTCTTTATTTAAAGTTAAAGTAGAACACAAATCATTATTTATACATTTTAATAACATTTTACCATACCTCCCTTTATAAATTACATTATACATTTATTTAATAAATGTTAAAATTGTAAGAATATATAAAAATATAATTATTTTCGTATATTTAATTAATTTTTTAATAATTTAATTTTTGCAACACTGAATAAAATCTTGTATAATTTATATGAATTTATTAGAACTAATGAAGTACTTATATAAATAAGGGAGATAAAAATGAGTAAATTTAAAAATAATAAACTGATAGAAAAATGTAATCAATTAAATAAAGCTATAGAGATAGTTGGTGGAAAAGAGTTTTTAAATACGAAAATAACAGATGATATTGATATGGCAGAATACATAATAAGCAGTGTTTTTGAAGGAGAAGAAGTGAAGTTTAATTTTGCTGGTGAGGAGTATAGTATTCCTGCATTATTTAAAGCAAAGCTTGAATATGAAAAAAATTTTCTAAGAAATAAAAGTAAGGCAATTGATTCAATCGCATACAAGATAAAAAAATATGATACAAGCTTAGATTCGGAAATAAGAAAATATAAGAAAAGCAGTGGAATTGAAGAATATAATAAAATATATGATATAGTAGAAAAGAGATATAGAAGAGATATCAATATGTTAGTATTAAATTCTATGGATAGTAACCTAGTAGAGAAGCTTTCAGCAGAAGAAGAGGATAAATACTATGGAGAGTATCTTACTCAAAAGAAAAAACAAATAATATATGGAGTATTTAGCAAAATGGGTATAGTTTAATCTATGCCCATTTTTAATGTTAATTAAACGCCTTCGTTTTTAAAGGATGGTACAAAATCTGTGGTGTTGGCTCCTTCTCCTTGAATAAAGCCATTTTTTACACCAATGGACAATGCATAATCTATGATAGAATCGTAATGCTTAGGATTTAATTTGCTGTTTATCTTTGGATATTTATAAGCATTATGCATAGGTACATATTGATTCATTAATGAGATATAGATATCATCATGAAATGTATTGTATAAAAGGTCAATAACTTTCTTAGAATCAAATAAAAGTCCAGGTAATAATAAGTGACGTACAATTACACCTTTTTGTATTATTCCATTATCATTAAAGGAAGGAGCACCTACTTGACGTACCATTTCCTTAATTACATTTAAAGCATTTTCACGGTAGTTGTTAATTTTTGAATATGCTAAAGCATATTTATCATCAAAATATTTAAAATCTGGTAGATAAACATCCACAAGTCCATCAAGAGCTTTAATAGTTTCTAAAGAGTCTATTGAATTAGTATTATATAGTATTGGTAAAGTTAAATTATTATTTCTTGCAATTTTAATGGATTTAATGATTTGAGGTACATAATGAGTAGGAGTAACTAGATTTATATTGTTAGCACCTTGTTTTTCAAGTTCTAGGAATATTGCAGCCAATCTTTCAATGGAAATGGTTTTACCGTTGAATTCCTGTGATATGCAATGGTTTTGGCAAAATACACATTTAAGATTGCAATGAGAAAAGAAAACAGTTCCTGAGCCATTTTTGCCGGAAACACAGGGTTCCTCCCAAAAGTGTAATTGAGCCCTGGCTACTTTTAAATGATTATCTGCTTGGCATACACCAAGATTTATATCTCTGTCAACATTACAATTTCTTATACATAAGTTGCATTTTTTTGTTTCTAAATTTATTATCAATTTTAAACACCTCATAAAAGTATATCTTTTATTAAGATTCTATCAAATTTAAATATATTTTCAATAAATTTAAAATAACTAATATAAAAATAGACAATATATGTGGCAGAATATAGTTATTCAAAGATAAATATGATATAATATCAGTAATTATAATATAATTTAGAGGTGTATTAAATGAATACTGTAACAGTTAAAATAAATGGGATGGAGTATAATTTAAAGGGAAAAGAAGATGATGAATATTTACTAAAGGTTTCAGAATATGTTGATGGTAAATTTAAAGAAGTATCAAGTAATAATAACAAATTAAGCATTAGTTCAGTTGCAGTATTAAGTGCATTAAATATAGCAGATGAACTTTTTAAATGTAATAATGAAGTTGAGGATTTACTTAAGGAAAAAAATTCTTTAGAAGAAAGAAACCTAACTTTAAAGGAAAGAATACGAGAAATAAAGCAGGAAGTTGAAGAAACTATTAAAAATAAAAATCAAGAAATGGCTTCTTTAAAAGAGATGTTGTACTCAATGGAGCAAAAGTCAAGAGAAGCTGAAATTTTAAATGATAAGGTTGCTGATTTAACTGAAGAGTTAGAAGAAAAGAGCAAATTAGAAGAATTAGTAGTGCTATTAAAGGAAAATATGGCAGTTTTAAAAAAGGAAAATGAAAATTTAGTCAAGAAAATTGAAGTACTAGAATCAAATCTTACATCTTCAGATGAAAATAATAAAAAACTAAGCATGAGCCTTCTAAATACACAAGATGAATTTTTAAAGGAAAAGAAGGAAAATAAAAAATTAAATGCGAAAATATTTGAATTAAATGAAGATATAGCTAATAAAGTTTCACTTGAAGAGTATAATAATGTATTGGATAGTTATAATGCTTTAAAGGAAAACGTTGAACAAATATCGATGGAAAAAAATGGAATTGAAAACATGTTAGAAGAGTTTAAAATAAATATAAATTATATTGAACTTGAAAATAAAAACCTAAAGGATAGCGAAAATGTATTAAAAGAAGTTATTTCATCAAAAGAAGATGAAATTGAGGAATATAAGAGTAAAGCATCTGTAGATGAAGAAGAGGCTAAAATTTTGAAAGATAAGATACTTGAACTTGAAGCTGTAATTGCTAAGGGAAAAGAGCAAAGAAAGGCTTTATTAAATAGGGATAAAGCTATAAAATTCCAATTACAAAACTTTAAATATAAGGTTTTAGATTTAGAGAAAAAGCTTATTGATCTACAAGTTGAATTGGCAGTGGAAAGAAGAAAAGCAAATCCATTATTAAAATAGAGTCTGTTCAGAGTGGAACAGGCTTTTAACATAAGATGAAGAATATACAAAAAAAGGAGACGTAAAAATGGAAAAGGTGGAAATACTTGCACCAGCAGGTACCATGGAAAGTTTGGTTGCAGCAATAAATAAAGGCGCTGATGCAGTATATTTAGGAGGAAATAAATTTTCGGCAAGAGCATATGCATCTAACTTCGATAATGACAATATGTTAAAAGCTGTTGATTATGCTCATAGCTATGATGTGAAAATATACGTAACATTAAACACAATTTTAAAAGAAAATGAAATTGAAGAAGCAGTAAGATATGTAGGATATCTATATGAAATTGGTGTTGATGCCTTAATTATTCAAGATTTAGGTTTATTAAAAAGAATTAAAGAAGAGTTCCCATTGATGGAAGTGCATGCATCTACTCAAATGACTATACATAATGGTGAAGCAGCAGTATATTTTAAAGATAAGGGGTTTCACAGAATAGTATTATCACGTGAGATGACATTAGAGGAAATAAAGTATATATCTAAGGATTTAGCTATTGAAACAGAAATGTTTGTTCATGGAGCTATTTGTGTGGCATATTCAGGACAATGCTTAATGAGTTCTATGATTGGTGGAAGAAGTGGAAATAGAGGAAGATGTGCTCAGCCATGTAGAATGGAATATACTTTAAAAGGGGAACACAGTGGGGAAACAAAAGGACATTTATTAAGTCCTAAAGATATGTGTACTATTGAAGATGTAGAAGACATTGTAGATACAGGAGTATACTCTTTAAAGATAGAAGGTAGAATGAAGAGAGCTGAATATGTTGCTGGAGTGGTAGATAACTATAAAAAGGCCGTAGATAAAGTATTATATAATAATAAATATGATGATCAAGCTGGAAAGAGGCAACTTTTACAATTATTTAATAGAAGTGGATTCACTAATGCATATTTAAAGAAAAATACTGGTAAAGATATGATGAGTTTTAATTCACCCAAAAACTCAGGAATATCACTGGGAGTAGTTGATAAAAATGGTGATATAGTAATAAAAGAAGATTTAAATGTAGGTGATGGTATCAGATATAGAGATAAAGGATTTACATTAAGTAAGATACTATATAAAGGTAATGAAGTAAAGAGTGCTAAAAGAGGTGATAAAGTAAAACTTTATCCAATTGATTATAAAAAAGGTGATGAACTATTTAAGAGTCTTAATAAACAATTATTTGATGAACTTGAAGAATACTTAAAGCCATACACTAAAAAGATTGCTTTAAATGCTATAGTAGATTTTTCTGTAGATAAACCTGTAACTATCAGAATAAATTATAAAGGAAATTTTTATGAAGTACAGGGAGAAGTAGTTCAAAAAGCAGAAAAGAGACCATTAGATCAGGAAAGAATTAAAGAAGCTTTAAAGAAATCAGGGGATGTTGCTTTTAAAATTGAAAATATAGAATTTGAAAACTTTGAAGATGGATTTATGAGAGTTTCTGACTTAAATAATTTAAGAAGAGATATAATTGAGAAAATAACAAAAGAAGTATGTAGAAAACATAGAAGAAAGAGACCAGCTAAAGGAGAGAAGCATAAACCATCTTATGAAAAGACAAAAGTTGACGTTATTTGTAGCTGTATAACAAAAGAGCAAGTTGAAGCATTAGTAGAAATGAAGTGTCAAAATATAGCTGTAGATTTATTTAGCAGGGAAAAAAATTCCATTAAGAAGAAAGATTTAATTGAACTAGCTGAAAAATATAGAGATATTAATTTTTATCTTAAGACTTCTACAATTGTTAAAGGAGAATTTAAGAAGGTGGTTAAGACTATTGAGGAAGTTTCTTCTTATATCAAGGGTATTATAACATCTAATGTTGGTATAATAAGTGAGTTTAAAGATAAATTGTACATCATTGGTGATTATAAATTAAATATAGTTAACTCACAATCTTTAGCTTTCTATCAGGAAGATGTGGATGTTCCTACTTTAAGTTTAGAACTTAATAGAGTAGAAATCAAAAATCTAATGAAGAATGCTAATGGAAACGCTGGAGTGGTTGTGTATGGTAAGCCAGAGCTTATGATTAGTGAATACTGTCCAATTGGAAGTACATTTGGTGGAAGAACTAAGGATAGCGGATGTAATGGAATATGCTCAAAAGATAAGTTCAAATTAATAGATAGAGTAAATGAAGAGCTTAGGGTAATGACAGATTTATATTGTAGAAGTTATATTTTAAATCCAGTACCTTTAAATATAATTGATGAAATTGAAGAGTTAAAAGGATTTGGTATAACTACTTTCAGATTTGATTTTAGAGATGAAACATATAAAGAAGTTAAGAATGTAATATCAATATTAAAAAATGGTGATGATTTTGATAGTAAAGAATATACTAAAGGACATTATAGAAGAGGAGTAGAATAAAATTTATATGGTTATAATAGCAATTGTAGTTTTACTTGCAGTTTTTATTTATGGAATATTAGAAATGAATAAAAGTAGCAAAAAAATAAGTAAAGACAAAATTAGAGAATTAACCACTGCAGAGAAAAATGCTGCAGTGGGCATAGTAAAGAGTTATTGGAGAGTATCAATGATTTTATTAGCAATAATAATTGGATTTATCGTTATTATGATTTCACAGATTATTGGTAAAACAGTTATATATAGTAATGCAGTAAGCGTTATAACAATGGTATATTCTTTGATAGCTTATGTTATTATTACAATTAATAAGAAAAAAATGGAAAATGAATTTAATAAAATTATGAAATAGCAAGAGGGAGAGAGTGATGAAAGAAAGAACTCTAAGAATTTTAGAATTTAATAAAATTAAAGATAAAGTTGAAAAATATGCAATTACCTCAAGCGGAAAAGAAATGGTACATTCTCTAAAACCTTGTAAATCAATTTATGAGGTTGAAAAGAAACTTGAAGAAACAAATGAGGCATTGGAATTATTAATTACTAAAGGTGCACCTCCTTTTGAAGGATTATATGATACGAGAGAGGCCATTGAAAGAGCAGGAAAGGGAGGAGTTCTTACACCTGAGCAATTATTAAAGATTGGTGGTATGCTTAGAGTTTCACGCAGGTTTAAAGAATACATGAATAGGAAAGATGATGAAATTGCATATAAGAACTTAGAGGATTTAGCTTATATATTAACTCCTGTAAAATCTCTTGAAAATGATATTGAAACAGCAATAATATCTGAGGAAGAAATAAGTGATAAGGCAAGTGCCACACTTTATAATATAAGACGAAGCTTAAAAGAGAAAAATTCTTCTGTTAGAGAAAAGATAAATTCTATTGTAAGATCTAATTCTAAGTATTTACAAGATGCAATTTATACTATGAGAGGTGAAAGGTATGTACTTCCAGTTAAGGCTGAATATAAAGGTGCTGTTCAGGGACTTGTACATGACCAAAGTTCTACAGGAGCTACGTTGTTTATAGAACCACTGAGCCTTGTTAATCTAAATAATGAAATAAAAGAGTTAATGTTAAAAGAAAAAGCAGAAATTGAAAGAATTTTAACAGCATTGTCAGCAAAGGTTACAGAACATATAAATGAATGCGTAAATAATTCAAAGATATTAACAGAGCTAGATTTTATTTTTGCAAAAGGTAAATATGCTTCTGCTATAAATGCATTAAAGCCTAATGTTTCAAAGGATAGAAGTTTCGAAATATTTGGTGCTAAGCATCCACTGATCAATCCTAAGGAAGTAGTACCATCAGATGTATTTCTAGGTAGGGATTTTACCACATTAATGATTACAGGGCCTAATACAGGGGGAAAAACAGTAACATTAAAGACGGTAGGGCTTCTGCATTTAATGGCTTTAAGTGGCCTTTTAATTCCTGCAAAAGATGGATCTACCATAGGATTTTTTAAAGAAATATACGCTGATATTGGTGATGAACAAAGTATAGAGCAATCATTATCAACTTTCTCATCTCATATGACTAATATAGTTTCTATATTAGAAAAGGCTGATAGAGATTCACTGATAATTATTGATGAGTTAGGTTCAGGAACAGATCCGGCTGAAGGAGCTGCTTTAGCAATTTCAATTATTGAAGAGCTAAAGAGTAGAGATTCAAGAGTTATGGTCACAACTCACTATAGTGAGTTAAAAGGATATGCTCTAAATACTGAAGGTGTGGAAAATGCATCAGTAGAATTTGATGTTGAAACATTAAGACCAACTTATAGACTACTTATAGGAATACCAGGAAAGTCTAATGCCTTTGAAATATCAAGACGATTAGGTTTAAATGATGATGTAATATTTAAAGCAAAGGAATATATGTCAAAGGATAATCTTCAATTTGAAGATCTTATAAGAGACTTACAAGAAAAAAGTATTATTGCTAATAATAATGCTCGAGAAGCAAGGATTTTAAAGGAACAGGCAGAAAAGTTAAAGATAGAATATGATCAAAAACTTGCTAAGATAAATAAAGTACGGGAAAAAGCTTATGAGGAAGCTAGGCAAGAAGCTAAAAATATCATAAGTAATGCTAAGGATGAAGCAGATGAAATTGTAAAAGCTATTCGAGAACTAGAAAGAATGGGTATAGCTGAAGGTGGAAGAAATAGACTTGAAGAAGAAAGAAAGAAGCTTAAGGATAGTCTTGAAGCTAAGGAAGCTGCACTAAGAATTGCTAGAGAAGAAAAAGGTGAGGCAATAACAAAGGTTACATTAGGTATGGAAGCTATGTTACCTTCTTTAAATCAAAGGGTAGTCATTATATCTATGCCTGATAATAAAGGTGAAGTTCAAGTTGAAGCAGGGATTATGAAGATAAATGTTAAGCTTAAGGACCTAAGAAAAGTTGATGATGTACCTGTTAAAAAGGAAAAGAAAAAGAGAGAACTTAAATTAAATACTAAATCTATTGAAAGTAGAATTGATTTAAGGGGAATGGATTCAGAAGAAGCTTGTTATAGAACAGACAAATATCTAGATGAAGCCTATATGTGTAATTTAGGTGAAGTTACAGTAGTACATGGAAAAGGTACTGGTGTTTTAAGAAAAGCAATTAACGATATGTTAAAAAGACACCCACATGTTAAATCATATAGACTTGGTGTATATGGAGAAGGTGGAGACGGAGTTACAATTGTTGAATTAAAATAATATAAATTATTTAAAAGGCCTCTCTACTATGCTATAATTATGCATAGTAGGGAGGTCTTAGCTATGTATTTGATAAGTGCATGTTTATGTGGAGTTAACTGTAAATATGATGGTGCAAACAATTATAATGAAAAATGCAATGAATTATTTATCAGTGGGAAAGCAATATTAATATGTCCAGAACAATTAGGGGGACTTACTACGCCAAGAGTGCCAAGTGAACTTCAGGCAAAGGCAAAAGATATTCTGGAAGGTAATGGTAAAATTGTTACCAAAGAAGGAATGGATGTTACAAAGCAATTTATTAAAGGGGCAAAGGAAGTGGTGGAAATTGCAAAAAAGCTTTCTATTTCAACAGCTATATTAAAAGAGAGAAGCCCGTCTTGTGGAGTTAATTTTGTATATGATGGAAGTTTTAATGGAAATAAAGTTAAAGGAAAAGGCATTACTGCCGAAATGCTAAATGAAATAGGAATTAAGACACTAAGTGAAAAAGATTTGGAGGTACAGGGTTTAAATGTTTAATTTTTTTAAGAAAAAAAAGAAAAAAGAAAATGTTAAAATAGATGAGCAATTGAAAGCAAAGGATATTTCTGAAGCAGAGAAATCTAGTGAAAATAGCGAAAAATATATGTATGATTTTAAGGTTGCAAATACAGATTTTTATGAAAGTATTTCAGAGAAGAGTGAACAAAATTCATATATTGAAGTAAAGGAAAAAAGCTATACAGAAGAAGAAATTCATAAAATAATTGTACAGCAAATTTTAAGAGTAATAGATAGTGGCCAAGACTTTAATTCTATGCAAAGCGCTGCAGAAGAGGCTTGTAAAATTATCGGTAAAGAACATATTCAACTGATAAGCACATATATAAAAGATAAAGTATCAAAACCTACATATATGAAAGGAAAATTTGATGAATTAGGTCAATGGCCAATAGCTGTTGAAAATTCAGTATTATCGATTTTATATAGTTTTAAAGAAGATGGTGTAGATGAGTTACTAAAAATTGTTGATAATGGAGGTAACTCTTGTTTAAAAGCAATTAATTTATTATGTAAACTTGCAGGTAAAGGAATAGAAATAGAAAAGATAGTTGATTCATTAATTTATTTAATGAAGTCATTTAATGAAGAAGATAAGTATAAAGTTTTAGGATATTTTTCACAAATTAAGGGTTATGGAAAAATAGAGAGACTATATGAATTATATTATAAAAAGTTTATTTTAGAAGGTAATTTAGATGCTGCTTATGATATAATATTAAACTTAATAAATATTAGAGAAAGATACACAAGAGAACAGCTTATATTTATAAAGGCACTAGCATTATTTGATAGTGAATTAGATATGGAGATGATTTTAAAGGGTGAAAATGGAAGAGTTAGCTTTGAAAATATTGATGAAAAACTAAGAATTAAAGCAGCTATAAGTTTCTATTCACTAAACAAAATGGATAGTGAAATAAATGATAGATTATATTATTTAAAAAATAACTCTTTAGATTCTGAACTTAGAGCTTTTTTAAGTGAAACATTAGAATAATAATAAAGGATTAAGTGAAATGAATCACTTAATCCTTTATTATTTTATTCAACAGTAACTGATTTAGCTAAATTTCTTGGTTTATCAACATCACAACCTTTAAGTTTTGCAATATAGTATGATAATAATTGAAGAGGTATTACACTTAAGAGAGGAGTTAATAAATCAATAGTCTTTGGAATATATATGACATCATCTGTGATGTTTTTGGCAGATTCATCACCATCATTAACAATGGCAAGAATATTACCACCTCTAGTGGTTACTTCTTTTACATTACTAATCATCTTATCTTTTAATCTTTCTTGAGTTAATAAGGTAATAACAGAAGTACCCTTTTCAATTAAGGCAATTGGTCCATGTTTAAGTTCGCCACCAGCATATGCTTCAGAATTAATATAAGAAATTTCTTTAAGCTTTAAGGAGCCTTCAAGAGCTACAGCGAAATCTAATCCACGTCCTAGGAAAAACAAATCTTTTTGATTAAAATGATAAGATGCATATTTTTGAATATTATCTTTATTTTTTAATAATTCATTAATCTTATTAGGAATAGCTATAAGTTCCTTCTTAATGGATTCTATTTCTGATGAAGCTAAAGTTCCTTTCACTTCTGCAAAGTGTAATGCTAATATATAGAATGCTACTAGCTGAGTTATATAAGCTTTGGTAGAAGCCACAGCAATTTCAGGCCCAGCTAAGGTGTAAAATACATCATCAGCTTCTCTTGCAACAGAAGAACCTACTACATTTGTAATGGCAAGAACTTTGGCTCCTTGTTTTTTAGATACTCTAAGAACGGCTAAAGTATCAGCTGTTTCGCCAGATTGAGATACTACAATTACTAAAGTTTTATCTGTAATTATAGGCTCTCTATATCTAAATTCTGAGGCAATATCAGTTTCAACAGATATATTTGCAAGTTTTTCTATAGCGTGTTTACCTACAAGACCAGCATGATAGGCTGTTCCGCAAGCAACAATATATATTTTATCAAATTTATCTAAGTCATTTTTTGTAAATTTAATGTTATCAAAAGAAATCTCTTTATTTAAGATAATTTTACCAGCTAAAGTATCTCTGACAGCTTTTGGTTGTTCATGAATTTCTTTTAGCATGAAATCTTCATAACCACCTTTTTCAGCAGCATCAACATTCCATGTTACATGGAAAATTTCTTTTTTGATAATTTCTTTGTTTCTAGTTCGTATATCGACACCATCTTTTGTTAATATTACAAACTCATTGTCATTTAGTAAATATACATCTTTAGTATGACTTAAAACAGCAGGAATATCTGAGGCTATAAAGTATTCATTCTGTCCAATACCTACGATTAAAGGACTATCCTTCTTTACAGCTATAAGTTTATCAGGTTCGTTATTACTTATAACTCCAATGGCAAAACTTCCTTCAAGTTTGGCTGTAGCTTTAATAACTGAATCTAATAAATCACCATTATAATAATAATCAATTAAATTTGGAATAACTTCAGTATCAGTTTCGGAATAAAAGTTATATCCTTTTAAAATTAACCATTCTCTTAGCTTTAAGTAGTTTTCGATGATACCATTATGAACTACGCTAAAAGTTATCTTTTCGTTAGAATGAGGATGAGCATTTACATCAGAAGGCTCACCATGAGTAGCCCATCTTGTATGTCCAATTCCAACTGTTCCTTTAATAGGATTAGCATTTAAACTTTGGGCTAAATTAAGTAATCTTCCTTTAAATTTACGAACTTCAATTTTATCATTTAAGATTGCTACTCCAGCAGAGTCGTAGCCTCTATATTCTAATTTATTAAGTCCTTCTAATAGTATATCAGATGCTTGGTTATATCCTATATAGCCAACAATTCCACACATATTATTCTTCCTTTCAAAAATATATTTTAGCTTTGGGAAAATAAGGTGCATTCACTTCTAAATATTGTATAATGAATTATTTTAACATTATCTAAAAAATAAATCTACTTTATTAATATAAGTATATAAATAATATATTGATATTGATACAAGGTAATACAAGATAACCTAAAATATTGATGATATTTTAGGTTATCTATATTCAAATATTTAAAATTTTTATATTTTCTACAGTAGGATCTTCAGTACCTTGAACATAGAGATTTGCTTTCTTTAAATCGTTAACATAATCTATTATGTGGGAGGTAATGATTTCACCAGGACAAAGTAGCGGAATTCCAGGCGGATATGCAAGTAAGAATTCGCCAGAAATTTTTCCAAGACTTTCAGAAAGTGGTACTGATTTTTTATCAGCATAAAATGCTTCACGAGGGTTAATAATTTTGGTAGGAATAGGGGGAATATCTAAGAAATCAGCAATAGGTTTGTTTACCCCATAGTATTCTTTGGATATTTCTTTTAAAGCTGTAAGTAATCTATCCATACCTTCTTTTGTATCACCAAAAGAACCAACAGCAAGCACATTATAAAAATCAGATAGTTCCATCTGAATAGCATATTTTTCATAAAGTATCATATCTAGTTGAAATCCAGTGATTCCCAAATTCCTACAACAAATAGTTATTTTAGTAGGATCAAAGGCAAATGAACCGGGTTTTCCAAGAATTTCTTTGCCAAAACAATAGAATCCTGGTATTTTATTAATTTCATTTCTAGTATAGTTAGCTAATTCAATGGCTTTATTTAATAAATTTTCACCATGTAATGCTATTTGCCTACGAGCGCAATCTAAAGATGCCATGAGGATATAGCTAGGAGAGGTAGTTTGTAAAAGATTAAGATTTCTTTGTACTCTATTAGGATTTATAAATTTGCTTTTTATATGTATTAATGATGCTTGAGTAAGAGAACCAATAATCTTATGAGTGCTTTGTGAACAAATATCTGCACCAGCTTCTAAGGCTGACATAGGCAATTTTCTTGAAAATGCTAAATGAGGTCCATGGGCCTCATCAACAATTAAAGGGATATGGTAGCTATGAACTATTTCAGCAATTTTTTTAATGTCTGTGGCTACTCCATAATATGTTGGATTAATTAAAAGCAATGCTTTTGCATCTGGATTATCTTTTAAAGTTTTTTCAACAGTTTTTGGTGATACACCATGGGCTATCCCTAATTTTTTATCTAATTCAGGTTGCATGAAGATTGGAATAGCACCACTTAAGATAATGCCACTGGTAACTGATTTATGAACATTTCTTGGAACTATTATTTTGTCACCATCAGATACCACTGACATGATCATAGCTTGTATTGCGCCAGATGTTCCATGAATTGAAAAGAATGAAGCATCAGCACCATAAGCATCAGCTGTAAGTATTTGGGCTTTTTTTATTGGTCCTGTTGGATGATGGAGGCTATCTACTAATTTAAAGACTGTTACATCAATTTTAAATGGATTTTCCCCAATGAAATTTTTAAATTCTTCATCTATACCAACACCTTTTTTATGTCCAGGTACATGAAAAGGTAATGTATCTCTATTTACATACTCCATCAATGCATTAAATAAGGGAGTTTCATTTTGATCAAAGTTATACAAAAAATACACCTTCTTTCAAGTTATTGACAAATTTTTCTTAGAATGAAAATATAGATACTTTATAAAGATAGTATATGCAGAATTATAACTTTACTACATGTTATTTTAATCAAATGCTGGTATAAAAAATAATAATGCATAAAAATAATTAAAATTGAGAATAATTACTTAAGAAAGTAATTAAGGAGGTATATATCGTGTCAGTAATCGAATTAAATAAACGAGATGGCAGTGTTGCTAAAAGTGCGAAAAAATGTCGTAAGAGAGGCAAAATACCAGGAATATTATATGGAAAGAATATTAATAACTTTATGTTTGAAATTGGAGAAATGGATTTAGTTGACGAAATTACTGCCAATGGTCAATATGGGGTTATGAATGTCAATTATAATGGCAAAGAACATAAAGCATTAATAAAAGAGATGCAGAGAGATCCTGCAACAAATAAAATAATACACTTAGATTTAGAAGAGGTATCTGCTGGAGAAAAAGTTATATCTACGGTACCAATTCATTATATTGGAGAAGAATATATAAATAAAAAAGGGATTGTTTTACAAAAAGAAAAGGATAGTGTTAAAGTTGAAGGAAATGTAGATTCTTTACCTAAATATTTAAATATCAATATTGGTACTGGTACAGTAGGCGATGTTTATAAATTTGGAGATTTGGAAATAGGCTCTGAAATTTCAATAGTGGATGATTTAAATTCAGTTATTGCGTCAGTAATTTATGAAAGAAAGAGAGTGGCTGATGATATGGAAATGGCAGCTGAAGAGAATGAAAGTTAAAATATCTTTTTAAAATATAAATTTTAAAGAATAAAATATTGATTTTTATTAAGCTACAAGTAATAATATACATGTAGCTTTTTTTTATATGATTAAAAATATTTTATAGTATAAGATGTAAGTTTAATGACTTAATTTAGGAGGTATGAGTATGATATACAAAGAGAAATTTAATGAGTGGTTAAATTCAGCAGTTGTAGCTGAAGAAGTTAAAGAAGAATTAAGGTCAATCAAGGATGAAAAAGAATTAGAAGACAGATTTTACAAAGATTTAGATTTTGGAACAGGCGGACTTAGAGGAGTTATAGGTTTTGGGTCTAATAGAATGAATGTATATACAGTATCAAAAGCAACTCAAGGTTTTGCTAATTATTTAAATAAAAGTTTTGAAGAGCCATCTGTGGCCATTGCATATGATTCAAGAAATATGTCAAAGGAATTTGCTGAAGCAGCTGCTTTAACTTTATGCAGCAATGGAGTAAAGGTATTCTTATATGAAAGCTTAAGACCTACACCAATGTTATCTTTTGCAGTTAGACATTTAAATTGTAATGGTGGTATTATGGTAACTGCTTCACATAATCCTAAGATATACAATGGTTACAAGGTTTATGATGAATTTGGTGGACAAGTAACAGATGAAAAAGCAACTATAATAATAAATGAAGTAAATAATATAAAATCTTTTGATGAAATCAAGACTATATCAAAAGAAGAAGCTATAAGGGATAATCTTTTAACTTATGTAGGTGAAGAAGTTGATAAAGCTTACTTAGAACAAGTAAAATCTTTAACAATAAGAAGAGAATTAGTAGAAAAAAATGCTAAGGATTTAAAAGTGATTTATACACCGATTCATGGTACTGGAAATATTCCAGTAAGAAGAGTATTAAAGGAATTAGGTTATGAACAAGTTCAAGTTGTTAAAGAACAAGAGTTACCAGATGGAAATTTCCCAACAGCACCATATCCAAATCCAGAAGATCCACAAGTTTTTGAAATAGCATTAGATATGGCAAAAACTTCAAATCCAGATATAATATTTGGTACAGATCCTGACTGTGATAGAATTGGAGTTGTAGTAAAAGATAGCGAAGGAAATTACAGAGTATTAAATGGAAATCAAACTGGATTATTATTAACTGAATATATTTTATCATCATTAAAGGAAGAAAATAAGCTTCCTGAAAATGGTGTTGTAATTAAAACTATAGTTACAACAGAAGGAGCTAGAGCTATAGCTACACATTATGGAATAGAAATAATGGATGTTCTTACTGGATTCAAATATATTGGAGAAAAAATAAGAGAATTCCAAGAAGCTGGAGATAGAAAATACTTGTTTGGCTTTGAAGAAAGCTATGGGTACCTAGCAGGAGAATTTGTAAGAGATAAAGATGCAGTAATAGCTTCAATGCTTATTGCTGAAATGACTTTATTCTATAAACAACAAGGAAAGAGCTTATATGATGGATTAATAGATTTATATAATAAATATGGATTCTTTAAAGAAGGTCTTGTTTCAATAGATTTAAAAGGTAAGGAAGGACAAGAAAAGATTGCTAAATGTATCGATGAATTAAGAAATTCTTCATTACCAGAAGTAAACGGAGTTAAAATTGCTACTAAGCTTGATTATAAATTAAGCAAAGAAGAAAATTTAATTACTGGAACTGAAAGCGTAATTAACTTACCAAAATCAAATGTATTAAAATATATACTTGAAAATGGTTCTTCATTTGTTGTTAGACCTTCAGGTACAGAACCAAAAATGAAAATATACCTTGCAGTTAAAGGCTCAAGTTTAGAAGATGCACAGAAGCAATTAGAAGTATTTAAAGGTAAAGTAATGGATATAGTTAACGAAAAATTAGCATAATTAATTTTAATAAAAGCTACTGATTTTTTTCAGTAGTTTTTTTGTTGTATTAATTCATAAATATATCGCTTTTATTTGAAAGTTTTTCTATAATAATGTATTATGTAATGAGATAATTTGCAAAGGAGTGTTAATAATGGATTATAGGTCGCAAATTAAAGAAAAAATGGGGAAATTGCTATTCTTAGAAATGAATATTGAAGGTTTTAAGGAAAGTATAAACATTCCAAAATATGTAAAATTCAAAAACAAGGATTTATATCTTCCAATAAGTACAGAATATATAAGTTCTAATATTGAAAATGAAATAAAGATTAAAAATCTTCCAATATATTATTTTATAGAAGGCATGTTCATAGCTTTTGGTTGTGATGAAAATTTAAGGTTTAATGACGATTATGAACTTATATTAGATTATATAAAAGATACTGAAAATTGTATAAAATCTTTAATATCCAAGAGTGTTAATGAAGAAAAATATTTAGAGGCTTATATTTTACTTAAGGGTTATTATTATTACTCAAAAGATAATGAAGTGCTTAAGAAGCTACTTTTAGTTGGAGAAAATATTAGAGAAAAGGATAAAGAATTTGGTGAAGTATTATTAGATGATATAGAGTATTGTGAAAAAAATAAAATAAAAATAAATGATTATCATTTATATAAAGCACTTATTTTAAAGGATAATGGTGAATTTGAGAAATCTAAAATAGAATTAAACGAGTATATTAACAAAGGCGGTAATATCACTGAGGAAATAAAAGTTTTAACAAAGGATATTGATAATATTACCAAGTATGAGAAAGCTATTGAGATGCTAAATGAAGTCCCTGAAAAAAGCCTTCAGTCATTATTAGAATTGGTAGAAGAATTCGATAGCAATCCACTTATTTATTATTATATAGGTGTTGCTTTTAGGAGATTGCAAAAATTTGAAGAAGCAATTCATTACTTAAGAGAAAGTATAAAGATTGAAAGTGGAATACTGGAAGTGGTAGTAGAGCTAGGATTAAACTATGCTTGCTTAGGAGAATATGAAGAAGCACTTATATACTTTAAAAAGGCTTTTGAAGCTTCAAGAGATGTTGAAATCTGTACAAATATTATTATGTGCTACATAAACTTAAAAGATATGAAGAATGCAAAACTACATCTTGCTATAGCAAAGGAATTAAATTCTGAGGATGAAATTGTAAAAGAAATAGAAAATTTAATAAGTAAATAAAGGATGAGAAATATGAAGAGGAATATGAAGGAAAATTATATTTCTATCTTAAGATATAGGATATATTCATTAAGTAAAAAGGAATGTCTAAATGAGATTTTTAAAAGAAAAAAGGTCCATATCATATCAGGAAATCCAGAAGTATTATATAGAGGGCTAGATGATAAAGTTTTATTTAATAATTTTATTAGTGATGATGCATTAATTATTCCGGATGGAGTAGGCACACAAATTGCTGCCAAGATGCTTAAAACACCTGTTAGCGAAAAAATTGCAGGAATAGAGATTATGAAGGAAATAATAACTAAATGTGAAGAAGCTGGTGATTCTATATATCTTGTAGGTGCAGAAGAAGAAACATTAAAGACATGTGTTGAAAATTTAAAGAAAGATCATCCAAAACTTATTATTGCAGGATATAAAAATGGCTTTTTTGATTTAGACAACTGTGATGAGTTATTGGCAGATATAAAGAGAAAAAAACCTAAAGTGTTATTTGTAGCAATGGGATGCCCAAGGCAAGAAAAATTTATTATTAAATATTTTAACGAGCTTCCTGTGGAAATATTTATGGGTGTTGGAGGAAGTTTTGATGTTATAGCTGATAAAGTAAAAAGGGCTCCAAGATGGATGATTAATGTTGGTTGTGAATGGGCATACAGAGTAGCTAAAGAACCGTGGAGAATAAAAAGATTAGGAAGTATTCCAAAATTCCTTTTGAAAGTAGCTAGTAGCCGAGGTAATCAGGATGAAAAGTAAAAAAATATTTAAAGCAACATTTTTAGTAATGGTAATTACCATTGTCAGTAGATTTTTAGGGCTTATAAGAGATTCGCTAGTAGCGTATTATTTTGGTGCTAGTGCTATAACTGATGCATATAAAGCAGCGGTTATGGTGCCTGAAACATTATTTACCATAATAGGACTCGGTGTTTCAACTGTCTTTATCCCTATGCTTAGTAAAATAAGATATAGGGATAGTAAAAAAAAGATGTTTGAGTTTGCCAATAATGTAATTGGTATTCTCGTAATTTTATCCTTAAGTATATTTATTTTAGGAAATATATTTACAGAAAATATAGTAAATATAATTGCACCGGGATTTTCAAGGGAAAATATGGAGTTGGCAATTAATCTAACAAGGATAAGTCTTATAAATCTTCTTTTTATGTCAATCAATGTTTGTTTTTTATCTATACTGCAAGTATGTGAAGATTTTGTAATACCATCAATCTTAGGAATGTTCTTCAATGCACCAATAATACTATACTTAATAATATTTAAAGATGTGAATATCTTAGGTGTTACTATTGCCAATGTTATTGGAAACATATTAAGAGTGGTAGTACAAATACCATCCCTTTATAGACAAGGATACAATATTAAATTTAGGTTTAAAATTAATGATAATGATATAAAGAGAATGTTTATATTATTAGTTCCAGTAATAATTGGTGCTGGTGCAAACTCTATAAATATGGTGGTGGATACTAATATTGGTTCAACTTTAGGTGTTGGAATAATGTCTAATCTTGAATATGGACAAAAGATTATATCTTTTATTAATACAGCAATTACAACTTCAATTGTATCTGTTATGTATCCATTAATGGCTAATAAATTAAATGAAAAAGATAATAAAGAATTTTTACAATATTTAGTTAAAAGTATTGTTGTTATTGCATTTATTTTAATGCCAGTTACAGTAGGAATAATGATTTTAAATAAAGAGGTAGTTACAATTATTTTTGCAAGAAATCAATTTGATGCTACTGCTGTAAGATTGACATCTTTAGCTATATTAGGATATTCATTTTCAATTCCCTTTACAGGTGTAAGAGATATATTAAATTCATCACTATTTGCCATGGAAAAAACAAAAACTACCGCTTTTAATGGAATAATAGGTGTTGCAACAAATATTATTTTGAATATATATTTATCTAAAAGGTATGGAATAATAGGTGTTGCGTTGGCTTCATCTATTTCATCAGTGATAATAGCGTTGCTTTTATTTAGGGCAATAGTGAAATATACAGGACAAATTGATTTAAAGATTTTATTAGTAAAGTTAGCTAAAATCATATTAACAACAATTATGATGTTTTTAGCTCTTTTAGTATTTAATTATTTAACAGGAATTACAGGAGTAATTAAAATAATTATTGATGCAATAGTTGGAGCAGCATTATATGTGATAATTTCAATTGTGCTAAGGATAGAAGAACTTAATGAAGTACTAAGTATGTTAAAAAACAAAGTAGCAAAAGGGGAGAGATAATATATGAAAATTTTATTTATAGCTTGTTATTCTCCATTAATAAATAATTCTGCATCTATAGAAACACTACAGTATCTTAATAATTTAGTTAATGAAGGTAACGATATACATTTGCTTACAGTGGATTTTCCAAAGAACTCAATATATTATGATGAATATATTTTAAGCATGCTTAATCCGAAGGTTAAGATTCATAAAGTATCTGGTGGAAAGATATTTGAAAAAATAATGCCTAAGAAAGGTAATAATGGAGTAAATTCTAATAATAATTCTAGCAAATCAGCTTTAAAAGAATTATTAAAGAAAGGTAAAAAAATTATTGCCATACCTGATATGTATTTAAATTGGGCTAGAAAAGCTTCTAAAGTAGGTCTTGAATTAATGGAGAAGGAAAGGTTTGATGTAATATTTTCAATGCATGAACCTCCTTCAAGTCATATATGCGCAATGTATATAAAAAAGGAAAATAAGGGTGTTCCGTGGGTTACATATTGGAGTGACCCTTGGTTAAAGGATTCTACTAGAGAAAATATGGGATATATAAGACGAAAAATAGAAGGAGGATTTGAAAAAGATATTATAAATCTTGCTGATAGACATATTTTTGTTACTAAATCAAATCGTGATGATTATCTTAATAGTTATAATATACCGAAGGAAAAGACTTTCATTTTAACAAGAGGGTATGATGAAAAAGCATATGAAAAGATAAAAAGCACTGTGCCAGCAGAAAAGATAAATAAAGATAAAGTAAACTTTATTTATGCTGGAGAAATTTTCTCAAAGCTTAGAAATACAAATCCTTTTGTCGAGGCATTAAAGATACTTGAGAAAAGAGATCCGGAAAGTTTTAAGAAATTAAATGTTTTATTCTTTGGTAATATTGACAATGAAGGTATGAAAAAAAATTTAGTTGATGTAACAGTTGTGGATGTTTCACCAAGGATACCTTACGACAAAGCAATATCTTATATGCTTAATGGTGATGTGCTAATGATTTTTGGTAATAAGAACTCAAGACAAATCCCTGCTAAGATTTATGATTATTTTGGAGCAGATGGAATAATATTTGTTATTTTAGGCGATGAAAATGATCCTATATTAGATGTGGTAAGAGATAAAGAAAAATGCATTGTTGTAAATAATAATCCAGAAGAAATTGTAGGCGGTATATATAAAATTTTTAATCATTTGGATAATGAAGATAAATTCCATCCGCTTAAGGAATATAAGTGGGAAAATATTTCAGGTAAACTTAATGATATATTAAAGGGGTAAAAGAATATGCATATTATGTTCATACCATCATGGTATTCCAATGTTAGAAATAAGGTTCATGGAAGCTTTTTTAAAGAACAAGCTTTAGAGTTACAAAAAGCTGGTGTTAAAGTAACAGTAGCATACAATGAAGTGTGGCCACTTACTATGCTGGGAAAAATTCATGAAGAAAAAGGTCTTAAGTATAATGTTGAAGATGGATTAAAGACATATAGATATAAAAATTATAACTATATTCCTAAGAATCCTTTAATGTTTAAAGTGTTTAACAAAAGGATGGAAAAATTATATAAAGAAATAGTGAAAAAAGAAGGAGCTATAGATATAATTCATGCTCAGTCTTCTCTATGGGGAGGAATAAGTGCTGCTTATATAGCAGAAAAATATAATATACCTTTAGTTATTACTGAACATTCCTCTGTAGAGAGAGGACCATATGTAAAGAAAAGCTATATACCATTTATTTGTGATTCTTATAAGAAAGCTCAAAAAGTGATAACTGTAGGTAATGGCTTAAAAAATGAAATAGAATCTTTAAGTGGAAGACAGGATATAGAAGTCATAGGAAATTTAGTGGATCTATCAAAATTTACTATTAAAAAAAGAATTAAAAATGAAAAGTTTATTTTCTTTTCACTGGCATTTTTAGAAGGTGAAAAAGGATTTGATACATTAATAAAGTCTTTTGCAAAGAAGTTTAAAGATAAAGAAGCAGTATTATATATAGGCGGGGATGGCAGTCAAAGATCTTGGTTAGAAGCTTTGACTGTGGAGAATGGTGTTAAAGATCAAATAATCTTTTTAGGAGCTCTTTCAAGAGATGATGTTTCAAAATGGATGAATAAATGTGACTGTTTTGTATTACCTTCTAGATATGAAACATTTGGTGTAGTGTATATTGAAGCTCTTGCCAGTGGAAGACCGGTTATAGGGGCTTTAAATGGTGGAGCAGAAGATATTATAAATAATCTTAATGGATATCTTATTCCAATAGATGATATAGATATATTGGCAGAAAAAATGATAGAAGTTTATGATAATATTGAAAGTTATGATGAAGAAGAAATAAGGATTGACTGCTTAAAAAGATTTAGTCCTAAGGTTATAGTAAATAAGATAATTTCTGTGTATAAAGAAGTTTTAAAATAGGGGGCATGAAAAATGGAATTTAAGGAAATGACCATATCAAAATTTATAGAAGATTTATCAGGTGATAAATCTTCACCAGGTGGTGGAAGTACAGCAGCTTTAGTTTCTGCACTTGCATCTAGTTTAAATGATATGGTATATTCTTTCACTGTTGACAAAAAATTATTTCAAAATCTTACAGAAGAAAATAAATCAAAAATGCTTAAATTTCAAGCTGAAACAAAAGAATTTACTAAGAATGCTTTGATTTTTATGGAAAAGGATAGAGCAGATTTTATGGCTGTTATGGATTGCTATAGACTTTCTAATGGCACAGAAGAAGAAAAGAATATTAGGAAAGAAAAGCTTAAATATGCAACGATAAAGGCAATGAATACGCCATTGGAGTTAGCAGAAAAATCTTTAGTATATTATGATAATATAAAATTTGCAATAACTTTTGGTAATAAGAATCTTAAATCAGATGGAATTGTAGCAGCTATATTGCTTAATGGTGCAATAGAAAGTGCAATTATAAATGTGTTGATAAATTATAAATCACTAAAATCATATGAGGAATTTAAAAATATTCCAGAGAGATGTAATGAAATATCTATGAAATCAAGAGTTTTAAAAGAAGAAATCTGTAGTGGATTTTATAATGAAATATAAAACAGAGGATGCTTAGCATTCTCTGTTTTACTTTTAGATTATTTTTCAGGTAAATCATTTAAAGATTTAAATTCATATCCCTCATTTTTAAGCTGAGTTATAACATCCTTTAAGACATGGGTATTGGTTTTAGATACAGCATGAAGAAGCATGATACAGCCAGGATGAACTCCAGAGGTAATCTTTTTAATAGCCATTTCTTTGCTTGGCTGATTATCAATAATCCAATCTTTATAGGCAAAGCTCCAAAAAATTGTCTTATAACCTAATTCCTTTGTTTGTTTTAAAGATGTCAATGAGTATTTACCCATTGGTGGACGGAAGAATTTAGGCATTTCTGAATCAGTAATTTCTTTATAGGCATCTTCAACTTCAGTAAATTCTTTGATGAATTTTTCTTTGTCAGTAATTGAAGCCATGGAAGGGTGGTGAGAAGAATGATTACATACTAGATGTCCTTCTAAATTCATTCTTTTAATTATTTCAGGGTTTTGAATGATGTATGGTTTCACCACAAAAAATGCTGCTGGTACATTTTCTTCCTTTAAAACATCTAATATTTTTACAGTGTACCCATTTTCATATCCTTCATCAAATGTTAAATAAATTATTTTATTTTCTGTATCACCAACATAATAAGCATCGTAGGTATCTAAAAACTCAGCACTTTCTTTTGGACATTCAGGACTTTGATTATTTCCACGATTAACAAAGTACCAGTTTAATTCTGAGTTTTCTGGGGCTGATTTATTTTGAATGCTATAACTGTTGGCAGAAATAAAATTACATGCCATTAAAATTAGTAAAGAAAAGATAAAAATATTTAGGCTTTTATTTTTCACTATTAAAACCTCCTATTAAGTCTTTTAAATCTATTTTTAGTAAAAGCAGATAATATAAACATGGAAAAATTTAAAATAGTATTGATAATGAGTTAAATTAGGAATGAACTGTAAAATAAATGAGTAAAAAGAAGTAGGAGTATGTTAAAATCAAAATTTAGATTAAGTAGCTTAACAAGGGAAATTAATTATTATTTTAAAAAGCGATAATAATATTATTATGTTGAAATAAAATTATATCTAGAGTATAATCTTAAAGTATTAGTTAAGGTAAGAAAGGAATGTACATAGATGAGATTAGGAATTGTAGGATTACCAAACGTAGGAAAAAGTACATTATTTAATGCGATAACAAAAGCAGGTGCAGAATCAGCTAACTATCCATTCTGTACTATAGAACCAAATGTTGGTGTTGTAAGTGTACCAGATAGGAGATTAGATGTATTAGAAAAAATGTATAATACAAAGAGAAAAGTCTATACTACTGTAGAATTTTATGATATTGCAGGATTAGTTAAAGGAGCTTCAAAAGGTGAGGGATTAGGAAATAAATTTTTATCTCACATAAGAGAAGTTGAAGCTATTGTTCATACAGTAAGATGTTTTAATGATGAAAATGTTGTACATGTTGAGGGAAGCGTTGATCCAATAAGAGATATTGAAACTATAAATTTAGAATTAATATTTGCTGACCTAGAAGTTCTTGAAAGAAGAATGGAAAAGGGAGTTAAGCTTGCTAGATCAGGCGATAAAAAAGCAAAGGTTGAATATGAAATAATGGAAAAAGTTAAGGCTCATTTAGAATTAAATAAGCCTATAAGAACTTTAGAAGTTAATGAAGATGAAGAAGCATTCATTAAGACTTTATTTATGATTACTTCTAAGCCGGTACTTTATGCATGTAACATATCTGAAGATGATATGATGAGCGGAAACTTAAACAATGAATATGTTCAAAAGGTTAGAGAATATGCAGAAGCAGAAAACTCTGAAATAGTAGTTGTTTGTGCTAAGCTTGAAGAAGAACTTTCAGGTTTAGAAGATGAAGAAAAAGCAGAAATGTTAGAAGAATATGGCTTAACTGAAGCTGGCTTAGATAAACTTATAAGAGCATCTTATAGATTGTTAGGATTAATAAGTTATCTTACAGCTGGAGTTCAAGAGGTTAGAGCTTGGACTATTAAAGAAGGTACAAAGGCACCTCAAGCTGCTGGTAAGATACACACTGATATTGAAAGAGGATTTATCAGAGCAGAAGTTGTGGCTTATAATGATTTAGTTGAATGTGGCTCAGAAGCACAAGCTAAAGAAAAAGGAAAATATAGATTAGAAGGCAAAGATTACGTTATGCATGATGGTGACGTAGTTAACTTTAGATTTAACGTTTAATATTTTAAATTTCCTTAAAACTCTACATGGATTAATATTCATGTAGAGTTATTTTTTCGATAAAGTTGTTTTAATGTCAATAAATATAGAATAAATACTAAATAAATCTTGAAGGATACTGTAATTTTATATAGAATATATAATAGAGTGGTTAAAACGGTATAATGTAGCAGTTATGCACATATGAAACAAAATCAATTTAGTATAGAAATAATATGCAGAATTAGAAAAGGTTATAGTAACTATAGAAAATGAAAATAGTAAGTGTATAGAGTAAAAAATGTTGTAAGTATATTTGTATACTAAGTACTTAAAGCTCTGTAGCGTAAAAATGGACAGCTATAATAAAAGGAGTTAATTTTATGGAATTTAATCATATTTCAGTTTTATTAAATGAATGTTTAGAAGGATTAAATATCAAAGAAAATGGTATTTATGTGGATGGAACTTTAGGAGGTGCAGGACATTCAAGTGAAATTTTAAAGAGACTTTCGAATGAAGGAAGACTTATAGGAATAGATCAGGATACTGATGCGTTGAAAGCTGCAAAGGAAAGATTGAAAAATTATTCAAATGTTACATTTGTACATAGTAATTTTTCTAGTATAGAAAATGTTTTAAACAATTTAAATATTGATGGTGTTGATGGAATACTTATGGATTTAGGCGTGTCTTCTTATCAACTTGATGAAGGAGAGAGAGGATTTAGCTATATGAAAGATGCTCCCCTTGATATGAGAATGAATAGGGATAAGGACTTTTCTGCATATAATGTCATAAATGAGTATTCAGAAGAAGATTTATATAGAATTATAAGAGATTACGGCGAAGAAAAGTTTGCAAGAAGAATTGCCAGCTTTATTGTAGAAAATAGACAAGAAAAAAATATTGAAACAACTTTAGAACTTGTTGAAATTATAAAGAGTGCTATACCTGCAAAAGCGAGAAGAGAAGGACCACATCCAGCTAAGAGAACTTTCCAAGCAATCAGAATTGAAGTAAATAGTGAACTTTCTATATTAAATAAAACTATAGAGGATGGAGTAGGAAAACTTAATAAAGGCGGTAGAATGGCAATAATAACTTTCCATTCTCTTGAAGATAGAATAGTAAAAAATAAATTTAGAGATTTAGCTGTTTCGTGTAGATGTCCTAAAGAATTCCCAGTTTGTGTCTGTGGTGAAAAAGCAAAAGTAAAAGTTATCTCAAGAAAAGCCATAGAACCTACGAAAGAAGAAGTGGATATAAATCCAAGAAGTAGAAGTGCTAAATTAAGAGTTATAGAAAAACTATAATTCTAAATAATAAATAAAATGTAGGGATGTGAATAAAATGGGTGCTAGGGAATATAATTATACAAGAGGAAACACCGCACTTGTACCTGAAAGAAAGCCGCAGTATGACAAAAACAAGAAGCAAAAAATCAAGGAAGAGTTACGAGCAAAGAAAATTAAGAAGCTTAAGGTGAATTTAATTTCAAATGTGGTGGGGATTTCAGCTTTAGTTTGTATTCTTGGTGGAATAACCTTAGCAATTGATGGGTATGTTTATGATAGGCAAAATGAATTAACAGAAATAAAAGAAGAAACAGCAGCATCATCAGATATTAATGATGCATTAAAAGTAATGTTATTAAAATATTCATCTTTAGAAAATGTTAAGAACGTTGCTGAAAATGAATTAGGCATGGTATATCCTAACAAGGATAATACTATACTGATTGATATGTCTAAAGATTATTTTTCACATATCAATGAAGAAGAAAATAAAGAAAGTTTCCTCGATAAAATTAAAGGTATTTTTAATTAGGGAATGTAAGTGATGTTTTTATTTCTTTGAAAAAATATAACTATTCATTCTCTAATTATTTAATGGGGGAATGAAAGTGAAAAAAAAGAAGTTTAAAGATCGGGCGTTGATTCAGAAGAGACTAACATTAGTAGTATGGACAATTGTGGTAGTTTTTTTTATATTAATTCTAAGATTGTCCTATATTATGATTGTTAAGAGGGATGAATATTCATCCCGAGCTGAAGAGCAGTGGACAAGTGAAGTAAGTATTGATGCAAGAAGAGGAAGAATACTAGACAGAAATGGTGTAGAACTAGCAGTTTCGGCAAATGTTTATAGGGTTGATTTTGATTTAAACTCAGTTAGGCAGTATCTTAAAAATAACTCATTAACTAATGCTGATATTGCTGGAAAAATTGCTGATGCCGTAGGCATGGAAGAAAATAAGGTTATGGAAAAACTTGAAACTAAGCTGGCTAGTGGTGCTAATGCTGGTTCTGCAACTTTGATAAGAAGAATAGAAAAAGAATCTGCTGATAAGGTTAATAACTTAAATATTGATGGTGTAATTGTTTCTCCAGATACAAAAAGGTATTATCCTAAAGGGGAATTTTTAGCACATGTTCTAGGAAGCACCAATGTTGATGGACAAGGCCTTACAGGAGTTGAACTTCAATATAATGAATATTTATCAGGTGTACCTGGCGTGAGAATTTCTGAAATTGAACGTAATGAAGAAAATTTATCTTATACTATATCTAATTTTACAGAACCTATAGATGGAAAGGATGTTACCTTAACAACTGATTCTAAAATACAAGCTATTGCAGAGAAGGTGGCTGAAAAAGGATTAGTAGATAATCAAGCTAAAAGAGTATCTATTATGGTTATGAATCCTAATAATGGAGAAATATTAGCCATGGTTAATAAGCCGGATTTTGATCCTAATAATGCTTTTGATGGATTTGAAGATTTTTCTGGTGAAACTGATGGAGAAAAGCTACAAAAAATGTGGAGAAATAGCTTGGTAAATGATACCTTTGAACCAGGATCTATCTTTAAGGTTGTGACAATGGTAACTGCTTTAGAAGAAGGAATAGCTTCTGAATCAGATACTTTTGAATGTGGAGGAAGCCTTCAAGTTGGTTCTCATACCATTAAGTGTTGGAAGACATCAGGTCATGGTAGTCAAATTTTACCTCAAATTTTACAAAATTCATGTAATGTTGGATTTATGAAGTTGGGCGAAAAAATTGGTAAAGAAACATTAAATGAGTATATTAAAAAGCTTGGATTTGGTAAAACTACAGGTATTGATTTACCAGGTGAAGCATCTGGTATAGTAAAAAAGACTGAAAGTATTACAGAATCAGATTTAGCAACTATTTCATTTGGACAAACTAATACAGTAACTGCTATTCAATATATGCAAGCATTCAATGCTCTTGCTAATGGTGGTAGTTTAATACAGCCTCATATACTTAAGGAAGTATCTCACTATGATAATACTGGTACTAAAATAGTAGATGAAACTTTTGAACCAGTAATTTCTAAAAATGTGTTGTCGGCTAAAAGTACAGCTACTTTAAGGGATTATTTGGAGAGAACAGTAAATGAAGGTGGTTCAAATAAAAGCTATATAGAAGGATATCACATAGGCGGTAAGACTGGAACAGCACAAAAGGTTAATTCAGTAACTGGAGGATATGAAAGCGGAAAGTATATTTCATCTATGGCTGCAATGGCACCTATAGATTCACCGGAAATTACAGCTTTCATAAGTATTGATGAACCAAGTAATGGAGCCTATTATGCCGGTGTTGTAACTGCACCACTTATGAAAATACTTTTGACAGATATATTCAATTATATGGATTCGGAATTTTCTGAAGACTATAATGCGGTAGCAAGGGATATTTTAATTCCAGAAATTCGTGGAAAATCTATAGAAGAAGCAAAAAAAATTTTAAAAGATGTAAATTTAGAGTATAATATAGAGGGTAGTGGGGAGAGTGTAACAAATACTCAGCCATATCCAGGTTATACAGTGAAAGAAGGAACCAAAATAACAATTTATACTGGAGATGCAGTAGATAATAATAAGGTATCTATGCCAGATTTAACAGGATTTTCAGTAACCTCAGCTGAAGATGTCCTTGACAACTTAGGTATAAAATATATCCTTGAAGGTGATGGTTTTGTTATTGATCAAAGTATTCCTGCGGGTGAAGTAATAACCACAGGTTCAAATGTTAGGTTAACTCTTAGTGATGATTATGGAGATTAACTTTTTTCATTTTTAGCATGTGGATTTACACATGCTATTTTTTATGCGAAGCATTAAAAATGCTATTGAGTAAACATTTAATGATAATTAAGGAGAGATAGAAGATGAAATTATTAGAGTTATTAAATGGTGTAGATTATAAGGTTTTACAAGGAAGCGATGAAAAGGAAATTAATAAAATACAGTATGACAGTAGAAAGATTACTGAAAATGACTTGTTTGTATGTTTAAGTGGATTTGAAGTTGATGGTCATGATTATGCAGTTAATGCAATAAAAGCTGGAGCTACAGTAGTTATGTGTGAAAAAGATTTAGATCTCAATACTATACCTGAGGAAGTAACAGTTTTAAGAGTTACTGAAGGTAGAAAAGCGTTAGCTATTATGTCTGCTAATTTTTATGATCATCCAACAAAAAAATTAAAGCTTATTGGAGTTACTGGTACAAATGGTAAGACTACTAGTGTATATATTTTAAAATCAATACTTGAAAAATCAGGAGAAAAAGTTGGACTTGTAGGGACTATAGCTAATTATATAGGAGATGAAAAAGTTAAATCAGAAAGAACAACACCTGAATCATTAGAACTTCAAAAGTTATTTAAGGATATGGTTGATAAAGGATGTAAATATTGTGTAATGGAAGTTTCATCACATTCATTAGAGTTAGATAGAGTTTATGGATGTAATTTTGAAGTAGGAATTTTCACAAATATAACAAGAGATCACTTAGACTTCCACAAGACTTTTGATAATTACTATAATGCTAAATTTAAATTATTTGAAAGAAGCAAAATTTCTGTTATAAATATTGATAATAGCTATGGTTATAGAGTATTAAATGATGTTGAAAAGTTAGGCAAAAAAACAGTAACTTATTCAATAGAAAATTCAAGTGATTTTAGAGCAGAAAATATTAGACTTGAAGAGAAAGATATACTATTTGATTGCAATAATACTTCATATAAGTTTGTTTTACCAGGTGAGTATAATATATATAATGCTTTAGGAACAATTGCTGCAGCGAAAGAATTAAATATTTCAGAAGAATGCATAAAGTCAGGACTTTTAGATGTAGTTGTACCTGGAAGATGTGAAAGAATTGGAGATAAATATGATATACCTTATGAAATAATCATCGATTTTGCACATACACCAGATGGTATGAAGAATATTTTAGAAACATTGAAATCATTTGCAAAGAATAGACTTATAGCTGTTTATGGAAGTGGTGGCGATAGAGACAAAATTAAGAGAGCTGAACTTGGGAGAGTTGGAAGTGAAATTGCTGACCTTGTTATTATAACTTCTGATAATCCAAGACATGAGGATCCAATGGCTATTATTAAGGATATAGTTGTAGGTATAGAAAAAACAAATTATCTTGCAATCGAAAATAGATCTGAAGCCATAAGATTAGCTTTAAAAATGGCTGAACCAGGTGATGTTGTTGTTTTAGCTGGAAAAGGTCATGAAACATATCAAATTAATAATGAAGGCGTGATACATTTTGATGAAAGAGAAGTTGTTGATGAAATATTATCAGGAAAGTAGAGGAAAATAGATGGAATTTTCATTTGAAGAATTGGTAAGTGCTCTTGAAGGTGAGGTAGTTATTAATAATGATTATAAAAAGTTTAAATGTACTTGTATAGATAATAGAAAAGTTACAGAAGATTGTATATTTTTTGCAATTAAAGGTGAAAAATTTAATGCTAATAATGTAGCAATAGATGTTCTTGAAAAAGGAGCATCTATTGCTGTAGTGGATGAAGTTAATTTTAAAAAGGAAGATGCTATGGGAAAAGGTATTGTAATTAAAGTAGATAATACAGTTAAATCAATGCTTAAATTAGCTAATTTCTATAGAAGAAAATTAAATCTTAAGGTTATTGGAGTTACAGGTTCTTGTGGCAAGACTTCAACAAAGGATTTAATTGCAGCTGTATTAAGTACAAAGTATAATGTATTTAAAACAGAAGGTAATTTTAATAGTGAAATAGGACTTCCACTTATGATATTGAAGCTTACATCTAAGCATGATGTAGCAGTTTTAGAAATGGGCATGAGTGACTTAGGAGAAATTAAGATATTAGCAGAAGCAGCAGAACCAGATATGGCTGTTATTACGAATATAGGTCTTTCTCATTTGGAAAATCTAAAGACGCAAGATAATATACTTAAAGCTAAGATGGAAATTGCAGAATACTTCACAAAAGATAATATATTAGTGGTAAATGCTGAAGATAAAAGGCTTAAACAAATTCATTCTGATAATTATAAAATTGAAAAAATTGGATATAATAACGAATATGATATTTACGCATCTAATATTATATTAAGAGAAGATAGTGTAAAGTTTACTGCTAATTGTGGAGATGATAAATTTGATTTTGAATTACCTATGGCAGGAAAGCATAATGTATTAAACATGATGTTGGCTATAGATATTGCAAAAAATCTAAATGTATCCCTTAAAGATATGAACGAAGGACTTTCAAATTTAAAGGCTACATCTATGAGATTAGAAACTGAAAAAACTAATAAGATTACTATTATAAATGACTGTTATAATGCTAGCCCAGATTCTATGAAATCTTCCATAGAAGTATTAATGACTAAAGCAGCAAGTAGAAGAGTTGCTATATTAGGAGACATGTACGAACTTGGAAGTAAAACGGAAGAAGCCCATGAAGAGGTAGGTTCATTTGCAAAAGGTAAAATAGATTTATTAATAGTTATCGGTGAAAATGTTAATAACTATGAAAATGGATTTGGCAGTGAGCATATTAGAAAATTTGCTTCAAAAGATGATTTTTTTGAAGAAGTAGATAATCTAATTAATAAAGATGATGTTATATTAGTTAAGGCTTCTAGAGGGATGAGATTTGAAGAAGTAATATCCAAGTTAAAGGAATTAAAATAAAACGAAGGAGGTGAACTGCTGCTGAGCAGTTTATATGGGGGAGACTTTAATAAATTTTGTAAGTTCTAAGTTAGGAATAGGCTTGATATTATCTATAATATTTTCATTGGTGTCTGGACCAATAGCAATTCCATTATTAAGAAAGTTAAAGTTTGGCCAGAACATTAGGGAAGAAGGTCCAGAAAGTCATTTAAAAAAAGCTGGAACGCCAACAATGGGTGGAATTCTTTTTATTTTATCCTCCTTAATAGTTATGCTTATTTTAGGGTATAAATTTAATGATAAAGCAATGATTGCTTTATATTCATTAATTGCATTTGGGTTTATTGGATTTTTAGATGATTTGTTAAAAATACTTAAAAAGCAAAGTGAAGGCTTAAAGCCAGGACAAAAAATGATATTATTATTAATATTTTCTATAGCTTTAGCTATTTACGGGTATTATAATTTAAATACTAATTTGTTAATTCCTTTTACTTCATTTGAAATACCATTAGGAATTTTATATATTCCTTTTGTGGTAATAATATATGCAGCTACAACCAATGCCGTTAATCTAACAGATGGATTAGATGGATTAGCTACATCAGTATCAATTTTAGTTTTAACATTCTTTACAATTGTATGCTTTATGATGAAAGAAACATCTCTAGCTGTATTTTGCGTAGTATTGATAGGTGGACTTATAGGATTTTTAAAATATAATGCTTATCCTGCAAAAATTTTTATGGGAGATACAGGATCCCTTGCAATTGGTGGTGCTATTTCCACTGTTGCTATAATATTAGAACAGCCGTTATTAATAATAATAGTAGGAGGAGTTTATGTATTTGAGACTTTATCAGTTATAATACAAGTTACTTCCTTTAAATTAACAGGTAAAAGAGTATTTAAAATGGCTCCTGTACATCATCACTTTGAAAAATGTGGCTGGTCAGAAATAAAAATAGTTACAGTATTTTCACTTATTACAGCAGTTTTATGTTTAATAGGATTCTTAGCATTGTAAAATAGGAGGAATGTCTGTGATATTAGACAAGAGGAATCAAAATAAAAACATAGGAAAAGTCGATTTGGGAGTTTTATATACAATACTTATATTATTGGCAATTGGTGTTGTAATGATATATTCAGCAAGTTCATTTTACTCAATGTTTCACTATAATGATAGTATGTTTTATTTAAAGAAGCAGGGGATCATGGCTGTTATAGGCTTGGTGGCTATGTTTTTTATGATGAATTTTGACTATCACAGACTAAAAAAAATAACACCGAAATTATTGATAATTACTATTCCATTATTAATAGCAGTATTTTTTTTCCCAGCAGTAAATGGTGCTAAAAGATGGATTCAGCTTGGTGGATTGTCATTTCAGCCATCAGAGCTTACTAAATATGTGGTAGTATTATTTCTTGCTTTAAGCATTGATATTAAAGGTGATGGAATAAAAGATTTTTGGACTGGAATAGTACCATATCTTGCTTTATCTGGTTTTTTTGCAGCTTTAGTTTTAGCTGAAAAAAATTTAAGTATTGCAGCAATTATAATGATTGTTACATTTATCTTACTTTTTATCTCTGGTGGGAAAATTAAGCACTTATTTGGAATAGTATTACCGACATTATTGACTTTAGCAATATTTTTTATCTTTAGTTCGGATTACAGAAGAGCTAGAATGCTTAATTTTATTGATCCGTGGAAGGATGCTGCTGGTGATGGATATCAATTGATTCAATCATTTTATGCATTAGGGTCAGGTGGTATAACTGGACTTGGTCTTGGACAATCAAGACAAAAAACATTATATATGCCTGAACCGCATAATGATTTTATATTTTCAATAATTGGCGAAGAGCTTGGGTTGATAGGATGTCTACTTATTATTTCTTTGTTTATAATTTTTATATGGCGTGGTGTACGTATAGCTATTAAAGCTAAAGACACATATGGTAAGTTATTAGCAATGGGAATTACATCTATTATTGCAGTGCAAGCTATTATAAATATAGCAGTTGTAACGGGTTCTATGCCGGTTACTGGTGTTCCAATGCCATTTATAAGCTATGGTGGTACATCGCTTGTCATTAATTTGACGGCAATGGGAATATTGTTAAATATATCTAGGCAAATTGAATCTGATGTTAGGTAAGAAGATAGGGCCCCTATTTTAGGGGTTCTTTATTATGTAAAAAATTATAATGAAAATTATAGAGTAAAATGATATTATATTAGTATAAACTAGGATAAGGATGTAAAATAAAGCAATGAATGAAGTAAAAGAATACATTAAGATTAAAAAGAAAAAAAAGGTAAGAAAAAAGATTTTTATGATTTCTACAGTAGTATTAATAATATTAATAGTTTTCTTTACTAAATCACCACTATTTAATTTAAAAACAATTACTGTGGAAGGTACATCAAATATTTCTGCTGAATCAGTGTTAGAAACTGTAAATAATAGGATAGGTAAAAACATTTTTATCTTGAACAGAAATAAAATGATTAAAGATATATTGAGTGAACCGTATTTTTTGTCAGCAAAGATAAGAATGAGTGGAATTAATTCACTAAATATAATAGTTACTGAAGAATCACCTGTTTTTTATACAAAATATGATAGTAATTTTTATATATTTAATGATAAAGGTGTTCTAATAGAAATTGCAAACAATATTGAAGGAAGAAACTTAGTTGAGATTACTGGTGTAACTACAGAGGAGCTTCAATTAGGAAAGCAGATAATCAATAATGAACATATTATTAATATACTAGGAATTTTATATCCATATATTGCTGAAAATACGGAAAGTATAAAATTTGATAGATTTGATTTATCTAAGTTATACGATATAAAAGGGTATATGGGAAAGATAGAAGTATTTTTTGGAGAAATAACTGATTTCCATGAAAAAATAAATGATGTATATAATATTATTTTAAATGGAAATGTAGGGATTACAAATGGGTATATTGATGTGAGTATTAAAAATATGCCAGTAATCAAGAAGAATGAAGAGTAGGAGGAGTTAATTTGAAAAGAGTTGCATCACAATTAGTTGTAGCTGTAGTATGCGGATTTTTAGGTTTTTTATTAACATATCAATTCAAATTGTTAAGCAAAAAGAATGAACTGACTAATTCATATGAGAATTCAGATATTTTGAAAGAAGTAGAAAGTCTTAAAAAAGAAAAAGAAGAGCTTGAAGAAGCTAATGCTACTTTCAATGAAGAAATAAAAGCTTTAGAAGAGAAAGCAACTAGTGAAGGTGAATTAGAAGCTGAGGTAAAGAAAAAGCTGGATAATGCTAGAATGCAACTAGGACTAGTGGATGTAAAAGGACCAGGTATTATCATTACTTTAACCCCTAAGACATCTATCTTTGGTACTAACACATCGGATAGCATTAGGACAATTACAGAAGATGAACTTGTATATTTAGTAAATACATTATGGTATTCAAGAGCGGAAGCTATATCTATAAATGATATTAGAATAACTCCTCAAACCGGTATAAAAAATGCTGGTTCATCAATATCTATAGGTTCTGCAGGAAGAGTAGATCCAAGTAGCGAAATTATAATTAAAGTTATAGGAGATAAGTCTAAATTAAATGTTGGAGTTAGTTATGGAGGATCTTTAGAAACAGGAGCACTAAAGAACTATACCAATGATGTTAAGAGCAGCGATGAAATAACTATTACAAAAACAACACAGACTTTAAGAAGTGATTATTTAATACCAGTACAATAGGAGTGAGATTTATGATAGCATTTATAGGATTATTATTGGGAGTTTTTTTAGGATTATTATTTGATATTAATATACCAGATAAATTTTCACCATATATGTCAGTGGCTGTATTAGCTTGCTTAGATTCAGTTTTTGGTGCATTAAAAGCTAATCTTGCTAATAAGTTCCAACCAGATATTTTTATTTCAGGTTTCTTTGGAAACGCTCTTCTTGCTGCAGCTTTAGCTTATCTTGGCGATAAGCTTGGAATTCCTATTTATATAGCAGCAGTAATAGTATTCGGAGGGCGCATATTTGATAACTTTGCTATAATCAGACGTATTGTATTAGAGAAATATAAAAATAGGCAAAGGAGTGAGTAGATGAAAAACTATAAATATAAGTTTTTTATCTTTATAGCGTCACTTATTATTGGATTTTTAGCATCTAATAATTTTAATATAAATTCTATGTCAAACTTATTTAAAATGAATGCACAAGAATATAAGAATGCTTCAGAAGAAAGGAATATGCTATACGAAAGTATAAGTGATTTGAAGGAAGAAAATTATAATCTACAAGAGCAATATAATAGTTATATTAATGATGAAACTGATTCAGCTAATATTGTTGATAACATGAGTTCTCAATTAAATGATTATTATGCCATTGGGGGACTTACTGAAGTAGAGGGCCCTGGAATTGTAGTTAAAATAGAAGATGGAGATTATGATATAAATAGTGACAGTCAGGAGGAAGTAAATAGAAGAACCCTTCATGATATTGATGTTGCTATGATAATAAATGAACTAAGATATATTGGTGCTGAAGCGATAGCTTTAAACAGTTATAGAATTTTAAATAATACAGGTGTAACTTGCAATTGGGCTTTTATCGGCTTTGAAGATGAAAGCATGGAGATGGCTCCTTTTTATTTTTATGCCATTGGTAATCCTGAACAATTAGAGACAGCTATAAAAGCTGAAGGAAGTTATATTAATGAACTTATAATAAGAAAGCTAAAAGTTGAAATAAATGTTATGGAAAGTATAACTGTGTTACCTACAAAAAAGAGTTATGATTCTTTATACATGCATAGGAATGACAAATAATTGATAAAATATTTGAAAGTATATTAAAAAAATACGAAAAAAATGTTATAATTAGATAGTATTAATAAAGGAAATATATCTTTCATAAAGAAAATAATATATACTCTTATAAGAGGGGGTGATTAGGATTAGTATTAAAGATAAAATTAAGGGCTACTTGGATGAAATACCAGAAGGTGTAAAACTATTAGCCGTTTCTAAGACTAAGCCCATTTCTGATATTTTAGAAGCTTATGATGCTGGTATACGTGATTTTGGCGAAAATAAAGTACAGGAGCTTTTAAGTAAGAAAGATGAATTACCTAATGATATTAGATGGCATTTAATAGGGAAACTACAAACCAATAAAGTTAAATATATTGTGGGAAAGGTTTGTTTGATTCATTCGCTTTCAAGCATTAGATTACTTAATAAAATTGAATGTGAGTATGAAAAAAATAACTTAGTAGCCAATGTATTAATTCAAATTAATATCGGAAGAGAAGAGAGCAAGAGTGGAGTATTAGAAGAGGATATTGAGAAGTTAATTTTAGCAGTTGAAAAATGTAATCATGTTAAAGTTAAAGGTATTATGGTTATTATTCCTAAGGGTGATGAAGTTTCGAATAGATATTATTTCAACAAAAGTAAACATATTTATGATGATTTAAGTAAGAAGAGTTATAAAAATATACAGATGGAAATATTATCAATGGGCATGACCTCAGACTTTAAAATTGCCATACAAGAAGGATCAAATCTAGTTAGGATTGGTTCGGGAATATTTGGAAAAAGATAATATGAAAAGGAGAGATATAGTATGTTTGGAAAGCTAAAGGAAATAATAGGATTAGGTGAATATGATGAGGAGTTTGATGAACTAGATGATGCTGAAGAAGAGGAAAAAAATCAAATAGAGCCAATAATTCAAAATACTCATGGTACAAAGGTTGTTAATATTCATAGTAATAATACCGCAAAGATAATGGTTGTAAAGCCAACAACTTATGAAGAGTCAAGAGAAATAGCTGAAGCTGTTAAAAGTAGAAAAATAGTTGTAATTAATACAAATAGTTTAGACACAAAAATAGCTCAAAGATTAGTTGATTTTTTAAGTGGTGCTGCTTGTGTATTAAATGCAGAATTCCAAGAAATAGAACAAAGAGTATATCTTTTATCACCTCAAAATGTTGAAGTGTCAAATGAATTAAAAAGTGAAATAAGCTCAAAAGCATTATTTAGCTGGAATAAATAGGAGGTGTTTTAAATAGGAATTATTCGTAATTTTCTTAGCATACTTGTGAATGTACTTAATATTACTATCCTTGCAGAAGTAATATTTTCATATATTCCTAATGCAAGAGCAATGAGTATTTATAATATTTTAGTTTCTATAAATAATCCTATTTTAGAACCTATTAGAAGACTTCAAAGCATGTTTCTTGGAGACATGATGATTGATTTTTCTCCAATTGTAGCTATTTTGCTTTTAAACATGATAAGTGGAATTTTAATTTATTAAGTGGTGTATTATGATATCAAAAGAAGATCTATTGAAAAACTTTGCAAATGAAGATAAGGATTCTGTAATCAGAATTTATGATAATTTAATGTTAGCAAAAAATAAAGATATACCTGTATTTTCAAAAAATTTCTGTCCACCCAATATTTGGAGCTATTTTGTTGAGAATTTTAACAATAATAGTTTTATTGTTGAAGCTGATGGTGCTTATGATGAAGCTGATAGAAGAATAATATCATTTAATAATCAATATTTTTGTGAATATCCTTTTATTTGTCTTAAAATTACCAATAAATCGAAATTTAAAGATTTAACTCATAAGGATTATTTAGGTTCAATAATGTCATTAGGAATTGAAAGAGAAAAAATAGGTGATTTGAGAGTGGTTCATGATTATGCTGTAGTACCGGTATATGAGGATATAGCAAATTATATTACAACTTCTATGGAATTTGTAGGCAGATGTCCTGTTGAAATAGAGATTGTTGATAAAGAACATTTGCCTCAAAGTGTCTTTGAAGAAATAGTAATTAACATACCTTCACTAAGAATTGATAATTATGTTTCGAAACTTGCTAACGTATCTAGAGCTAAGGCTATTGAACTAATGCAAAATAATAAAGTTTCAGTGAACTATTGTAAGATTAAAGAAAAAAGCAAAGAAATACAGGAAAATAATGTAATAACTATTTCAGGTATAGGAAAATTTCGTACTGGCAGTATTGTTGGCAATACGAAATCTGGTAAAAATAAAGTAGTTATAAAAAAGTATATATAGATGAGGGGATATAGTAATGAAATTAACTCCAATGGATATAAAGAACAAAGAATTCAAAAAAGCTATAAGAGGATATGCTACTGATGAAGTAGATGAATTTATGGAAGAAATAGTAGAGAATTATGAAGAAATATTTAAGGAAAATTCTAGACTTAAAGATACAGTAAGTAGAATAAGAGAAAAAGTTGAGCATTATGAAAAACTAGAAGATACAATTCAAAATACATTATTATTAGCACAAAATGCGGCTGATCAAGCAAAAGAAAGCTCTCAAAAAGAAGCTGATTTAATAATGAAGAATGCTAATGAAAGTGCTCAGAAGGTTTTAGATAAGGCTCATAATGATGTGATTGCTGTGAATGATGAGTATGAAAAGATTAAGGAAGAGTTCATTAAGTTTAGAGCTAAGTTCAGAAATTTTATGAATGCACAATTACAAACTTTTGATGAACTAGAAAAAGATTTAACTAAGAATTATAATGTTTCAGAGACAGTTGAAGATTTAGATTTAAGTTCTAAGGATATACATATTTCTGAAGAAAAGCTAGATGCAGTTGTTGGAGAGGATAATTCTAGCGAAGAAATGAAAGAAATAAAAAGTTTTTTTGCAAATAATTAATTAAAGAGACCTAAAGGTCTCTTTTAAATTTTATATAATTATAGATAAGATATTGAGGATAATTATTTAATATATTATAATGTTCAGAGAATTAATAAAAAAATGGAGTTTTTGAAATGGACAATTTAATTTTTAATGTTACTGATGAATTTATAGGTGAAAGGATTGATAAATATCTTTCAATGCAAATTCAAGGTAAATCAAGATCTTTTATTCAAGGCTTAATTACAGATAAAAAAATCGATATTAATGGGTGTGAGGTAAAGAGTAATTATAAGTTACGTAAGAATGATATAATAAATGTTATTTTACCGGAACCAATTGAGTTAAATGTAACTGCTGAAAAAATAGATATTAATATTATATATGAAGATGAAGATGTAGTGGTGGTAAATAAAGAAAAAGGAATGGTTGTACATCCTGCGCCAGGTAATTATAAAGGAACATTAGTCAATGCTCTATTATACCACTGCGGAGATTTATCGGGAATTAACGGAGTTATTAGGCCTGGAATAGTCCATAGAATAGATAAAGATACTTCTGGTATATTAGTAATAGCAAAGAATGATGCAGCACATAATTTTTTAGCAGAACAATTTAAGGATCATTCAATAAGAAGAGAATATTATGCGTTAGTTGAAGGTAGGTTTAACAAAAAAGAAGGCACTATTGATAAGCCATTAGGACGTCATAAAAAAGAACGAATAAAGATGGCAATAGTTGACGATGGTAAGAGAGCTGTAACTCACTATGAAGTTTTAGAGGAGTATAATAAAGGTGTTACATTGGTAAAATGTACATTAGAAACAGGAAGAACTCATCAAATAAGAGTACATATGGCATCTATAGGTCATCCTCTAGTAGGTGATTTGGTTTATGGGCATAATAAACAAAAGATAAAGATAGAGGGTCAGGCACTGCACGCTAAAACATTAGGATTTATACATCCAAGCACAAGAGAATATATGGAATTTAATTCAGAATTACCAGATTATTTTAATGATATACTAAGAGAGTTAAGAAAATAAAGGAGCAAGTATTATGACTAAATTAAAAGCAAATTTATTAGATGAAAAAGCCATAAAAAGAAGTTTAATAAGAATTTCTCATGAGATAATTGAAAAAAACAAAGGAGTTAACGATGTTGTTTTAATAGGAATTAAGAGAAGAGGATATCCTTTAGCAAAAAGAATAGCTGAGAATATAGAACAAATTGAAGGGGTAAAAGTACCGGTAGGTTATGTTGATATTTCTTTGTATAGAGATGATATATCTGAAATACAAGATTTACCAGAAGTTAATTCTGTAGATTTAGGTGTTGAAGTAAAAGGAAAAAAAGTTATACTAGTAGATGATGTTTTATATACATGTAGAACTGTTAGAGCAGCAATAGATGCAATTATCGATGTGGGGAGACCACTTGGTATACAACTAGCTGTATTAATTGACAGAGGTCATAAGGAGCTTCCTATTAGAGCTGATTATGTAGGGAAAAACATTCCAACTTCAAAATCTGAAATCATTGCAGTAGAAATTGAAGAAATAGATGGCAACGAATGGGTTAAAATTTACGAAGCTTAAGAGGAGATAAAAATGGAATATAATTTAATTGCAACCACAACATTTGGTTTGGAAGGAATAACTTCAAGAGAATTAAAGGCACTTGGATATGATGATTTAAAAGTTGAAAATGGAAAAGTTGAATTTATTGGTGATGAAATGGATATAGCTATAGCTAATGTTCACTTAAGAACAGCTGATAGAGTATTTATAAAAATGGCAGAATTCCAAGCTAAAAGCTTTGAAGAGCTTTTCCAAGGAACAAAGGCAGTAAAATGGAGTGAGATAATACCTGTAGATGGTGTTATGCATGTAGTAGGAAAATCTGTTAATTCAACATTACATAGTGTTCCAGACTGTCAATCAATAGTTAAAAAGGCTATTGTAACAAGTATGAGTGAAAGCTATGGAGTAGATACTTTTAGTGAAGATGGTCCTGTATATAAAATTCAAGTGGCTATCTTAAAAGATAAGGTAACTTTATCAATAGATACAAGTGGAGCTGGTTTACACAAAAGAGGATATAGAGAAGATGCAGGAATAGCTCCGTTAAAAGAAACTTTAGCAGCAGCACTTGTTCTAATTTCAAGATGGAAAGGGGAATATGTATTAGTTGATCCTTTCTGTGGTTCAGGAACTATATTAATTGAAGCTGCCATGATTATGCAAAATATCGCACCAGGATTATGTAGAAATTTTGTATCAGAGACATGGCCTACAATAGGGGTAGATGTTTATGAACAAGTTAAAGAAGGAGCAGAAAGATCTATAAAAAATAAAGATATAAAGCTTATTGGTTATGATATTGATGGAAGAGTGTTAAAAGTAGCAAGATCTAATGCTGAAAAGGCTGGAGTTGCTAAGTATATTGAATTCCATAAGAGAGATTTTAAACAATTCTCAGCCTCAGAGCATAATGGATTTATTATAACAAATCCTCCATATGGTGAAAGACTTGGTGATAAGGAAGAAGTTGAAACATTATATAGATATCTTGGTGGTAATAAAAGAACTTTAGAAAGATGGGACTTTAATATTTTAACTTCTTTTGAAGGGTTTGAAAGACCTTTTGGTAGAAAAGCTACTAAAAACAGAAAATTATATAATGGGAGATTAAAATGTTATTACTATCAATATTTTGATAATAATTTAATTAAAAATGATGGAGATACATTATTAAATCGTATATAAGGAAAATGGGTGAATTAGCACCCATTTTTTATTCTTTCCTAATATTTAAATCTGTATAGTTTTTAGGATCTGTATATAATGTATAGTTAGTATGATAGATAACCATACCTGGTTTAGCACCAGAAGGCTTTTTTAAATTTTTTACTAAAGTATAATCCACAGGAACTTTAGTAGAATTCTGAGCTTTACTATAGTAAGCAGCTAGAGAAGCAGCTTCCTCTAAAGTTGAATCAGGTATATCAGTTGCACAGATTATTACATGTGAGCCAGGTATATTTTTTGCATGAAGCCATAAATGATTTTTGCTGGCTAATTTTAAAGATAAATAATCATTTTGAATATTATTTTTACCTACATAAATATCTATTCCATCAGAAGAAATAAAATGTAATGGCTTTGATGTTTTGCTTTTCTTTGAATTTTTGTTTTGTTTTCTTTTTCTAATATACTCTGTTGTAATTAATTCATTTTTTATATCTTCAATCTCTTCATAATTATCTGCATTTTGTATATTTATTAAAACTGAATTCAAATATAGTAATTCTTCGGAGTTTTTCTCTAATTGTTCTTTGGCAGCTTCTTCAGATTTTTTTAGCTTATTATACTTTTTATAATAACTTTGAACATTTTCTGCAGGTGATTTATTAGGAGCTAAATTTATAGTGATATCTTCATAGTCTTCACTATAGAAGTTATGTAATGTTATCTCTGAATCATTAGGATTTATACTATAGATAAATGATGTTAACAGGTCACCTTTAATTTTATAATCTTCCTTTGTTTTACACTTTGCAAGCATTGCATCAAGTTTTTCAGCTTTTTTTAAGCAGCGGTCAATATTAGTATGGAGCAATCTCTGAAGATTTATAGATCTATTTTTTAATCTTTCTTGCTTATCTTTTTCTTTGTAGAATTTATCAAGTAAAACATTAGGATTAGGGAAATTTAGAGTTACACATTCAGCAAAACTATTTAACTTCATACAGTAAAATTCAACAAAATCTCCATTTTTAGTATAGATGTTATATTGTAAATTACTATTAAGTTTATGGATAAACTTGACAAAATAATTATAAAGTATAGTTGTTGTTATTTCATCTTCAGAGTAGGTACTAATCAAATCTTTATATAAGTTTTTTGATAATGTATTACTTACTCCAGTGAATATTTTATTAAATATCAAATTATTTAATTCTAGATTATTATTAGAGATAAATTCAGTAAAGTCTTTAAGTTGGAACTTGAATGGATTAAGCTTTGGAGAAACCGGTGGATAATTATATGTTACTCCAGGATAAAGAGTCCTAAAGCTATTAACATCTGAACCAACATGCTTGATACACTCCATAATCTTATTATCTCTTTCACGTACAAGAGATATATTACTATGACGACCCATTATTTCAACAATTAAATAATAAATGCTGTTAAATCCAAGCTCATCAGAAGATTCTATGCAAATTTTAATAAGTCTATCGCAATCAATTTGCTCAATGCCTAAAATCTTTCCACCTATAAGATATTTTCTTAATACCATTGTAAACATAGGTGCTTGAAGTGGATTTGGCTTACTTTCTTCTGTAATATGAATACGTGGATATTTAGGAGAGGATGATATTAAAAGTCTAATATTTTGCCTATCTTTTCTAAGTGTTAATATTATTTCATCTTTCTCAGGTTGATTTATTTTATCTATTTTTGAATTTATTATTGATTTTTTTAAATCTTCGACTAAACTATATAAGTAGATACCGTCTAATGCCATAAGTGTCATCCTTTCTTTATGTTAATATCTAAGGTAAGTATAACATTTATTGCAATATATATTCAATGGATTATTGTCGTTAGAAAGTATAAATAAAATACTAGTGTTAGAGAAGGGTGTAGTATGAAAAGGCGTTTTTTTTCAGTTTTAATGACAATGTTTATAACCATAATGTTACTTAATGGTTGTAACACTAATAAAGAAATAAAAAATGATGAACAAAATCAAGCAAAAAAAGAAATACAATTAGAAAATGGAGCGTGTATTAATGAAATAAGTGGTGGGTATGATATTCTTAGTATTAAAGAAAGTGAGTATAATATTATAGATAACGAAAGATTTATCTTAAGTTTTAATAAAAACTCAGCTTCATATTTATATATAAGTAATCAGACCTATTATGTTCATTATGATGGTTCCGACATTGAATTAAGGGATAAAAGTGTACAAGCACCTTTGTTTTCACCTGATGGTAATTATTTGTTTTATTTTACTAAAGACCAATATCTACAACCAGTGATATATGATCTTAAAAATTCTGAAAAACTGGATCTTAAAATTAATTGTAGTATTTCAGGGACATATGCTACATGGTTTAGCAATGAGAAGATAATTTACTATGGAGTGAAAAAGGACAGTAAAACTAGCGGTATGTTTTCATATGATTTAAAAAGCAATGAAGAAAAATTGGAAGAAGAGATAAGTGGTGGGTATGTAAGTTTTATAAAATTCTTTGGTTCAGAAGTCATTTTCTTTATAGAGAAGTATAACGGAGAAAAATCATTAAAATCACTAAAAGTTAATGGAGATGTTGTAGCTATATCTGATAACGTTGTAGAAGTTTATGATATAGAAATAATTGATGAAAATATTTATCTATTAGGTAGAATGAGTGATAATGTTTATTCATTATATGACTTATCAAATAATAAAAGATTAATCTTTAATTTTCCAAGTAAAGTAATATTTGAAAAAGGATTAAGCCATACAGATAATGGTGAAATACTGTTTATTGGTAATAATGATGGCAGCACTAAAGAAAAAATATATGCATATGCAAATGATAGTATATATATGATAAATTTAGATTCCGGTGATTACACATTTATTGAAATTAATTAATAGTTAAAAAGCAGTTTAGAAAAATTCTAAGCTGCTTTTTGATTATTATTAGCAAAAAGTGTTAATTATTAGTACTAGGAGGAATTAGTAAATGAATGAAGTAATGCTAAATGATATTGACATTTTAATTTCAAGAAAAATAAGCAAAAGTAAAGCGGAAAAAGCTAGGATACTTCCTTTTAAAGAGGATGGTGGAAAAGTGTATATGCTTTGTGAACTTCATGATGAAAGCATTTGTAAAGAGATGCAATTTCTCTATGGATGTACAATATGTGAAATATTTATAAGTAACGATAAGTTAAAGTATCTCATAAAGAAAGTTTTCTTTTCACAGGATAATAATAAAATTGAAGATGAAATAATTTGGGAAGCCATTGATAAGAAAGCTTCAGATTTACATTTTGAACCCTACAAGGATATAGTATATGTAAGAGTGAGGATTGATGGAATCCTTAGTCTTCTATATATAATAACTAAAGAGGAATACTCAGCTATATTATCAAGAATAAAGATTAAGTCTTCTTTAGATATCACAGAACATAGAAGGCCACAAGATGGTAAGATAACAATGGATATAGATGGAAATACATATGATTTACGTGTATCTATCATTCCAGTGGTTTTTGGTGAAAAAATAGTATTAAGAATTTTATATAATAATGGGTTTAACTATTGTATAGATAATTTGAAGCTACTTCCTAAGCAAAGACTTGAACTTGAAAAAATAATAAATAAGAATACTGGCCTAGTTATTGTAAATGGACCAACTGGTAGTGGTAAATCTACTACATTATATACAATATTAAATTATGTTAATAAAAGTGAAGTTAATGTTGTAACACTTGAAGATCCGGTAGAAGTAATAATAAATGGAGTTAATCAAATGATGGTTAATAGCAAGGAAGGAGTAAGTTTTGCAAATGGGCTTAGAAGTATAATGCGTCAGGATCCAGATGTGATAATGGTTGGAGAGGTAAGAGATGAAGAAACTGCTGTTATGGCTGTAAGAGCAGCTCTTACTGGTCATAAAGTATATACAACAATTCATTCAACAGAACCAAGAGAGGTATACTTAAGATTGGAGGAAATGGGTATAAAGAGTTATTTAATTAGAGAATCTCTTGTGGGAATAATATCTCAAAGACTTATTAAGATGCTATGTGATTCCTGTAAAGAGGAAGAAATTATAACTTATAGAGGTAGCAGAGCAAAAATATATAAAAGGGGAATTGGTTGTGAAAAATGTAATTTCACTGGTTATTTAGGGAGAGCGTTAATAATATCTATTAATGAAATCACCAAGGATGTAAAGAAAAAACTGGTTAAAATTTATGATGATAATACCATATTAACCAATATCCAAATGGTAGATAATTTAAATAATTTATTGATAAATGGTAAAATTTCTAGGCTTGATTATATGGAATTTATCGATAGAGAGGAGCTAGAGTTTGATTATGAAGGAAGTTTCAAAACGGAAGGCTAATTGGAATAGCTTATCAGTAATTGCCGATAATATAGCTAAGCTATATGGTGATGGTCTTCCTTTTGTATATATTTTTGAGTTATTGGCTGATTTGGATATAGGAGACAAATATAAACGAGCATTATTTAAAATAAAAGGAAGAATTAAAAGTGGTATTTCTTTAGAGGATGCCTTTAAAAGTCAAGGAGAGTTATTTCCTAATTTCTTTGTGGAAATGGTAGGTGTTGGTGAAAAGATAGGAAATATATCAGAAGTACTAAATGGGTTAAGTATGTTTTATGGCAAGATGGCTTTTATTAAGAAATTTTTAATTAATGCGTTATCTTATCCTTTAATAATCTTTATAAGCTCCTTAGCAGTTATTATTTTTTTAAGTATAGCAATTATACCTAACTTTAAAGAGGTATATATTTCTTTAGGCAAAGATGTGCCAAAAAGTTTTAATTTTATTATTAATCTAAAAACTTTTATTTATCACAATAAAACTTTAAGTTGTGTTTATTTTTTCTTATGGGGAGTGGTATGTCCATATATAATTTGTAAAGTGTTTTTAAAAGAGAAATTTTTGAAGATTCTTTGTTTAATTCCTATATATAAAAGATTTGTGGAGTACATAAACATTATGCTTTTAGCAGTGGTGATAAAGAGTGGAGTAAATTTAATTAAAGGATTAGAGTTTTGTAGTGAAATACAATTATTAGGAAATAATAATACAGTAGTCAGAGAGATAAAGAATAAGGTTATATCTGGCAATCGATTAAGTGATTCTATGGCTCAAACAAAAATCTTTTCTAAATATACCTTAGCACATATAAAACTTGGAGAAGAAAGTGGGTCTTTAGATTTAAGACTTATACAAATTGAAAAATTTTTATTCAATAATATTCAAGAAGATTTAAATAAAAAGATATCCATGATACAACCATTAATTATTGTATTTATTGGTGTATTTGTATGTATATTTATTGTGGTTTTTATACTGCCTGTATTTGGAGAATTAATATGAAGTTTCATTATAAGAAGGCGTTTACTTTATTAGAATTACTTATAAGTATATCAATAATTATCGTTGTATTTTCATTGTCATTTAGAGGTAAGAAGATTTTAGACTCTACCATTAATAATATAAAGGCACATACAGCTGTAAGTAATATGTGTGATTTTTTAAGCTATAGTAAATTTTATTGTAATAAAAATAACTCATCGGTAATAATTAATTGTAGAAATAAGGGTTATGCAGAATTTGTAGATCCTAGCAAAAAATTCTCTAAAAAACTAAAATTACCTAAAGGTTTTAATTTTATTACTAACTATAGTATAAATTGCTCTAATGAAGGAGTTTTATCTTCTGGAAGTATTTATATATGTGATAGCTATAATAATTTTTATAAAATAACCATATCTGTTGGTGTTGATACTATAAATGTATATTATGGAGAATAACTATGATAAGAAAAAAAGGAAGCCTTATAATTGAAAATATGTTATCTAGTGCAATGATTATTATATTGATTTTAGGTATTTGTCAAGTTATTGTAAGCAAAGATAAATGGCATGAGATAAAAAATAAGGAAGATGAATTTACTAGAATTACCTATGCAGTAGAAGAGGAGCTTAAATATAACTTAAGTATTGAAGAAATAAAAAATTTAGCAAATAGTAATGTAATTTCTTTATCAAAGGATAATATTTTAAAATGCTTAACAACAGAAGGATTAGAAATGATTCAGAAAGGAGATGATATTGTAATTCTTATTGATAATATTGATAAGGACAGAATTAAAATTAATATCTGTTTAAGAGAAGTCTGTTATGGAAATACTGTAGAAAGTAAACGAAGTTTTGTAAAGGATAGGTTGATGGATGAGTATTACAAATAGACATGAAGGTTTTACTTTATTGGAAGTAATAATTTCATTAGGAATTTCAATGAGTTTATTATTGATAATTATAAAGGTTAATAGTGAGGTTATAAATGATTATTGTAGCAATTCTAAAGAAAGCATTTTGGAAGATAATTTTGATAATGCTATGTTAAATTTAGATAATATAATAAATGGTTATGAAGTAAGCGATATAAAAGCTGAAAATAATCAAATTATCATTAAATATGATCTTGATTTTGAAAAAGATTATTATAAAATTAGAAAAATTTTTTTTAGTAGTAATAAGCTTATGGTATCAACTATTAATCATGATTCTAAGGGAATAAGTAGCGGAAAAAATGTAATATTAAATAATGTTAAAGAATTTAATGTGTATACAAAAAAATCTTTAATATACTTTGAAATAATTACGGAATTAGGGGAAAGTAGGATTAGATGTATATAAAGAAAACAGAAAAAGAAGGATTTATTCTAGTTGAAACAATGATAATAGTAGCAGTATGTATTTTAATTTTAAATATGTATATAAAAGGAACTATATGGGATATAGAAAAAAGTTCACTTTATACAATAAATAACGATTTGCTATATATGGATGAAAGTGAGCTTGAATTTATTGATGTTGTAAAAGAAGAAATTAATAAAAATCAAGAATTAAAGGATAAAATAAAAAATGATGAATTAATTAAAGAATTGGAATATAGGTATACTAATGATGATTTTAGCTTTAATATTACTAAAGGGAAGATATTTCTTATTAAAAGTGAAAATAAAAATAAACTATATAAAAAATTAAAAGCTATTAACTTAGAAGAGGAGATAATAATTATTCCTGATTATTATAAAGCATATAATTTAATGTATTAGGAGCAAAATAATGATTAGTAAAAAATTAATTTTATTTAAGCAGTATTTTTTATATGAAGGTAAAAAGTATACTATAGATGAATTTTTTAATAATATTAATGAAATTTATAAAAACCTAAAGATAATTATAGCTGAAAATGAAATGTTTATTTCTCAGTACAAATTGGAAGATAATAATGTAACAGTATTTTTAGATAATATTATGATGAATAATGAAGTTAATAATGAAAATATTCTAACAGACTATTATTATAATAAAAGAAAAAAGATCTTATATTTATATTCATTAAATGAAGGAAAATATATAAACAAGATTGCTAATGATAAAACAATTGTTAAGGTTATACCAATACAATTCTACATAAGAAATATTTTGAAGATTGCTTTGTATAGAAAATCAAAAGTTTTGGTGATTACAAAGATACATAAAAATATTTACGCAATTATTTCTGAAAAAGGGTGCATTACTTATTCAAATATATTAACAAATGATAAAAATGTTTTGAATAATGAAATACTGAAATTTGCTAAAGATATAGAAATTATTCTTGATAAAGAATTAGAAGATTTTCTTGTGGATGACATTAAGAATAGTTATAAAATAAGTATTAAATCTATAGGGAGGAATATTAGTGAAAAAATTTATAAAATATAAAGGTTTTTTACCACCTCGCTATGTAGATGAAAAGATAAGTAAGAATAAAAAAAATAATAAGAAAGCTATTTGGATGTTAGTAATATTAAACTTTTATATGTTACCGGTAAATTTTAGAAATGTTTTAAAGGAAACTAATGATGAGAAGATTGTTAATATAACATATTATAATGAAAATGAAAAATTAATAGAGGATATATCAAAATGGCTTGAGGTAGCATCTCTAGGTATTGATTCAATAGAGGTTAAAGAGAATAAAGGCATAGTGAGTGTACTTAATAAGGATATATTATGTGAGGTTGAAAATAAAGGATACGGAATAATTAAAATTACGCAAGAAAATTCAATTTATAAAGCCAATATTGTTAAGGATGATTAAAAATGAAAAAAGAAATAAAAGAATTAATTTTAATGGTGATAACAGTTATTTTTACTATAATCCAACTTATATTTTTCCTACAGAATACTTTAACAGCTAATAAGGAAACGACTCAATTAACTAACATATCTGAAACAAAAAATGAAGACGTTAAATTTTCAACTATTAATGATGAATTAAAAGCTTTGGAGAATGGTATTATAAGTGATATAAATGATAGCGGTGATAGCTGGAAAGTGAAGATTATATTAGATGGCAATAAAGAAGAAATTTTAAATTCATTAAATAAATTAAACAATATGGAAAAATATACAATAAATGAATATAATATTGATGGTAATAAAGGCTATTTTGCAGTTAAATTGTATTTAAATAGGAGAAAATAGAGTTTTTTTTACTCTTATTACCGAAATAATTGCATTTCTTTAGTAATTTTGATAGAATGTTTTTGTTGTATCATAAAACAACGAAAAACGTTATGACTATTAATTTATTTTAAAGGTCATAATAACTATGAATTCAAGTTATTTTGGAGGGAAATATATGATATCAGCAGGTGATTTAAGAAAAGGTACTACTTTTGAGCATGAAGGACAAGTTTTCACAGTTATCGATTTCTTACATGTTAAACCAGGAAAAGGAGCTGCATTTGTTAGAACTAAGTTAAGAAATGTTATATCTGGAGGTGTTACAGATACAACTTTCAACCCAACAGCTAAACTTCAAGAAGCAGTAATAGAAAGAAAAGAAATGCAATACTTATATTCTGATGGGGAATTATATTATTTCATGGATCAAGAAACATTTGAACAAATTCCTTTAAACTATGAAAAAGTTGAAGAAGCTATAAAATTCTTAAAAGAAAACATGTTTGCAATTATTAAATTCTACAAAGGTGAAGCATTCTCAGTTGAAGCACCAAATTTTGTTGAATTATTAATTACACAATGTGATCCAAGTGTTAAAGGTAATACAGCTACAAATGCTATGAAGCCAGCAACATTAGAAACTGGAGCACAAGTTAACGTTCCAATGTTCGTAAATGAAGGAGATACTATAAGAGTAGATACTAGAACTGGCGAATATATGGAAAGAGTTTAGTTATAAAAAGCTAAGTTATATAACTTAGCTTTTTATTTTAATATTTCATATTATTTTAATTTTTTAGTAAATTGTTTTTAACTAGGAAATACGGGTATAATTATTAATGTAATTATTTTTCAGAAGGATGTGTAAAAATGAAGAAAATTTTTGATGAAATTAATGATTTAAGACAAGTTATTAATGACATAGATGATGAAAAATATAAAAATATTTTATCTGCAATAAGTGGTGTCGTAAATGATATGGCATTAAAAGTTGAGGAAATAATAGTAAAGCAGGAAGCTATTGAAGAAAATATGGAATACATAGGTGATGATTTAACAGATATGAGAGAAGAGTTATTTGAGGAAGTTTCATTTGATGATTTAGAAAATCTAGAAGATGAATATGAAGAAATACACTGTCATAACTGTGGTAAGCCGTTATTTGTTGAAAGAAAAGCAATAGAAAACAACTCTTCAATTCCGTGTCCTTTCTGCAATAAAAATGCAAAATAGAAAAATATACAAGAAGAAGTGATAATTAAAATTTATCGCTTCTTTTTTTACGGAATAATTTACATAAATATATATTGAAATGAATATTAATTTAATATGTGAAATAGTAATTACATGACTAAGTTTAGTGATGGAAGGAAGTGAAGTGAGTGGACAATTGCATCGAGGTATTACAGGTTTTACCGAAAAAAATCATAGAAATAATAGAAGGCAAAGTTGACACTAAGAAAATTCAAGAAATAAGGATAAAAGTTAATAAGCCAGTAATCATAAATATCACCAATGAGGAATTGGTACTTGATTATATAGTTTCAAAAGATGAACTTAAATATATCATAACTAAGATATCTAGTTACTCCTTATATGCCTTTGAAGAGGAAATGAAGCAAGGATACATTACTTTTAGAGGTGGACATAGAATTGGTTTAGCTGGACAATGTGTAATGGAAAACGGACGAGTTAAGATTTTAAGAAATATATCATCTATTAATATTAGAATATGTAAGGAGATAATTGGATCATCTAATAAGATAATGCCTTATATATCTAACTTTAATAAAGTATATAATACACTTATTGTATCGCCGCCCAAATGTGGCAAAACTACAATTTTAAGAGATATAGCAAAAAATATATCAAATGGATTTTCGCGAATAAATCTCAAAGGTAAAAAAGTAGCAATTATCGATGAACGAAGTGAGATAGCAGGTTGCTATAATGGAATTCCTCAAATGAATGTAGGTATTAGAAGTGATGTTTTAGATAATTGCTTAAAAACAAATGGAATAATAATGGCTATAAGGAGTTTATCACCAGAAGTAATTATCTGTGATGAAATAGGTACCATGAATGAGGTAGAGGCTTTAAGCATGGCCTTTAACTCTGGAGTAAATATGATATTGACAGTGCATGGTATTGATTTGGATGATGTTAGTCGTAGGAAAAGTTTAAAAGAACTTATTAATGATAATATACTTGAAAGGATTGTTGTTTTAAGTTCTAAAAATGGGCCTGGAACCTTAGAAAAAGTCTATAAGATACGAGAAGGAGGGCAAATTAAGTGTTTAGATATTTAGTTTTAATATGTATCTTTTTAATATGCTCATATATTGGATTTATTATTGGGGAAAGTTACAAGAAGAGAAGTATTAACCTCAAAGAATTTCAAAAAGCAATAATACTTATGAATAACGACGTAATTTATAATAACACTCCACTGATTGAGGCTTTGTATGATGTAAGTAAAAAAATAACTGGTGAATTATCTTCAATGTTTAAGGAAATTGCATCTACTTTAGAGGAAGGAAAAGCAAATAGCGTTTTTGATATTTTTAATAATATTTATGGTAAGTATGAAAATGATTTAAGTTTTAAAAAAGAAGATTATGGGATAGTATCAGATTTCTTTAGAACACTAGGTGAAACAGGGGTATTTGGACAAGAGAAAATATTTAAACTGACTTCAGAACAATTAAAACTTAATTATCAAGAAGCTTTAAAGGAAGCCAAAGTTAATATAAAGATGTATAGGACTTTAGGGGTATGCGCAGGAGCATTAATAGTAATATTTTTTATATAAAAGGAGGAAGTTAAATGGTATTTGATGTAGGCGTATTATTTAAAATTGGTGCAATGGGCATATTGCTTATAGTAATTGAGCAGCTATTAAAGGCTAATGGTAAAAATGATATTGCTGTACTGGCTAATTTGGCAGGTATAGTGATTATTTTAATTACCATAATAGGAATGGTATCCACATTATTTGATACAGTAAGAGCAATGTTTACGATGTAGGTGAGATATATGGAGATAATTAGAATAATATCTATAGCTTTAATAGCATTATTTTTATATATGTTTGTGAAAGAAAAGAAATCAGATATTGCTGTATTGATTATTTTAGCAGCCAGTATAATAATTTTGCTATATATGATCACACAACTAGGACAAATTGTATCCTTTATAAATTCAATTGCAGCGAAAGCAAATATAGATATCGTTTATATAGAAATTATTTTGAAAATACTAGCAATTGCATATCTTGCTTCATTTTGTAGTGAAATATGTAAAGATGCAGGGGCTGGAAGTTTAGCTTCTAAGGTTGAGTTTTCAGCTAAAATAATGATTTTAGTATTAGCTATACCAATATTGATGGCGGTACTTGATTCAATTCTTCAGATATTATAGGTGATTTAATGAAAATGAATAAATGCTTAAAATATTCATCAATTATTTTATTATTGATAGGGTTGTTCTTTTTTTCTTATAACGGTCAATTAGCTTATGCCGAAGATAATAATTATAATGTAATATCTAATGATGAAATAAATGGTGATTTGGAGGGACTATATGATTATATAAGCACTATGAAGAGTGATTTTGAATTAATTAATGATTTGGATCCAGTATCTTATATAAAAAATTATATAACTACAGGAAAGGGCAATTTAAGCTTTAGTAAAATCTGTGATGCTGTTATTAGCCTATTATTTAAGGAAGTAAAAACAGTATTATCTATGTGCATAACTATTGTAGTAATTGGAATAATATGCTCTCTTATTAAAAACCTTCAAAGTGCTTTTTCATCGGATAGCATATCGGAAATTGCATTTTATGCCTGTTATGCATTAATGATAATTGTTCTTACAAGAACTTTTATAATTTCCTTAGACTTGGCTAAAGATATAATAACGGAAATAAGCGGTTTTATGTCTAAATTACTTCCTATATTGGTAGTTATGTTAGGTGTGGCAGGAGGTTTTACAGAATCAGCAACAATGGATCCTATAGTCTTAGGAACAACAATAATTATACCTAAGATATATTTAAATATAATTTTACCGTTAATATTGATTACATTTGTTTTACAATTCACTAATAACATTTCAACGGAGCCTAAAATCTCTAACTTATGCAGCTTGGTGAAAAGTGCAGTATTATGGATTCAAGGATTGATTTTGACAGTTTATATAGGACTTTTGACTGTGAGAGGAATTACAGCATCAACTATTGATGCCGTAACACTTAAAACTGCTAAATTCACAATTGATAATTTCATACCTATTGTAGGTAAAACTTTTTCTGATGCAATTACTTCTGTAGCTGGATACTCCTTAATAATAAAAAATGCTATAGGATCAGTGGGGCTTATTGTATTAATACTTATAATAATATATCCAATCATAAAGATATTTTTATCATCAATAATTTTGAAAATTTCGTCATCATTATTAGAACCTATAGCAGATAAGCGAATTACAAAAGCAGTTTTTTCCGCTGGGGATTCTTTAGTTTTAATATTATCCAGCGTACTATGTGTAAGTTTAATGTTTTTTGTATTAATTGCCATGATGGTTTCAGCAGGTAAATTTGTAATTGGGGGATAGCTATGGAATACATTAAAAGCTTTATTGAAACATTAGTAACTATAATAATTTTATTTTCTGCAATTGAATTAATATCTCCAAATAATTCAATGAAAAAGTATATTAAATTTGTTTTAGGTTTGATTTTAATAGTAGTAATGTTAAACCCCATAATAGATTTTTTTACGGAAGGCGAATATAAGATTGTATCTACTATTAAAGAATATGAGGGTATTTTAAGCACAGATACTGAAACAAGCTCCGATGTTGCAGCATCAAATGAAGTGGAAGATGTTTTTATAGAAAATTTAAATAAAAATTCTGCTACTGAGTTAGCAGAGAAATTTCCAGATTATAAGTTTGTATGCGATATAGATTGCAATATAGATTTAAACAATTTTAGTTATGACATAAGTCATGCTAAAATTAGTATTTCCACCAATAAAATTCAGGAGGTAGAAAAGATAGAAAAGGTTGAAATATCTAATGACAATAAGACTAATAGCCATGCGTACAGTGATGATGAACAAAAAATATTAAGTTATGTTTCAAATATGCTTGGTATTTCAGAGGATAAAATAGAAATTTATACTGTGAGTTAATTAGGTAGGTGATTGGATGGATAATAAAAAATTAAGCGATAACTTGAAATCTTTAAGCAAAAATAAAGGCTTTATTAATGCATTAATATTTTTGCTAGTTGTTTTGTTTATATGGTTAGTTTTGACTAGTTTCAATAAGGTGAACTTTTCAAATAACAATAATGGCAATGATGGTAGTAATACTAATGGAGCATCAGAAGTAGATGCAGCTTTAAGTACTGAAAGTAATGTAAGTTTAAGTTATGAGCAGGCACAAAAAGAAGAGCTAGAGGAGATTTTAAGCAAGATTGAAGGTGTAGGTAAGGTATCTGTTATGATTCGTTTTGAAAGTGGTGAAGTTAAAGTGCCAGCAGTAGATAGTTCTAATCAGATTTCAAAAACAGTAGAAGATGATGGAAATGGTGGTACAAGAACAACAGAACAGGAGAGTCAGGGAGATACAGTGGTAATGAGTTCCAATGGTAGCAGTAGTAATCCATTTATAACTAAGACATATAATCCAGCGGTAACAGGTGTTATCATCACTGCTGAAGGTGCCACAAGTAGTAAAGTTAAATACGAAATACAGCTAGCAGTTTCAAAATTATATGATATAGGTTTAGACAAGGTTAATGTATATCCATCAACAAATTAGCATATAATTTGTTAGAAAGTATATGGGAGGAGTATATATGACAAAAAGACAATTTGCAATTATTTTTACACTGATGGCTTTAATTGTTTGTGTAGGTGTACTAGCATCTAAGCTTAATAAGGATGGATTTAATGATCCAGGAGATTTGGGTGCGGTATTGCAGCAAAATGATGATAAAACAACAGATGAGGATAAGGAAACATTGAGCACACAAGATTATTTTTATAATATGAGAGCAGCTAAAGATCAAGAGGATTCCCTTTATGTTGAAAATCTAGAATCTATTAAAAATGATGAAACTACTTCTCAAGAGCAAAAAGACATAGCAAATCAAAAGTTAATAGATAAAACTAATATAAAAGCTCAAGAAAGCAGTGTAGAACAGGATATTAAAAATCAAGGATATGAAGATGCAATATGTATGATAGATAATAATAATGTAAAAGTTTATGTGAAGGTTGATGCGGATTTAACTAAAGAAGAATCAGGTTTAATTCAAAAATCTGTGGAAGATATAACTACATTAACTGATATTACAATACTAGCAAAGAAATAATACGTTGTCATAATTAATGTATTTTGTTATAATGTACCTATGATAAATGAGGTGTGCTAAACTGTATACCTTGAGGAGGGTGAAGTATGGAAAATATTAAGGACGAATCTACTTTAGGCGTAGTTAGAATATCTGATGAAGTTGTAAGTGTTATAGCCAGTATAGCTGCTGAAGAGATACAAGGAATAGTTGAAATTCCAACAGGAGTTGGCAATAATATATCTCAAATTCTAAAAGGTAAGAAGACTACAACAGGAAAGAGCGTAAAAGTAACCTTAGGTGAAGATGCTGCAACTATTGAATTAACTGTTGCTGTTGAGTATGGAATAAATATTCCCGAAGTGATAAGTTTAGTTCAAGAAAATGTTAAGAAGACCGTTGAAGCTATGACAGGGTTAAATGTTGAAGCAGTTAATGTAAATGTTCAAAACATATATGTTCCTAAAAAGGAACAAAACTTAGAAAAAGAAGTTTAATTGATAGCCCTCTGAAATTCAGAGGGTTTCTCATTGCAGGAGAGAAAGATAATAACTTTTAATAGACATAATGTTAATAATATTGTAATATACATATGTTTAATTAATATGATGAAAGTTTATAATAAAACTAATATATGATGTTTAGAGGATACTTAGGAGGAAATATGAAAAGAAAAAGATCAAGAGAAATAGCAATGGAATTATTATTCAGTATGGAAATAAGCAAGAATTCCTATGAACAAACTATAGAAAGCTTTATTGAAAACTACGAAATGGATTTAAAGACTATAGATTTAGAATATATAAAAGAAGTTATGAAATCTGTTACAGATTACAAAGAAGAAATTGATGAAATAATAAAAAATTCATTAATTAACTGGACTATAGAGAGAGTTTCTAAAGTTAATTTAATAATCGTAAGATTAGCAATTGCAGAAATGCTTTATATTGATGATGTTCCAGAGGTAGTTGCTATAAACGAAGCAATTGAGCTTACTAAAAAGTATTCAGATGATAAGAGTGTATCATTTGTTAATGGAGCTTTAGATAAAGCATTTAAGAATATAAAATAAATATAAGTTGTTGGGGAGTTATAGAGAATGGGAGAAATAATAAACGTTATAGATTTAGCTAAGAGCATAAAAGGGCAAATTGCTGAATTTGTTTCTCAAAGAGCAAATAATGGAGAAATTATACCTAAGATAGCATCAATTGTTGTAGGTGAAGATGGTGGATCTATTTTTTACATTAATAGTCAAGAAAAAGTGGCTAATTCTTTAGGCATATTGTTTGAAAAAATATTATTAAAAGAATCTACTACTGAAGAAAATTTAATTAATGAGATAATATCATTAAATAATAATGAGAAAATTCATGGAATTATACTTCAATTACCATTACCAAAACATATTGATGAGAAAAAGGTAATCTCATACATATCACCAGATAAGGATATAGACTGTTTAACTTATATCAATCAAGGTAAATTATATGCAGGTCACAAGAAATTCATACCATGTACTCCTAATTCTGTGGTAACAATCTTAGATAGCTTAAATATTAATCTTCAAGGAAAAGAAGTAGTTGTTGTTGGACGTAGCAATATTGTAGGTAAGCCTGTAGCTGTTTTAATGCTAGAAAGAAACTGTACAGTTACTGTTTGTCATTCTAAGACTAAGGATCTTCAAAGTGTATGTCAAAGAGCAGATATACTTATTTTAGCTATTGGCATTCCAAATTACATCGATTCTTCATATGTAAAAGAAGAAGCAATTGTTATAGATGTTGGTACATCTTCTTTAAATGGTAAAATAACTGGTGATGTTTTAATTGATGATGTTATAGGAAAAGTATCTTATATGACAAAAGTGCCAGGTGGAGTAGGATCATTAACAACTACACTTTTAATGAAAAATGTTTGTGAGGCATTGAAATAATTATGAAAATTAAAACATTATCTGTATCAGAATTGAATAGTTATATAAAAAAAATATTAGATAATGACTTTATATTAAATAATCTCTCTGTAAAAGGGGAGATTTCTAATTTAAAATATCATTCATCAGGACATATATATTTTTCTCTAAAAGATGATAGTGGTAAAATAAACTGTATTATGTTTAAGAATAAAGCATATGAATTGGCATTTAATTTAGAAGATGGTATGAATGTCATTGTAAGAGGTAAAGTATCAGCTTATGAAGCAAATGGAACTTTTCAAATATATTGCAATGAAATTGAAAAGGAAGGTCTTGGAGATTTATACATAAGATATGAACAATTAAAGAAAAAGTTAGAACTCCAAGGATATTTTGATTTAGCGAACAAAAAGCCAATTCCAAAAGAACCTGTAGCCATAGGAATTGTCACATCATCAACTGGTGCAGCAATTGAAGATATAAAAAACGTTATTAGAAGAAGAAATAGATTTGTTGATCTCTTCTTATATCCAGCACAAGTCCAAGGAAAAGGTGCTTTTAAGAGTATTATAGATGGAATTAGGTATTTTAATAATAAGAAGAACGTTGATTTAATAATTGTTGGTAGAGGTGGAGGTTCTATTGAAGAATTATGGAATTTTAATGAGGAAGCTCTAGCAGAGGAAATTTTTCATTCTGAAATTCCTATTATTTCAGCTGTAGGTCATGAAGTAGATTATACAATAGCTGATTTTGTAGCGGATCTTAGAGCTTCTACTCCTTCTCAAGCTGGAGAATTAGCTGTACCTTTAGATAGTGAGATTTATTTTACTATTAGTGAATATGAAAACTACTTAAATAAGTATATGATTGAAAGATTTAATGATGAAAAATCTAAGATTAATAATTTTTCTAGAATATTAAGTTTAAATTCACCAATGAATAAGGTTGTAAATAGTTATTTGGAAGTAGAAAAAGTAAAAGAAAAACTAGATAGTTTGCTTAATAAGAAAATTGCTCTTGAAAAACAAAAGTTAATTTCACTAAATAACGTATTACAAGCTCATAGTCCTTTAAATATTTTATCTAAGGGTTATGCTATAATAGAAGATGAAAATGGAAATATACTAAAAGAAATAAAAGATTTTAATAAAGATATGAATGTTAAAATAAACTTAAGTGATGGAATTATTAAGGGGAATTTAAAATTATTGTAGAGGAGGAGAATGCTTTGGCAAAAAAAGAAAATTATAATGAAATGCTAAATTTATTAGAATCCACTATTGAGACTTTAGAAAACAATGATTTAGGTCTTGAAGATGCTATGAAAGAATATGAAAAGGGAAGCAAATTAGTTAATAAGTTATATAAGACTCTAGCTAATTTAGAGGGTAAATTTATAACACTAAAAGAAGCTTCAGATAGGGTAAATGATCATGAAAATTAAACAATTGAAAGAATTAGTTGATAATTATCTAAGTAATTACTTTAAAAATAAAGGATCATATAATTCATTAATATATGATGCTGCTAACTATAGCTTAAATGTTGGTGGAAAAAGGATACGCCCTATATTATTTATGCTGGTATACAATATGTATAAAGGTAAAGATAAGGAAATAATTGATATGGCAGCGGCTATTGAAATGATTCATACTTATTCACTCATACATGATGATTTGCCTTGTATGGATAATGATGACTTAAGAAGAGGGAAACCAACTAATCATAAGGTATATGGAGAAAATATTGCAGTGTTAGCAGGAGATGCCTTATTAAACGAAGCGATGATTTTACTTATGGATTTCTCGATAAAAAATGGAAAAGATGCACTTGTTGCTGCAAGAGAAATTGCCTATGCTGCTGGTGCAGATGGAATGATAGGTGGTCAAGTCGTAGATATCATAAACGAAGGAAAAAAAATTTCTAAAGAGGAATTAAATTATATGCATCTAAAGAAAACTGGAGAGCTTATTAGAGCTTCTATAGTAGCAGGTGCAATTTTAGCAGAAGTAGACAAAAGTGAAATAGAATTATTAAATAAATTTGGGCTGAATTTAGGATTAGCTTTTCAAATTAAAGATGATATACTTGATGTAACTGGTGATGTGAACAAATTAGGCAAGAATACTTTAGCTGATGGAAATAAATCTAATTTCATTACTATGTATGGATTGGAAGAATGCAAGGTAATGTGTGAAAATTTAACAGATGAATGTATTGCTATTTTAGAGAAGATTTCAGTTAACACAGATATCTTAAAAAAGTTAACTATAGAGCTTTTGGAAAGAGATTTTTAACAAAGGAAGGATATTTATGTCAAAGTTATTAGACAAGATTAGTTCACCAATTGATGTCCATAAGTTTAGTAATAAAGAATTAACAATACTTTCAAATGAAATAAGAGAATTCTTAATAGATAATGTTCTTAAAACTGGAGGACATTTATCATCAAACCTTGGAGTAGTTGAGTTAACATTAAGTTTATATAAAAATTTTAATTTAGAGAAAGATAAGATTGTATGGGATGTTGGTCATCAGAGCTATGTACATAAAATGTTATCAGGTAGAAAAAATCAATTTAGTACACTAAGAAAATATAAAGGAATTAGTGGATTTCCTAAGATAAGTGAAAGTGAATACGATGCCTTTGGAACAGGTCATAGTAGTACATCTATATCAGCAGCTTTAGGGATAGCAAGAGCAAGAGATATATTAAAGGAAGATTACAATGTTGTAGCAGTAATTGGAGATGGAGCACTTACAGGTGGAATGGCCTTAGAAGCCATAAATGATTTAGGCTTTAATAAAAGCAAGATGATTATTATTTTAAACGATAATCAAATGTCAATCAGTAAGAATGTTGGGGCATTATCTAATCATTTAAATATGCTTAGAGTTGCTCCTAATTATAATAAAATAAAGAATGAAATAAATCAAACGCTTAATACTTCAGTAGTTGGTAAAAGTGTTGCCAACTCAATTCATAAAATTAAAGATAGTATTAAAAATCTAGTTGTTCCATCAAAGATGTTTGAAGAAATGGGACTAAAATATATAGGTCCAATTGATGGACATGATATTGAGTTAATGAATGAGGTATTAACACGTGCTAAACAAATAGATGGACCAGTGCTTATTCATGTGATAACAAAAAAAGGTAAGGGATATGAACTTGCTGAGGAAAATCCTAATAAATACCATGGAGTATCTGGTATAAATGATAATACAGAAAAAAATAATGATAACCCTGAAATAAAATACTCAAAAGCTTTTGGGGATTTTGTAGTTGCAGAAGCAGAAAAAAATGAAAAGTTAGTATGTTTAACAGCTGCAATGCCAGATGGAACTGGCCTTAATGAATTTGCTAAACTTTATCCTAATAGATTTTTTGATGTGGGAATAGCTGAAGAACATGCAACTACTTTATCCGCAGGTATGGCCAGTGCTGGTTTAAGACCAATATTTGCAGTATATTCAACATTCTTGCAAAGAGCTTTTGATCAGATTATACATGATGTTTGTATTCAAAACCTACCAGTAATTTTTGCAGTAGATAGAGCAGGGATTGTTGGTGATGATGGAGAAACACATCAGGGAGTTTTTGATTTATCATATCTATCTTTAATACCAAATATGACGGTACTTGCTCCTAAGCAAGTAGAAGAACTATCAGTGATGATGAAGTGGGCTCTAAAAGAAAATAGGCCTATAGCAATTAGATATCCAAGAGAAGGGGATTTTTATCATAAATTAACTCCACTAAGTGAAATAAAATATGGGAAATGGGAAAAGATTATAGATGGTGATAAAGTAGCTATAATTTCTGTAGGTAAAATGGTACAATATGCAATGATTGCCAATGAAGGACTTATTAAAGAAGGAATTAATCCTACAATTATTTCAGCTTCATTTATAAAGCCTTTAGATTTAGAAATGTTGAAAGAATTAGTTGAAAATAATTATGATATCATTACAGTTGAAGATAATGTTGGCAATGGAGGATTTGGAAGCTATGTTATAGAATCATTATATAATTTAGGTTTTAAAGGCAAATTTAAATCTCTATCATATAAAGATGAGTTTATTCCCCATGGAAAAGTTGATTTGCTTTACTCAGAATATGGATTAGATTCAGTCGCAATAAAGAATACTGTTATTACAATGATTAAATAAAAAAGGAGAAACCAATGGCAGTTAAAAAGGAAAGATTAGATGTACTTTTAGTTGAAAAAGGTATATGCACTTCAAGAGAAAGAGCAAAAACAAGTATTATGGCTGGCTTAGTTTATGTAGATGGACAGAAAGTAGATAAAGTTGGAGAAAAGGTAAGTGTTGAAGCTGACATAGTTTACAGAGGAGAAAAGATGCCTTATGTAAGCCGTGGTGGATTTAAGCTTGAAAAAGCAATGAAGGAATTTAACATTGATTTAACTGATGCTGTATGTATGGATATAGGTGCTTCAACAGGTGGGTTTACAGATTGTATGCTACAAAATCATGCAAAAAAAGTATTTTCAGTGGATGTTGGTTATGGGCAATTTGCTTGGAAACTAAGAACTGATGAAAGAGTAGTTTGTATGGAGAGAACTAATATAAGATATGTAACACCAGAAGATATAGGTGAAAAACTTGACTTTGCATCAATAGATGTATCTTTTATATCTCTGAGAACTATTATGCCAGCTGTAAAAGAATTATTAAAGGATGATGGATGTGTAGTTGCATTAATTAAGCCTCAATTCGAAGCAGGAAAAGATAAAGTAGGTAAGAAGGGTGTTGTAAGAGATAAATCTGTTCATAAGGAAGTTGTTACAAATATAGTTAATTTCTTAATAGATAATGAACTGACAGTGCTTGGACTAAGCTTCTCACCAATTAAGGGGCCAGAAGGTAATAGAGAATACCTAGTTTATTTCACTAAGAACAAAGAAAGAGAAACTGATTTTAAATTTGATGTTATAGATCAAATTATTGAAGATTCACATAGCCAGCTTTAATATAGCTGGCTTTAGGTGTATTATAAATTATTAGGGGTGAGGTTATGAAGCATGTTTTAATAGCTTTAAATCCTTCTAAAGATAAAGACGGACTTATATTATATAATGTTATATCAAAGGTATCACATGAATTTGAGGGCGTTAAAATTAAAGTTTTAAATAGTTATGAACTTGCATCTAATGAAATAGATGATGATATTGATCTTGTAATTGTTTTAGGTGGAGATGGTACTATACTTAGTGTAGCGCGAGATATAAATGGGTATAAAGATATTCCTATTTTAGGAGTGAATATTGGTAATTTAGGATTCCTGTCCAGTGTAGAATACGGAGAACTTGAGAGTTCTTTAAAAAAGATAAAAAAAGGCTTATATAGTAAACAGAAGAGGATACTATTGCAATGTAATAATGGAGAAAAATCTAATGTATTAAGGGCTTTAAATGATGTGGTAATAGCAAGAGGGACTTTATCAAGAATAATTAAATTTGATATATACATTGATAAGAAACTTTATATATCGTTTAAGGGTGATGGACTTATTATTGCTACACCAACTGGCTCTACAGCATATTCTTTTTCAGCAGGAGGACCATTTATCTATCCAGATGTTGATGTTGTAACAATAACACCTATCTGTCCACATACAAAGGCAATGCAGCCTATAGTATTAAATAGCAGCTCTGTGATAGAAATCAAGGTTGATAATAACAACGAAGAGATATATCTTACTGTTGATGGACAAAAAGTCATTAAAAAGGAAGATGATGAAATAATAACTATTACGAAATCTGAACATTATGCAGAAATAATCCTTCTTGATGATTATGATTATTTTAATGTTTTAAGAAAAAAAATACTATATAACTCAGAGAAAGAAGAAGGTGAATAGATGAAATCAAAGAGACATAATAGAATTTTAGAGATAATTAATGAAAAAGAAATAGAAACACAAGAAGAGTTAGCGGAAGAGTTAAAGGTAAGTGGTTTTGAAGTTACTCAAGCTACTATTTCAAGAGATATAAAGATATTAAAGCTCTTAAAAGTACAAAGCATGTCAGGTAAATATAGATATGTTGCTCCAACTAAGGAAGAAAGAAACCTAAATGATAAGCTTTATAGTATACTTGCTAATTCAGCTATATCAGTGGAAAAGGTTGATAAGTTTGTAGTAGTAAAAACACTAACTGGTGCTGCTTCTGCTGCTGCTGAAGCTATAGATAGCTTATATTCAGCAGACATTGCTGGAACAATAGCTGGTGATAATACAATATTTATATTAATAAGAACTGAAGAAAAAGCTTTAGAGTTAATAACAAAAATTAGAAAAATAATTTTATAAATTTAAAAGGTGGGTTATAATGCTTGTTGTTTTAAATATAAAGAATTTTGCTTTAATCCAAGAATTATCTGTTGAGTTTGGAGCTGGATTCAATATTTTATCTGGAGAAACTGGTGCTGGTAAATCGATTTTAATAGATACTATAGACTATGTATTAGGTGGAAAGTTTTCTAAAGAGCTTATTAGGTATGGCGAAGATAAAACTTATGTAGAAGCTATATTTGATATGGAAAATGATGAAATATATACGTTATTAAATGATTTAAATATAGAAAATGATGAATTATTAGTTGTATCAAGAGAAACAACTATTTCAGGAAAAAGTATAATTAAAGTAAATGGAAAAACTATTGTCTTATCACAGTTAAAAAGAATAAGAGAAAAGCTTTTAGATATTCATGGTCAACATCAAAATCAATCTTTATTAAGTAAAGGAACACATATATTATATTTAGATGAGTATAACTCTGAAAATATAAGTCCTTTATTAGAGCAATTTGAAATAGTTAAAAATAGACATTCGCAGATAGAAGATAAAATCAATGAATTGAAAGGTAATGACGATAGGGAAAAGATTCTTGATTATATAAAGTTCCAAATAGATGATATTGAAAAAGCAAAGCTTAAGCCAGGTGAAGAAGAAGATTTGCGAGAACAATATAATATTTTAGCAAATGCTGAAAAGATATCTTCTAGCCTTATAAATTCATATAATTATTTAAATAATAATCCACAAGGAAATTCTGTTTTAGAATTATTATCTAAAGTTATTTCAGAATTTTCACATTCAGAAATGCATTTAGAAAAGATAAAAGATAAAAGAGTTCAAGTGGAAGAAGCGTATTATTTACTTGAAGAATCAACAAGAGATATTAGAGATATAGCTAATGAAATATATTATGATGAAAATGAATTAGCAGCAATAAATGAAAGAATATATGAAATTAGTTTATATAAGAAAAAATATGGTGATTCAATTGATGAAATACTTAAATTTTTAGAAAAGCTTAAAAATCAATATGATGAATTTATTAATTCAGAGGAAATAATACTAAATTTAAAAAAAGAATTAAGTGTTATTGAGAAAGATATGAGCGAAATAGGAGTAAAATTACATGAATTTAGATGCATGTCAGCTAAAGACTTAGAAGTAAGAATTAAAGAAGAATTATCATACGTAGGACTAGAAAAAGCTATTATAAAAATAGATGTAAATTTAAGTGAAATTGCCAATAATAGAGGATATGATGATGTTCAATTTCTAATTTCGGCAAATCCTGGTGAACCATTAAAACCGTTGGAAAAAGTATTATCTGGTGGTGAATTATCAAGAATAATGCTTGCTTTAAAATGTGTTTTTGTTGATAAAGATAAAATCCCAACGTTAATATTTGATGAAATTGATACTGGAATAAGTGGTGCCATTGGAAAGCGTGTAGGTGAAAAAATGTACCAAGTATCAGTAAAACATCAAGTTCTATGTATTACACATTTACCACAAATTGCAGCATTATCAGATAATCATTATTTTGTTTCAAAAAAAGTTGAAAATGGTAAAACATTTACTCAGATTAGAATGCTTAATGAGCAAGACAAGGTTTGCGAAATTGCAAAAATGATTGGTGGAGATAACTTAAGCGATGTTGCCATCGATAATTCAAGAGAGATGGTTAAATTAGCTAATATTAAGAAAAATGAAATAAAAAATGAATTTATTTAATACATAATACACTAATTTACTGCAAAAAATAAAATCATGGAATTTCTCCATGGTTTTATTTTTTTATATAAAATTTTTAGCTTATATAATTTTTGACTTTTATAACAACGTTACTATAGCATATAAAAATAGCTACAGGGAAAATTAAAATCAGAAGCAAAGGAGGAGATAAAATGATAAAAAAGCTTATAAAAAATTTTAGCATAATAACTGCTCCAATCTTCATTCTGGTTTTAATTGGAGTCTATAATAATTCACAAGCTGATGAATTATCTATAAAAAACCGAATGAAAGATACAACTTCATATGTAATGAATGATGTACAAAATGCAGATTCTATTGATTGTTACACTAGCTTAATAAATTCTAAAGAATTAACAACTTTGCATAAAGAAAAGAGAAAAAATATTGAAGTTTATCCTGGTGGAATAAGTATAGGCGTTAAGATAAATAATAAAGGTGCTTTAGTAGTAGGTTATTCAGATATATCAACCTATGATGGATTAAGTGAAAGTCCTGGGAAAATAGCAGGTATAGAGCTTGGAGATATTATAGAAGAGGTAAATGGAGAAAATATTGAAACATGTTCTGATTTAATAAGTAAGGTTAAAAGCTGTAGAAATGATGAGCTTACTGTAAAAATACTAAGAGGAAACTCTGAAATAACAAAAAAAGTTCCTTTAATAAAGGAAGATAATGAATATAAAATTGGTTTATGGGTAAGAGATTCTACAGCTGGTATAGGAACATTGACTTTTTATGATAAAGATAGCAAAACTTTTGGAGCTTTAGGTCATCCAATTACTGATGGAGATACTAATGTGTCATTTAATATTAAAAGTGGTACACTCCTTAGATCTTCAATTTTAAGTATTAAAAAAGGGGAAAGAGGAAATCCTGGGGAAATAAAAGGATTATTTATCAACGAAAATGAATCTATAGGTACTATAGAAAAAAATACTAGTTCAGGAATATATGGTGATGGATTAACAGAATTAATAAATCCTAATTTTAATAAAGCAATGACCGTAGCTTATCGAGATGAAATAAAGGAAGGTCATGCACAAATAATTACTACTGTAGAAGATGATGGAGCCAAAGCGTATGATATTGAGATATTAAAATTACTTCCTCAAGATGAACCAGGATCAAAGAGCATGATTATTAAAATTGTGGATCCAGTATTATTAGAAAAAACAGGTGGTATTGTTCAAGGGATGAGTGGTAGTCCTATAATACAAAATGGTAAAATTATAGGAGCTGTAACTCACGTTTTAATAAATAAACCTGATGTAGGATATGGGATATATATTGAATGGATGTTACAAGATGCAGGAGTAATTAAATAAGTAGAAAAGGCTGCTATTAGTTTTAGCAGCCTTTCTTCAATAAAATAACAAAAATATTTCAAAAAAATGTAAAAAAACTGTTATATTTATTTTTTTTATGGTATAATATACTCAATTAAATTAAAAAGTAGAAAAACAATTAATATTCAGTTTTAAAGTTTAAAATTATCTAATGAATAATTTTACCAATGAAATTAAAAATAGGTAGAAAGGGAGAGAAATATGGAAGGAAATAAAATTTCAGTTTTAATTGCAGATGATAATAAAGAGTTTTGCAGTATATTAAATGATTATTTACTAAATCAAAGAGATATAGTTGTTACAGGTATAGCAAAGGATGGAAAAGAGGCTCTAACATTAATTGAGCAAAAACAACCTGATTTAGTTATTCTTGATATAATTATGCCTCATTTAGATGGATTAGGGGTTCTAGAAAGATTACAATCAATGAATCTTGAAAAATTTCCTAGAATTGTAATTTTATCAGCAGTAGGTCAAGATATGATTACTCAAAGAGCAATTACATTAGGAGCAGATTACTATGTTGTAAAACCATTCGACATGGATATATTCACAAAGAGAATTAGAGATATGTTCAATGATAATGTTCCTTCTGAGCCGGTAAGAAGACCTGTGGCGGTAACTGCAGTAGAAACTCCAGTTCAAAAAGGACCTGTAGATTTAGAAACAGAAATTACAAACATAATTCATGAGATAGGTGTGCCAGCACATATCAAAGGGTATATGTATTTAAGAGAAGCTATAACAATGGTTGTTAATGATATGGAATTGTTATCAGCTGTAACAAAAGAATTATATCCATCAATAGCTAAGAAGTACAATACAACAGCTTCAAGAGTAGAGAGAGCAATTAGACATGCTATAGAAGTAGCTTGGGGAAGAGGACAAATAGATGCAATAAATAAACTATTTGGATACACTATTCACACAGATAAGGGCAAGCCTACAAATAGTGAATTCATAGCTATCATTGCTGACAAGCTAAGACTTAAGAATAAAGTTAGCTAAAGCTAGTAAATAAGCCAAAGTTGAAAAATCCTATACCAACCAACATCAATAATGGGGGTATGAAAATGGAGTTTTCAAACCAATAAATATACAACATATATCACTTCTAATTCATAGGTTGGCAATTTATGATTAGGAGTGATTTTTTATGCCCAAAATTATTAAAACAAAAACTATTAACAGTATAATTGTAGAATATTTAGAGTATTGCAATTATAAAAATTTAAGATTAAAAACTATAAAATCATATCATCAAACTTTAATGCTTTTTGCAAAATATTTAGAAGAAGAACTAGAAATAACAGATATAAAGAAAGTTAACAAAAAAGTAGTAGAAGACTATTTAGCTTTTACAAAAGATAGAGGTAAATATAGTTTTGCATCAAGTGAAGCTGGAATAGAAAAAGCAAATTTAGATAAAAGGTACGATGTAGGCAAAGAAATATCAGATGTTACTATTAATGGATATTTAAGAAATATTAAAGCTTTCTTTACTTATGCAGAAGAAAATAATTTAGTTAAAAAGACTAATATTCATTCAATAAAATCCTTGAAGGTAAATAGAAGACCAAAAGAACAATTAACAGATGAAGAATATAAAAAGCTTATTAAAGTTTTAGATTTATCAAAATTTCATGAGTTTAGAGATTTTACAATTATTAATTTAATTTTTGATACTGGAATGAGATTAGGGGAAACTTTAGAGTTAAGACTTGAAAATATAGATTTATTTAGATGTACTATATTTCTTGATGGAGATATAACAAAAGGTAGAAAAGATAGAGTGGTTTTCTTTAGCTATGAAATGCAGAAGCTATTACAAAGGTGGATTAAGTTTAAAGATGTAATACAAGAAAGCGATTTATTATTTCCAACTCAAAGAACCAATAGAAAGATTGAACAAGGAAATTTTGAGAGAAATTTTAGAGGTTATTTGGCTAGAGCAAAGATAGATAAAAATATAACTCCACATGGATTAAGAAACAACTTTAGTAGAAGATTTTTACTTAATGGAGGTTCTATTTTTATTTTATCAAAAATATTAGGTCATAGCAGTGTTTCAGTGACCGAAAAGGCATATTTGGATTTACAAGATGAGGATTTAAGAAAAAAATACATGAGTTATTCTCAATTAGAAATAATGAGATAAGTATATTGTCTAATTAATAGAAAATTTGTTATAATATCATTAGGAAATTTTTGAGAGGATGATAAGATGAGAGAAATAGAAATACATGAGAAATTGAGGCATTTAACAATGCTTCAAATTGAATCACTAATGAATAAATATTATAACGGAGTAAAAGCAAGTGACATTATCAAAGAATATAATATAGATACTACTAGTTCTAAATTATATACTCTTTTTCCACCTATAATATGTGAAGATATTATATGTCCAGTATGTAATGAACCAATGTATAAAGAAAGAGATTCTAAGTCAAGTTATAGTTGGAATAAAAAGAAGCCTTTTTGTGCAATTTGTGGACATACAGATGAAATAATTTGTAAGTGTAATTATTGTATTGCCGAGAGAGAAAAAGTTAGAAAATTGAATGAAGAAAGAAAAGTGAGAATATTACAAGAAAAAATAGAAAAAATAAAAAAAGTATATGACTTAAATATAGTACCTGTAAATTATTCAGAGCTTAATTTTAGAGAAAAGGTTTTTTTAGGAGCGTTATTAAGAACTTCATTAAGTGAGGATATGGAGGTTATATTACCTCTAAATGATGCAGAAAGAGAATTGGCTCCAACTATTGGATATATTAAGGAAATCTTAAGTTATTTAATAGGCAGAGGTATAATAAGTGTGGATTCAAACTCTAGCATAGATGCTTTTCTTGATTCAAATGAGGAAAAAGATATTGAATTTCCAAATGTATACTATATAACTATGGTTAAATATCGTATCAATATAGTAGGTGATGAAGATATAAAAAATATATTATCTAAAATAATTAATCCTAAAAGTTTTTCCGATGAAGATAAAGAAGATGCATTAAATATATGGAAAGAGATAGCATTAGAAGAATGTATTGAATATTTTGAATATCAAATGGAAAGTGTAAGATTTGATTTTAATATAGGAGAAAAAACAATTGCGATATTTAAAGATTTATTAGAAAATTTTTCTGTATCTCAGATATATGGAATTATTTACAAAAGTGTAGCAAATGCAACAAAGTATTATCAAGAAAGTTCAGTTAGTAAAAAACAAGCAGCGAATTCGGTTATAGGTGGTTGTCAAAGATATGCAGAAAGAGCTATGATAAACAATTGGGAGTTAGCAAAGTATAGTAGAATTAAAGAATTACCACAATCTATGATAAGTGAATTTTTATTTGATAGAGTCATAGGAGTAGGTAGTTTAGGGTTTAATATGCCTCCATCTGAATTATAAATTATGAATAGGTTGTTGAATAACTAATTTTTACAGATAGTTATTTAAGAAAATATTCTTTG